>Ga0315286_10004540_pt1 | contig 13323 bp, 11 predicted proteins | sample YL17G10_0_MG_FD_205038 | JGI IMG/M metagenome (GOLD analysis project Ga0315286, IMG submission 205038) | Sediment microbial communities from Yellowstone Lake, YNP, Wyoming, USA - YL17G10_0 | ecosystem: Environmental > Aquatic > Freshwater > Lake > Sediment | place: USA: Wyoming | collected... | reverse complement strand
CAATACGGGAGCGAGAAAGCCTGCAAAGAGGAAGGGCGAACCCAGACGCGGTACCAAGACAGTAGACGATGTCGCATTTCATGAAGAAACAGCACATGACCGCGAAGTACCAGTCGTAGAAAGCCTCAAAGCCACGAGCGAGGACTCCACTCTTGGGAAATCGGAATGGGAAGTACAACAGTTTCGATCCCTTGAAATCCGTTCGCGCATCGCCCCGAGCGGGCATCCTATGGCTGCAGAATACCTCGTACCCTATGTCATGGAGCCGAGGAGCCAGCTCGCTAACGAGTGTCTCGAAGCCACCATAATTGCCGATGCCGCGAGCGCCTATGATGGCTATCCGTCTTCTTGGCATGAAATTGCACCGAGTCTGTGGCGATTGTATCCCTTAACTAGGAATCCCAGATATATGCCCTCCCATCAGAAGAAGGCGCGAAGATGCCCTGCAATCCACCACTGACCTGACGGATGAGCGTTCGTTTTCTCCGGCTCGGTCACTAAGGACAGACCCTATTGGCTAGTAATATATATGGCCCTAAACTATAATTAAAATATCAAACCGCATTTATGACACGGAAAGTAGGACTATGACCAAGCACAATAAGAATCTCGACGAGATACTATCGTACTACCACTACAAAGGTAGATTTGGTGTCGTGAAGTTGTATTTGTTTATTGGTATGTCCTGGGTCGTTCAAGCGTTTGCCAAGACCGTTCCCTCTGCCTCAGTCACAATCGCTTTGCAGAGGCTCAGAGGGGTCAAGATAGGGAATGATGTCTACATTGGCCAGGGAGTGATTCTTGACGAGATCTATCCGAAGGAGATCTCGATTGAGAACAATGTCAGCATTGGAATGAGAACGATGATTTTCGCACACTCCAACCCGACTCGTTCATTCGAGTTGAAATCCAAGTACTATCCGAGAGAGGTGAAGCCAGTATTGATCAAGTCTGGAACATGGATTGCCCCCGGGACAATCATACTGGCAGGTGTGACTTTGGGTGAAAATTGCGTAGTATCGGCCGGGAGTGTTGTCGCAACAGATGTCGACCCATACACGGTCGTGGCAGGCAATCCCGCACGACCAGTTAGGCGTTTGGAAAAGGACCTTCTCAAATCAAACGGTCCGTGAATTGGATTCTTGGCGGACTTTCCGAAGGCGATTGAGCTTCTTCACAACAACTTCTAGATGTAGATCCGATTCTGCAGTCTTTCCGTCACATTATCTGTGCGCCATCTACGCCGATAACCTGACCGCTGATGTAACTGCCCATATCGGAGCAAAGGAAAATTACCACCTTTGCCACGTCCTCCGGAGTCCCGATTCTTCCGAGGGGGGTATTGGATAACAACTTCTGTTTGACTTCTACGCTCAGGTTCTTCGTCATGTCGGTGTCAATGTACCCTGGCGCTACCGCGTTCACGTTTATTCCGTAAATTCCCAATTCCTTCGCAGCTGATTTCGTCATTCCGATGATGAAGGACTTCGACCCGGAATATGCGACCTGCCCGGAATTGCCTTGAACACCAACAATCGACGAGATGTTCACAATCCTTCCACACTTCTGTTTCATCATTAGTTTCGCAGCGGATCTCATGCAGAGGAACGAGCCTTTACAGTTCACCTCGATGATCCGGTTCAGTTCATCTGTCCTTGTCATCATTAGGAGGTTATTGCTGACAATGCCCGCGTTGTTGACGAGTGCATCCAGATGACCATGTCTCTCTCTTATGTGCTTGAACATCAGATCGATCTCTTGCTCGCTCGAGACGTCGGCCTTGAAGATGTCTATCTTCAGCCCTTCTCCGGTGGCTTGATTCACTAGATCCCTCGCCTCGCGTTCGCTCCGGTTGTAGTTCGCTACAACCGTCGCACCGTTCTTCGCAGCCATGAGCGCGATTGCGCGGCCGATGCCTTTGCTAGCCCCCGTGACCAGAATCACCTTACCCTGCAGCATTGGACCCACCATCAGCTTTCTTCGAATAAAGAATTGTCCATCTGACCAGGCGGTTGAGCGCCATTATGCCATCCCATGGAAGCGTGAAATCGTGCGCTGCGCCAGGGAGTACGATCCTGTCTGCTCCCTTTTCAGTTGCAGCCTTCGCGAATACTTCTCGCCTCTGATTGTCTGCAGTGCATAGGACAATCGCCTGGATCTTCCTTGTGACAAACGGTACAACGTCCATGATGTTGTTGACTTCTTTGACAAAGATGCATCCACCATGAATCGGTTCTTCGAACCCAGGATCTCTATTAACGAGTATCGTCCAGTCGAGCCCTTCCGATTGAATTACCTCCTTGTCATCCGAAAGGAGGTACATGCTACGGGCGTTGATGATCTTGGAAGCGATGTGCTGGGGTATAGGTCTGCTAAGGAGTCTCTCGGGAAGACCTGCTAACTCCTCCTTCATGGTCTGTACAATATCGCTCAATGGTTTTGCACTCTTCTCAAAGAAAAGCACCTGGGGAGACGAGCAGGCCATCTGGTTGAATAGAAGGATGTCCCTCAGGACCTTCTTGAGGTCAGACCTGAAGTCCGCGCTCTCGACCGCTCCCCTGTCGAAGACCCCGAACGAATACTTCGGGCCGAATGGGATGATCTCGCATGTCTCCTTCTGAGGCAGAGCGGTTATCGCTCTCACTGAGTCCGCCCCTCCCCAGATGACTTTGCAGTCCGCAGCCATCGAGAAGGCTTCGCCATGCGTCGCCTCTTTGCTGTCGAACGAGACGATTGATATGGCCTTGACGATGTCTTTGCCGAAGAATTCCTTACCGCCGACTTCGATCTTGAGGTCTGAGAGGCCCCTAACGAGCGCGATCAATATGTCCTTGTTCTCTTCGGAGACTTTGAGGATATTGCCGTTCTTTGTCAGTATTCCCATGACGAGCGAGAAGAACGACAGCGTCGGCACGTTGCTAGCGACCCAGTGACAGACAATTCCGCGAGGCTGGGCAATCATCTCGAATCCGGCCCCGCTGTCTGCGAAATGATCGAGAAACGAGCTGTTCACGAAATTGAGCTTGCAGATGCGTTCGAGGTTATCTCTGCGCAGCCACATGGAGATGAAGCTCGCTCCATCCAGCATTGCGAATTTCTTATCTCGAATGATCGATTTGCCCAACTGATTTAGAAGCTCGGTGATTGCCTTCAAGGGCATGTTTGTGAGTGCGGCTCTGTTCTTGGACACCGAGAGGACGACCTTGTCGAAATCCTCCAATTCGATGTCCTTGAACTCGCCGTCCAACAGATGGCACCCGATCAAGTTGCTTCACTCCCTGAATGTGTCTCCGCAGCCTCTGAGCTCGGCTCTCTCGACTCTGCTGTCGAACCTGAAATACCTTCCCTTTCTGCCACATGGGCAGCCGTCCATTCCTTCCAGATGCCCGATATCCTCGGTAAGGACCGCACATGAGTAATAGCTGTTGGATAGCACACCCATGACTTCGATGAGCCCCTTCTCACTGACCTTGCACGGTTTCAGTGTGCGCATGTCCCTTATGATCACCTGGGAGAAGTTCGGGACGTGCTTGTTCCCGTGCTCGCAGTCAATGAATATGATCCCAGTCTGCTCTGCCATGCCATAGAAATCGTGGACTCTCTCTGGCTTAGTGCCAATCAGATCTGCTACTGTCCTCGAGAACTCATCCTTCGATACCCTCTCCGCGGTCAGCTTCTTCCAGCCGCCGCCGTGAAAGACAATTGCATCGTTGAACTTGAGTTTCAGTCCCCTCTCCTTCATTTGTTTGCAGAATGTCTTCCAGATGATGTACGTGAACCCGAACGCGTAGACGTCCTTGCCCGCGTATTCCTTCTGGAGCTTTTCTATGACTGGCATGTCGAGCACGAGCTCGCCGTTCGAATACTCCTTCAGAACATAGAGAATCTCCTTCGCGAATATGCTGAAGCCTCTGACCCCCGCGCCCCTGGCGGTTATTTCCATCTTCGGATCATTTATCCCCATGTGATCTATGGCAATCATCACACGGCGCTTCTGCCCCAAGTAGCTCTCAAGGATCGATTTCAACCCCTTCATCTGATTGGCAGAAGTCTCTTTGCTGATGGGGATGATGCTTTGGCTGCCTGAAGTTGTGCCGCTAGACTTGATGACTCTCGCTATCTTAGCATCAGGATTGGTTGAGAGATCGAAGTACTTAAACATCTGAACGGGGATGAACGGGACATCCTCGACGTTCTGGATCATCTCGATGTCTATGCCTTGCTTCTCGAAAAGGTTCTTGACGTGAGGGTTCGCCATGGTTTTCGGGAGCTGTTCTTTGATGAGCTTGAGAAGAACTTCGTTCTTCTCAGTGTCGTCAAGAGAATACTGCGGCATCTGAAGGAGACCCTCGAGTGTGACTTTGCTCAGAGGTCGGTTCATATTCATCGGAACGCCTGCGCACCTAATCGCATTTCTTACTCATCAACATCTCTCTCACCTTCGGTTTGTCGATCTTCGTTGATGAATTCAGCGGGAACTGGTCGATAAACACGATCCTCCTTGGAAACTTGTACGAGGGCAGCTTCTTCTTGCAGAGTTCCAGGACTTCTTTCTCGACCTCATCCTGCTTCTGCCCAGGGCAGAGCTCTATGACTGCGGTGACCCCCTCTCCCATGAGGTCGTCTGGAAGGCCGACTACGGCGCATGCAGCGACCTTCTCGTTTGTGCAGATCAGCTGCTCGATCTCGTAGGGGGAGATCCTGTACCCTGCAGATTTTATGATGTCCTTCGACCTGCCGACGACGAAGATGAATCCGTCCTCATCCACCGTCGCGAGGTCGCCGGTGTAGTACCACCCGTTCCTCAAGGTTGCAGCTGTTCCTTCGGGATCTCTGTAATAGCCGACCATGATGTTGTCGCCCTTTGCGGCTATCTCGCCAGTCTCACCGGGTTTGATTTGCTTGTCGTATTGGTTGTGCACCTCCAATTTGACCCCAGGGATCCCCTTTCCTATGGATCCCAGCTTCTTCGGCAAGAGCTCCGGGGGCAGGTAGGACAGCCTGGCGGTTGCTTCTGTCGCGCCATACATTACGATGAACTTCTTGTTCGGGAAATTCTCAGCTATCTGCTTGATGAACTTGTTCTCGAGCTTCCCGCCAGCTTGGGTCATGTAGGCTAGGCTGGGCATTTCCAGCTTGAGGAAATCCGTCTTGCTTATGAGTATCTGGTAAGTTGCCGGGACACCGGACACGCCAGTGCATTCGTATTTGTCAATCGCCCTCACCGCTCCTCCGAGGAAGGGACTGATGTCGAAAGCCATGCTACCGCCGATGCGCAGATGGGTGTGCAAGAGTGATGCACCGAAGCAGTAGTAGAATGGGAGGACTGTCATTTGGCGGTCATTCTTGGTGAGCCCGAGATACTCGATGATAGACTCGGTGTTCGCTCGGATGTTCTTGTGGGTCAGCATGACCCCTTTCTTGGTTCCGCTGGATCCGGACGTGAATATGATGTCGCAAACATCGTCTTCATGTATCACTGGAATTGCAGTCTCGATCGGCCTGTCGAACTCTTCGAGTTCCTTCTCTGTCACAATCGTCTGGTCGGGATATCTCTCGACCTTCTTCTTCAGCTTGTCCTGAACGAAGATCGCCACGGGACTGCAGCGGTTCATAAGATCATCGAGCTCCATATCTGTGACCCTGGTCTCGACGAGCATCCCCTTATTGCCGCTCTTCATTATTGCGAAGTAGCTTACGAGAAAGAAGACGCTGTTCTCGGAGATGAGCATGATCTCCTTACCGATCCCGTAGGTCTTCACGATGTTCTTTGCTGTCCTTTCGACTCTATCGTACAGATCGCCAATGGTAATGGACTCGGGCAATCCGTAGATGAATTCCTTCTTGCTGGATTTGTGATGCTCGAAAAGATAGTCGACTACGTTCATATCAGGCGGCACCTTTCTTGGCGATGTTCCTCTTAATTATCTCCACGACTTTGGGGAAGGTGGACATGGCGATGACGTCGTCGACTGGCAACTCGATGCCGAACTCCTCTTCGAATCTAGAGACCAACTGAAGGTGCTTGAGAGAATCCCATGCATCAGTTGAATCGTAAGCGGTGACTTCGTTGACTGCGCTGTCTTCTAGACCAAGCTCCTGGCAGAAGATCGATTTGATCTTCACATCGACATCGTCAGCCATCTCTTCCCTCCTTGACCACAAGTGCGAATGCGATGGCGGTTTCTACACTGTGCGACAGACTAAGCATTACTGTGATATCTAACTTCCTTTTGGAGCTGATTGATGCTGATGGCATTCCGAACGTGTCGTTCATGATTTCGATGTCTTTAAAGGAGATATTTCTGATCGACAGCCCGCTGAGAGCTTTGATTATTGCCTCCTTTCCAGCGAATCTAGCAGCAATGTGAGGGAAGGGGGATTCCTTTGAGAAGCAGTACTCGATTTCTCTAGAAGTCATGAAAGTCCTTAGGAACTTGTCATCCTTTGTCTTTGCCCTGTGGAAGCGGGATACGCTTTCGATGTCTACGCCTATTCCCAGTTCGTCAGGCAATTGAAAACCGATTCTCGTCATCTGCTGGACACATCAGATTCGAGATTTCGTATATATCTCTTTCGTTTTCAGCCTTTGAGCACCATTATTGCTGGCGACGATTGACACCGCAAAAACGAGCCTCAGGGGCCGTAGACTCGCTTCAGGGCACAGCAAGATTCCCGCATCAAGCGCCGTAGACATCCGAATATCAGCAGGCAGCCGCCCGATCATCAATCGTTCTTGTCAGCATGAATAGGGACGTACAACCGAACTCACTGAATCTGCGAGTCCAAAGACAAACATGACGAGGGCACGTTGCAGACAAAAGCTCAGAGCCGTGACCATGTCTCAGTGCATCCCGACCTGGAGATGAGATGGAGGCGCAATCAATTCGACTTTGCTCTCTGAGGAGCTTGTCGTGTTTGACCGCGACATCGTCCCAGCGATACCGTTCCTTCACGACAGAAACAGCTCCTCTTGAAAGAGATGGTTCATCTCTCTGACCTTGATTCGGCCAATCGAATTCCATGGCCAAATCATCTGGTTCTTGAGATAAGGGGCGTAGTCAGCGCATATCTCGCTGCTGAACACGTTATCATAGGCAAGCACCATGTTGCCAGTTGCCTAAATTCCAAGTAGGGACGGATTCATTCCTCCAACGGAATGACCATGAATGTACGCCCTGTGATGACATCTCAGCCCTTATCGCCGTACACAGCGTTCTGACCGATGAAAGAGCCACCGAAAATGGTGGCGCGGTCATCGAAGGGACCCCCTAGGTAGAAAACGTTGGCCGCTTCAATCATCTTGACGAACTTCACCTTGGGCTCGACCACCTTTCCGTACGGAAAAGCATTGACCCCACGAGTCGTCCAACTATCTTCCACGAGATAGTAGTTGGTGTAGAAGATGGGATTGTTCTGCAGGATGTCGGTCGGCAAGGAGGCATACTTTGTGAGACCTGCCGTGCTATTTGCGACATGTCCGAGGCGCTCATCGGACACCAACACCGGCAACTCCGAATGCCTTGCGAACCACCCAACTGCATCCAGCTCATATCCCTGGGTATCGTGCCTCACTCCAAGCAGGGTCTCGCTCGCATAGCCGAACGGGAATGACACCATGACCGAGATGATCATCAATGACGCGAGGATTGGATACAGTCTCCTGTGACGGATGCGCAGTTCGACAACGGCCACAGCTACCCCCAGGAAAATGAAAATGTCCAGGAAGTCAAACGTTCTATACAAGACCTGTTGCGACGATAAGGAAAATCCCTGCAACATTCCAAAACCGATTATGGAAAGAGGGGATACAGCGAGCGCGATCTGTATGGCGCGATAGACCGGTCTTGCCTCGAGAATCCGCTCTGTTCCATACCAGGAGAGTCCGAACAAGAACGCTGAGCATATCCCAAGCAGGATGTAGAAATTGGAGGCTGAGGGGGAGTATGGGAACAAGAATCCCAGGTAGTCCAATAGCACCAGAGCAAGCAGCCCTCCTCCTGCGAGAGGCGCAAAGGACCATCTCACATGGTTCTTTATGGACATGATGGAAACCGCAAAGATGCTGATAAGCACAAACGATGAAACGAGCAGGAACAGCTTCAACGGCGACGAGAACATCGTCAGGCGATCGAACGACGCCAACGAGTAGTATGACCCCGCCCACCCAATCGGAACGACAATCATCACGAAATCAGCTAGATGCCTTTTCCTTGCGGAACCGTTTGCGAGAGCGAGATACCAACTCCAAGCGAGCGGATAGGCGAAAATCAAAATGGTTGCGGCTGTAACCAGATGATGTACCAGAGGCATAGTCATCAGGATTGCGAACGTGAGTATCCTGTATCTCATCTCCGCACGTCTAGTGAAGCTGTAGAGCGCCAGAATCAGCAAACCTATCCCCAGCATTTCCTTCCAAACGGAGCCCGTCGTGAAGACGAAAGTGCCCATCATCAGGGCCATGAAGGCGGATGCTATTGCGCCCCCATCGGAGGAAGAAAACAGCCTACCCAACAGGAACACGCCTCCGACAGTGGTTATCGCGACAACCGCATCCAGGACCTGAGCGCACTCAAACGTGTTGAAACCCAACGCGCTAGCCAGATATGCCAGAAGTATATTGAGAATCGGCGTAGCTCCACTATGGGTCCCGTACCAGAGCGAACTCGAAGAGAATCTCAGGTGTCCAGACGTCATGATCTCGGACGCCAAACCGCATTCGCTGAGTGAGTCATTGTTGAATGGGTAAGGACTCATCGAAAGAGGAAGGAGCCGAGTCATGAAAGCGGCAAATACGATGATAGCAAAGGACCAGAAGGCCATGGTCGTGTAGTTGGTGTCTCTTTTCATAGCTCCCATAAGGATCTGTCCGTTTGCACTTGGGTGGTTTGCAGAAGATACGGTCTGCATAGATAATCCTTGCCTATCATTGATGTGCGATCGACATCGGCCCTGGAGCAGTGCATAGACCTGAGCCACTCCACCTGGAATGCATTTCCGAAAGCCATCTTACGCCTTTTCTACAATCACCTGCGCCTCGGGCGAAGGAAGTACACGGCTAGGCCTCTGATCTCCGCAATGAAGTTGCGAGAAGTACGAGGATCCCTATCACCTGCAGCGTATGCAAACGCCCACCTAGGCAGAACCGCCGCAAAGAACAGCACTATGTGATATAGGTAGATAGGCCTGGAGAAGTTGTTTCCAATGAAATAGAAATAGCCCGCAACATCTCGCCTAATTCTGTTGCCTACTCTCTCACGAGACACGCCCACCTTGTGCCAGACCTTTGAAGTCGGAACACACACTACTTTCATCCCTAGTCTGCGGGCTTCGAGGCAGTACTCCACGTCCTCGGTTCCAAAAGGATAGGCTGGGTTGAGGAGGGAATGCTCGAGAGCCGACCTCCTAATCAACATTGCCGCCCCAGGGCACCATTTCGTCTCCGTAGGGCGGTCGTTCCTGTGAGCGTCTATCTCTCCCTGCCCCAAATGGAAGAACACCCACTCTCGCATAGGGTCTATCTCTCCCCCAGCATACCAAATCACATCACTCCTTCCTTTGAAATCGTAGTAGTACATTTTCGGGCTGAGGATTCCGATGGATTTGTCCATCTCTGCAACGGCGATCAATTCCGTCAGGAAATCAGGGTCGACGAATGTATCATTGTTCAAGAGCAAAACGTACTCTTGCTCCAGGTTCGTGATGGCATACCTAAGGGCCAAGTTGTTACCCTTCGCGAACCCGAGGTTTTCCTTGTTCAGAATCAGAGTTAGGTTCTTGCTCCATTGTGAATCCGCGATGGGGCGCGGATTCCTGCAGCCCGCTGATTCATCATTGCCGTAGCACTGTGTGACCTCAATCAGCGCGCGAGCTCGATTCTCCAAGGAGAAACGGGACTGTGCAACAATCCTCCCTTCACAATATTCATTGATCCTGTCGACTGAACCATCGGTAGACGCATTGTCGACAACCACGACTGAACATCGAGGATGCGAGACCCTGCGCAGGGACTCGAGGCACTCTATGGTGTCACTCCAACCATTCCAATTGAGAATGACTATCGTGATCCGGGGTTCCATGCCAGACCCAATGTGCCTCAAGAGACAATAGTCTTTTCTGCAGCTACTCCTGCGAGAACCCGTCCTGAGCTCCGGCACAAGAACCTAGAGTCCTGAGCATTCCCACCTGCGAGTGTGACGATAGGGTTGGGGCGAAGATGACAACACTCGCAGGGATTCGGAGCAAAGGGCACATTGAAGAGATGATCCGGTCGTTAGTCGTATGGGCGCACCTGAACAGGAGATTCAATATGGAAGCTGGACGAGATAGAGGGTCATTCCCTCGCTCTGATACATTGTGTAGCTGGAGAATTCCTGATTTCCGCCAGACCAAGACGTAACATTCCTTATATCCGTAAGGAAGGGCGCCGGAGGGTCATAATATGAATCGACATATTGGTTTGGACGGGTATTGTCCACCGCCACGAGCAACCTTGAGTGACTAGAGAAGTAGCCCTTTGCATCAGGGAATGATCCTAAGTTGTTGACTCCAGATCTCATCAATTGACTGATATACGAGTCGAAGTCCGGAGACGACTTGGGCTTGAGTAGATTGATGAGGTTCCTCGGGAAGACTTCTTCGGTCCGAGTGATGTCCCCATATTTGACGTTCTCTGGGCGTATGTCCCCACTGAGAGTTGCAAACATACTAGATCCCAAGAATCTTATATGGCCGACTGCTGCAAGCTGAGGTCTCAGTACATAGACGTTGGTGATAGCGGAAGCCCCGGCGGCATTCTCTCGCAAGTAGAAAGCATCGTTGAACAACTGGTTATTCGTCTCGACAGTCTCACCACTGCGATACTCGCGCTCGTTCCATCTGTGAACTGACCAGATTGGAAGCGCTATCGAGGACACCATCAAAACCGCAACGACAAGGACCGCGAAACCCTTCTTCTTGGTAGACGTGAACATTCTGGAAGTTGCCCCGACGCCAAGTATCGCGACAAATGGCGCCAGAAGCATGGAGACGTATAGCGTGCTGGCCAATACGGGAATAAACGCAAGCAAGAGAACCAAAGGGAAGAGTGTCTCCATGCTCAGGCGAGATCTCCTCAAGAGACCTGGTATGCCGAAGACGGCGAAAAGGAGCACGAAACCTATCTGGTTCGTGTAGCTCGCGGACAGGTTGACTATCACAGACAGAAGGGGAGTGTCAGAATGGAAAAACGACGTCGCTTCATGACCTCCGAAACCGAGCGTGTTGTAGTAATTTTGGTTGCCGAAAACCACCACTGCTATCGTTGCGCCAATGAGGCCGTTGCAGACAGCGGCCGCCCTCCTCTTGTGAAGGCGCAATCTCGGGTACAGGAAGTGGATTTGACCCGCTGAAATTGTATATGCGACTCCGAAGAGAATCAGGAGGACTGCCATGTGGTGAGACGCCAGACTCCCGAACCCAAATAATACGGCAACAGGTAGAAGGCGGTTGAGACCGCCGCGAGATGTCCTGAGAAGCGTGAATACAAACAGAATCATCAGAACGACTACGAGAGAACGTGCGCTGCCACACCAATAAGAAGTGTCGACGAATCTGGAGCCAAAAACCGACAAGAAAGTCGCGAGCAACACCAGCTCTTGCCTTCTGAGGAAGTATTGCGCGAGGACGAACACGCCTAGTGCGAACAGTATCCCCAAAATGAAATTGACGAGCAGAATCGTGACCTCAACCGACAAACCAGTCAGCGAGGATACCTCCGCAAGGAGGAAGGGGACTCCGGACGGGTACGAGAATGGATAGTACCCGATCAATGACAGAGAGCTAAAAACCCATTTCGCTCTTCCGTAGTCCACTATCGATTGCGACATATTGTGCATGGAATATGAGTCCGTCTGGTTCCTCTCGTGTTCGACCAGGGGATAGCGAACCGCGATGGAAAGCAACGCCAGCACAACAAGCAGAAGACAAACCATTCTCCTCGAAACAACGACCAATCCGCTTCACTCCCTCTTGCCACTCATTCGGTTTCAAGACCTCTTCCCTATTGGTCTAATTCGCTGAAGCTCCTCTAGCCGAGTGCTTAGACACGTAGCCCAGAAGCAAGTACCAGAAGACTGCTGACCATGACAGGAATATCACCCATCCAGCGTTGTGATGCGCCCATATCAATGCGTCGTATCCCCAGTAATATCCCACGACACCGATTATGACCATTCTGAAGACGTTGCCAAGGAAGGCGACCAGCAACCCGGTCGCAAGAACCAGAACCAGAACCCGCGTCTTCAGGCGCTCGAACATGAGAACGAACGAGAAGAAGGCCGCCAGGAATATCGAGAACGAGTACAGGCCGGCACAGTAAGCAGAGATTTCGAGAGCGAGAGTCTTGCCATCAACCAACTGGATGACGACGATACTCCCAGCCGAACTCGAGTGTATTCCAATCAGGTTCAGGATGCCGGAAAAAGGCGCCGCCAGCATGTACTGAACGTACGAATTGCCAATCGATGAGCCCGTCTTCGCGTGAATCAGTGTGACAGCCTGAGGGATGACCAGGAATAAGACAACCAGTCCTACGAACAGAAGGCAAAAAGCTGCCTCAAATTTGAACCTATCGACAAGGAGAGGGTACACAATCACTAAACCCCCAAACATGATCATCAGCGTATCCAGATCTCCGAACCCTGGTCTGGCAGAGAAGAATAGATTCCATGTCACGTCAGATGCAATCATCAATGCACCTGCTACCATGATGACATAGTCGTTGTCGACCCAATTCGTTATCGTATCAATCAGCTTGATACCAGGAGGGGGCTCAGGAGGAACTTCCTCTTGTTCCTTCTGTGCTGGCTCAGGCTCCTTGCGAGGACCTGGATGAAGCAGCAAGAGCAAGAACGCTCCGAGTGCCAGCGAGAATATCCCGACAAGAAGCCCTACCTTTGAGTACAACACAAACACAGATAATCCTTCGAAAATCAGGACGATCGAGATGATCTGCAGGAGCTTCCTACGGGTCGATCTCTCGCGGAAGATGCCGTTGAACTTCTTTATCAGTTCTTCCCAGCTGACCTTCATGGAAGAGCGGTAGTCAATCCCATTGGATAAAGATAACTCCATGCAGATGTTGTGCTACCACCATCTTAATAATGGCGCAAGGTCTCGGGAGCGTTCCGAGGGCATCACTATGAAGGAGAAATCTTCTGGGAAGTTGGCAGGGTTTGCCCGAGCAGGCCAAGATGGCGCTCGAGCGACCGCAGGCTACTACTCGAAGGCCGGGAGAGAAGAGAAGGGCATCGTCAAGGCTTCCTTCTTCACCGGCGTCATAGG
>Ga0315286_10004539_pt1 | contig 13326 bp, 23 predicted proteins | sample YL17G10_0_MG_FD_205038 | JGI IMG/M metagenome (GOLD analysis project Ga0315286, IMG submission 205038) | Sediment microbial communities from Yellowstone Lake, YNP, Wyoming, USA - YL17G10_0 | ecosystem: Environmental > Aquatic > Freshwater > Lake > Sediment | place: USA: Wyoming | collected... | reverse complement strand
AAATTAATAATTGACAATTAAGAATTTATTTGTTACAAAAAATAGTTTTATTCTAAAGGTTCTTTCATAAGCATTAAGGAAGTGCTCACATGCCAACAATCAATCAACTGTGTGCCTACGGGCGCGAGCAGATCAAGAAAAAAACAAAGGCCCCGGCTCTCAGACAGTCTCCGCAAAAAAGGGGCGTCTGCATCCGTGTCTATACCACGACGCCCAAAAAGCCCAATTCCGCACTGCGTAAAGTTGCCCGCGTGAGACTCACCAATGGTATTGAGATTACCACCTATATCCCGGGAGTTGGGCATAACCTGCAGGAACACTCGGTGGTGCTGGTGAGAGGCGGCCGCGTTAAGGACTTACCGGGGGTGCGCTATCATATTATCAGAGGTGCGCTTGATTCTACCGGGGTGCAGGACCGCAAGAAAAGTCGTTCTAAATATGGAGCCAAGCGGCCCAAATAAGCGGCTGAAACAACTGATTGGCCGGCTGCAGAAAATCCAAGGGAGTAAATATGCCCAGAAGACAGGAAATAGCACGAAGAGATATTTTGCCAGATCCTCTATATAATGACAAAAGCGTAAGCAGCTTTATAAACAGACTTATGCTCCGGGGAAAGAAGAGCGTGGCGCAGTCTATCTTTTATGACTGCATGGATCTTATCGAGAAAAAAGCAGATAAGGCCCCGATAGAGATTTTCAAGCAGGCATTAGAAAACGTGAAGCCAGTGGTGGAAACTAAATCAAGACGGGTCGGAGGGTCAAATTACCAGGTGCCGATTGAAGTCCGGCCTGAACGACGCATGAGCCTTGCGATGCGTTGGCTCATCGGTTTTGCCCGGGAGCGGAGTGAAAAATCCATGCAGGAAAAATTGGCTGCGGAGTTGCTGGATGCAGCCAATAACCGCGGGAATGCAATAAAGAAAAAGGAAGATACTCACAAGATGGCGGCAGCTAACAAAGCGTTTGCCCATTATCGGTGGTAATTAAAAAATACTATCTTGCTCCAGAGAGCTTCTTCATCGGGGTAACCTCCTTTATCTTACCGATGCTGTATCGCAATACACAGAGTTATTATAGTTATTATTAATTACCGTTCACCGCGGAGCATCAGAGCGTTTGATTTCAGAGGAAAACTATTGAGCCGTACAACGCCGTTAGACAAGACAAGAAATATAGGTATCATGGCCCATATTGATGCTGGTAAGACCACGACGACCGAGAGAATACTCTACTATACCGGCGTCTCATATAAGTTGGGTGAGGTGCACGATGGTACCGCAGTCATGGACTGGATGGAGCAGGAACAGGAGCGCGGCATTACTATCACTTCGGCAGCAACTACCTGCTACTGGGAGGACCATCGGCTTAATCTCATTGATACGCCCGGGCATGTAGATTTCACGATTGAAGTGGAGCGATCGCTGCGGATATTAGATGGAGCGATTACCGTCTTTTGTGCGGTTGCCGGGGTTGAACCTCAGTCTGAGACGGTCTGGAGGCAGGCAGATCGGTACGGAGTGCCCCGCATTGCTTTTATCAATAAAATGGACCGGACCGGCGCTGATTTTTTCAGGGTCGTGGATATGATCGAAAACCGGCTGCTTGCCAAACCAATTGTGGTCCAGCTCCCGCTCGGCAAGGAGGATCAGTTCCAAGGGGTCATTGACCTCATACCCATGAAGGCGATTATTTTTGATGAAGGCAGCTTGGGTACGCAGTTCCATGCTGAGGAGATTCCTGCAGAATTCATGGAGGCAGCACTTGAGTATCGCGAGAAGATTTTAGAATTTGTGGCTGATAGGGACGAGCGGCTTATGGAAAAGTATTTGGCCGGAGAGACGCTCGCGCAGGAAGACATTTATGCGGTTCTGCGAAAAGCGGTCATTACGCTTCAGGTGGTTCCGGTGCTCTGCGGCGCAGCCTTTAAAAATAAAGGCGTTCAGCAGCTGCTTGATGCGGTAGTTGCATTCCTGCCATCCCCCCTCGATCTGCCATCGGTGAAAGGGGTCGCCCTCACCGGTGAGGAAATCGTGCGGCATGCCTCTGATGATGAGCCGTTCTCCGCCCTGTGTTTTAAAATTATGACCGATCCGTTTGTTGGCCATCTTACGTTCTGCCGGATCTATTCAGGGTGTTTAAAAAAAGGGCAGTATGCTTATAATACTACCAAGGATAAACGAGAGCGGGTTTCCCATATTCTCAAGATGCACGCCAACAAGCGGGAGGAGGTTGAGGAAGCTTTAACCGGCGATATTGTTGCTTTGACGATTAAAAATACGGCAACCGGTGATACGCTCTGTGATGAAAATCGCCCGATAGTGTTAGAAAAGATAACCTTGCCGGAAACGGTTATATCAATTGCTATAGAAACCAAAAGTCAAGCTGATCAGGGAAAGCTCAGTGAGGCATTACATAAAATTGCTTTAGAGGATCCGTCGTTCCGCGTGCACACCGATTCTGAAACCGGACAGACCATCATTTCCGGCATGGGAGAACTGCATTTGGAAATTATTGTTGATCGGCTGGTGCGGGAATTTAAAGTCGAAGCGCATGTTGGAAAGCCCCAGGTCGCTTACAAAACTACGGTCACCTGTCCGGTGCGGGGAGAGGGCAAGTTTATACGGCAATCAGGCGGCAGGGGTCAGTATGGTCATGTGCTGCTTGAGATAGAGCCCCTGGAACGCGGGTTGGGCATTGAGTTTGTGGATAAAACAGTCGGGGGGAGTATTCCCCGGGAATATATTTCGGCAATAGCAAAGGGAATACATGAGGCTGCTGAAACCGGCATATGGGGAGGCATTCCCCTTATTGATCTGCGCGTGAGAGTGGTAGATGGATCCTATCATGAAGTTGATTCATCAGAGCGTGCATTTAAGATTGCCGCCTCTCTGGGATTTAAAGATGCCGTGCAGCGGGCAAAACCGGTTATGCTGGAGCCGATAATGAAGACCGAAATAGTGGTGCCTGACGAGTATATGGGAGAGGTTCTGGGTGATATTTCTGCCCGGCGTGGGCGGATAATGGGTATGGAAAACAGAAAGGGCACCGTGATCATTGAGGCGCAGGTGCCGCTTGTGGAAATGTTTGGTTATGCCACTGCCATTCGCTCGATGACGCAGGGGCGCGCAACCTATACGATGCAATTTCTCCAGTATGAAAGTCTATCAGCCGCACTGGCCCAGAAGATTCTGGCAGAGGAGGCCAGAAGTGCACTCCACCAGCGAGCAGGGTTTTCTGAAGCGTAAGTGCCCGGTGCTCAGGTAAACTGAAGAATGTTACACGGGGTAGCGGACATACGCGCGGAGTATAAGCCGATAATTTGGTGAGGTTACATAAACTTTTTCGTAGCAACCTATAGCAGGAGGCAGCGATGGCGAAGAAGAAATTTGAGCGGACGAAGCCGCATGTCAATGTGGGGACGATCGGGCACGTCGATCACGGGAAGACGACATTGACGAGTGCAATCACGAGGGTGCTGAGCTTGAAGGGACTGGCGCAGGTAATGGACTACGATCAGATCGACAAGGCACCGGAGGAGAAGGAGCGGGGGTTGACGATCGCGATAGCACACGTAGAATATGAGAGTGACAAGCGGCACTATGCGCACATTGATTGTCCGGGGCATGCAGACTATATCAAGAACATGATCACGGGAGCGGCGCAGATGGACGGGGCGATCCTGGTGGTAAGCGCGGCCGACGGGCCGATGCCGCAGACGCGGGAGCACATACTGCTGGCACGGCAGGTGCGGGTGCCGTCGATCGTGGTGTTTTTAAATAAGGCGGACATGGTGGATGATCCGGAGCTGATCGAGCTGGTGGAGCTGGAGATTCGGGAGCTTTTGAGCAAGTATGATTTTCCCGGGGATGAGATACCGATCGTAAAGGGCAGTGCTTTGAAGGCCATGGAGGGCAGCAGCAAAGATATCAATGCGCCGGAGTACAAGTGCATCCTGGATCTGATAGCAGCGGTGGACTCCTACATACCGGAGCCGGTGCGGGACATTGACAAGCCGTTTTTGATGCCGGTGGAGGATGTATTCAGCATCTCGGGGCGCGGGACGGTGGTAACGGGACGCATAGAGCGGGGGCAGGTGAAGGTAGGAGAGGAAGTGGAGATCGTAGGCATCCGGCCGACGGTGAAGACGGTGTGCACGGGGGTGGAGATGTTCCGGAAGATCCTGGATTCAGGGCAGGCGGGAGACAATGTCGGGGTGTTATTGCGGGGGACGAAGCGGGATGACGTAGAGCGGGGGCAGGTGGTAGCAAAGCCGGGGTCAATCACGCCGCACACGAAGTTCAAGAGTGAGGTGTATATATTGAGCAAGGAAGAAGGAGGGCGGCACACGCCGTTTTTCAATGGATACCGGCCGCAGTTTTATTTTCGGACGACGGATGTGACGGGGGTGGTGACGTTGCCGGAGGGGGTAGAGATGGTGATGCCGGGAGACAATGTGAGCATGGCGATAGAGTTGATCATGCCGATCGCGATGGAGAAGGAGTTGCGGTTTGCGATCCGGGAAGGCGGGCGGACGGTAGGCGCCGGCGTGATCAGTGAAGTTATCGAATAACGGGGCAGGACATAAACCATGAAAAAGGTCGAGGAGTTAACAGAAACTCAGAAAATTCGGATTCGTCTCAAAGCCTATGACCACCGGTTACTGGACCAGTCGGCAGCAGAGATAGTGGACACCGCAAAACGCACCGGCGCAAAAGTGGTAGGCCCGATCCCCCTGCCAACCAGCATTAATAAATTCTGTGTATTGCGCTCTCCGCATGTAGATAAAAAGTCGCGGGAGCAGTTTGAAATAAGAACTCACAAACGGCTCATGGAAATACTTGAGCCAACCCAGCAGACTGTTGACGCCCTGATGAAGCTTGATTTGTCCGCAGGTGTTGATGTGGAGATTAAACTCTAACCGCGCTACAGCACCTCGTGGTGAACCAGGGGCTGTATTCCTTTGATGGAGAAAAACACGTGGCACTTGGATTGATAGGGAAAAAGATAGGCCTCACGCAGATTTTTTTAAAAGAAGGCCAGATGGTCTCGGTAACGGTGATACAGGCTGGACCCTGCTGTGTTGTACAGAAAAAAACCACCGAGCGGGATGGCTATACAGCGCTGCAACTGGGCTTTGGCAGCAAAAAGCCGAAAAAAGTTTCAAAACCGCTCCAGGGCCACTTCAAGGCTGCCGGCAGTAAGGCCTTTGCGGTATTACAGGAAGTGCGGATTGCTGACGTGGAAACCTATCAGGTTGGCCAGGACATCACGCTTTCGATGTTCAAGGTGGGTGATAAGGTAAAAATTTCCGGCATCAGCAAGGGAAAAGGGTTTGCGGGCGTGATGAAGCGGTGGAACTTCAAGGGCGGTGCTAAAACCCATGGCTCCATGTTTCACCGGGCGCCGGGATCTATCGGCGCAAGCGCTGATCCGTCACGGGTTCTGAAAGGAAGACGCATGCCCGGACATCTGGGAGCAGAGAAGGTTACGGTAAAAAATATCGAAGTCATAGAGATACGGGAAAAGGAAAACCTCATGCTGCTGAAAGGGGCGGTGCCCGGGGCCCGGAACAGTATTTTAACGGTCTACCCGCAATAGGGTAACAGGCAGTTACTCCTGGCGCAGGGGCTTACCGATAGAGGAAATGGGTGAGATATGGCAGTAGTGGATGTTGTTGATACCAGCCGCAACAAGGTTGCGCAGATAGATGTCAGCGATGATATTTTTAACGCACCGGTGCGGGAGCATTTGTTTTATGATGTGGTCCGGATGCAGCTTGCCAGCAGGCGCAGCGGCACAGCAGCTACCAAGACCAGATCTGCCGTGAGCGGCGGAGGGAAAAAGCCCTGGAAACAAAAAGGTACGGGACGGGCGCGGGCTGGCTCTTCCCGGTCACCGCTGTGGAGAGGCGGCGGTACCATTTTCGGACCAATGCCCCGCTCCTATGAATACGCGGTGCCCAAGAAGGTGCGGAAACTGGCGCTCCGCTCAGCCCTGAGCATGAAGCGCAAAGAAAACAAGATGCTCATCGTGGACAAGCTGGAGCTGAAGGAAATTAAGACCGCCGCATTTGTCAACCTGCTCAAGCAGCTGGGGTTAAGCAACGTGCTCATCGTCGCGCAGGAAAACAGCAACCTGGAGAAGAGCGCACGCAACGTGCCGCAGGTGAAAGTGCTGCGACCGGAAGGCCTCAACGTGTATGATGTGCTGCGCTATGAAAATATCATCATAACCCAGCCCTGCGTGGAAAAAATTCAGGGGAGGCTTGCGGTATGAAAGCACTGCACCAGATTATCCGCCGCCCGCTCGTTACAGAAAAAAGTACTGCCCAGAAGGCAAGCGGCAATCAGGTCACCTTCGAAGTGCACCAGAATGCCAATAAAATAGAAATACGTAATGCCGTGGAGAAGCTGTTCAAGGTAAAAGTGCTGAGCGTCAATACCATCGCCTTGGAGGGGAAACGAAAGAGGGTCGGGCGTTCAATGGGCAGAAAGCCAGACTGGAAAAAGGCGATCGTTACCCTGAAGCAGGGCGAAACTATCGATTTCTTTGAGGGAGTATAAAAAATCACTGGTGCTGCGGCACGCGGCGACCAGGTGAGCATTTGTTAATGGAGTATAGCTATGGCGGTAAAGGTTTTTAAACCAACGTCACCAGGGAGACGTTTTCAGACCGTATCTGCATTTGAGGAAATCACCACCGACAAGCCGGAAAAGAGCCTGCTCGTACCCCTGAAAAGGACCGGCGGCAGAAACTGTTATGGACGAATAACTGCCCGGCATATTGGTGGCGGACATAAGCGGATGTACCGGATTGTAGATTTTAAACGGGACAAGCGGGACATACCGGCAGCCGTTGCCACTATCGAGTATGATCCTAACCGGTCTTCCCGCATCGCCCTGCTGCATTACAAAGATGGGGAAAAGCGCTATATACTGGCACCATTGAGCCTGAAAGCAGGCGATGTCATTATGGCCGGTGAGGAAGCGGAGTTCAAGGCTGGCAATGCGCTTCCCATAAGGAAAATACCCATCGGTACCATCATTCATAATGTGGAGCTGAAACAGGGAAAGGGGGGACAGGTTGTCCGGGGGGCAGGCACATTTGCGCAGATTATGGCAAAGGAGGGGACCTACGCGCATATCAGAATGCCTTCGGGAGAAGTGCGGCTGGTGCATCATGAATGCTATGCAACCATCGGCCAGGTTGGCAACCTTGATCATGAAAAAGTATCAATTGGAAAAGCCGGCCGCAGCCGCTGGCAGGGCAGAAAGCCGCGGGTACGCGGCGTGGCCATGAATCCGGTGGATCATCCCATGGGCGGTGGTGAAGGGCGCTCATCAGGTGGCCGGCATCCGTGTACGCCATGGGGCATTCCAACAAAAGGCTTTAAAACGCGTAAAAATAAGCGCACACAAAAGTATATCATCAAGAAAAGGGGCAAATAACAGCGCCCTGACGGAGATGTGAATAATGCCACGCTCGCTGAAAAAAGGACCGTTTGTTGATGACAGCCTGACGCGCAAGGTGCAAAAGGCCATCGAGACAAGCGACAAGAAAGTGATCAAAACCTGGTCGCGCAGGTCAACCATAATACCGGATATGATCGGCATGACCTTTGCGGTGCATAACGGGAAGAAGTTCATCCCGGTTTTTGTGACGGAAAATATGGTTGGTCATAAGTTCGGGGAATTTTCCCCGACGCGGCTTTTTTATGGTCACTCAGGAGACCGCAAGGAAAAGAAAAAGGAATAAGCTCAATCAGAGACCACACGGTATAACAAGGGAATTGCCTACATATGGAAGTGAATGCCATTGCTAAATACATACGCGTTTCACCACAAAAAGCCCGGCTGGTTGCAAACCTGGTGAAGGGCAAACGGGTCGGCGATGCGCTGAGCATTCTGGATTTTACCCGTAAGGCATCAAGCCTCTACATTTCCAAGCTCATCCATTCAGCGGTTGCCAACGCAGAGAAGCGGGAGGGCATTGATGTTGACACCCTCATTGTTAAAAATATATACGTTAATGCGGGGCCAATGCTCAAGCGATTCAGACCGGCTTCAATGGGCAAAGGAGTGCGGATCCGCAAACGCACCAGCCATATAACCGTGATTCTGGATGAAGCATAACATTTTTCAGGAGGAAAAATAGTGGGTCAAAAAACTCATCCTACGGGGTTTCGTCTCGGTATCGTAAAAACCTGGAGTTCAAAGTGGTATGCAACGCGTGACTTTACGAAGTTTCTGCATGAAGATCTGCGGTTGCGAAAGTATATCAAGGCAAAGCTGCAGCACGCAGGTATTGCAAAAATAGAGATTGAACGGGCTGCAAACAAAGTGCGGATTACCATTTGCACTGCACGGCCCGGTATCATCATAGGGAAAAAGGGTTCTGAAATAGAGAAGCTCAAGGGCGAGCTGCAGAACATGACTGACAAAGAGGTCTATATAAACATTACCGAGGTGCAGCGGCCGGAAACAGACTCGCAGCTGATTGCAGAAAATGTTTGCCTGCAACTGGAGCGACGGATTGCCTTCAGGCGGGCAATGAAAAAAGCGGTAACATCCGCCTTAAAATGCGGCGCCCAGGGAATAAAAATAACCTGTGCCGGTCGCCTGGGCGGGGCTGAAATGGCCCGCACTGAATGGTACCGTGAAGGACGGGTGCCATTGCATACCCTCAGAGCTGATATTGACTATGGGTTTGCTGAAGCTAAGACCACGTACGGCATCATTGGAGTTAAGGTGTTGGTTTTTCATGGAGAAACAGTAACCAAAGGAAGCTTTGCATGTTAGCGCCGAAGAAGGTAAAGCATCGGAAACAGATGAAGGGTAGAACAAAAGGGGCTGCGTATCGGGGGAGTTCCCTTGCGTTTGGAGACTTTGGGCTGAGGGCATTGCAATGTGGCTGGGTCACCGCCCGGCAGATAGAAGCGGGAAGAGTCGCCCTCATGCGGCATATTAAGCGCGGTGGAAAACTGTGGATCAGGATTTTCCCTGATAAGCCTATTACCAAAAAACCCGCAGAAACACGTATGGGAAAAGGTAAAGGAGCTCCAGAAGACTGGGTGGCGGTGATCAAGCCCGGCAGGATTCTGTATGAAATGGAAGGAGTTCCCGAGGCAATAGCGCGGGAAGCATTTCTCCTTGCATCACACAAATTGCCCATCGAGACTAAATTTATTACCAGGGAGGCGGCGCTGTGAAGGCAAAAGAGTTTCGGGAATTAACGCTTGAAGAACTCAAACAGCGAGAAAAGGACCTTGCCGGAGAATACTTCAATCTCAAATTTCAGCTGGCAACCAATCAGCTTTCCAACGCCATGAAATTAACACAGGCAAAACAGGATATTGCCCGGGTAAAAACAATTATCCGCGAAAAGGAGCTCGGGAAACAGCGTTAGAGTATATTTTTTAGTGCAAAGGATGATGGGCTATGAGAGGACTCAGAAAGAGACGCACCGGTGTTGTGGTGAGCAATAAAATGGATAAGACCGTAGTGGTAGCAACCGTTCGCATGACCATGCACCCTCTGTATAAAAAATATATAAAAAAGAGGGTTCGGTATAAAGCCCACGATGAAACCAATAAGTGCCAGGTCGGGGACACGGTTGTCATTCAGGAGTGTCGTCCGCTGAGCAAAGAAAAACGCTGGGGGGTTGTAGAAATACTCAAGCGAGCGCTGTAAACATACCGGTTAATTGTATCAAGGCATTTATAGGTGAGGATTCCGCAATGATTCAGATGCAGACAACCCTGATCGCAGCTGACAATTCTGGGGCAAAGCGTCTCCAGTGCATCAAGGTGCTGGGAGGCTCAAAGCGTCGCTATGCCACCCTGGGAGATATAATCGTGGTTTCGGTAAAAGAATCGATTCCCAATGCAAAGGTTAAAAAAGGAGAGGTAATGCGTGCGGTCATTGTGCGAACCGCCAAGGAAGTGCGCAGACCGGATGGCTCCTATATTAGATTTGATGACAACTCCGCAGTACTCATTAATAATCAAAACGAGCCTATTGGCACAAGAATTTTTGGACCGGTGGCACGCGAGCTGCGGGCAAAGAACTTTATGAAAATCATTTCACTTGCTCCAGAGGTTCTGTAGGAGCGTTCACAACGGCAAGCGGGAGTATAAGCATGGAGCATAACAGCACATTACCGGTTAAAAAAGGCGATACGGTAAAGGTTATTGCCGGAAAAGAGCTGGGCAAAACCGGGAAGATACTCAAGGTGGATTATAAGAAGCAGCGCGTCGTTGTTGAAAAGATAAACTTCATCAAGCGGCACTCGCGCCCTGGTGGCAAAACGCGGCAGGGCGGTATAATTGAACGGGAAGGACCAATCCACGTGTCAAATGTCAATATCGTATGTCCCCGGTGCAACGATGCCGTTCGCATCAAGAACGTTTTTCTGGAAGACAAGAAGAAGGTGCGGGCGTGCAATGCCTGCGGTGAGATTTTAGACCATTAAGAGAGGTAGTTGATGGCGCGGCTTAAAGAACAATACAAAGAAAAAGTCATACCCGCCCTGATGAAAGAGTTTAATTACGGCAATATCATGGAAGTGCCCAAACTGGAAAAGGTAGTCATCAACATAGGGCTGGGAGAAGCGATTCAGAATGCTAAAGTATTAGATTCTGCACAGAGTGAGTTGGCGGCCATAACAGGCCAGAAGCCGGTTGTGACCAAGGCAAAAAAATCTATTGCCAATTTCAAGCTGCGGGCTGGTATGCCCATCGGCTGCAAGGTAACGCTGCGCCGGAACCGGATGTATGAATTCTTCGACCGCCTGGTTAATGTGGCATTACCGCGGATTCGTGATTTTAAGGGCATTTCGGGGAAATCCTTTGACGGCAGGGGCAACTATGCCCTGGGCATTCGCGAGCAGATTATTTTCCCTGAGATTGACTACGATAAAATCGATAAAATCAAAGGTATGAATATCGTGATTTCGACAACGGCAAAAAGTGACGAAGAGGGGAAAGCCCTTTTAAAAATGATGGGAATGCCTTTTAGGGATTAATCTCATAAAACAAGGAGGGGCCTCGTGGCCAAAAAATCATTAATTGCCAAGGCAAAGCGACCAAAAAAGTTTGCGGTACGAAACTACAGTCGGTGTCCATTGTGTGGCCGACCCCGGGCGTACTTGCGGAAATTTGATCTGTGCCGGATCTGCTTCCGGAGTTTATCCCTTAAAGGAGAAATTCCCGGAGTTATTAAATCAAGCTGGTAGTGTTACCATAAATCAAAGAGGACAGTGCATATGATGACCGATCCAATTGCTGACATGCTTACCCGGATCAGAAATGCGTACAAAGCACGTTTTGAAAAGGTTGATATGCCGTGCTCCCGGTTAAAGATAAGCATTGCAACCACGCTCAGGAACGAAGGGTATATCAAGAATTACACAGTGGTTACGGAGGGGCCGAAATCCATTCTCCAGGTACATTTAAAATACAGTGCACAAAAAAGGCCGGCCCTGTCTGAAGTAAAGAGAATTTCCAAGCCCGGAAGAAGGGTCTATGTTGGCAAAGATGAAATACCGATGATCAAGAGCGGCATGGGGGTTGCGATCGTGTCCACCTCCAAAGGGATGCTCACCGACAAGGAAGCACGCAAGGAAGGGTTGGGTGGAGAACTCATCTGCTCCTGCTGCTAGAGGAATGAACTATGAGTAGAGTTGGGAAATTGCCGGTTACGGTGCCTCAGGGGGTACGCATTAACCTCCAGGGCGCAGTGCTGCAGGTGGAGGGGCCCAAGGGAACGCTGCAGCATGAGATCCCCCCGGGGCTGAAGGTTGAAACTGCAGACAATAAAATTACGGTGAGCAGAGCGGTGGAGCAGAAAAAAGTCCGTGCGCTGCATGGGCTTACCCGGACGCTCATAGCAAACATGGTGTGGGGTGTTACCCAGGGGTTTAAAAAAGAGCTTGAAATTGTTGGGGTGGGCTATCGCGCTGATATCAGCAGCAATGTGCTCAATCTGATTCTCGGATATTCGCACCCCATTAAATTTGCCCTTCCTGAAGGCATCAAGGGAAAAGTGGATAAGCAGGTTATTACCCTGGAGGGAATTGACAAGGGGCTGGTCGGACAGACGGCTGCCAAAGTCAGAAGCCTCAGAGAGCCCGATAGCTATAAAGGAAAAGGCATCAGATACCTCGGTGAAATTATTAAAACAAAGGTTGGCAAGAGCGGGGTAAAATAAACAGATAACCGTGTGAAAGAGGCAGGTACAGCGCAGTGAGTTCAAGAGAAGATAAAATCAGCAATCATCTGAGGCGCAAAAAAAGAATTCGGCAAAAGATTTTTGGTACTGCCGAGCGACCCCGGCTGACCGTTTACAGAAGCCTGCAGCACATCTACGCACAGCTGGTTGATGATGCGCACGGCACAACTATTCTCGGGGTATCCACCCGTGCCAAAGAGCTGAAAGGAAAGCTTAAAAACGCAGACACCATTGAAGCCGCCAAACAGGTGGGAGCATTGGTGGCGCATAAGGCGCGGGAAAAGAACGTCGCAGCCGTGGTGTTTGACCGCAACGGCTATCTCTATCATGGCCGCGTAAAAGCCCTGGCTGAAGCTGCACGGGAAAACGGTTTAAAACTTTAAAGGAGGTTATGTCTTGGCCTTTGGAACCGCAGAAGAACAGAGTTTAATTGATAAGGTTGTTCATATAAGCCGTGTTGCCAAGGTGGTTAAGGGAGGACGGCGGTTCAGCTTTAGTGCAATAGTTGTTGTCGGTGACGGAAACGGCCGTGTCGGATATGGACTCGGCAAAGCAAAAGAAGTACCGGAAGCTATTCGCAAGGGGATTGAACATGCGCGTAAAAATCTCATAACGGTTCCGCTCATAAATGGCACGATTCCCCACGAGATCATCGGCCGGTTCGGAGCCGGTAAAGTTTTTATGAAGCCTGCTTCTGAAGGTACGGGGGTGATTGCAGGAGGAGCAGTGCGGGCCATCATGGAAGTGGTAGGGGTAAAAAATATCCTTACGAAATGCATCAGATCCCGGAATCCGCATAATGTCATTAAAGCAACGCTGGCGGGCCTGGGGAAGCTTCAATCGGCGGCGTAACGCAGTATCTTTATGGCTACCTGTGGCGTGAGAAGGAAGAGTGTGTAGCATGGCATCGAAACTGAAAGTAACCTTGGTGAGGAGCAGCATTGGCAGGCCTGAGAAACATAAAAGAATTCTTCAGAGCCTGGGGCTCCACAAACTTAATAAGAGTAAAGTATTCGATAATACTCCGCACATTCGCGGGATGATTGTCAAAGTAAATCATCTGCTGAAAGTGGAGGAGTGTTCATAGAAAGAGGATAGCG
>Ga0315286_10004538_pt1 | contig 13327 bp, 16 predicted proteins | sample YL17G10_0_MG_FD_205038 | JGI IMG/M metagenome (GOLD analysis project Ga0315286, IMG submission 205038) | Sediment microbial communities from Yellowstone Lake, YNP, Wyoming, USA - YL17G10_0 | ecosystem: Environmental > Aquatic > Freshwater > Lake > Sediment | place: USA: Wyoming | collected... | reverse complement strand
AGAAAAGTCTCCTATGTTCTGCCAACATACATCTGTTGAATACAACCTTGATTCCTACTTTTTTTGCCATTTCTTCTGCATCTAGGTTATGAATTCCTTCTTGAAACCAAATAACCTTGGGTTTTTTCTGTATTGCTTCCTGTATCACTGAAAGAATCTGATCGGAGGGCCTAAACACATCAATAATATCAATCTCCGAGGCAACATCAGAGATAGATGCATAACATTTTTTGCCTAAAATTTTATCAGTTGTGGGATTTATTGGGGTAACATCGTATCCATTCTCATATAGATATTTGGGCACATAATGCGCTGCCTTGTTTGCATGCTTAGACATACCAATTACTGCAATTCGTTTTAAAGAAAGAATGTCCTTAATTTCATCATCAGTGTAAGAATCTTTTTCCATGAAAAATCTAGGGTAACGTATCATATAATTTTTGAAATGGGTGAATCGTGAGTTATTTGTGAAAATGAATCAAATAATTGCCACAATAAGCATGTAAAAAAAACTATTAGAATCGCATAGTTTTTTAATAATAGACAAAGTTGGTCAATATGGAAGAAGAGTCAAAGGACATAATGGTTTTAGGCGCAATTAAAAATGGGGTTAAAAAATTTGAAAAAATACAAAGATCAGCTCAGATTGATGCAGATGAGTTAAATTCAATTCTTGAAAAACTAGAGAAGAGAGAGCTAATAACAGTTGAAGAAAAAAAGGGGTGGCTGGGTAAAAAAATAGAGATCAAAACAACTGAAAAAGGATCAAAAGAAGTAGATGAAAGAATACACGAATTGCAAGGAAAGTGGGATCAAATGTCGATGATGTACAAAAGTGGTGATAAACAAAAATTAAAGCAATACATGGATGATAATAAATCAATTCTACCGATGATGATGTTCTTTGGAGTAATGGATATGATAATGTTTTCAATGATGTTTAGCATGATGGGTATGATGATGACAGATTATGTACCAGCGGAAAGCATCCCAGATGGGGCTGATGGTGGAGGATCTGATGGTGGAGGATCTGATGGTGGAGGATCTGATGGTGGAGGATCTGATGGTGGAGGATCTGATGGTGGAGGATCTGATGGTGGAGGATTTGATTTTGATGTGGGATTTTAATTAAAGTGTGTATTTTATACTGGATTTAGAAAAGTTAGATGATTGATTTACAGTTCACATAATAATCTGGGCGTAGTTAAAGTATTATCATTTCTAAAATCACACAATACAGAATATCTTTCAGGCCAAGATTTGAGTGATGTTTTAAGGATAAGCAGGGTAGCAGTTTGGAAGCATATTAAAAAAATCAGAGAAATGGGATACAAGATAGAATCTAAACAAAAATTAGGTTACAGACTGGAATCCAATACAGCCCTTTTATTGCCGTGGGAAATTACATCTGGATTAAAGACCAAAGTATTGGGAAAACAGGTATATTATTTTGAATCAATTGATTCCACTCAAAATCAAGCAATGAGAATGGCCTCAAATCCAGCAAACAACGGTACACTCGTAATTGCGGAAAAACAAACGAGTGGAAAAGGAAGATTGGGCAGAAAGTGGATTTCGCCTAAAGGTGGGATTTGGTTTTCAATAATTTTGCACCCACAATTTGATATCTCGGTCATAACACTATTTCCAATTGCTTCGGCATTAGCATTATCAAATGCGATAGAAAAAACATTAGACATAAAATCAGAATTGAAGTGGCCGAATGACATTACAATCAATGGTAAAAAAGTCGCAGGCATGTTAGTGGATGCATCATTAGAATCAAACAAAATTGAAAATATGGTGTTAGGAGTTGGAATAAATTTTAATGTAAATGTAAAGCAAATTGAAAAAATGTTAAAGGATACACCAAATTTTTATGGCGTTGCGTCTTTGGTGGAACAAAATAAAACAATAAAACCTGTTTTGTTAGTACAAACATTTTTGAACGAATTAGAAAAAATATGTATTCTTTTAAATTCTAAAGACACTAAAAAAATAATTAAGGATTGGACAATAAAATCATCAACAATTGGTCAAGATGTAGAATTAAATACAAAAGAAGGAAAAATTAAAGGAAAAGCAATTAAAATAGACCGTGATGGGGCACTTGTTATATCAGAAAATAAAAAAAATGTACGAGTCATAGAAGGAGACATAATATACATTTCAAAATAGCAAAAATTTTATGGGTAAGATTATTTTCTTACCAATTTTTTACGTTTAGTTGACATTTTTTTTGGTTTTACCATTGAAGAGTCACGTGGGTATTTTTTATTGGGTATAAGTTCTGATTGCGCCCTTAAAATATTTTTGAGATCATTTTGAATATCAAACACGGTCGCAAGTATTTTCTCTAAAGATTCAGAGTAATTAGCATATGCAAACAATAATTCAGACTGTTTTTCAGTTATTTTTGTGAGATATTCATTTGAACGTAAGAGATTAGCAGAAGCAATTAATTGAGGTATTTCTGGAATAGGATTGATCAATTCACTTAATTCTGACTGGATATTTTGAATCTTTTTACGAAGATCATAAATTATTTCACCTGCGCCAAGATTAATCAATCTAAAAACTTCTAATTGTCAAGGGATTAAATATTTACTTAAGAATATTGAATTTTTAACTAAAATTGAAAATAAGGCTACATAATTAGTATTAGGCATAAAATCAAAGTAAAATTAGAGGGGGATTATGAAAAAACACACTTTTCATGATTTATTCGTCGTTAAGCATTATTTTATTATTTTAGTTTTGGCAATATTCCATTTTCCAATGGTCTTTGGCTTTATTATGCATTTCAGATAATTATCTAAAATTTAGACAATTATCGAAATGACTAATTGTAATTAATGCCTGCATTTTAGATAATGTCAAATAAAGGAAAAAAAATCATCGCAAGATCATTACTTTCATTCTAATGCAATAAGATTAAAATAACATTAGAATAGCATTAGCTTAACCTACACACAATTAACCTGCAGAAATTAGGTAAAATGAATAATAAGTCAAGTATCAAATTTGCTAATGTTATGCTAAAAAATACAGTACTCGCTGGACCAAAATGCCCTTCGTGTGGAGACAAAAAAATGGTTACAGATGAAATTACGGGTGAGACGTTTTGTGGAAAATGTGGTTTTGTTATTTCAGATAAAATTGCAGAGACAGGTGCCGAATGGCGTTCCTTTGCAAATGATGATACAAATAGGACGCGAGTGGGGGCTGGCACATCATTGACAATGCATGACATGGGATTATCAACTGTGATCGGCGCCCTTAACAAAGATTCTACTGGGAAACCACTTACTTCATCAATGAAAAATTCTATCGAGCGATTGAGAACATGGGACAGTAGAACACAGGCACATTCTTCTGCAGATAGAAATCTTAGACAGGCCCTAAATGAGATGGGTAAATTGAAAGATAAGCTCGCTCTAACAGATGCAGTAGTTGAAAAAGCTGCATACATTTACAGAAAGGCCATGGAGAAAAAACTAGTAAGAGGACGCTCCATTCAAGGGCTAGTTGCAGCATGTCTTTATGCCTCATGCAGGAACACTGAAACACCAAGAACTTTAGATGATGTTGCAAAAGGCATTAACATTAGGAGAAAAGACGTTGCAAGATGTTATAGATTAATTTTCAGAGAACTTGAATTAAAAATGCCAGTAGTTGATCCGGTTAAAGGAGTATCCCGAATTGCAAGCATAGCAGAATTAAGTGAGAAGAGTAAAAGAAAGGCAATTATAATTCTAGAGCAAGCAAAAAAAATTGGAATGGTGGCAGGAAAAGATCCTATGGGAATTGCTGCGGCGGCGCTCTATTTGGCATGCATTAGTTCAGGTGAAGTAAAATCACAAAAAGACATATCCATTGCATCGGGAGTAACAGAGGTGACAATCAGAAACAGATGTGCCGGATTGAGAAAAATGCTTCAAAATTAGTGAAAAAAATGCCATACAGTGAAAATAACTGGTCCGATTGGCTTAACTTTAATGCAGAATCTATTTCAGAAATACCTCAAACTGCAGGCGTCTATATGATGCACATCTCAATGAAAATTTTATTCATAGGAGGTTCTGAAAATATAAAAATGGCCATTCAACATAATACAAATCCGTGTGTTTCTCGAGCTACAAGAGTAAGATACATGCAAACTTCATCATATGAAAAAATCACAGACGAGTTGATTAAAGATTATCAAAGCAGGCATGAGGGAAAACTTCCTCAATGTATGGAATGATGTCAATAACTAAGTAGAATCACCAAACAATACATACTAAATTACATTGAAAAATCTCAGAGTCGTTTATGTTCCAGTTTATCCCACAGATATACAATATACTCATTTCCTCTTGTTTTTTGGCATGCACTAGTTGCTTCGGGTATTTTTTGCCACGCCTTGCAAATAATATTGCATATACAAAATTTAAAGGAGCATATATTTTTGGAATTATTTTTTAAAATATTTTACCAGAATCATAGATATTATCAACAAAAAGAGAACAAGATAGGTTTGTTTTTATCAACAAAAATGACATCAATGCCAATATAATCAGCAAGTAATTTTGTAGGAACTAGTCAGCCTCGACTAAATGTGGAAATACTTGAAAAATCTTTAGAAATTGCAGATATTTTGGCATACAATAATTTAGTTAGATTTTCAATCTCAGTCCAAGTCACATTTTGATAGTTAGTTTTCATGATTTTCACTAGTTGACTAGAATTAAGTTGTCAGTACTAAACAAATCAAAAAGTTCCCAAGACAGATTTTTTGAGGGGTGCGATAATTTTGAGGATTTTAAATGGGATCTTGCCAAAATCTATTTCCTTTTCAGAAGAAACTAGCAAAACATCATCATTAGACAGTGGAAAACTCATCACAATTACTTTATTCCGATAGGACATGGAAAAGTGAACTTCGCCAAATTCTTTGTCAAATTCATGCCTCATACGAACTCTGAGTGCAAGTTCCATGAACATCATCTCATCTTGCTTTTGTGACTCTAATGAGAGAAGCCCGTTCTTCATACCACCAGCCACAAGATGTCCCCTACTATTGATTATTCTAGCAGATCGCATATTTGGATGCAGATTGGTAATTTTTTCGCAGATTTTTTCTAGTTCATCAACATTTGCCATTTGTCTAATTTAACAAGCGATCTATTTATTGAGATCTGTTTCATTATAAATGTGTGGAGCCACAACCGGTAAAAGATGCGTCAGACTATTACAAGCATCTGTCCTTATTCTGGACAGATATTATTCATCTAATGTCAAGTAAACCACAAGCGTTGGCTTCAGTAGGTCCCATGCGGGCATTTGCAACAAATTCAAAGAAAATTTCAACAGAGTTAATCGAGATCAATGAAAGTCTAAGGGGATTTAACCAATTTGTGACAGAGTATTATAAACAACTGGCAGAAACTTGGAATGTTGCCCAAAAGAAAGTCAATCTAAAAGTGCCAGATGTTCCACATGATGTAGAACAAATAGACTCATTCAAGAGAATATGGATAGATATTTTCGATAATGATTTCACAGAATTATTTGATTCAGTAAAATTTGGGGAGAATTATGGTAAACTAGTATCAAAAGAACTTGAACTTACAAAACATTGGAATAACATTTCAAATGTAATACTACAGTCGGCAAACTTGCCTAGTAAAGAAGAAATAGATGAGGTGTACAAAGAACTGCATTCTCTCAAAAAAAGAGTTACAAAATTAGAAATCGAATTAAAAAAGGGGAGTAAAAAATGAAAAGTGAGTCAAAAATAGATCCTAAAATTTTAGAAGAAATTCTGAAATTTAGTAGAAATGTCATTGATGCTCCAAAATTAGTTTCTGCACCTGATGAAATTAGTATGGAGGTAACACCACATGACATAGTACAAGAAATCGATAAAACCAGATTATTACATTATAGGTCACTTACAGAAAAACAGCACAAAACGCCATTATTGATTTCCTATGCATTAATTAACAGATATCACATTTTAGATATTCAACCAGAAAAAAGTTGGGTGAGAAATCTATTACTGCAAGGATTTGATGTATACATGCTAGATTGGGGAAGCCCAACTAGTATGGACAAGTATTTAGATTTTGATGATTATGTTAATGGATATTTAGATAGCAGTGTAGAATTTATTAAAAATGAATCATCGTCAGAAAAAATTTCTTTACAAGGCTATTGTACAGGTGCCACAATAGCAACAGCGTACATAACATTGCACCCAGAAAGTGTAAAGAACTATGTTGCTACGGCACCGGTGATTGACGGATGGCGAGACACTACAGTGATCAGTAACCTTGCAAAACATATGGACGTAGACAAAATGGTGGAAACCATAGGAAATATGCCCCCTGAATTCATGTATTATTGCTTTTCTGTACTTAAACCGTTTGAGCAGGGAATTGAAAAATATGTAAATTTTTTCAAAAATATTGACAATAAAAAATTTGTAGATAGTTTCCTTAGGGTCGAAAAGTGGTTAGGAGATACACCTCCAATACCAGGTGAGCTTTTCAAACAATGGATCAAAGACATTTATCAGGATAACCTATTAATTCAAAACAAAATGTTTGTTGGAGGAAGTCATATAGATTTAAAGAAAATCAACATGCCTATTTTCACACAAGTTGCAGTGGGAGATCATCTAGTATCACCAGAATGCAGTATGCCACTTCATTATGCAGTAGGAAGTGAAGATAAAACACTTAGAATGTATCCTACAGGACACGTAGGTATGATTGCCAGTTCACTATCTCAGACAAAGGTACTTCCTGAACTAGGCAAATGGCTAGCAGAAAGATCATAAAAAAATAAAATTGTACCACTAGTTATTCTTGGTAGTGAATACAGAAATCCAGGATTGTAAGATATGTCTATTTAGATCAGCAAATGATTTTGCATTGTCGTTGAATGTTTTGATATTTTGTTGTGTTGCATCAATTGTTGCAAGTAGTACCTGATTTTGTATAGAATTTACCTTTACAAATTCATCGGTTGTGTCGTGAAACATCTTTAATGTTGCTTCTGGTATGGAAGTTGCAATACCTGCTTTTTTTGCATATTCTTTTTGTAGTGAGATTGTATTATTAACAAAATTCTCATATGCATGTAGGTATTCTTGTTGTACGTTAGTAATTGATTGATGGTATTGAGGTACTGATTGTTTAATACCTGTGAATAGCTTGTTTGTGTTTTCCTGATAAACAGAAAATACATCTTTAGTTCCCGGTGTTTGTTCGTGTTTGCTCATTGGTTCGTCTCCTTATTTTTTGACTTTTTTGCTATTGGAAGAACAATGACTTGAACCAAGTCTCCTTCCCCTAATCCAAGTGCATTACGTTCTGCTTCTGGTATTGAAATTCTACCGTTACTACTAACAGTTGTTTTGTACGCGCCCCAATTCACAAAAGAAGGGAGCATTTGGCCAATCTGAAACATGGTATCCATACTTTTACTTTGCATGGAAGAAATATTTTGCATCAAATTGGACTGGGCATTTCGTGTGCTATCAGATACTTCTTTTAATGTGTCTAATGGATTGAATGTCTGCGGATTCTGGTTAGACATTAATGAGCCAAAATTTTTCATAAATTCAGCTTGTGCACGTCCGCTTTTTTGTATCCATTCTTTAAACATCTCTGAAGGATCATATTGGTTATAATTACCACTCATTGGTATAATCTGGAATCAAATGATATATAAGTTAATCTATTTTTCAGAAAGAAATTCCAGGACAGCTGAGGCAAAAGCATCGGGTTCTTGAACATATGGAGTATGACCACATCCTTCCATCCTATAAAATCTGCAACCTTTGATCGAAGATACAAATTGTTCTGCATGTTGAATTGGAATTACAGGATCAATTGAACCCCAAATTAATAAAGATGGGGAAAGAATTGAATTTAGTTTAGGTTCAATGGAGCCTGAATTTTTTAGTCCTAGAATCGTAGACATGAATGCTAATTTCGCATTTGGCAAATGCATTCGTTCGATAAAACCTTGAACAATTTTATCATCCACAGATTTACCAGAACCTTCCATTAATTCAAATGCGTTTTTTGCACTTTGTTCATTTGGATAAAGTGCAGCCATTATGTAAGCATCCAAAGCAGGAGTAGATTGTTTCATCACTCCTGAGGGGGACACGAGAATTAATTTTTCAACATTACTCGAATTTATAGATGCGTATTCAGTAATTATTTGCCCGCCCAAAGAAGAACCGATAATATTTGGACGAATGAGATGTAATGTCTCAAAAAAGTCACCTATAAAGTCTGAAAAGAAATTAGGCGTATAATCTACAAGAGGTTTATCGCTATATCCAAATCCAATTAAATCTGGAACTATTACACGATAATTTTTTGCAAAAATTGGAATCACCCCACTCCATCTTTCAGCAGATGCACCCAATCCATGAATAAGAACTAGTGTTTTTTTAGAGTCTCCATACTCTAGATATCTAATAGTATTGTCTCCCACTTTGATGAAATTTTCATGGATCATTTAAGACTTAATTAATTGAATAATTACGTTTAGTTAATAGTATCGATCGGGTGTTTTTAGATCTAATTAAAAAATACCATATGGTTAAAAAACCAATAAAATATTAGTTCCACTCGGCGGTAAAAAAATTCTATACGGGATTCGAAATGACGATATCCATTACCATGCAATTTGTGCCACTATTACTGACGCCTATTCAATTAGCGTGTAATCCTATTCAGAATTTCAAGGAATGACTCCATAAAAAAGAGTAAAGAAAGTAAAAAACGATGGATAAAGCCAAGATATTATCTGCTCAAAATGGCATAGAATTCAGAGAAGATAATGCGTGGAAATATTTGATACAGCATAATAAAATTAGGACGGGTTAAAAAAGAAAAGTATGATATGAACGTCATCGGTTCACGTGGTAGAGAGCAGTTAGAGAATTATTTTTAGGCAGTGTTTCAAACTATGTCTTCATTCATCAAAAATTCCTGTCATAATTATAAAATGATTTTAAGATAATCCGTGTTTATGAAAATATTTTTGGTGGTACTCTTCAGCTTTGTAAAATTGCGGGGCAGAAACGATTTCAGTCACTATACTTTTTTTGAATTTTCCTGATTTTTCCAAGTCATCTTTTGATTTTTGAGCAATTTCTTTCTGTTCGTCATTATAAAAAAAGATGGTCGAACGATATTGGATTCCAATATCATGCCCTTGTCGGTTAAGAGATGTAGGATCATGATTATCCCAAAATACTTGAAGCAATTCATCATAAGAGATTTCAGTTGGATCATATTCAACTTGCACAGCCTCAGCATGTCCAGTTTTATCAGTACACACTTCATCATAAGTTGGGTTTTCTAATTTGCCTCCAATATAACCTACTTGTGTTGATTTTACACCTCTTGTTTTACGAAATAGATCTTCAACATGCCAGAAACATCCTGCACCAAATGTAGCTTTCATAAGAAGAATTTAGAAATAAACCAGATTAAAACTATTTGGTTGTTACTAAAAAATATAAAAAATAGTACGACGGCATTACTATAAAATTATTGAATTTTTTACCTATTAGTGAGTTAATTTTGATTTTGTTTGTGCGCAGTTTAGAAAATAAAAAAGAGATTATGGTAATACTACTAGTTGTCCGACCATACTTGGTAAATCATATGTGCAATAATAGGTGAATGTGCCTACAGTGTCAGCTGTAAAACTAAATTTAGTATTTTCCCCTCCAGCTAGATCATAACTCATTTTGTATGGGGGTTCTAAGGTGAAAGTATGTCGATCGTCGGGTTCCTCCGCTGTGTTGATAAAATGAATCGTGATGTTGTCTCCTTTATGAACTACAATTTCTGTTAAAGAGAATACGGCTACTGGCACCCCTAGTTTTTCTTCATCTGCGTTTAATTCTTGTGTGAAAATATAAAACTCATTTTTGTCAATACCGGGTGCACCAACCACCAAGTTTTCATTCTGCTCATTGTCTATCGCCATATCTGCTTTATTATTTAGGTTAACAAGCATCACTAATGCAGCAGAGGACATTATTACTGCTACTACAATTCCTACAATCAATCCAGCTATTACCGCGTTGTTTAACGTCACTGTGTTCTCACCACATTGTTGTATGTAGCCATATTAAAGGAAATGCCTTACCACATATTACAATCATACAGTTATTGAATTTATTTTGTAATTTTCATTTGTTAAATATTTCTTCAGGTATTGCAAATGGATTTGGCGTCCAATTAGAAGTGAAGATGATTGGGTCAAAACATGTGCTCTATACTATAGTTAATAATGTCTATTTTAAAGCTCAACGGATGATTCCTCGCGCATATTATGATGTATTAGGCATGAAAAATCTTTAGTAGATAAAAGATTGTGAAATAAAATACTTGTAATGCAAATTTTGATGTTATTTTAGCCCTTTCAATACCTCATTTTGCTAGTTGATTCTTTTTTAATCCTGGAACTAAGTTTTTGTGAATGATAATAGATTGAAAAATTAGCGCCATTTCAATGTATCTATGCATTATTTTGTAAAAAATCTTCAATTATTAATTTTGTTTTTGTAATGATGTCATTATAATTTGATTTTGGTTCTGAACTTACCAAAAATAGTTCGCTTTTGTTAAAGGGGATACTGATCAGCGTAACTTTGTCATATTCATTGACCGATGTTCTTTCCTTACCAATTTTGTATTGAAGATTTTGGAGGTTTTCCCATCTCTGATATGTATAGTGGATTGACATTTTTACTTCATCGTCAGTTAGCAAACTTGTCACGCCTTCTTTATGAATACCAAAAACTAGGCAACCCTCTTTATCTAGAATTCCTGAAAAACGGATTTGAGGATCAATTTCTAACCCTTTTTGACAAAGTTTTGTATAATCCAATTCATATTCTTAAATAAATTAGTATTAAACAATGATCATATTGAAATCTTAGAAGGAAAGTGATTTCATTAGTTGAGGGGGTTGCCCCCGATTGCATTATTGAACTAATTCTACAAATCTTCCACAACGAGTACAAACATCTACATCTAGTGAAGATAACTCGCTACCTCATTTAGAACAAAAAGTTAGTAATTTTCCATTAACCTAGGGATTTAGGAATAGTTTAGAATCTAATCTGTCACATCTTTTTTTATCTTATCAAATTCTTCTTTAGTAATTTCACCTTTGGCATATCTTTCTTTTATAATATCGAGTGCTGAATCTTTTTTTGGTTCTGTAAGGGTCTGCGGGGATTGATATGATGGCTGAGACGCCCCAAAGTACGTAATTACATGTGGACGCCACATATACCACAGTACAATGACATCAAGGATTATACTCAATAAAGAAAATGTATTTCCTATTATCGTCACTAGTCCCATTATTAAGCTGATTATGGAAAGGATGATGACAATAATTCGTCCCCAAGGTTTGCCAGAAAACAGGGCACCTGCAATCACAAATTCTATTACGGCAAGTATGCCAAACAGTATCAAAAATATACCGCCAAGTGCAGCAGAAAACATACCAAAGTAACCCATACCACCGCTTACCCCAAGTATTGCGGCTCCTGCTGCAGCCATAACCAATGAACCTGATCCTCCAATCAGATGTAAAATTCCAAGAAGGGTAACCCCAAGTGGTCTAGACAATCAATTAGTATATTTTCACGAGTAGTTAAATATTTTACAAGTAGAAAAAATAATTTTAGATTATTTGGTTTCGTCTTTTGCTTTTTCTCTGACACTTTTCATAACACAGTACTTGCGTAGAGTATTCATTATTCCCATGATTTTACTAGTATTGTATGATCATATGACTGTTGAGATGAACGTTGTGCCTAATTTTACATCAAAAAGAAATTAGAATCTGGTTTTCAATCGTAGTTTGATCTTTTCATCATCAGAGCTGTTAATCTGTATATTGGATTCTGTCTTTTGCTTCTCTTTTTGTAATTCTTCTCTTTTCCCATATGTGCCAGAAAGTAATTCGTCACTTAATCTATCTAGGTGCATTGCAATATACAGCGAATTATCAGGATTAATCATGGTTCCACTTTGTAATGCTAGTAGAAAAAGATTTTAAAAATCAAAAAGAATAGAATCGATTTCAAACAATTACGAGATAATTTTGACTTTGTTTTAGTTTTTATCGTTTAATTTTGAGTGCTTCCATTCGCTGTGAATGTTTTTCATATGATTCCAGAATTTTCTCTCTCAAAGTTTTTAATTCCAATTTTTCATTTATGAGACTGTCTAGTTTATCTAATACCTTACATTCAACATCCATCTTTTCTATCGATAAATCATCCTCGCGTTTAGATGTTTCAGTCAATGATATTCTAAGTTTTAGATGGGATTCTTAAGGGTTTCATTTGTTACAATTAGAAGTGACAGTCCCAAGTATTATCGTCATCATATCTCAGGATTTTTCATTATGTGAGTTCCTTCTCTATTACTTGTCACAAAAAGAGAGTTATATCCACACGGCGGAATCATTATAATAATTTAGAAAGTGAAATAGTAATCCTACGTAAAGGGTAATAACCAATGATTGGGACTGTTATGCAATTTGGCAGATGATCCTGACATTATTGGCGTTGTAATTACTTATGTAACTGCTGCTGTCAAGGTAATTTATTCATTTAAAAAAAGAGTTTAGTTCTTTTTAGATTTGATATAAACTCCGACTCCTGCAATTCCTAGTATAGTTGGAGCCATCCAAATCATGCTAGACGATAAACTAGAGATAAACAAAGCTGTGGTGTTTAATGGTACGAGTTCACCTGCCACTAGATTATGATTTGATCTAACACATGTGTCATCTACCAAATCATATCCTGTTGGACATGCAGATAGAACTGCACTGACATTGTCTAGCGCTGGGCCCCATGGTAAATCTGTATCACTTGTAAAAGTTAATGTGGTTGTTCCACCAACGGGAGCAACAAAGTCCCATGTCTTCTCTTTCCAATTCATTGGAGTTGGATAGTTATTGCCTGTTATATCGTAGGTAAACTGTTCAGAATCATCTTGTGTAGATACTGTCATATCTTTGATTGTGGGACCTGCTCCAGGATTTCCTGACATTGAAAATGTAACATGGTATGTTGCCCCATCAATGGTGGCAAGGTTTTGACTAACAGAACCTGCATCACTTGGCACGCCATCATAAGGAGGACCGTCTACAGGATTTGTACCGCTCATATCAATACTCTTGTTACCATCAGCAGCTTCCCATAAATTGCATATCCAATCAATTCCATATGGCCCACCAACTGCCCAATCTTGAATAGTAGCGCTACTGGGAGGTA
>Ga0315286_10004537_pt1 | contig 13327 bp, 6 predicted proteins | sample YL17G10_0_MG_FD_205038 | JGI IMG/M metagenome (GOLD analysis project Ga0315286, IMG submission 205038) | Sediment microbial communities from Yellowstone Lake, YNP, Wyoming, USA - YL17G10_0 | ecosystem: Environmental > Aquatic > Freshwater > Lake > Sediment | place: USA: Wyoming | collected... | reverse complement strand
GGGCGGAGCTCGGGAATCCGGACGAATTCGCCGGGTTTGCCCCGCTGTCTAAAGAAACCGTGGACGCGGCGGCGCTCAAGCTCTACGACCCGGCCATCGCCGGACTCGACTCCAAGACGAAGATCGGCCTGGCTCTCGAAACCGAACGGGCCGCCCTTCGCGACAAGCGCATCACCAATTCCTACGGGGCGACCTTCGCTTCGAACGAGATCCGCTCGGTTCTGACCATGTCGAACGGCTTCGTCGGCGAGTACGCGCAGACCTATTGCGGATTGGGCGTCGGCCTCCAGGCCGGCGACACCGACAACCGGGTCGAGGACTCCTGGTCCTCGTCGAAGCGCCATTTCAAGGACCTCGAGAGCCCCGAGGCGATCGCCCGCAAGGCCGTCGAGCGGACGGTCCGCCAGCTCAAGCCGCGGAAGGTCAAGACCCAGAACGTGCCGGTCATCTTCGAGCCGACCCAGACGGCATGGTTGATGGGATTTTTATTCGGCTGCGTCACGGGGACGGCCGTCTATCAGAAAGCCACGTTCCTCGAGGGCAAGCTCGGCCGGCTCGTCGGGAACGAGCGTCTCACGGTCGTCGACGACGGGCTCCTGCCGGGAGAGCTCGGCACGCACCCCTTCGACTCGGACGGCCTGCCCTCCCGGCGGACCGTCGTCATCGAGCGCGGCGTCCTCAAAAACTACCTCTGCAACTATTACGCGGCTCGAAAGCTCCGGCTGAAGTCGACCGGAAATGCCGACGGCAACGGCGTCGGGCCGAACAACTTCTATCTCGAAGCCGGGACCGTATCGCCCAAAGACATCATCGCCGGGACGAAGAGGGGCCTCATCCTCATCCGGACTCTCGGCCATGGTCTGAACTCCGTGACCGGCGACATCTCGCGCGGCGCGTTCGGATTGTGGGTGGAAGACGGCGAGATCGCCTATCCCGTCTCCGAAGTGACGATCTCGGGCAACCTGGGGAAAATCCTCGAAGGCATCGAGGCCGTCGGGAACGACCTCGAGTTCCACAGCCCGGTCACCGGCCCGACCGTCAAGGTCGCCGAGATGACCGTCGCCGGCGAATAAATTCGATCTCGATCAGACGGTGCGGAAGCCGCGCCTCATGTTGGACCCGGCCATGTTGCCCGTCGCCTCGGCCTCGTCGACGCTGAAGAAGGCCATGTGGACGACCTTCTCATCGAAGGTCAGGGCCGATCCGACGACGCCGGGCGCGGAGAAACGGTAAGACCAGCCCAGGCCCACCGACTCGTACTTCTTCTCCTCGCACGCGGCGGCCCGCTTCAGGAATTCCCGTGCGGCGTCCGGCCCGGGTTTTGTCCGATCCTTGCCAGCCTCGCCCTTGCCTCTCCCCGCCTTCCGGCGCTCGCGGAGGAGCATCGCCTCCATGGCGTAGCTCTTGACGAGCTTGGGGAAGAGAGCGGCGAACGCCTTGTCGCTCGAAACGAAATCGAGCCCCGCCGGCCGGCCGTCGATGAACGCGAGGATGCCCTTGCCGCCCTCGGCCGCCTTGAAGCTCTTGAGGTAGGCGTCGAGGTCGGCGCCCTTGGCTTCGAAGACGTCGCGCATGGCCCCGGTCCTCGAGTCTACGCCCATCCCGGAGGCCAGCTCAGCGACGTCGCTCCAGATCCTCGCCTGGTTCGAGCGGAATTCCTTGGACGCCACGAGGCTCGAGTTGACTTCTTGGGCGTTGACCGCCCGCATCGACATGTGCATGACGTTGCCCGACTCGGCGAACTGCCTGGATTCGTAGCTCCAGCGGCCGTGCTCGACGCAGCTGACCGGGACCTTCGTCGCGGACTTCGGGCCGACGAGGATCGTCGTGTTGAGCACCCGGTTCTGCTTGGCGCCCCTCAGCTCCTCGCCGTCGAGGATGAGAACCGCGACGTCGCCCTTGTTCGCGACCATGAGTTCGGGAACGGAGCCGCCCTCGCTGACCTCGGTGACGGTGAAGACGCCCTTCTCGAGCGCCTCCTTGAGGGTTATGTATTCCGGACTGCCGTCAAGCGTCGTCCGGAGCTCGAAAACCGTCATGTTCTCGAAGCTCTGCGCCGCGCCGAGCTCCATGCCCAGTAGATAAGATTCGACAGACTTGTTCATTTGTGTTTCCTTCCTTTTTGATTTTAAATTCAAAAACCCTGGCCGTCAGCGCCGCGGCCCGCGCGGCCCGCGCCTCCCGCTAGGTGTAACCGGCTTCGAAGCGTCCCATCATCGACCTCCCTCTTCCTTTGTCATTCTTATCAGAAGATCTCTCCGATCTCTTTCTTCAGCTCTTCGGCCGGAACGCCGGCCATCTCCGCCGCCCGCTCCGCGTCCAGGATATCCGCGGCGACCGCATAATGGAGTAGCCGGCGGAACCTCGCCGCGCGCTCCCTGCCCGCGTATTCCACGGGCTCGGTCGTCGTCCAGCCCTTGGCCTTGACCGTCTCACGGAACGCCCGTAGCTGCCGGTCGCTCACGAACCCAAGGGCTTGGGCCCTGTACATGATCGCCTGGAGCGAGATGCCGAAGGCCTGCTTGACCTCCCCGAGCTCGCCGAGGCCGATCTTGCGCCGCGACGGCGCGAATGCCTTCTCGAGCGCGGCCTTGGGAAGCAGGAATGCGGCGGCGAAGCTGTGGCACATGCCCTCGGGGCTTTCGTTCCCCGAGAATTCACACAGGATATGGGCCAGTTCGTGGGCGGCCGTGAAGCGGACCCGGTCAGCGGGAAAATCCAGGCTGATCGCGACGAAGGGGGCCGTCCCGAACCTCCCCGAAAGGCCGTCGAACCCGTCGATGCCCTTCGTCTCGTAAACCACGACGCCCATGTCCTCGAGCAGGCCCAGGAGGTTCACGACGGGGCCGGAGCCGAGCTCCCAGCGGCTGCGGACTTCAGAAGCCGCGGTCTCGACTTCGTCGCTCGTCCGGACCGGCAGGTTCGCAATGGGGTTCTCAAAGGCGGCCCGAAGCCCCAGGATCGATTCGAGCTCCAGGTATTTTTGGAGATAATCGGCGGACTGGTACGCCAGGGCCGATTTCGTCTTGGCGGGCAGCCGCTCGCCCTCCCGGAAGTGGATCTGCTCAGTTGCGGCGTCGGATTCCCAGGCCGCGGCATAGCGGGTCCGCCTTTCTGCGAGTGAGGCGTAGCCACTATCGGGCAAGAGAGGCGCGGCCTTTGCGAAACTTGCCAGATCCTCCGGTTTGGAGCTCTCCCCCTGCGGACTCGGCAACTGCGGGCTTTCCATTAAGAAGCACGCCCGCATCTGAGTGTCATCGTCATCGACCGCCTCTTGGCTCTTACTCAGAAGCCGCAGCGACCCGTGTCTCCTGAGAAGCGGGTGTTCGCGGCTCTTCAGCATCATCAGGGGTTCTGCGTCCATGAGGCACAGATCAGACGCTTCGATGTCTTTGGCCCGCAGGGGCGCGGCGCCCCAGGTCGCGATTTGGAGGACTTTTATCAACCGCTCCATGACTTCGGGGGTCGGCATCATCCGGCCCTTCTCGTATTTCCCGATGGCCTGCTTCGTGACCATTCCCCCGAGCCTTTTGGCCAGGTCCTCCATGCTCAACCCGGCCATCTTGCGGGCAGCCTTCAGACGGACGCCGAACGGGGTTTCGGAAAGCTTGTTGCTTGGGTCGGTTGTCATATCTTTCCCCTGTAGGTTGACAATATACAACATATAATGACGTTTGTCAACTTATATTTTATATGATTTTGCCGGCATTATAGAATAAGCTGGTCTCCGGGAATGTAGTTGGCTAAAATTGTCACGAATTGCAGGAGATAAATATTCATGAAAGCCATGGTTTACACGAAGTTCGGTCCGCCTGAAGTTCTTCAGCTTCAAGAGGTGGAAAAGCCCCTTCCCAAGGACAATGAAATATTGATCAAAGTCCATGCCGCGTCTGCGAACGCCTATGACTGGCGTCATCTGAGAGCCGACCCGTTCTTGATGAGGCTGATGGGGGCCGGGCTTCTCAGGCCGAAACACAAGATACTCGGAGCCGACATGGCGGGCCAGGTTGAAGCGGTTGGCGCCGATGTCAAGCAGTTCCAGCCCGGTGACGAAGTTTTCGGAGACGGCGGCTACGGAGGATTCGCCGAGTATGCGTGTGTCGATGAAAACAGATTCGTGCTGAAACCGGCCGCTCTATCTTTTGAAGAAGCGGCCGCAACGCCCATGGCGGCGCTCACCGCTTTGCAGGGTTTCCGCGATAAAGGACTGATCCAGGCGGGGCAAAAGGTCCTGATCAATGGAGCCTCTGGGGGTGTGGGAACCTTCGCGGTGCAGATCGCTAAATCATTCGATACCGAGGTGACCGGCGTTTGCAGCACGACGAAAATGGACCTCGTGCGCTCGATCGGCGCGGACCATGTCATCGATTACACGCAAGAAGATGTCACCAAAAACGGGAAGCTGTATGACCTCATCTTTGATGTCGCGGCATACCGTTCGATCTCGGAGTATAAACGGATAATGAGCTCCGGCGCGATCTATGTCCTGGCGGGAGGGTCCATGCCTCGAATACTCCAGCTCATGCTCAAATCGATGGCTGGGGCCAAGAACATGAGACTCGTGGTCGCGAATGCAAACCAAAAAGACCTGCTTTTCATTAGCGGGCTCATGAATGCTGGCCAAGTCAAGTCGATCATAGACAAACGTTATCCGCTAAGCGAAACTGCGGAGGCCCTGCGGTACCTCGAAGAAGGCCACGCCCGCGGAAAGGTCGTGATAGTCGTGTAACAAGAGGGGGTCAAACCAACCTTTTGCTGCAAAAGGTTGGTTTGACCCCCTCTTGGCGCTAGCCGCCTTGACCTCCGCCGAGGCCCGGGAGTATCATTCGCCGCTACGGGTCCAACCCATTCCGATTTTGAGTAAGGAGTCCCCGCCATGAACCGTCCTCTCGCCTCAACAGATAAAGCCAAGGCGTTTTTCGTCGTCCTCGCCATCTTCGCCGTGTGCGCGACCGCCGCGGCTCAGACGGCCCCGTCCTGGCTTCGCTACCCGGCCATCTCGCCGGACGGCAAGACGATCGTTTTCACCTATAAGGGCGACCTCTACCGCGTCCCCTCCGGCGGCGGCACGGCCGTCCCTCTGACCCTTCACGAAGCCCACGACTACATGCCGGTCTGGAGCCACGACGGCAAGACGATCGCCTTTGCCAGCGACCGCTTCGGCAACTTCGACATCTTCGTCATGCCCGCCGCGGGCGGCCAGCCCCGGCGCCTGACCTTCCATTCGGCCTCCGAGCTCCCCTTCTCCTTCTCGCCCGACGACAAGGCTGTCCTCTTCGGCGCGGCCCGGCAGGACCCGGCCGCCAACCGCCTCTTCCCCACCGGTTCCCAGCCCGAGCTCTACAAGGTCCCCGTCGCCGGCGGCCGGGCGCTCCAGGTCCTGGCCACGCCCGCCGAGGACGCCCGCTACAGCCGCGACGGCCGCTTCCTCATCTACCACGACAAAAAGGGCGGCGAGAACGAGTGGCGCAAGCACCACACCTCGGCCATCGCTCGGGACATCTGGGTCTACGACACTCAGTCCGCCCGCCACCACAAGATCACGACCTTCGCCGGCGAGGACCGCTCGCCCCTCTACACCGACGACGAGAAGGCCTTCTATTACCTGAGCGAGGAGAGCGGCTCCTTCAACGTCCACCGCATGGGCGCCGGCGGCGGCGCCTCGACCCAGGTCACCCGCTTCAAGAACAACCCCGTCCGTTTCCTCTCTCTCGCGGCCGACGGCACGCTCTGCTTCGGCTACGACGGCGCGATCTACACCCAGCCCTCGACTGCCGGCGCCGCCCCCCGCCTGGTGCCCGTCGCTCTCGCCTCCGACTCGCGCGCCAACAACGAGATCGTCGTTCCCGTCAGCGGCGGCGCCCGCGAGTTCGCCGTCTCGCCGAGCGGCAAGGAGATCGCCGTCGTCGCCCGCGGCGGCATCTTCGCCTCGAGCGTCGAGGGCGGCGTGACCAAGCGCGTCACCTCCTCCCTCGGCCAGGAATCCAGCGTCTCCTTCTCCCCCGACGCGAACTCCCTCGTCTACGCCTCGGAGCGCGACGGCCGCTGGGGCATCTACGAGACACGCCGCACCCGCACCGAGGAACCCTACTTCTACGCCTCGACGGTGCTCAAGGAGACGCCTCTCGTCGTCAACACGCTCCAGAACACCGAGCCGGCCTATTCCCCCGACGGCAAGGAGCTGGCCTTCATCGAGGATCGCGCCACCCTCAAGGTGCTCGACCTGGCCTCCAAGCAGACGCGGACCCTCCTCACCATCAAGGAGCTCGCCCCGTCGGCCGACGGCGGCCAGTATTACCGCTGGAGCCCGGACGGCAAGTGGATCCTTTTCGACTACGCCGTGCCCGGCTTCGCCCCCGGCGAGATCGGCCTCGTCAAAGCCGACGGCTCAGGTAAGACCGTCAACCTGACCGAGAGCGGGTTCGAAGACCGCTCGGCCAAGTGGATCCTTGGCGGCCAGGGCATGATCTGGTTCAGCAACCGCGACGGCATGCGGGCCGCGGCCATGAGCGGCGGGGCCCAAGCCGACGTCTACGCCCTGTTCTTCACCCGAGACGCCTACGACCGTTTCCGGCTGACCAAGGAGGAGGCCGCGCTTATCAAGGATATCGAAGAGAAGAAGGCCAAGGCCGAGGCCCCCAAGGACAAGAAGGAGCCCGCGGATAAAGAAAAGAAAGAAGAGGTCAAGCCGCTGGTCATCGACTGGGGCGGCCTGGCCCTGCGCAAGGCCCGCCTGACCATCCACTCCTCCTCGCTCGGCGACGCCCTGGTCAACAAGGACGGCGACACGCTCTACTACCTGGCCCGCTTCGAAGAGGGCATGAACCTGTGGACGACCAACCTCAAGTCGCGCGAGACCAAGGTGCTCGCCGCCCTCAACGCCGGCGGCGCCAGCATGAGCTGGGACAAGGAGCAGAAGTCGATCTTCCTGCTCGCCGACGGCGGCCTGTCCAAGATCGACCCCGCGAGCGGCAAGCGCGACATGATCGGGATCAAGGGCGAGATGACCGTCGACGAGGCGGCCGAGCGCTCGGCCCAGTTCGAGCACGTCTGGCGGCGGGTCCTCGAGACCTTTTACAGGACCGGCTACCACGGCGCCGACTGGAACGCCCTCAAGGAGGTTTACGGCAAGCACCTCCCCGGTATCGGCGACAACTACGACTTCGCGGAGCTGCTGAGCGAGATGCTCGGCGAGCTCAATGTCAGCCACAGCGGGGCGCGCTATGGCCGCTCCGTCCCGAACGCCGACGAGACGGCCTCGCTCGGCGCGATCTACGACCTCGCCTACACCGGCCCCGGCGTCAGGATCGCCGAGGTCATCGCCGGCGGCCCGCTCGACAAAGCCGGCCTGAACGTGACGGCCGGAATGGTCATCGAGGCCGTCGACGGCGAGACCATCGCCGTGGACAAGGGCCTCGAGCGCTACCTCAACCGCAAGGCCGGGAAGAACGTCCTGCTCGTCGTCGCGGCCGGCAGCGCTCCCGAGGCCAAGGCCGAGCTTAAGGCCGGCACCACGGCACCCGCTGCCGCGCCCCCCGCGGCCAACCGCGAGATCACGGTCAAGCCCGTCACACCGCGCGAGGAGAGCGCCCTGCTCTACCGGCGCTGGGTCTTGCGCAACCAGGAGGAGGTCGAGCGCCTGAGCGGCGGCCGCCTGGGCTACATCCACATCCCCGGCATGAGCGACAGCGCCTACCGCTCGGCCTACGAAGAGGTGCTGGGCAAGTTCGCCAGCAAGGACGCCATCGTCATCGACACGCGCTTCAACGGCGGCGGCGACCTCGTCGCCGACCTGGACATGTTCCTAAGCGGCAAGAAGTTCTTCGACTACGCGAACGACAAGCGGAGCAACGGCTACGAGCCGAACTTCCGCTGGACCAAGCCCTCGATCTCGATCGTCGGTGAGGCCCAGTACAGCGACGGCCACTGCTATGCCTTCGCCTACCAGTTCCTCAAGCTCGGGAAGCTCGTCGGCATGCCCGTGCCCGGTACGTGCTCGTTCGCCGGCTGGGAGATGCTCGGCAACTCGGGTATCGTTTGGGGCGTCGTGCCTCTCGGCGTCAAGGCGCCCGGCATCGGCTACCTGGATAACCACCAGACCGAGCCCGACGTCAAGGTCGAGAACAAGAAGGAGACTGTCGTCGCCGGCAAGGACGAGCAGGTCGAAGCCGCCGTCGCCGAGCTGCTCAAGGAGATCAAGTAGCTTCGTTGACATCCTCGAATTCAATGTGATATCTATTTCCCATTCACTGTAAACAGCAGAAGCCACCTCAGGTCGACGATCGATAGCCGGGCCGAGCCTTCTTTGAGGCGTCCCGGGGCTTCACTTCGTTTCGCGGAGGGGGGATGGGAACATGTCGCTGATCGGCAAGAACGTCGGGCACATCCGTATCGAGGGATTGGCCGGGCGCGGCGGCATGGGGGAGGTCTACGTCGGGTACGACGACACCCTCCAGCGCAAGGTCGCCGTCAAGGCCATCTCTTCGGCCCACCGCATGAGCCCGGAGCGCAAGGCCCGCTTCCTGCGGGAGGCGCGGGCCCTGTCGCGGCTCGATCACCCCAACATCTGTAAGATCTACGACTTCGTCGAGAGCGAGGGGTCCGACTACCTCATCCTGGAGTTCATCGAGGGTTCGGCCTTGGGAAACGCCATCCATGCGGGACTCGAAAAGGCGGATAAGCTCAGGATCTCCCTGGAGATCGCCCGGGTCCTCGTCGTCGCCCACGGCAAGGGCATCGTCCACCGCGACCTCAAGCCCGGCAACGTCAAGCTGACCCCCGAGGGCCAGGTCAAAGTCCTGGACTTCGGCCTAGCCCGGTTCCTCGAGACCGGCCGCTCCCCCTCCGCCGGGCCGGCGGCAGAACTGGAAGAGATCGAAGTCGAAGCCGGGGAAGGCAGCGTACCCCTTTCCGCGGAGGCTCTCGCGGCCAAGACGCTCACTCTTTCCACGCCTTCGAAGTCCGGGTCCCGCTATTCCGAACTCCTGGCCGACTCCTCCCCCACCGAGCAGGGCGCGGTCATGGGCACGCCCCACTACATGAGTCCCGAGCAGGCCCGCGGCGAGCGTATTACCACGGCGAGCGACATGTTTTCCTTCGGCCTCATTCTCCAGGAGATCTTCACCGGGCGTTCCTCCCACGATGATACCGACGACCCGTCGACGCTCATGGCCTGGGCGAAAAAGGGTGAAACGCGGCCGGTCAAAGGGCTGAGCGCCGACCTGACCGCCCTGATCAACCGGCTCAAGTCCCCGTCCCCGGCGGCCCGTCCGACGGCGGTCGAGACCGTGGAACGGCTCGAACGGATCCGGGAGAAGCCGAAGAGGCGTCTGCGCAAGATCGTCATCGGCGGCGTCCTGACGGCCTTCGTCTTCGCCGGCGTCAAGTACACCCTCGACCTCGGCCGGGAGCGGCGTCAGGCCATCCAGGCCCGCGACAAGGCCGCCAACGTCGTCAAGTTCCTGGTGAACCTGTTCCAGGTCTCCGACCCGGGAGAGGCCCGCGGCAACACGATCACCGCCCGCGAGGTCCTGGACAAAGGCGCCAAGGAAATCGGCCAGGGCCTCGAGAAGCAGCCCCTGACCAAGGCCCGGATGATGGACACGATCGGGACGGTCTACCGCAAGCTCGGCCTCTACCCGCAGTCGGAGCCTCTCGTCAAGGGGGCCCTCGACATCCGGGAAAAGAACCTCAAACCGAACGACTTGTCGGTCGCCGAGAGCCTCCTCAGCCTGGCCTCTCTCCGGCAGGCCCAGGGCCAGCCCCGGGAGGCCAAGCCCCTCTTCCGGAGGGGGCTGGACATCCGGTCCAAGGCACTCCCGCCCGGAGACCCGCTCATCGCCGAGGCCCAGCTCGGCCTGGGGGAGATCCATTTCGAACTGAACGAGCGTGCCGACGCGGAAGCCCTCTACAAGAGGTCCCTCGAGATCAGGGAAAAAGCGCTGGGCCCGGACCATCCGGACGTGGCCCGGAGCCTATTGGACCTGGGGTGGTTCTATTACGACAGCAGCGAGTTCGACCAAGCTGAGCAGCTCTACAAGCGGTCGCTGGCCATCCTGGAGAAGGCGCTCGGCCCGGACCATCCGGATGTCGCGGACAACCTCAGCCGGCTGGGCGCTCTCTGCCTCTGGGTCCGCCGCTATCCGGAATCCGCGGCCTACTTCAATCGCGCGTTGGCCATCCTTCAAAAGGTCCTCGGGCCCGACCACCCCCAAGTCGCCAGTATCTACGACAACCTCGGCCTCATCGACTACTACCAAATGCGGCTCCCGCAGGCGAGGGCGAACACCGAGAAGGCCCTGGCCATCCGCCGGAAAGCCCTGGCAGCGGACCATCCTGACCTGGCCAGATGTTATTTCACGCTGGGCACGATTGAACACCGCGAGGGGCTGTTCGCGGCGGCCGAACGGCATTACAGTGCAGCGCTGGCCATTACGGAAAAAACCTATGGGCCGGACAGCGCCGAACTGACATCGATCCTGGGGAACATCGCGGACGTCTGCCTGCAGATGGGCCGGTCCGCCGAATCCGAGCCCTTGCTGCGGCGTTCCCTCGCGATCATGGAGAAAACGTTCGGGACCGGAAGCGTCAGGGTCGCGCATTCCCTGAGTGCCCTCGGCAGTTTCCTGATCGCCATGGGCAGGAGGGACGAGGCTCACGGTATTTTCGTCCGCGCATTGGCCATCGTCGAAAAGGAGGTCGGGCCCGATCATTTCAGGGCGGCCGAGGCCCTCTGGGGCCTGGCCCGCTGCTTCCGCCTGAAGGGCGACCACGAGGCGGCCCTGACCCAATTGGCCCGCGCCGAGGCCCTCTGCGAGAAGGAGGGCGAGGGCGACAAGGTGCTCTGGGGCCTCGTGATCGCCGAGCGGGCCTGGCATCTCTTCCGCGAAGACGGAAAGCTCGCGGAGGCTGAGGCGAAATATCGGCGGGCCCTGGAATTCATAGGATCCGAGCTGTCTGAGACGAGCCTCGATTACCGGGGAACCGCCCGGGAATACGCGGCGCTCCTCAGGGCGGCCGGCAGGACGGACGAAGCGCGGGCCCTCGAAGCGACAACGAAGGTCCGCGATAAATCAATTCCTTAAAGGACGGCTTTCATGCGTTTGTTGCTCATGGCCGTCGGCTGTTGGGCGGCAGGATTCGTGACCTGTCATCTCTTGAACAGACAACTCAGGATCGACGGCGGCTGCCCGAAATGCCTCAAGTGCTGGATCGGGTCGTTAGCCGCCCTCATCTTCGGGGTGGGCGAGTATATCTTCATGCCGGCGTGGAAGGCAGGTTATTCCAGCCCCGAGTATCTCTATTCGGTCATCTTCGCGGCCATATTCGGAGGGGCCATCTACCTAGTGCTTTGTCCTATACGGTCTATTAAATAGGCAAACAGGAATCCGAAAGCGGGGAAGAGAGGTGGGTAAGTTTCTACCCCAAAACGGATAAATCTTCAGCGCTATCCTCCTCTGTCCCCGATGTCGTTGATTGACATCCCACCACGGCTTTTCATATATTCGGCTCATTGACCCCGGCCGTAAGCCGGGAATGGCCGATAGCGGCCATTGGCAACGCCCGCTGTCGCCGAAGGAGAAAACCCCATGACCGCTAATCTCAACTGCCAAAGAAACACGGGAGGAGGCTCGGGGACACGTACCCGAGGTACATGTCCCCTTTCATGTCCCCTTTCCGGATTCATCCTCGCCCTCGCCCTCGCGGCGCTCCTCCCGCTCCTCACGACGCTCCTCGCCCCTCCCCTTTCGGCCCAGCCGGTCGACCAGCGCCTGTTCTCAGAAATGCGCTGGCGCTCGATCGGCCCCTACCGCGGCGGACGCACCCGGGCCGTGGCCGGCGTGCCTTCCCAGCCCAACGTCTTCTACATAGGCGTCTGCAACGGCGGCGTCTGGAAGACGAACGACTACGGCCGCACCTGGCACCCCATCTTCGACGACCAGCCGTCGGGCTCCATCGGCGCCATCGCCGTCTCACCTTCGAATCCCGATATCGTCTACGTCGCCTCGGGCGAAGGCCTCCAGCGCCCCGACCTTTCGGTCGGCGACGGCATCTATAAGTCGACCGACGCCGGCGCGACCTGGACCCACCTCGGCCTGCGCGACGGCCAGCAGATCCCCCAGATCATCGTCGACCCGCGCAAACCCGACCGCGTCTTCGCCGCCGTCCTCGGCCACCCCTACGGCCCGAACGAGGAGCGCGGCATCTACCGCTCCCTCGACGGCGGCAAGACCTTCGAGCGCGTGCTCTACGTCGACGAGAACACGGGAGGTTCGGAGCTCGCCTTCGACCCCGCGAACCCGGCCATCGTCTACGCCGGCCTTTGGGAATCGCGGCAGGGCCCCTGGGAGAACGCCGCCTGGAACGGCCCGAACGGCGGCCTCTTCAAATCGACCGACGGCGGCACGACGTGGCGCAAGATCGAGCTTTATGCGCCGGCCAGCGCCGGATCGAAGGCCTCCGCCGCGCCCGACGCCATCGTCCAGATCAACCTCGGCATCGCCCCGTCGAGCCCTCGCCGCATCTACGCAGCGGTCGCCTTCGCCCGCGGCACGGCCCTCTTCCGCTCTGACGACGCGGGCGCCACCTGGACGCGCCTCGCCGACACGCGCCCGGCCGGGCGCATCGGCGGCGGCGACCTCCCCCGCCTAGCAGTCCACCCGTCCGACCCCGACACGCTCTTCGTCGTCTCGACCGTCTCCTGGAAATCGACCGACGGCGGCCGCACCTTCCGGGCCTTCAAGGGCGCCCCGGGCGGCGACGACTACCAGAATGTCTGGATCAACCCCTCGAACCCCGACGTCATCCTCTACGCCAGCGATCAGGGCGCGGTCATCACCGTCAACGGCGGCGAATCCTGGAGCTCCTGGTACAACCAGCCGACGGCCCAACTCTACCACGCCGCGGCCGATAACGCCTTCCCCTACCGCCTCTACAGCGGCCAGCAGGAGAGCGGCTCGGCCGGCGTCTCGAGCCGGGGCGACGACGGCCGGATCACCTTCCGCGATTGGAGCACCGTCGGCGTCGACGAGTACGGTTATGCCGCGCCCGACCCCCTCGACCCCGACATCGTCTACGGCGGCGGCAACGTAACGCGCTGGGACCGGCGTACCAACCAGGTCCAGACGGTCGGTCCGAGGGTCTCCCGCGGGCCCGGCTGGAGGACCGTCCGGACCCAGCCCGTCCTCTTCTCGCCCGTCGATCCGCGGACTCTATATTTCGCGGCCAACACGCTCTGGAAAACGCGGAACGGAGGCGACAGCTGGACGCAGATAAGCCCCGACCTCACCCGCAAGACCTGGGACGTGCCGGCGGGCGTCGGCAAGTA
>Ga0315286_10004536_pt1 | contig 13329 bp, 9 predicted proteins | sample YL17G10_0_MG_FD_205038 | JGI IMG/M metagenome (GOLD analysis project Ga0315286, IMG submission 205038) | Sediment microbial communities from Yellowstone Lake, YNP, Wyoming, USA - YL17G10_0 | ecosystem: Environmental > Aquatic > Freshwater > Lake > Sediment | place: USA: Wyoming | collected... | reverse complement strand
CCCCTATCCTGGAGAAGCTCATGGGCTACGCGCCCATTGAAGACATTGGCCGGTGCGAGCACGTTGCCAAGCTGTTCATCATCGCCGAGAACGAAGAGCTGTTTGACAACAAAGATCACGCCATCCTCGCTCACCAACGGGCGACGGGAATCAAGAAACTGGTCACGGTCAAGGGCATCAAGCACTACGGTATCTACTCCGAGAAACGTCAGGAAGCGCAGCAACTCGCTCTCGATTGGTTCGACGAGCACCTCAAGAAATAGGAATCATGAACACACAAAACGAGCAACTGGGCCGCCGAGAGTTTCTGAAGAAGGCGACGCAAGCGGCCGCGACCGTTGCGGCTCTTGCCGCCGGCGCCTCCGCGCTTGCAGCCCAGGACGACCAGATTGAACCCGCGGGTGCGATTCCCAGCCGCGTGCTCGGCAAGACCGGATTGAAATTGCCCATCCTCGGCTACGGCGGCGCGGCGCTGCCCAAGGCGTGGCTCAATCCGCTCTCGTACCAGGATCGCGTCGAGCTGGTCCGCTACGCCTACGACCGGAGGGTACGCTACTTCGACACGTCGCCCGTGTATATGGAGAGCGAGGCGATTCTCGGCGAGGCCCTCAAAGACCGACGCCGCCAGGTGTGCTTGGTGACGAAAGTCGAGACCACCCAGCCGGAGGAGGTGCGGAAATCGGTGGAGCAGTCTCTCAAAGTACTCCAGACCGACTACCTGGATCTCATCCTGATCCACGGCACGCCTGGACTGCAGCAGATGAGTGTCGAGCAGGCGATGAAGATTCACGCGGAGTTGATCAAGCTCCGCGATGGGCGGATCACCCGGTTCATCGGGTTCTCCGCGCACGGCTACTTCGACAAGGCGCTGGCCCTGATTGCCTCCGGCGGATTTGACCACTGCATGCTGTCCTACGGCTATCTCCCAAGAGGGTATGACCAGGTGTGGTCCGCCAGAATGACCGAGCTGCGCAACGCGTGCGTGGCGAAAGCCCATGAACTGGGCATGGGGATCGTCGCCATGAAGGTGATCGGCGCCGGCATGCTCGGCGCCTGGTCGGGATACATTGTGCCGGGATTCGATCAGCAGCGACTCAAGCAACTGCCGGCCGCGGCCATTCGCCATGTGCTGCAGGACAAACGCATTGGTCTCCTGAACATTGGCATGCGCCTGAAGGAGGAAATCGACGCCAACATCAGGATTCTCGCGGGGGATGTCACCTACACGTTGGAGGATCGGGCGCTGCTGGCGGAGTTCTCGGCCAAGCTGTATGACACCGACGCGATCAAGAGGCTGAAAGTGGAATAACTTCGGTGGCGCGACCCAGCACTCGGGTTTGGAGAGGTTACTCTCATCGTTGCCCCAACGGCAGAACCAATCAACCGACCCGCTACTCGTCCTATGAACACGGTAATCCCGCCGCTCCAACGTCGTAGGTTTCTGAAGCAGGCGGCGCAGGTCGCCGCGCTGGCACTCGGGGCCACTAACCCGCGAATCTGGTTGGCAACGGCGGAGTCCATTCCCACGGCCGGAATCCAGGTCGGCATCCTCCTGGGAACGTTTGGGCGCGGGACCTTGGAAACGCGGTTGGATGCGGTGAAGGCCTCCGGTCTTGATTGTGTCCAAGTGAGCCTGGATTGCGCCGGTCTGCCCGATATGCCCGACGAAATACCGCCCAAAATCGCCGGTCAGATTCGCCGGGAGGCGGCGGCCCGTGGGATCGCGATCGCGTCGGTCCAGGGCACGTTCAACATGAGTCATCCCGACCCCGAACACCGGCAGACCGGGTTGAGGCGGCTGCGGGTCCTGGCCGAGGCGTGTTCGCAGTTGGGCACCTCGAAGATCCACCTGTGCACCGGCACCCGCGACCGCGGCAGCATGTGGCGCCGCCATCCGGACAACAACTCGCCGGAGGCCTGGCGGGACATGACGGCTTGCGTGCGGGCGGCAGCAGACATCGCCCGCCAGGCGCACGTCGTCCTTGCCTTTGAACCCGAGGTCAACAACGTCGTGGACTCGGCGAAGCAGGCACGGCGGCTCCTGGACGAAATTGGCTCGCCGTTCCTGAAGGTCACGATCGACCCGGCGAACCTGTTCCACGCCGGCGAACTGCCGCGCATGAGCGAGATCCTCGACGAGGCCTTTGCCCTCATCGGCAAGGACGTCGTGCTGGCCCACGCCAAGGACTTGGACCACGATGGCGACGCCGGACACCTGGCGGCCGGGAAGGGCAAGCTGGACTATGATCGCTATGTGTCCTTGTTGCACCACCATCGATTCCAGGGGCCGTTGTTGCTCCACGGTCTGAGCGAAGCCCAGGTGCCCGGCTGCGTGGCGTTCCTGCGGGAGAAGTTGATGGCCGGCGCCGCGGCAGCGTCCGGGAAGTAGCCGATTCTGTGAACCCAGGCCTTCACCCCGCCGCTCATCATTGCTCGAGTCACGCCCTGAACTTCACCGCCCCCAGAACCCTTTGAATGCCTCCATGAAGCAAATCGCCACCCCCATCATCTCACTGCTCGTCAGCCTGTTCATCCCCGTTGTCTCGGCGAGGGCTGACGAACCCAAGTATCACGACAAGGATGTGGTCTGTGACGAGGCGAAGGTTCCGCCGTATGACCTGCCACCGCTGCTCGTGTCGTCGGAGGGCAAACCGATCACCACGCCGGAGGAGTGGTTCAACGTCCGCCGTCCCCAGATCATGGCGCTATTCGGCAACCTGGTTTACGGAATCGTGCCGGCGCCCGAGTCGCCCATCCGCACGACGTTTGAGGTGGTGAAGACAAACCGGGAGTTCATGAACGGTCGGGCCACGCGGAAGGACGTGCGCATCCGCTTCGAGAACGCCAAGGGCTCGGCCGAGATGCTGATCCTCGTGTTCACGCCGAACGACGCGAAACATCCGGCGCCCGCATTCCTGCTGCACAGCTTCGGCAGCACCCGGGACGGCGGCCACGATGCGCATCCGTCTCAACCTGAGCTTCTCCGCAACGGCATCCCCCTCGGCGAGTTCCTCCGGCGCGGGTTCGGCTTCGTGGTGGTGCCGCAGGGTGACCTGGTTGGCCACAACGAGGTCGAGTTCCTGAAAGGCATCCACCCGCTGTTCTACCGGACGGGGCAGAGTTTCCCGAAAGTCAACGAATGGGGCTGCATCTCCGCCGTGGCGTGGGGCGCCTCCCGCGCGATGGATTATCTCGAGACCGACCGCGACGTTGACGCAAAACGCATCGCGATCATGGGCCATTCCAAAATGGGCAAGGCAACGCTGTGGACGGCAGCGCAGGACCAGCGTTTCGCCCTGGCCATTTCCGCGCAGTCCGGCTGCGGCGGGGCCGCGCTGTGGAAGCGGAACTATGGCGAGAACCTGGAGAAGATGGTGACGCGATTCCCTTACTGGCTCTGCCGCAACGCGTGGAAGTTCGTGCGCAACGAGGAGGACCTGCCGGTGGACCAACACATGTTGCTGGCCTGCATCGCGCCGCGGCCGGTTTATGTCCACAGCGGCGTGGAAGACACCTGGGCCGATCCGCGTGGTGAATACCTTTCCGCCTACCACGCGAGTGAAGTGTATCGGCTGCTCGGTAAGAAGGGCCTCGAATCGGAAACCTCGCCCCCTGTCGGCGAAGCGATCGTCCGGTCCGACGTTGGCTATCACAACCGTCCCGGCGGTCATTCCATCGAAAGGTTCGACTGGCTGAAGTTCCTCGAGTTTGCAGAGTATCACTTGAGGCCGTGATGCGCCCCGGAATGCCCGGCATGCGACGACCCGGCCCACCAAGTGAACCTCGGTCAGGGTTACACGGAGGAGAGAACCGGAGCCCAATTGGCCGATGGATTTGCCGTGCGACTCAAGGCCGGGGAGATCCTTCACCCGGAAGTGCGCCAACCGTGAGCGACTCGCGATCATCCGGTGTCGACAAGCGAACCCCATCCCCGGCGGATGGGACGACGTAAGAATGGGCGACGGAACCGGTGGGTCTGCCGTCAGCCTGCACGTAGTCGATCCGCGCCCGCTCCGGCAGGAGGGTCACGCGCAAATGCCCAGAACTGCCAAGGAGGACCCCGCTGAGGTAGCCGTATTCGGCGGCGGAGCGCGGCGGCTTGCCGTTGCCGGGATAGCCGGGCTGAGGCACTTCCTGATACACAATCCCGTCGAGATCCTGCTTGGCGTAGAAGTGATCGTGGCCGTGAAAGACGATGCTGACGCGGTGCAGCACGAGGAGTTGATGAATCGGAACGGGCCAGCCGGGCCGGTGGTCCCTGAATCCGTCGCTGCCATCCGCGTTGCGCCCGCCCCATTCGAAGAACGGTGCGATTTCCACCCCGCCGCGACACTGGGCGTCCCTGCCGCCGACCAGGTGATGGGTGAAGACGAACTTGAAGCGGGCCCGGCTGCCTTCGAGGGTGCGCTTCAGCCATTGATATTGCTCCGCACCCAGAGTGCGTTCCCAGTCGTCGCTCCTGCCGCGTTCGCGTGGTGTGAACCAGAACGGGTCAAGCACGATGAACAAGGCATCCCCCCATTCCCACGCGCAGTAGTCCTGCAACAGGCCGGCGGCGGAGTGCGGCGTCGCGTTGCCCGTGTAGAAGCCGTCGGGAACAGGATTGGGGAAATAGCGCTCTCGCATCGTGTTGGACCAAATGGCGAGACTCTCGGCGTCGCGGCCGCGCCCTCGCGGGCTTTCGCCGTCGTGATTGCCGAGCACGAGGAACAGCGGCGCGGAATGGCAGAGCTGGCCGAAGTAGTAGCGCTGGGCAAGATACTGCTTGGTGGCCTCCTCACGATTCGAATGCTTCTCGGCCATGAAGGTGTCGCCGAGATCAACATGGAAATCCGGGACGTCGGCGAGCGCATGGGCCAGGGTGCGCTGGTAAGTCGCAGGGTCGGTTTGCTCATCCAGGTGCGAATCCGCGGTGATGGTGAAGGTGAACCTGCTACCCGACAGACGGGCGGTGTGGAACCGGAACTCCGCACTGTTGGTCCGTCCTGAATGGAACTGGTAGAAGTATTGCGTGTTCGGTTGGAGCGCAGTCAGCGTGATCTCCACGGGTTCGCCCTTCCGGAAGGCCCGGGCAGGCGTCCGGGCGATCAGCTTGCCCGGCTGGGTTCCGTAGGCAATGAAGCCTTCCGCCTCGTCGTAGCACAGCACACTCACCAGGACCAAGTTAGCCGTCGGCCGGCCCAGGATCACATCGAACGGATGGGTCGGTACGTCGTTGCATCGGGACGCTTGAACCGGCCGACGTGCCCCCGCCTGGCGGGTGGGCTTCTCGTCCGCAGCGTGCGCCACCAAGCCGGCACACACCAAAAGCCGAAAGCATCCTCGAATCATGGCCTGGCCTTTCGCCTTCCGCCGCCCTTGGTTTGCGTCGGCTTGGTGCCGTCGTCAGCCGGATTGGGCTTCGACATCTGGGCGTTCACTGCCGCGAGATAGTCCGTGAGCCGCTGGTTCAACTCGCGGACCCGGTCCGGCCTCTCCTGGGCGAGGTCGCGGCGCTCGCCGGGGTCGTTGGCGATATTGAACAGTTTGAGCGCGCCGGTTTCATAAACGCGGACCAGCTTGAAGTCGCCCAGCCAGAGGGCCGAGGCTGGACCGATCGCGTCTTTGTCGTAATGGGGGAAGTGAACCACGAACTCCTCGCGCGGCCGCTGCACGCGCCCGCCCCCCGCGTGCGTCAGCACGGAGAGCAGGCTGCCGCCCTCGATCCCGGTCGGCAGTGGATCCTGGACCCGGGCGATTGCCGCGAGGGTGGAAAACAGATCGGTGCCGGCCGCGCGCACGTGCGAGCAGGCGCCCGGCTGGATGCCCGGCCCGCGCATGATGAACGGAACCCGCAATCCCCCTTCCGACACGGTGCCTTTGCCGCCGGTCAGCGGCGGATTGCGTCCGGGCGTGCCGTGATCCGTGGTGAAGATGACGTAGGAGTTCGCGGCGATGCCGAGCTCGTCGAGCTTCCGGAGAAGCTGGCCGAAGGCGATGTCCAGATCGAATATCCCCGCCGCTTCGGCGACTTGCCGATCGCTCAAGTTGCGGCCCCAAGCCTTCACGGCGGTGAGCGCCTGCGGGCTGGCGTCCCCACCCTGACGCGACGCGTAGTGCGAGAGTTGGAGATAGAACGGCTTGCCCGCCTGGACCTGCCGCACCATGAAATCCAAGCCGCGATCGGTCATGGCGTAGAGTTGCTTGGGATGCGGATTGTTCACGTTCTCCGGGCCGCCGTTGCCGGTCGGACCATCGCTCTCATCGAAACCATGCTGGGAAGGGTCGATCCTGCCCAGATGCCATTTGCCGAAGTGCGCCGTGGCGTAGCCGGCGCGCTGGAGCACCTCCGCAAGAGTCGTTTCGCTCGTCGGCAGTTCGGTGGAAGCCGAAGGGGCAATCACCCGTCCGTTCGGATTGGTGCCGCTGTCGTTCTTGCCTTCGTTGATGAACGTCATGTGCAACTGCGCTGGGCTCTTGCCGGTCAACAGCGCGGCGCGCGAAGGCGTGCAGCGGGGCGAGGGTGCGTAGAAGTTCGCGAACCGCATTCCGCTCTGCGCAAGCGTCTCGAGGTTCGGCGTGCGGACGAAGGCGCTCTTCGATGCAGGCACGGCGTCGTCCATTTGCACGGAGGTGCTGCTCCAGCCGTGGCCTTCGCCAAGAATGACGACGAAGTTCGGCGGTTGCGCCGCGTGCATCAGGCAACCCGAGACCCACCAGGCGAAGCAGTTGCTGAGGAGCGTTCTCATTCCTGCGTCCTATCTCCGTTGACCGGCCTTCCGGCAACGCTGCCCCGGGCATAGACCACCGCGAGCTCCGAACTGGCCAGGAGGCGATCCTTCATGGACGCGAGCAGGACATCGCGGTTCACCTCAGAGGCGGGGACCGCGAATCGGAGCGGCGCCGACAGGGCGTAGGCGGTCAGAGTGTAGGTCTTGTCCCCGAGACCTCTGGAATGGGGCGGCGCATATTCCGTTCGTCCGTTGATGCTGTTGTTCCCCAGCGTACCAATCCCCCGGGCATTGCTGGGAAGACCCTTCACGTCCGGCGGGATGTTATAGAGGGTCCAATACCACTTGGCTTTCCCCTCGGGATCGATGTGATGCATGATCACCGCGTAACTCTGGGTCCCCGCCGGCGGCGCACTCCACTCCAGAGGCGGGGTGGCGCCCGCGCCGTCGCCGGTATACTCCGTCGGAAGCCGTCCGCCGCTGGCGACAGCGGGGCTCCGGAGCACGAACGAGGTTCCCGGCGTCGAGGGGACGTTCGCAGCGGAGGAAACGGAGGGCGGCGCGGACGCGGGTTGCGCCGAGGTGTCGAACAGGAAGTCGGTATTCCGGATCTCAGGCATCTCGATGGCGCGGGAGTAGAGATAAGCACCCTTGCAGGTGTACTTGGCGTCGAGATTGCGCAGCTTCAGCAGCGTTTTTTTCTGGTCGGCGGTCAGCATCTTGGCCACCTGGGCAAAGGCCGTGGCGTAGAAATACGAGATCTCCCCGTCCAGTTCGCCGTAGCGCCTCGACAGCGTTATGACTTTGTCCTTGTCCACGGAGGCTTCCTTCATGAACCGCCGCAACTCGGTCGCGATGGCGTGACGCGTCTTGACGATCTCGGCGAGGTCTGCCCGCTGCTGATCCACCAGGCTTGTGACGAGCTGGCGCTGCGATTCCGTCAGGGCCGCCAGGAACGCCTCGCCGCTGTCGCCGGTGAGTGAGGTGCTGATGGAGAAGTTCGCGTTGCCCATGGCCGGGATGTCCTTCATGTAGAATGACCCGAAATACGTCGCGTGCCGCTCGGGGCAGAAATACACGTCCGCCTCCACGTTGCCGGCATACCAACTGAACATCTCGCTGGCATAAGTCATGACGGCGACGTGCGCGGTGTGCGACAGGCTCCGCTTGTCAATCTGGTCCGGCAGCTCCGGCCAGGTGGCGGAGTTGTTGAAAACCATCTTGGCGAGATACGCCTTCTGCTGTTCCGTCAGCGAGCGGATGATGCCGCCCAGGACCTCGGCCCGCTGGTAACTCAGCAAACCGTCCGTTTCGTAGAGGCCGGAGGTGTACTTCATCACCGCTTCGCGGCTGAGGCCGCTGCTGCCCGAGGGGAAGCTGCCTTCGAGTTGCCGACAGAAGGCGTTGATCAACGGAAAGCGTTTCTGGACGAAGTCGGTCAGCATGGTTTCCTGCTCTTTGGCCAGGGCGACCAGCTTGGCTTTTTGTTCGTCGGTCAGGATGGAGAGGACGTTGTTGGCCGCGCGGGGCACAAATGATGTGTTGTGACCCAGTTCGTTGCTGTCCACGTCGCGCATGTACTGGAAGCCACAGAAATCCGCCACCTTGCCGGGCGGCAGGAACGTGTTGCAGCCGAAGTCGCCGGTCAGGAAGGCCAGTCCGTCGAAGGCGATCGTGTTGAGCTGCGCCCGATCCGAAACCGCCTGCTCGATTGAATATCCACCCTGGCCACGGGCTTCCCGGCCCCGAGGCTCCGGACGGTCGTTGCTGCCTTGTGCCGCACTACCTTCGCGACGCGGGCGTTTATTCCCGCCACTGGCCTCTCCGGGCGGTGGCGCGAGATCGCGCAGTTTGTCGGGGTTGAAACCGGCCGCCTGGATGGAATCCGCCATGGCCGGGCCGCCCCGCAAGCCCGCCTGACGGAACGCCTCATGGATGGCTTTGGCTTTGTCGGCCGTGAGCGCGTTCGGGTCGAACTGGGAGAGGATGGCCGTCACCTGCGCCTTCTGCGCGTCCGTGAGAGTCTCCGTTTGCCCCGGCCCATTCGCGCCAGGTCCGTTGCCCGCGCCGCCGTCGCGCGGAGGCGGACGCTGTCCGTCGCGGGACAACGGCGAGTTTTGTTGCTGCGCGTTGAGGAGGCACGTCGAAGCGCCGAGTGCCAACGTGAGAAGAAAGGTTTTCGTTTTCATCTACTTCAATAGACACCCGCCAGATGAAGGACCTCGCCGGTTTTCATTAAAAGGTTTTCATGAAATTCCCTTCGACGCCGGGCGGCGGGCAGCGGTAGTTTGAAGCCGTGAAAGTCCTGGTCGTGGAAGACGACAGGAAGCTCGGCGGGTTTCTGCGCAAGGGACTCGAAGCGCAGGGCTTCGTGGTGGACTTCAGCGACCACGGCGACGAGGGCTACACCCTCGCCACGACCCGGAGTTACGACGCGATCGTGCTGGACATCATGCTGCCCGGCCGCGACGGCTTGAGCATTCTCCGCAACTTGCGCGACCAGCATTCGACCGTCCCCGTACTCCTGCTGACCGCCCGCAGCGCGCTGAACGAACGTTTGGATGGGCTCAACCTGGGAGCGGACGATTACCTCACCAAGCCGTTTTACATCGAGGAACTGGTCGCCCGGCTGCACGCGCTCCTCCGCCGCGCCTCTGGCCGGCAGGAGAGTCTTCTCCAACACGGGGATATCTCCGTCAACCTGTTGACCCGCGACGTGAAGTGCCGCGAGAAGCCCGTCGAGCTGACCGCGCGCGAGTTCGCCCTATTGACCTACCTGATGCGCTCGCCGGGACGGACGTTCACCCGCGCCCAGATTTGCGAGCACGTCTGGAATTACCATTTCGATCCCGGCACCAATCTCGTGGATGTTTACGTGCAGCACCTGCGCAAGAAGCTCGGCAGCGATTCCGGCCTGCCGATCATCGAGACCGTGCGCAGCGTCGGCTACCGGATGCCCGAGGAGAAACGCCGCGCGTAAGTGTGAACTCCTTCCGTTTCAAGATCGCCCTGCTGTCCGGGCTCATCACCGGGCTGCTGCTCGTCAGCTCGGGCCTGGTTTTGTGGCGGGTTTCCTACCGGCTCAACTTGGACCGGCTCGACCGCGAGATCCGCAACATCGGTCAGGCGAATCTGGATCGCGTTCAAGGCGGCGATCATTGGGAGCGGTTGGAGAACGCGCTCAAGTTCGTCTCCGGCAACCGGCAGAGAGCCGCGTTTGTCCTGTGGGTGAAGCACGAGGGCAAGGTGATTTATCAATCGCCCGACTGGCCGGCGACGCTTGCGCCGGACTCTTTTCCCGTGTCGGAACGGTATGAAGGACCGAACGCGCCGAGGGCCGGAGAACCGCTGCCGCCGCCGCCGCGCCGGGGCGAGGAGATTTCGCCCCGCAACCCCGCTCTGCCGCTGAAATCGCCGCAGTTCTTCACCCGAGGCGCTGACGGAAAGGCCTGGCGCGTCGGCGTGATGGGGAATCCGTACATGACGTTGATCCTGGGGACGAACTTGGACGACTTCGATTCACGCATGGCGGAGTTGCGGAACACCTATCTGGCCGCGCTGATCGTGGTGCTGTCGCTGGTGGCGGGCAGCGCGTGGCTCGTGGCTCGGCGCGCGTTGCGGCCCGTGACCGCCCTCACGCATACCGCCGAGAGTGTCACCGCCCGCGGCCTCGACCAGCGGATTCCCGCGATGACCAGCGACGCGGAGTTCAACCGCCTCATCACCGTGTTCAACGCGATGCTGGACCGGCTCGAGCTGAGCTTCCAACAAGCCACGCGCTTCAGTGCCGATGCCTCCCACGAGCTCAAGACCCCCCTGGCCCGCCTCCAGGTCGAGTTGGAGCAAGCCATGGACAACGCGCCTGCCGGCTCGCCGCAGCAGGAGGTCTACAGCAGCCTGCTGGACGAAATCAGCCGGCTCAAGGCCATTGTCCAGAAACTCCTGCTCCTCTCGCTCGCAGATGCCGGGCGACTCCAACTCCACTGCGAAACAGTGGACCTGACCCGCATGCTGAGCAACGTCATCGATGACTGCCAGGCCCAGGCGCCGACCCTGACCGTGGAACACGCATTGGCGCCGGACCTCCAGGTCAACGCTGATCCCGACCTCCTGGAACAAGCGCTGCAGAACCTCGCGGGCAACGCCATCAAATACAATTGCGAGAACGGACGAATCCACTTTGAGTTGGTGAAAGTGGCAAATCGCATCCACTTGCGCGTGGCCAACACGGGTCCCGGCATCCCGCCTTCCGATCGTGATCGAATCTTCGAGCGTTTCTATCGCGGGGACAAGTCCCGGAGTGATCGCGTGGACGGTGTGGGGCTGGGCCTGAGCCTCTCGCGCGAGATCATCCGTGCGCACCGCGGCGATCTCACCCTCGAAGGCAGCGAAACTGGCCTCACCCGGTTCGTTGTCGAGCTTCCGGTCGGTGGATGAACCCTCGGTTCCGGCGCATCGGTAGCCTCCTCACGCCGGGCGCTGGTGGTTGAAGGGTTTCAAACCTGATGTCAGGATTTCCAGCCTTGCAACGTTGATCCCACAACGAGCAAATAGCGCCTCGGCATGCCGAACATGAAAACACGCACTGTCCTCGCCCTGCTCATTGGCCTCGCTGCGCCGAGCCGATCGTACGCCGCCGCAACCAGGGACGCAAGCTGGCCGCAATTCCGCGGACCGAATGGCGCGGGCGTCAGCACGAACGCCAACTTGCCGGACCAGTGGTCGGCTACGGAAAACGTCGCATGGAAGACCGATCTGCCGGGACGGAGCTGGTCGTCGCCGATCGTCTGGGGCGACCGCGTGTTCCTCACCGCCGTCGTGAACTTGGCAGAATCCGAGCCGCCGAAGAAGGGGCTCTATCTCGGCGGCAATCGTCCCGAGCCACCCAAGTCGGAGCATCACTGGAAGGTGCTCTGCCTCGACCTCGCGACGGGCAAGGTGCAATGGGAAAAGACGGTTCATCAAGGCGCGCCCGAGACTGCCATCCATCTCAAAAGCAGCTATGGCGCGGAGACGCCGGTAACGGATGGCGAGCGGGTTTACGCTCTGTTCGGCAACGTCGGTGTGTTCACCTTCACGCTCGAAGGCAGCGAGGTGTGGTCGAAACGATTCGAGCCGCGCAAGATGCGCTTCGGCTGGGGCACCGCGGCGTCACCGGTGTGGCACGGCGGACGGTTGTTCATCGTGAACGACAACGATGACCGGGCCGAACTGCTCGCCCTCGACGCGAAGACCGGCCAGGAACTCTGGCGCGTGGACCGTGACGAGAAGAGCAACTGGGCCACCCCGTTCCTCTGGGAAAACGGCCCGCGCGCCGAGCTCATCACACCGGGCAGCCGCGCCGTCCGCAGTTACGACCTCGACGGCAGACTGCTTTGGTCGTTCCGCGGTATGTCGGGCATCGCCATCCCGACACCGTTCGCGGGCGGCGGTTTGCTCTTCGTCAGCTCCGGTTACGTGGGCGACAAGCTCCGTCCGCTCTACGCGATCGGCCCCGGCGCCAGCGGCGACATCACGCTCAAGCCGGGCGAAACCAGCAACGAATTCATCGCTTGGTCGAATCCGGTCGGCGGACCCTACAACCCCTCACCGCTCTTTTACGAGGGACGCCTCTATGTGCTCTACGATCGGGGCCTGGTGAGTTGTTACGACGCGAAGACGGGCACAGTGCTTTACGATCGCGAGCGGTTGCCGGAGGGTCTTGCCTTCACCTCGTCGCCCTGGGCGGCGGACGGGCGCGTGTTCTGCCTCAACGAGGACGGTCTCTGTTACGTGCTCCGCGCCGGCGACCAGTTCGAGTTGCTCCACACCAACAGACTGGCGGGCGACGATATGTGCATGGCCACGCCCGCGCTCGCCGGCGACCGCCTGCTCATCCGCACCGCGGCGCGGCTCTACTGCCTTCAGGCGAGGGAACAGGCCAAGGCAAAGGTGGGCGACCCGAAATAGCCGCCTTGCTTGTGTTCAGGGCTGGTGGCTCTGGGCGAACAAGCCTGCGCCGATGCGGTCGGCATCCGACCCTTCAACGGGGTGCAGATAATTCCGCATCGACTGGTCCCTTTCAATCTCCACCGGCCTATCGAGGACCTTCGATGAGGGCGGCAATTCCAGAACCGTGGAGGCCAGCGGCTTGAAGTTCACGGGCGGCCCGCCACCCGATCCGTAGAGAGACTGATTGCCGGCAAACAGCGAGTCCGCAAGGTCGTATTTGCGAACGGAGCCTTGGAAGAGCACGGCGGATCGATTTGCCGACATAATGTTGTTGCTGAAGTCGAAGTCTGCTCCGATTCCGCAGATCCAGGCGCCGGTCACGTAATTGCCAACAGCCAGCGTGTGGCGCAGCGCGCAGCCGCGGGCTTCACCGGTCCAATACACCACGGTGATCTTGCAGCCGTAGAACACGCAGTGATCAACGACCACCCCATGTCCACGCGCCAGAATGCAGCAGTGGTTCTCAGCGACCTCACGGTTGCCGACGAACAGGCACTGTTTGATTTCCAGGTCATCGAGTTCGCGACCTTCACGGGCTATCGGGTACACGCGCCGAATGGCGTTGGCCTTCGGCTGCTCCAGGTGCGGGGTGCCGAGAATCTTGAGGCCCTGCACGGTCACGTGGCTG
>Ga0315286_10004535_pt1 | contig 13329 bp, 10 predicted proteins | sample YL17G10_0_MG_FD_205038 | JGI IMG/M metagenome (GOLD analysis project Ga0315286, IMG submission 205038) | Sediment microbial communities from Yellowstone Lake, YNP, Wyoming, USA - YL17G10_0 | ecosystem: Environmental > Aquatic > Freshwater > Lake > Sediment | place: USA: Wyoming | collected... | reverse complement strand
TCTTCTCAGACCTTGAGTCCATGGACCCATTGCGGCTGAAGGACCCCGCGGCCATTCGCTTCGTCGACACGCTCGGCAGCATCTACCGCAACCGCCTGTCGTACCAGCCCGTACGGTACTACCTCCCTTGGCTGGCGCCCCCTCACACCTGGGCTCCGCCCGACTGGCTCTACCCGATCCCGCGCATCACTGTCTATTCCGAGCCCAGGGCATGACCACCGCTCCCCGTTCTACCTTCCGCTGGCCCACCCGCCCCGAGCTACGCTGGGCGGCCGGCTTCGCGGCCATCGTCATGGCGCTCACCTGCCTGCCCTATCTCTACGGCCTGCTGATCTGCCCCGAGGGCGCCTACTACTCCGGCTTCCTCACCAACCCCGATGAACACAACGTCTACCTCGCCTACATGAAGCAGTACCAGCAAGGCGCTCTATTCCTCGTTGACCCCTTCACCTCCGAGCCGCAGCAGGGCCGCGTCATCAACCTCTTCTTCCTGGTGCTGGGTCGCTCCGCGGGCCTCAAGCATATCCCCTTGCCGCTGGAGTACCATCTCGCTCGCATAGTAAGCGGCTGGCTGCTGCTCATGGCGGTCTACTGCCTCGGCGCGCAGGCTCTCAACTCCCTCTGGGCGCGGCGGCTCGCCCTCGCACTTGCCGCCTTCGCCTCCGGCTTCGGCTGGCTCTACCACGCCGGCCCTGGCCAGCCCCACCCCATTGACTACGGCCCCGGCCTTGTCATGCCCGAGGCGATCACGTTCCTGACATTGCTGCTCAACCCGCTCTTCTGCTTCTCGGTCTTCCTCATGATCGCTGCCATCGGCCTCGGAGCCCACGCGCTCTCCTCCGGCTCGCTGCGCTCGGCTGCGCTGGCCGGCCTGGCCGCGTTCGTGCTCGGCAACATTCACACCTATGACATGATCCCGGTCGCAGTCGTGCTCGCTGCCTACCTGGTGCTCCTCATCGCAACACGACGCGCCCCGCTCCGAACCTTCGCGCTGGCGGGCATCATCGCTCTCATCGCCGCGCCATCCCTCATCTACCAGCTCTGGCTCCTCAAGGGCGGTGAGGTCACCCTAGCCATCAAGGCATCCGAGACGCCGGTGCCCTCCCCCCAGCCCATCTTCCTGGTCCGCGGCCTCGGGCTCCCACTGCTGTTGGGACTGCTCGGCCTCTGGCGCGTCGCCCGCCGCGGCACTTCCGATGGAGCGCGGCTGCTTGCCCTGTGGCTGGTGCTCGGCCTCGGACTCGTCTATCTGCCCGTGCCCTTCCAGCGCAAGCTCGCAGAGGGCATCCAGCTTCCCGCCGTCCTCCTCGCAGTCGTCGCCATCGAGCCGGTGCTCGCCCCGCTCCGCGCCAGGGCGCTCCTGAGCCTCGCACTGGTCGCTATCGCCCTGCCATCCAACCTCCTCTACCTGCGTCGGGCGGCGCACGACCTCGAGACCAACAACAGCGCCTATGTCGCCAACTTCATGCCTCCGCTCTACCTACGTGAGGACCAACGCGCGGCGCTGGCCTGGCTCGACAGGCACGCCTCCTTTGCCGACGTCGTGCTGTGCAACTCCTTCCTCGGGAGCTACGCGCCATCCCTTGCCGGCACTCGCGTCTACCTGGGCCATTGGGCCGAGACCCTGCGCTTCCCCGAGAAGCTCGCGGGCTTCGCCTCCTTCCTCCGGGCCGGCGCCCCGGAGGCAACGAAGCGGGCGCTCGTCACCAGCGAAGGTGTCCGCTACGTGCTGCGCGACCGAAGCGTCTACGATGAGGTCTCCCTCCTCTCCCCGGAGGGCACCCCCCTTCCGGCATTCGACTTCGACCGCGCCCCCTGGCTCGAGCGCGTATGGTCGAGCGGTCAGGTTACGGCATATCGAACGAGGTAAGATGCAGACCGATGCCGCCCCCAGCTCCTCATCCGCCTTGGTGCTCGCCGCCGGTGTGGCGACAGCCGCCATCGGTATTGCTCTGGCGCTGGGCTGGGAGCCTGGCATCCCGGGCGAATGGGTCTGGCGGCGCAATGAACTCCCATTCCACCTCTGGTCCCCGCTCGCCATCGGTCTCGCGCTAGCCGCGCTGACTGCGCTTCTCTGTCGCCGCGGCGTGTGGGAGAGCATGTCCCGCTCGCGCCGCTTCCTGTCATTCGCGGTCCTGATCATCGTCGTCTTCGCACTCCAGGTAGCACTTCTCAACGCGGTCGGCATCCCCTGGATCGCACCGGGCGTGTACATCATCAGCCCCAGTGTCACAACCTACTACGCTGTCTCCCTGGGCGTACAATCCCTGCCCGATTGGCTGATGCACTACCCCGAGCTACTGCCTACTCTGCCCTACCACGCGGCCACTCACCCGCCCGGCTTTGTCTCCTGCTTCTGGCTGGTGCGGACGCTTGCCGCAGTCCTGCCTCTCCCGCAATCCGCTGTGCTCGGCGACCTCGTTGGCCTCGGCGACACGCTCGGCCTCTCACTCACCCAGGCGGATGCGCTCGCCGCCGTCCTCAGCGCGCTGCTCATATCGCTCATCGGCGCCCTGGGCCTCGTCCCGCTCTACCTGCTCGCCCGGTCGGTCACGAATGAGCGCATCGCCCTCCACGCCGCTTGCCTCGCCGGGGCGATGCCCGGCCTAGCCCTGCTGGGAGCGTCGCCCGATCTGATCGTCATGACGCTCGCCTCGGCCGCGTTCCTTCGCGGCTACGCCGGATACCGAGGCAATCGCCTCTTCGCCGTGGTCGCCGGCGTCATCGTCGCGGTCGGCCTTTTCCTCAGCCTCGCCTTCGCCCTCGTGCTGATATGGGCCCTGTTGTGGGCCGTGTTCGGCATTGCTCGCTCTGCCGACCGCAAGGCGACTGCACGCTCCGCCATCCGCGCCGCCGCCCTGGGCATCGCCGGGTTCGCTGCGGTCTACCTCGTGCTCTACCTCTGGCTCGGCTATCGGCCGATCGCCGTCGCCATCCAGGCCCTCACCGCCCACCGCGGGGTGACCACGATCGAAGCCGGGCGCACCTACTGGAAGTGGGTCCTCATGAACCCGGTCGAGTGCGCCATCTTCGCCGGCCTGCCTCTCGTCGTAGGCGCGTGCTGGTCCATCCCCCTGCTGCGAGCGCCGCAGGCCGCCAGACTCCGGCCCTTCCTCCTCGCCTGGCTGCTCCTCTTCGTGCTTCTCGACCTGTCGGGTGCAGTCCGCGGCGAGGTCGGCCGCATCTGGCTATTCCTGCTGTGGCCGGCCGCCCTCGCCGCCGCCGTCGCCCTCTCCCGGCGCGCCGACGCCGGCCGCGCCACCGCCCTGCTCGTCTTCATGCAGGTCAGCCAGGCGCTCATGATGAAGGGCTACCTGACCATCTATAGCATCCTATGAGACCCACTGCCCAAAGGAAGCAGCGGCTCGCCTGGTGGCCGATTGGCGTCATCGTCCTTTCGGCCTGTGCCTTCTGCTGGCCCGTCTTCGCGGGCCGCATCATGCTCCCCGCTGACATGTGCTTGCTCATGCTCCCCTGGAAGTCCCTCCAGGCGCAGTTCCCCGACTTCCACCGCCCGCACAACCCCATGCTCGACCCGATCCAGCAGTACCTGCCCTGGCGCATCTACGCGGTCGAGTCCCTGCGCAGCGGCATCATCCCGCTCTGGAATCCCTACGCCTTCTGCGGCACGCCCTTCCTCGCGAATCTTCAGTCAACCGTGCTCTACCCCCTCAACCTCCTCTTCCTTCTCACCGGCGCTGCAGAAGGCTTCGGCTTCTCCGCCATCCTCCACCTCATCCTGGGCGGGCTGTTCATGTACGCCTTCCTACGCACGCTCGCGCTGTCGCAAGCGGCGGCGCTGCTCGGCGCGCTCGTCCTCATGTTCAACGGGTGGACCATCACCTGGCTGGAGTACCCCACTCTCTCTCTCTGGACATTCATGTGGCTGCCCGCGCTCTTGCTCTGCTTCGAGCGCGCGCTGCGCCAGCCGCGGTCGCTCTGGCCGATGCTTTGCGCGGTGGTCGTCGGAGTGCAGTTCCTCGGCGGTCACCTTCAGATCTCCGCCTACATCATCATCGCCTTCACGCTCTACGCGGTCGTGCGGATCATCTCCCGCGAGGACCGTACCGTCAGTCGCCCCCTCGCGGTCGCCATCGCGGCCATCGCTCTAGCCGTCGGGTTGGCGCTCGCCGCCGCCCAGCTCCTCCCAACTATCGAACTCGCTCAGCAGAGCGGCCGCGTCGCTCATGGCGCGAGCGCCGCGCTCAATGCCGCCTTTCCCCTCACTCACCTCATCCTTTATCTCGTCCCCAGCTTCTTCGGCAATCCCGTGGACTACAACTACTGGGGCAATGCCAGCGATCCGGCCGCCTTTAACTACTTCGAAACCGCCTGCTACGTCGGCATCCTTCCCCTCTTCCTCTCCTTACTCGCCTTCACTGGAAAGCGAGGCTGGCGGCACGCATACTTCGGGGCTCTCACCTCCTTTGCCCTCCTCGCCGCCATCGGCTCGCCGCTCTACCTGGCGATCCACGACCTTGTTCCCGGCTTCCGCGAGCTCGCAGGGCTGGGTCGAGTGCTGTGCCTGGCTTCCTTCGGGCTTGCCGGGCTGGCGGCGCTGGGTCTCGACGTCCTCCTGGAAGGCAACCAAAGGCATAGCGCCAGGCTGTGGGTAGTGTGCGCCGCGGCCGCCTGTCTCGGCATCGCTGCCGCCCGCGTTCTCTTCCAACCCTACGTCAAGGTGCTCGACCCCAACTGGCGCTTCGACTTCTACCTCCAGCATCAGGTCGCCATCGCCTTCGGCTTCATCGTTGCCTCCGCCCTGCTGATCGGCCTGCGGACCCGGGCGCGCCTCGGAACCGCCGCGGTCGCCTACATAGCCTGCGCGCTCGTCCTGGCCGATCTCTTCGTCGCCGGCCTCCGCTTCAACCCCTTCGTTGATCCAGCGATGGCCTACCCCCAGACCGACGCCATTCGCTGGCTGCAGGAGCACGCCGGCCACGACCGCATTGACTCCATCGCCTCCGATGCCCTCGACTGGATGCCCCACAACAGCCCCATGGTTTTCGGGCTCCGCGACATCCACGGGTCGGATTCCCTCCGGGTGAGACGCTCCTTCGAACTCGTCTCTGGCCCCGAGTTGGCGCAGGCGAAGTACCCGCCCGCCGACTCACCACTCCTGGATGCGCTGGGGGTCGAGTACCTGATCACCAGTCAGCCGGTCAGCGACAAGTGGCCAATGGCCCTCGCCGGCGACACGCCGATCTACGAGAACACCGAAGCGCTTTCCCGCGCGTATCTGGCCTACGACATGTACGCCGGCTCTGACGCTGACGGCCTCGCCGCTCTAATGGCGGCCGGCCGCCCACGCGCCGTTGCCGTCCTGCACAAGGGCGCGTCCACTGTGGGTCTCGGTCGTATCGAAGGCTCGAAGCCAGCGCTGGCGGACCCGAACGCGCAGGTCCGCTTTCTCCGTGACGCTCCCGATGAGATCGTGATCGAGACGAAGACCCGGCGCCCGGCTATCCTCGTGCTCACCGACTCCTACTACCCCGGCTGGCGGGCCGCCGTCTACGAGATCCCAACTCCGATCATCCGCACCAACTACGCCTTTCGCGGCGTCCCTGTGGGCCCAGGCACCAGCGTCGTCACCATGAGGTACGATCCCTCGACCTTCCGCCTGGGCCTCTTCACCTCGCTCTTGGCCTGCGCGGCCCTGGCGGCCCATGCCGTCTGCCTCTACCTACGCCTTCCTGCGAGCCGGCGCCGCGCCGGTGCTCGATCACGGCGGGCGTAGGGCGTCCACCGGCCAGCCTACGCGGGAACCACTCCTGGGGCCAGAAGGAAGCCGCCGCCCGGTGGGGAACGGTTAGGCGCTGCGGCTCGCCTCCCAACTCTCATTCGAGCCGTGGACACCGAGGAGGGTTGAACTGCCATGCCAAGTGATGAGACGAAGATAGTGCTCAAGGAAAGCGAACTGCCGCAGCGTTGGTACAACATCAACCCCGACCTGCCGGCGCCACTTTCCCCGCCGATCCACCCCGGAACCGGCAAACCCCTGGGCCCGCAGGATCTGGCCCCGATCTTCCCGATGGAGCTGATCAAGCAAGAGGTCAGCATGGACCCCTGGATCGAGATCCCCGACGAGGTCCTGCGCATCTACCGGATCTGGCGACCCACGCCTCTACGCCGCGCCCGCCAGCTCGAGAAGCACCTGGGGACTCCTGCCCGGATCTACTTCAAGGACGAAAGCGGCAGTCCGCCGGGGAGCCACAAGCCCAACACTGCCGTCGCCCAGGCCTACTACAACAAGCTCGAGGGAGTCAAGCGCATCGCCACCGAGACCGGCGCGGGGCAATGGGGCAGCGCGCTCTCCTTTGCTTGCGCCCTGTTCGGCCTGGAGTGCATGGTCTACATGGTGAGGGCGAGCTACGAGCAGAAGCCCTATCGCCGCGTGCTCATGGAGACCTGGGGCGCGACCTGCGTTCCATCGCCCACCGACATGACCAATGCCGGCCGCAAGATCCGCGAGCAGTTTCCCAACACCCCCGGCAGCCTCGGCATCGCCATCTCCGAGGCGGTTGAGGACGCCGCCACCCACGATGACACCAAGTACTCGCTCGGCAGCGTGCTCAACCATGTGCTGCTCCACCAGACCGTTGTCGGCCTGGAGGCGAAGGAGCAGCTCAAGCAGGCGGGTGAGAAGAACCCGGATATCGTCATCGCATGTGTCGGCGGCGGCTCGAACTTCTCTGGGCTCGCCTTCCCGTTCGTCAAGGACAAGCTGTCGGGCAAGGAGATCCAGATCATCGCCGTCGAGCCGAAGTCCTGCCCATCGCTCACCGCCGGGCAGTTCCGCTATGACTTCGGCGACACCGCGCAGTTGACGCCGCTCCTCAAGATGTACACGCTAGGGCACACCTTCGTGCCGGAGCCGATTCACGCGGGCGGCCTGCGCTACCACGGCATGGCGCCGCTCGTTTCACTGCTCACAGACCAGAAGGTAGTGGAGCCCCGGGCGATCCACCAGCTCACCACCTTCGAGGCCGCCATCACCTTCGCCCGCGTCGAGGGGATGGTGCCGGCGCCGGAGACATCTCACGCCATCCGCGTCGCGATAGACGAGGCGTTGAAGTGCAAGGAGACCGGCGAGGAGAAGTGCATCCTCTTCAACTACAGCGGCCACGGGTTCTTCGATCTGAGCGCCTACGAGATGTATCTCACCGGTCAGCTCGTAGACCACGAGTACTCGGCCGCCGCCGTCGCCGAGGCGCTCAAGGGCCTGCCGGAGGTGAAGGAGCCGGCGTAGAACGGTAGTTGCCCTGTTCGGCATGACCTTGCTCGTTGGGCAGGAGCTTGCTCCTGCCCTGTCTTTTGGCCGACGACGCCGACCGATATGGCAGCTAATCCGCGCGTCGATGACAAAACGGGTCCCCTAACGCGTCTAACCTTGTGAGGAGTGCCGTTCGGCATGGAGAGCAGCCGGGTGCTCACGGGTTCGCACCGCGAGGAGGCAGAACGGTCCGGCGACCGGCCCGCGAGGGCGGCCGGCATCGCCGACCTTTATGACGCCCATGGGGCCGGCCTCTACCGGTACCTGCTGGCGGTCCTCGGGTCGGCGCAGGACGCGGAAGACGCCCTCCATGACGTGTTCGCAAAGCTGGCGCGCCATGACCTCGCGCGCATTCGCGACCCCCAGGCATACCTGTTCACCGCCGCCCGCCGGCAGGCGGTCCAGGTGCTGAGAGAGCGAAGTCGGCGGCGGGACCACGAGGATGCGACCTCCTGGCTCGATGTCGCAGTGGCCGATCCGGCCGACCGCGCTCTTGCCCTCGACTTGGACCGTGCGCTCGGGCAGTTGCCCGCCGAACAGCGCGAGGTCATCTACCTTCACGTCACCGAAGGGCACTCGTTCCGGGAGATCGCGTCGGCGTGCCGTATCCCGCTGAATACCGCGGCGAGCCGTTACCGGCTCGCTATCGCGAAGCTGCGGTCGCTGCTGGAAGGTGGTGAGTGATATGCCCGATCAGACACGCTGGTCGGAGATGACTGACGCGGAGATCGAGGGCCTAATCCGGCGGCTTCCTGTGAAGCAGCCGGCTGCCGAACTGCGCGGGCGGGTGCTCGCCCGATCGGCCGGCGCAACACATCGCCCCCCGTTGCTGCGTCCGGCAATCGCTCTTGGCACGCTCGTTGTCCTCATCGCCCTCGATCTGCTGACCCTCGGCGCGCAGGAACGCCGCTTGGCCGGCGCGCTCCCGTCCGCAGGTGCTGCCACCATTGCCAGGCAGCCGGACGAGGCCGACTCTCTGCGCGACCTGAAGGACGTGGGCATGCCTTATCTCTCGGCACGCCTTCATCTGACCAGGAGCGATGGCGAGACCTACTGGCAGCTTCGCACTCGGCTGCTGGAGACGGGTGAGGGAGGCTAACTGTGAGTGAGCTGTTCCCATCGCTGATCGCAGCCCGGCGCGCGCTCTGGCGCGGCGTCCGGTGCTTCGGGCGCGGGCTTGGCAAGTTCGGCCGGGCGATGATCTACGTGCTTCCGGTGCTGGTGCTCATCCATCTGATTGCGGTGGTGGTGACCGGCCGGCAGCTTCAGGGCGACATCGAACGGCTGACGAAGGCAGGCATCATCCTCCCCGCCAAGGACCTGATACCCTCGGTACCGCCGGGGGCGGAGAACGCGGCCGACGTCTATGAGGAGGCATGGGAGACGCTCCGCTTCTCCACGCTGGACGAAAGCTCTCTCTTCGACCAGTGGGTCAAGCACGACGCGATGTGGCTCGCGCTCGCTCGCGGAGCCGTCGCCGCGAACCCGGAATACTACCGGTTGATAGATCGCGCGTCACGAGTGCCTCACTGCGTCTTCCCCGTGGACTGGGACCCGGTGGTCTCGGCCTCATTCCCTCACTTCTCCCAGATGCGCAGGGCCGCCCGCATGTTGGTCCTCCGCGCCTACGTTGAGGCTGCTAACGGCCGATCCGACGATGCGCTCAGCTCGATCGAGGCTCTGTTCCGTGCCGCTGAGCAGACGAAGACCGACCCCGTGCTCATCGCAGACCTGGTCAGCTACGCGATACAGGGGATCGGCATTCGGGCGCTGGGCGAGATACTCCCAATGGGCGCGCCATCTCCCGCCGCCTGCCGCCCCCTCTACGATCAGCTCGCCAAGACCGACAACGTCGCCCCGTCGCTGCGCACGATTAGGGGCGAGATGGCCCTCATGGGTACGGACACCTTCGACCTGGTTAGGTCAGGCCAGGTCAGCCTAACCTGGCTGATGCGCGGCGAGGGACAGGGAAGCCTGGGCGGGCGACCTCGCCTCTGGGACAGGGCTCGTGCCTGGCTGCTCCGGCCCGTGCTCAATGCAGACGAGCGCGTGTACCTCTCGTACATGGCGCAGGAGGTTCGAGCCTTCGAACTGCCATGGCCTGAGTCTCGCGACGCCCTTGATGAGCTACAGCAGTCACTCGAATCGCGAACTCCTTCCTATGCTGTTCTGACGCGCACTGTCATGCCTGTCTTCGGCCGCGCCGTCTGGTCCCGCGACCGCGCCACCGCCGGCGTCGGCGCCGCACAGATCGCGCTCGCGCTGAAGGCATATCGAGAGGAGCATCCTGCCTATCCCGCGTCCCTCGCTGACCTCGAGGCCTCCGGCTGGAAGCTGCCCCTCGATCCGTTCGGCGGGAAGGCCTACCGCTATCGTAGAGAGGGCAGCGGCTTCGTTGTCTGGAGCCTCGGTCCTGACATGGATGACGACAACGCGGCCAGGGACTACGACTCCTACCTGAAACTGAAGGGCAAGGGCTCGCACGGGGTGCCCGACACGACGCCGGAGGACTACGACATCGTCTTCCGCTGCGCGCAGTGAGACGATGTCTGTTGGGCGAGAGCAGAAGCTCCTGCCACACCGTCAGCAATGCGTTGCCTGTCCCCAGCGCGCAGTCGGTCTAGCGCTCTGCGGCGCGGTTCGCCCCGAAGGGGGAACAACATGACAGCCCAGGGCAGCGCCCTGGGAACCCGAAGGCAGGCAGGACAAGCCCTGTAGGGGCGAGGCCCGCCCAGGGCGTTGCCTGCTACTCTGCGAAGTAGCGAAGCTCCTTCGCTACGAAGCACGAGCTGGGCTTCCCTCTATCGCCCCTCCGGGGCTTCAGGACCAAGCCCCACAACACCCTCCGGATCCTCTGAGAAGCCGATCAGAGGTATCTCGCAGGCCTCGGCAAGCTCGGACAGGTTTGTGACGATCTCGTCTGGCTGCGGGTCGTCGCCCATCGCCTTCGAGCCGTCCCGGTTCACCCACACGCACCGCATCCCCGCCGCCTTCGCCCCCGCGATGTCCGCCTTCAGCGAATCGCCGACAACCAGGCACTCGCTCGGCTCCACCCCGAGCCGTCGCGCCGCCTCCCACATGAACTCCGGGTTCGGCTTCCGCCAAGGGACATCGCCGGACATCACCATCGCATCGAAGAGGCCGGCGATCTCCCACCGCTCCATGTCGCCGAGGAGCAGCCGCCCCGGCACATCCCACGGCGCGTTCGAGATGATCGCCATGCGCACGCCCGCGGCGCGCAGCGCCTCCATCACCTCCAGCGTCTCCGGGTAGCGCCGCGTCGCCTCGCCGATGGGCGCGTAGAACAGATCAGTGAGTCGCTCGCACTGCCCATCATCGCACGGCCCCGCGCCGTAGCTCGCCGCCAGCGCCTGCAACCGCTCCCCGAAGTGCCACGACCGGCCGGACATGCTGACCTTCCGCTCCGGCCACATCACATCCATCGCGTGCTCGACGAACGCCGGCGCCTCACGCTCGACGGGCGCGATCCCCTCGAACTCCGCTCTCATGTCAGCCAGCCGCTGCTCCAGGAACCCCCGCCAGAACTCGTGTGTGTTCCCGGGATACTCCAGCAGCGTCTGACCGAGATCGAAGAGGACCGCTCGTGTCATCCCGGCTTCCTCGCCACGAACAACGTGAAAAAAGACTCCCTCAGTGATGGGTCGCCGGCCGGCCGCCGCAGGTAGGCCTTGAAGCGCGCCAGTCCGGCCGCGAACGCCTCATCGTCAATGATCCGCAAGGCTGAGGACACGCGCTTCTCGATCTCCTCGAGCAGCCTCATGTTCGAGGAGTAGGTGTGCTGCTTCAACGTCTCGACCTTCACCGGGTTGAAGCCGGCCTCATCTAGCCACCGCTCGATCTCCGAGCGGAACGGCGTTCGCTTGCGATCAATGGTCACCGCCTCCGGGAAGAAGCGGTGCATCGGATCGCGCAGGATGTCCTCCAGCGTCCCCTGTCGGATGAGGAACACGCCGCCCGGCCGCAGGACACGGAAGACCCCTCGAAGCGTCCCGAGGTGGTCTTCAAGGTGGTGCATCATCAGCGACATCAGCGCGCAATCGAAGCTCTCTCTCCACTGTGCCCCCCTCTCCGTATACGGGGAGGGGGGATAGGGGGGTGGGGTTTCAAGCTTCTCGCAGTCCCCCTGCACCCAGGTGACGAGTCCGCCGGCGTCCTTGGCCCGCGCCTTCGCCAGCATCGCCTCCGAGCTGTCGAGCCCGACCGCCTCGCAGCTCGTCCGGCGCGCAATCGGGATCGTCCAGCGGCCGGTGCCGCAGCCGAGGTCAACGAACCGCTTGCCGGGGCCGAGCTTCCCCTCCATCGCGATCTTCGTCTGCCACCAGACGATGTGCGGCAGATCGTCCTTGCGCACCTCGTCGTAGACTTCGGCGATCTCCGAGTAGTCGGCCTTGCCGGCTGTCATCGCACCCTCCGCGGCCCTGGCAGGAGCCCTTCGGCTTCGCTCAGGGCAAACCGGCTCCTGCCCAACAAGACAGCGACCACAGGCCTCCCGCGCCTGTGGTCGGCCCACGCTCACCTTCCCACTAGAGTATAGCACACCGTGTCAATGGTTTTGCGAGAAAAGCCAGTGAATTGCTGCACTTTTATGGTGGCTAATCCGCTTCCTGAGATAGCGAACCGAGGTTCGGTGGAGCGGGTGCGAACCAGCGGCGGCACCATGGCATCTAATCGAGGAGTCGAGCTGGGGCACGGAGAGGCAGATGGCGGGCGACGGCGGGAACGAGCGCGTCACGGCTAGAGTGCGGTGGACGATCCGCGGCCTTCTGCGCTGGTGGCTGATCGTGCCGCTGCTGCTCGTCATCGCTTACTCTCTCGCGGTTTCCCTCACCGGGGATATGCTTGAGACGGAACTGCGCGCAATGAAGGCGCGAGGGGACCCTGTAACGCTCAAGGATGCTGTCCCGACGATTCCTCCAGGAGCGCGCAACGCTGCGGATCTCTACCAACAGGCATTCGACGTGCTTCCTCTCGACTGCGACCCAAGCGCTCTCCTGAAGAGCGGGGCAGCGGCCCGCTCGGCAGTCGCCCACGCCGCGCCTGGCTTGGAGCTCCTCCACGAGGCCACGGAGATCCAGGACTGCGCGTTCAGCGTGGACTGGAAGGCCGATCCGTGGTCATGGGACCAGACTCCGCGTGCCGCTATGCGAAACGCCGCGAGATGGCTCTATGTCGAGGCGCGCGTGCTCACTGCTGACGGGAGGCCCGACGACGCGCTCCGCGCCTGCGGAGCGATCTTCCGGCTCGGGACACACGCTCAGAGCCACCCGACCGAGATCCCTGAGATGGTAGGAATCGCGATATACGAGCTCGGCCTAGGGGCACTTCGGGATTGTCTGCAGACGGGCGAGCCAAGCCCCGAGGCCTGCCGAGACCTGTTCAATGAGCTTGGTCGGGTCGACCTGGAGGCGGCCCACGACAGGGCGATCCGGGGTGAGTCTGCCTGGGCCCTTGACGCGTTCACCAGGTTACGACACGGCGATCCCGGGACTGTCTGGGCCCTAGGCGGCAGCGCGCAGGCCGGGGCCTGGCTCGACGTTGCATGGCTGCAGGTCTACCGAACCGCCGGGCGTCCGTTCCTCAACCTCGACGAACTAGCGTTTGTGGAGTACGCCCAGGGCAAGCGTAGTTCCACCAACGGCTGGCCCATGTGCAACGCGATACCCAGTGGGCATGTGGACACCCATGCGACCAGCTATATGGCCGCGATAGCAGTTGCCCGCGCGGCGCTGGCGCTCAGGGCCTGCCAGGCGAAGCAGGGGAGGTACCCAGGGTCGCTGGCGGAGCTATCCGCTGTCGGCTGGAAGCTTCCCAAGGACCCCTTCGGCGGGGCCGACCTGCGCTACCGCAGAGAGAAGCGGGGCTTCGCTGTCTGGAGTGTCGGCCCGAACATGGCGAACGACCAGGCCGTAGAGTACGACTCTGCGTCGATGTCCCTCGCGGACGGCCCCTATGACATCGTCTTCCGCGTCAAGAGGTAGTCTGCCCCGCGCGGCGCAATGTGAGGGTGGGGAATCCAAGATGCAACTGAAGGGGGT
>Ga0315286_10004530_pt1 | contig 13332 bp, 7 predicted proteins | sample YL17G10_0_MG_FD_205038 | JGI IMG/M metagenome (GOLD analysis project Ga0315286, IMG submission 205038) | Sediment microbial communities from Yellowstone Lake, YNP, Wyoming, USA - YL17G10_0 | ecosystem: Environmental > Aquatic > Freshwater > Lake > Sediment | place: USA: Wyoming | collected... | reverse complement strand
AAAAAATCTCCACTACACGTCAGGGTATGATCCTTACCACGCCAGATATAGAGCAGGAAACCCTCTTGCCCCAAGTCACTGAGCTTCCTGGTCGTGCCTGGCTGGGGATTCCCATTGTCATCGGGCAAAGGGTCATCGGGTTGGTGGCCTTTGTAGCCGCGTTGCCCTCTACAAACATCGTTCCCGCATTCGATGTCGACACGTTACAACAAGCCACACAGCAAGTATCCACGTTGGCATACAATGTCGAGAATGCGATTGTTTTCGCTGAGGCGACCCGCTACTTACAGCAGCTAGCCTTGCTCAATGAGCTGGCCGTCACAGCTTCTTTGAGCATCGACATCAATGAAGTTTCCCGCCGAGTTATGCAAAGGCTGCGGCGTGCCTTTGATACAGACTGGGCGGCTGTATTCTTGATCTCGCCTGGAGATAATATCCTGCGTGAATATGGCGGTGAGGGCCGTGGGGAAACCCCCTTGACCCTTTCGGTCGAAACATCCTTGGTAGGTTACACCATCTCTAGTGGACATCCTGTACGTTCCAACGATCTTCAAAACGAGACACGTTTCGTTCCACAAGAACCAGAATTACGCTCTGAAATGGCTGTACCGTTGAGGTATCGTGGTACGGTAATCGGCGCCATCGACCTGGTCAGCAAAGATATCAATGCCTTTTCTAACCAGGATGAGCAGCTCTTGGGTTTGATTGCTGGGCAATTGGCAGGCCTTTTTGAAAATATGCGCTTGAATGAGGAGCTGCGCGCCTATATCCGCCAGCTTGAGGAATCCCAGCGTGCATTGATCCAGGCAGAGAAAATGGCCATTGCCGGACGACTGACGGCTTCCATCGCCCACGAAATCAACAATCCCCTGCAAGCTGTGAGCAACTGCCTGCACCTGGCTGGGCGCAAGGAATTATCCTTGGATGATCGCCAGATTTACCTTGACCTGGCCCAGGAGGAGCTAGACCGGCTGATGCAAATCGTACAACGGATGCTCGACTTTTACCGGCCTGGCGCGCTGGATCGCCAACCTACGGATATCCATGCTTTATTACATAAAGTTTTTTTGCTCATGGAAAAGCAGTTCAGCGACCATGCTGTGCAGGTGCACTTGAACTATGCTCAGAACTTACCCTATGTTTACGTGGTTAGCGATCAGATCCAGCAAGTCTTCCTTAACCTTGCTCTGAATGCAGTGGAGGCCATGCAGGATGGCGGCGATCTGATTATCGAAACGACCCACAGCCACGATCAGGTGAGGATCATTTTCCAGGATACCGGCTCAGGTGTACTTGCCTCGAAACGTAAAACAATCTTTGAGCCATTTGTCAGCAGCAAACAAGGAGGCACTGGGTTGGGACTGGCGATCAGCTATGGTATCATCACGGCTCATGGTGGCAGCTTAGAACTCCTGGATCAAACAGAAAGAGCGGTGCCTTCTACCTCCGGCGCCTTCTACCCCCCAGGAGCCAGATTCCTGGTCACTTTGAAGACCGGGGAAAACGAATAACTATGCTCCATAACGCCATCCCCCCCCCGGGAGCACGGTGTTCTTTACCGTCGGTCTCTTTTCTGATCCTCGTTGTTGATGATGAAGCCACCATGCGCCGTTCTCTCGCTGATATCTTGCGCCTGGAAGGCTATCGCGTCCAGATGGCAGAAAGCGGAGAAGAAGCCATCCAGCGCCTACAGTGCGATACCTATGATCTACTCCTGTTGGATTTGAAAATGCCCGGGGTTGACGGAGTGGAAGTGCTGCGCTTTGCAGTCAAGACTGCTCCCGAAACTCAGGTCATTTTACTCACTGCTCATGGATCACTCGAATCCGCCATTGAGGCGCTGCGCTTGGGCGCCCATGATTACCTGCTCAAACCTTCTTCACCCGACTTAATTTTAGCCAGTGTCGCCAAAGCACTCAAAGCCCGCACGGAGCTTCTACAGCGCGAAGAGCTGCTAACTCAGCTCGAGTCCTCCGTTCAGGCACTCAAAGGGATCAAGGAGACTACTCCCCCGATAATCTCTCAGCGGGATGAATGGTTGATTGGTAATGGAGTGAGGGTAGATTTTGACCGGCGAGTCATTTGGAATGAAAGTCTACAAGTCTCTCTCACCCTTACAGAAAGCAAATTGATTAAAGTCTTACTCGAAAACCGGGATTATGTATTTACTCACCAGGAACTGGTGGCTAAAGTACAAGGTTACGAGACCACCGGGCAAGAAGCCCCTGTGGTACTGCGCCCTCTGGTCAGCCGCCTGCGCCGGAAGCTCTCAAAATTTCCAGGGAGTCAACATTGGATCGTCAACGTAAGGGGGAGAGGCTATGGATTTGAGCAAAGTAAAACCGAGGCACCCAGGTAGGGATGAACCAAATCGAAAACGCTGCCTTTTAACATGGGTATGATTTTTGCCACCGGGGTGGTTTTTATCGCCGCGGTGATTTATACCGCCGCGGTGATTTATACCGCCGCGGTGATTTATACCGCCGCGGTGATTTATACCGCCAATTACGGCAGCGGTAAATCCGATGGATACTCCGGAGGCCGCAGCCAGTTCAGCCAGCGAGTTTTCAAGCGCTGAGCCGGTGTATTCTCCCTGGCGACTAATGACAGACTGAGAACCAACAGGACCACACCTGACCACTGGGTCAGGCTTAAACGCTCACCCAGCCAGAGATGTGAAAACACCAGCGTCACCAGCAGCTCGCTCAATCCCAACAATGCTGCTTGCATTCCGCCCAAGTGCTTGACCCCCAAGAACAACGTCAGACGGGAGAAAAAAGTAACCATGCCCAGACCGAGCACAGCTCCCCAGGCAACCTGCATGGAGGGAAAAATTGAATCCCCTGATAATAAATATGCTGGAATAACCACCCCGCTCATCGCCAAAAGAGTATATAAGGTAACCGTTGGAGCAGGCATATCAAACAAAACCCGCTGGTTAATCGGCAGATGCAGCGCATAGAGAAGAGAGGCTCCCAGCATCATCACAACACCCAGCAGATCAACGGGTTGGTTTTGTGCCTGGGTTAAAAGGAACAATGCCGGAAGGGTCACAAACAACCGGATTAAAGTCAGGCGGCTGGGGTGTTGGTTATCGATTGCCATTATCCACAGCATGACAAACAACGGGTACAGCGAATACAAAAGCTGTCCCACGCTTGCATTAATCCGACCCAGGGCGCTGTAATACAACAGAGATCCCAGTCCGTTAATTCCCCCTGCCAGCAAACAACCTAATAAACCGGCAGGATAGATATACAGATACTGCTTTTTAAAAAGCATGATCACGAGGAAAAGTAACAGCGCCGCCAAGCTTGTGCGCAGAGCCACCACACCTAGCGGCGGCATTCCCTGGTTGATAGCCTGTTTACCAAAGACAGGCGCCATTCCCAGAAAAATGGCAGAAGCCAGTGCCGCCGAAACACCTTTGACTCGCGTTTGCATCAGGGTCTTAATCAGCGCAAGTGGTGCTCTTACCGCAATAAAGATTTCACTTCATCGGCCAAATCATCACCCATGAACTCACCTTTTTGCATCAATGAATGAATGCGCCCTTTCAGGCGGGTTTTTTCATCAGGGGTCAACTCCTTGGCAGTGACTACGATGACTGGGATTTCTGCAGTCTGTGAGTCTTGTTTCAAAGCATCTAGAACCGCGAAACCATCCACCTCCGGCATCATCAAGTCTAAAATTATTAAATCAGGGATTTCCCGCTTCGCCATTTCAATCGCCTGTTTGCCGTCAGTTGCCTCAAAGAGGGTGTAATCGCCCTGTGATTGTAGAATCCGCATGATTAACCGCCGGGCATCGGGGGTATCGTCAACAATAATGATGCGCGAAAAGCGCTCGGTGGTCACTTTGCTCAATGCAGCCAGCAAGCCTTCTTCCGGAGTCTCCAACAGCGTCTTTGAGGGAGTTGTACCCTCTCCCGCTGCTGTCAGATTGCGCAGCCAACCTTCACCTAATATTTCTTTTTCAATCGGCATGGTGTGTCCGGTGCAATTCACAACAATTACATCGTCAGGCTTGATTTGACCCGCCCGCACCATCCGAATCAGTCCCGCAAATGCCACTGCAGCGGCAGGCTCAACGGATAATCCTTCCATTTTTGCCAGGATGTGGATGGTACGGAAGGCTTCCTCATCCGTGACACTCTCAAATGTCCCGCCGCCTTCTTTCAACATGTGCTGTCGCAGCCTGGTATAAGTTCTTCCGGGGTCACCAGTTGAAAGTGTGGTGATATGCGTACGCGGCGAGCGTACCGGCTCCGCTTCTTCCAGCCCTTGCTTCCAGGCATGCACCATCGGAGCACAGCCTGCCGATTGGATACCTGCCAACGCAGGAATCCGATCTGTCAAGCCCATTAACTTTAATTCATCAAAACCTTTCAGTACGCCCTGCGGCCCCAAGCCCCCACTAACAGCCTGGACGTACCAGTCTGGAGCTTGCCAGGTATCCGAAGAAGATTCCAATAGATCTGCTAACTGCTCCGCAATCTCAAACGAGATCGTCTTCATAGCTTCTACGGAGGGGATCGATCGCGAGCCTCGTTCAAAATATAACCCCCTTTGCCGGGCAAACTCAGCCGCTATCTGCTTGGTCTGGTCATAGGAAGCGGTCACTTTGACTACCTGTGTCCCATAGATAGCGACTTCACGCATTTTTTCTGCCGGAACCAAGCTGGTAAGAAACGCCCACAGCTTGATCCCAGCCCGGGCGGCATAAGCCGAATAAGCAATCGCCACATTCCCCGTTGAGGCCAGCACAGCTTCGGTAATCCCGGCTTCTTTCAAGGCCGCGATACTGACCGCCGCCTGACGATCTTTAAAAGAACCGGTGGGGCCTTGCCTTTCATCCTTGATATAGAGATGGGTGAGGCCCAACATCATCCCCAGGTTTGCAGCATGGACCAAGGGAGTTCCCCCTTCTCCCATGCTGATTACCGGGTTGGGAGCCTTGAGGGGCAATACCTCCCTGTATCGCCACAGATCATTCGGTCTCCTGGCTGCCCGGGAGGGGAGCAGAGGGCCAATTTTCTCGTACTCATAACGCGCCTCACGCCATTGCCCCCCGCAGCCTGGACAGGTATAACTGGTTGGCGAGTAAGGTGCACGGTGACCACAGTCGATGCACTCAGCCGTAACATGCGTAGGAAATTCGCTCATGATCCCTTTTCCTTCACCACCTGGTTTTGGTGACGCCCGCCAGAACCTATCCGCTTCAATGCATTCTCAATGCTTTCCAACAGCTCAGTCTCATTAAGTCCTTCTTTGCTCAGCAGTTTCTGTGAGAATTCTGCCAGTCGATTCCGCTGCTCTAAAGGAAGATCGCCAGTGGTAAAGATGATCACCGGAATATCTCTCCAGGCCGGTTCCTCCCGAATAGTCTCTAAGAGTGTAAAGCCATCCAGCTCTGGCATCAGCAAATCCAGGATGAGCACCTGAGGCGGCTTGTTTTGGATCGCCACCAACCCCTCCGCACCGCCCAGGGCTAACCTCACCTGGTAATTTCCTTGCTCTTCCAAAATCCGTTTGACGATACGTAAATCATCCCGATCATCATCTACCACCAAAACATCCTGAATCGTTCCCTCCCAATCCAATCGATTCAAAGCCCCTGCCAGATCTTCTTCCAAGATCGGTTTTGTCAGGTAATCCACGGCACCCAGGTTAATCCCTTTTTCTAGTTCTTCTACTATGCTGCAAACAACGACCGGGATTGCACGGGTTTCAGGCGAACGCTTGAGTTCCTCTAACACTTGCCAGCCATCCTTGTCCGGCATCATTATATCCAGTGTGATCGCAAAAGGCTGCAGCCTGCGTGCCGTCTCAACCGCCTGAAAAGGATCGGTCAATGGGAACACCTGGTAACCAAGATCCTGTAAATAACGCTCATAGAGACTGATGACCTGCCGGTCGTCATCGATGACCAGGATGAGTTTCTTTTGGTTATCCGGCTCTGGTTCAATATACGGCAGCGGTAAGGTAAACCAGAAGGTACTCCCCTTTCCCACTTCGCTCTCGACACCGATTCGCCCGCTATGCAGTTCAACCAACATACGGGAAATCGAAAGTCCCAGACCTGTCCCTCCCACTTTGCGAATGGGTGAAGTGTCGACCTGAGAGAAAGGCTGGAATAGTCTTGTCTGATCTTCTGGGGTAATGCCCGGGCCGCTATCCGTAACCCTGACCATAATTTCGGGCTGGTTTTTTAGATTTAAAACCTGTTTCACCTCCACACGAATAAAGCCCTCATCGGTGAATTTGGCAGCATTCGCAAGGAAGTTGATCAACACCTGGCGCACACGGGTAGGATCAGCACGTACCAATGGCAGATCTGCTGGGATCACCCGCTCTAGTTTTATCGGCTTATCTTTCGTCAAGCCAACTGCCGTGGACATGGCGCTGTTTATCAGGTCAGCAATGTTGGTATCCTCATCAAAGGCCAGCTCCATCTTCCCGGCTTCGATCTTAGAGATATCCAGCACATCATTGATCAACTTTAATAAATGCTGTCCAGAGTTATGAATGGCGGTCAGATCTTGAGTTTGCAGGTCAGTCACTGGCCCATCGATCCCTTTCATGATCACTCGAGAAAAACCGATGATCGAGTTCAAAGGGGTGCGCAGCTCGTGCGACATATTTGCCAGAAATTGCGATTTGAGCTTATCCAGTTCTCGCAGCTTCTCTGCTGTTTCGAGCTGCACCTGGTAGAGCCGGGCGTTATCGAGTGCCACAGCGGCGGCATTGGCAACAGTCACCATCAAGTTCATCTGGCTGGAATCAAATTCCCGTATCCCCCTCTTCATCTCAAGCTCGACTATACCGATCGACTGGCTTTTTACATTCAAGGGCAGTACAACCAGTGTTGTAATCTGGTTCTGTCTCATGTAAGCTAACTCAGACGGGTCGGCAGTCGGATCATTAACATGGACAACCAGCGGCTGCGTTGTCTGGATAGCTTTCGCGGTGGAAGGATAATCAGATAAGGGGAAGGCCTTGCCTACCCAGTCAGTCTCTCTCCAGCCCGATCCATCTTCACAACGCACAACATCGGTGATCACACGCAGAACATCCTCTTCCGGATCATACAAGGAGACAGAAGCCTCATCCACATCCATAATCTCTGCAAAGTTCTGTGAGACGATTCGCGCGACTTCGTCAGGCTCAAGCGTGGCGCTGTTCAGAGATTGGCTGACATCGTAAAGGTTGGTCATTTCCTGAGCACGCCGGCGGGTCTCATTAAACAGGCGGGCATTTTCAAGCGCCAGGGTTAATTGGTCCGTCACTTGTTCCACAAGCCGGCGCTCATCCTCAGTCCACATCCGGTCAGGCGTATCATCCAAAATCTCCAATAATCCCACCTGGTCAGCCCGCAATACAAACGGGACTGCTATTGCCGCCTGCTCTTCGGCGGTACCAGCCTCGAAAACCGGTCGCTGATTGCGCAATGTTTCCAACCCAAAAGGTGTAATGGGAGTATTTGTAGTCTGGAGTTTTTCTTCCTCCAACTTTACACCTTGCAAAACAATGGGCTGCAGGCCCTGGCTGAGGGCAGTGCGTTCGATCAGCCCGGTGCTCTTTACTGACGTGACCGACCCTGGTGGAAAACCAGGCATGGACGGTTGAGCTGAGGGAAGATGAAATTCCGCCTCAGCCATCAACCGGGCATATCCACGCCAACCAACAGGATGCCCTGGTAGCTCATCGGACAGGATAGGAGTGAGGGTTAGACGTACCGGAACATAGATCCCCTGGCTGTTGAGGTATTCAACATCTACGTCCGCTGGACGACCTTCTCCGTCTGCGGTGATAAGGATTTCATCTAGCGCATCAATCGAACCGGATGAAAGTTGAAATCTGGTAAACAACCGGCCCAGAAAACGGTCAGATGGGATGCCTAAGACGGTATCGACTTCTTCGCTGCAATATGTAAATTTACCGCTCGCATCACACTCCCATCGCCAACCTAACACCTCCCTGGAGGGCTGCTCAGGTGCAGGAGATTCAATCTTGACCGCCGGCCTTGATGTTGGTGGATAAGAAGGTTCGACAGGCTCGGTTAATGCGGGAGTCTGCAGCAACGCAGAGCGGGCTGGCCTGGGTGGACGCTCGACCTGGCGAGTCTGGGCTGTCTCACGTCCCAGATCCTCAAACAGACTTTCAATTCGATTGGAAAACTTTTTCTTCGACATTCTGGATCAGCTCCTGAGCCAAGGCCCGGTACTGCCCGGCACTCCGGCTTGAACTGTAATAATGTGTAATCGGAAGCCCCGCGACGGCACTTTCGCGTAACTTTGTATCTGTTTCAACCACTGTTTTGAGCAATCCTTCACCAAATGTCGCCTGCAGTTGCTCATTGAGAGTACGGTGAATCCGGTTTCTGCGGTCCATCATCGTAACTAAGACAAAATAAATCAGGTTGGGGTTCGTCTGCCCACGCACTTTCCGGATAGCCGCCATAACACTCCGTAGCCCATAAGCTGAAAAATACTCAGGTTGGGTCGGGGCGATAACAACTTGAGCAGCAGTAAGGGCATTGGTTGTCACGGCCCCTAGTGAAGGAGGGCAGTCTAACAGAATAAAATCATAAACTTTAGCGTTCTCCAGAGCGCTTTTCAGAATGTATTCGTAGTTCTTCCGTACAGGCAAGAACCGTTCAGCCAGGCCCATTTCCGCATTGGAGGGGACTAAATCTAATCCAGGGATCGAAGTCTCGCGGCTGACACTCATCAGGGAAGCCGAATTCAACATTACATCGCCTATCGACCTGCGCACATTGGCTGGCGCCACCCCCAAACCCAGGGTGAGGTTGGCTTGCGTATCCAGGTCAATAACCAATACATCCTTCCCTAGCTCGACGAACGCCCCCCCGAGTGAGATTACCGTGGTTGTTTTAGCAACCCCACCCTTCTCATTGGCTAATGCAATCACACATGTATCATGTTTTTCTATCATCGTCATACCCCTTGATCTGAGTTTTGTATCTTCGGTGGCTGGTTCTGCCCATCCTCCGGTTCTGCCTCTTGCGCCGGTCGAGCCCGGATAATAACCTGGGCTTTCTGAGCACGTAAAGCTTTACGCAATTCCGTCACGGCAGTTTGTAGAATTACTTGGGGATCGTTCGAAGCACGCAGCTTTGTGGTAATGTGGCCAACCAGGTATTCACGTTCTGCGCGCCGCTGGGTGGCCTCCAACAAACGCGCATTCTCCAAAGCCAGGCCAACCTGATCTGCCACTGCTTTAATGAGCGAGATTTCTTCCTCATCCCAGGTGCGAGTTTGATCAATATCCTGCAGCTTGACCATGCCAATCACCTGACCGCGCAGAGATATTGGGATCACTAATCCCTTCTCCGTATCGCTAGAGAGAGAACGGACTGGTTCCCCTTCCTGTAGATTTTGATCGTTATAGGTAAGGTATTCTTTACCGTCATTGAAATCCTGTTGATCTAATTCATTCCAAACCGATCCATTGCTTGCCTGCGACAGGCTTGTGACACGGCCGTAGGTGTACTGGTAGCCTATCAAATCTTGTTGTGTCGTAACTTTCTCCCACTCAGAACGTAAGTATTCCCGCTGGGCAGATTGTGCTTCAACCAGGGCTTGTCGGGTTTCACTAAACAAGCGCGAGTTCTCAATCGCAATTGCCACCTGATCCGCCAGTGTGGTAAGCAGCACAATATCTTCATCCTTGAATGCAGCAGAAACCGTGCTTTGAACATCCAAAGCTCCAATCACCCTCTCACCAATCTTAAGAGGCAGCGCCATCTCGGAGCGCGTTTCGGGCAGGTCTGGATTATCAAAAAATACGGCATCCTGGCCTACATCCAGCGCTATACGAGGCTCTCCCCGTTCTGAAACGTACCCGACAATACCCACCTGCCCCACTTTCAGGCGGTGGCCGCGCGCCAGCATCCGCCTCCCGCCTTCGCTGTTCGCTGCCCGCAAAACAGCATATTCCTGGCGGGGATCGAGCAGGAAAATACCGACATGGAAAAACCCAAATCGTTCACTGACCGTTTGAGTAATCCGTGGCAATAAGTGATCGATATCTTGCACTGTGGCAATTGCGCGCGCCACATCAGAAACCGTTTGGAGCTGGCTGGCACGATAGCGCATCTGATCCGAAGCTTTTTCTAATTCCGCTGTCCGCTCTCTCATCCGCTGCTCCAGTCCTTCCAAGGTTTGGCGGAGCTGTGTGGTCATGGTATTGAACGCCATGGCCAATGTACCAATTTCATCCTGGCTTTCGACCTGAGCCTGAGCAGCCAGGTCCCCCGCCGTGACTACCTTAGCCACATTCGTCAACCGCGTTACTGGCTGGACGATGACACGTGCCACAATCCCTACCGCAAACGCAACCAAAACAGCAATACCGATTGCCAGGAGGATGGCTGTCCGAGACTGGTTTTCCACCGGCTGCAAGAAAGCAGACTGAGGCTGCATAAAAGCCACTTTCCATTTCAGACCAGGAACCTCTACCAAAGCTACGGAACTCGTTTGCTCTCCTGTGCCTGCTTCCTGAGTCGTAAAGAATGGGGTCCTGGAAAACCCTTCCAATCCATCTTGAAACAATGGGTAGTTGGTAGCAATTTGATCCAATGACACATCTGGAACCCTGCGGGTAGATACCAACTCAGTGTAAGTTTCTAGATCAGGAGGGGCGACTAACTTATATAGAACGCCTGGATCTTCCCCTTGTGCCAGGCGTAAGTTGTTCTCATCCAACAGCACCGCAAAAGAACCCGCACCAACCAGGTTGTTACTCTGTGCCGCGGCAGCCTGCAAGTTGCTGGCGTGATATTGCGAAACCAAAACTCCCACCGGATTAGCCTCGGTATCATCAATTCTCATGGCAAAATAAAGGCTGGGTTGCTCATTCGGTCCAAAAATAACCGGTGAAATATATGGCTCGCCAGTCAGGAGCAATATATTAAGAAATCCCCGATCGGTGAGGTCGATCCCAAGATTCGGCGGAAGCTGATCTGCCTGTTCAGGAGAACTAGCTGTACTCAGCCAGACTCTGCCAGTGTTGTCAAGCAAAGCATAAGAGAGAATATATCCCCTGGCCTGAAGAAAACGGAGCAAGGATAAGGCCTGCGCCTCCTGTTCGCTCCCCAGGCGCTCATCTTCAGGCAAGCTCATGTAATCGACGAATACGGGAAGTTTCGCCTCGATGATCAAGGATGTTCGGGCTGAATCCATAAAGGCACCAATCGCTGTCGCTGTCTGTTGGGCTGCAGCACGCAGAGCCTGGTTTTCAGTATTGAGCAGCGCCTGGCGGGTCAGGATATAGTTATAGGCCGCCATGACACCGATCGAAAAGAGTAAAATGACCACAATCGGTAAAAGCAGCTTGGTGAGCAGGCTAAGCTTGCGGAATTGCCAGAAAAGAATCATTGAGAAAACTAATCCTGTAACCCCAACCACGAGAAAAATGAACATCCGCAGTTGGTCAGGAACAGTCAGGCGGTCTGCTGGGCCAAAAAAATCCAAAACAAAAGCCAATCCTCCAACCAATGCGCCAACAGCCATAATCCTGCTGATCTGTTTCCCTGGGAGAGTCTGGGCAGCCACGGCTGATGTGACAACAAAGGCACTCACCCCCAAAACCAGGCCAAAACCTGCCGAGACTAGCGCCAGGAATAGCACACCCATCCAGAAAGTCGTGATTAAGATCGTAACCCCCAGGACCACCCGCTCTCGCCAACACAACCACGCACTGAACAGGCTTGCCAACGCCATGATCCAAATCGTAATGGCAGAGGCCGCGTTCCGCCAACCCTCAAACGGTACAATTACAGCCGTTGTGACAGCCGCGACAGCCAGTAATACAATCGCCAAGAGCAGGCTCAATCCGACACCACCACCTGGAAAACCGTCCTGCCGGTTGATTTGTAACCGCTTAAGCATTGAATTACCCTCCGCCGGTTGAATTGTAACGGTGTTCTTGACCGTCAGCGCCTGCACTGCGCAGTTGGATAGCGCCTTTTGGAACTCGCAGTGCTTCAGCCAGTTCTTTGACCGCGGTCTGTAAAATCACATTCACATTGGTTGAGGCGCGCACCTTTGACGTAATATCAGACAGAATGCGCTCACGTTCCGCACGCATCTGCGTATTTTGGTATAACCGCGCGCTCTCCAAAGCCTGACCTAACTGGTCTGTCAGAGTCTGAACCAGAGCTAACTCTTCGGTCATCCAGGCAGCATCTTCGCCGGCCTTTCTAAAATCTAAGACACCCAGAGTGTAGTCACGCACACGAATGGGAACAGATGCGATTGAAAATCCACCCTCCTGCCAGACAACCACCTTCCCCCCCCGGACAGCTTGCACCATCCAGGGAAGCCATTCCCCTTCTACTCTAAAGATACCCTGTTCTTCACTTCGATATCCCCATTCGAGTCGGCTGCGCATCATCTCATCCCAGGCCAGGCGTGTAATCTCGCCATACGCGCGCCGTTCCGCTTCCAAAGCCAGACGATTCTGTTCGAAGAGACGGGCATTTTCCACAGCCAGGGCTAGCTGGTCGGTTAACACATGCAAAATAGCAATTTGTTCCATTGTAAATTTAGCCAGGCTGGTAGATTGAATATCCAAAACTCCGATAACTGCACTGCGTGTCCTGAGGGGCAACGCTATCTCTGACCTGGCAGACGGCAGATCAGGATTAGATAGGGCGTACGCATCCTGAGATATATCGGCAGATTGATAAACCTCACCTGTTGCAGCTACATATCCAGGGATTCCCTCGCCTTGCCCTTCACCGAGGCTGTGTTCCTCACCAACGTGATTTTCACCGACACGGTGGTTTTCACCGACACGGTGGTTTTCACCGACACCTACCTTCAACCGGTAATTCATTTCCAACATGCGCTGACTTCCTGTCCCCCGGTCGGCTGCCTTGAGCTCTGCATATTGTCCACTCTCGTCCACAAGGTAAATTCCCACATGATAAAACCCAAATCGCGAGGCAATGTGCTGAACGGCCTCGCGTAATAAATAGTTGACATCCAAGGTTTCTGCCGATTCGCGAACAATTTGCACTGCATCCAGGAGCTGGTCGGTAAACTGTTTAAGCTCACCTGTTCGCAGGCTCACCTGTTTCTCCATATTGACAAATTCGTCCTTGAGGCGTGTCTCCATAATTCCCAGAGTATAACTGACCAGATTCACTTCATCCCTGGAAGCAGGCTGAATATTCTTAGCAGTTCTTTCTACCTCAGCAGTGCTTTCTACCGCAGCGGTGCTTTCTACCGCATACATACTTTGCATCACCCGCAAGGTTCTGGAGGCTGTTGCAGCCATCCATTCCACCGGTGAGGCAAATTTT
>Ga0315286_10004529_pt1 | contig 13335 bp, 10 predicted proteins | sample YL17G10_0_MG_FD_205038 | JGI IMG/M metagenome (GOLD analysis project Ga0315286, IMG submission 205038) | Sediment microbial communities from Yellowstone Lake, YNP, Wyoming, USA - YL17G10_0 | ecosystem: Environmental > Aquatic > Freshwater > Lake > Sediment | place: USA: Wyoming | collected... | reverse complement strand
GGCATTGGGCGTATGGGTGGGAAATGCTGACTATACCCCGATGGAAAATACCACCGGCGTGACCGGCGCTGGACCGATCTGGGCAGAGTTCATGACATTTGCCATCAACCGCCTGACCGGTGGTAATCCAACCTCATTCGTGCGGCCGGGAGGCATCGAGGAGCATACTATCTGTGCAGTCTCTGGCACTCAGCCTTCACAGTGGTGCCCCAGCCAGCGCGAGGAGTATTTTGCTGCCGGGCAGCCACCGCTGACCCCTGAGCATGACCTGTGGGATAAGCAGCTGGTGGATACCTGGACAAACCTGGAATCTTCTCCAGAATGTGCCGATTTCACCGCTGAGCGTATGACGATCAACGTGACAGATCAGGGAGCGCGTAATTGGATTTTCCAGGAAGATCGTGGCCAGCAATGGGCGCGCGATATGGGATTTGAAGAAATAATATTTACCTCTGACAGGAAGTGTAGCGCCAGCGACCCGCACCCGCAATTGCAGTTTGCGGGTTTGGAGGATGGTCAAACCATCTCGCAAAACTTGCTGGATATTAGCATCGTGGCGGATGCCCTCGGTGGATTCCGCTCGTGGCGTCTGGAATGGGGTGCGGGTGGAGACCCGACGGGTTGGACAACGCTGATTAGCGACATTGGCACTGCCGTTCCTGCGCCAGCCACAATCTACACCTGGGATCTGATCGGAATCCCGTACAGACAAGTTACTTTGCGACTGTATATGCAGGCCGACGGCAGTGGTTATGCCGAGAAGAGAATTCACTTGAACTTGAATCTTCCTACTCCTACGGTAACCCCAACCGAGGCACCTTCGCCGACGCCGTCAAATACTCCAATAATACCTCCCACGGATACTCCTACAGATACTCTGACTCCCACTCCAACTCCAACAGATACACTTACCCCCACCGAGACGCCTACATAAGATGTTTCAATGAGAATCGACATCTTGATGGGATATATACTGAAATGGAATTCCTAAAGTCTCAACAAAAATAAAAGCCCCGAAACAGAATTCGGGGCATTTTGCGATCGCATTACGATTATCATGGAAAGCTAATCGGTCGCCAGGCTGGATCAAACTCCATGGTTTGAGCATTGGTTAGGCGCGTGATAGATCCCGTACCGTCCGCCTTCATGCGATAAATATCATAATCAAAGCGATTTCCATTCTGATCATCCAGGTTTTCATAGGCTACCCAAGTTCCATCTGGCGAGTAATCAATGTGAGAACCGAATGTCCCCATCCGCAGATGATCTTCACCCGCGGTCTGGTGATCGTAGTCAAAACGCATGATCCAGCCCAGCTGCTGATCCCCGCTTGTCTCACCAAACAGGATGATCTTGCCATCTGGCGACCATTCCGGGTGAGAATTCCATAATGTGGACCCCCGGCGGATCAGAAATGTTTGGCCGCGACCAGCGTCGCTCATCACCCAGATTTGCAGGGCATTGGTGAGCCGACCATGACCGGTGTAGACGATTTGGGTTCCGCTTGGTGACCATGCCGGTTGCGAGGACCAGTCTGGTAATTTAACATCACTGGATGTCTCAGTCAGGCGTGTGATTTTGCTATTTTCGAGATTTAGGACATAAATCTGTGGAGAGCCATCTCGGAGCGAGGTAAAAGTGATACGCCCTCCATCCGGCGACCAGGCCGGGTCGAAATCACCGCCTTCCTCGGAGGCTAGTCCAATTAAACCACTGCCGTCGGCATTGATCATGTACATCATCGCCCCCGAATATTGATCAAGACGTTTTAGACAGGGTGAGATGAAGACTAGGCGCATCCCATCAGGAGACCAGGCCGGCTGACAGGCGCCATCCGGCATGTTTGTCACCTGCTGTGGGTTGCTGCCATCGGCATCCATGAGGAAGATTTGTGGTGCGCCTACGCGGTCCGAAGCAAAAGCGATCTGACTGGAACCGCCGCCCAGCGATGTGGGAGTCGGGACCAGTGTCTCGGTGGGTGTGGGTGTAATGGATGGCGTGAGGGTTGGCAGGGGGGGCGGGGTAACAGTTGAAGAAGGCTGTGGTGTATTCGTCTTGACTTGAAGCGGAGGAACCGGCAAAGTATCCACAAATGGCACTGTCGGTGTAGATGTGCCGAGTGTTGGTATTGCCGTGGAAATTGACGTAGGCAGCATCCCCAGAAACGCTTTCGTGATCGGTGACCAGAAGATGAGGATGATTATCAGTGCGGATAAGATGGTTAATAGAAAGAACGAGAAGGAAATCCACCAGCTGGCACTGCCGACTTTTTTGATTGGTTTGGATGGCGGAGGCGGGATCGGACCATTCTTGGCCTCTTTGGGCATTTCTTTGGCAAGTTTACTACTTTCATCAGTCCATGGCGCCTGAGGTGGCGGGTCGACGACAATTTCACCTTCCACCCGCTGGGTCTTTAGATTGGAATTCAGTAAAGCCTGTTTGAATTCATCTGCTGACTGGAAACGGTCCTCCGGGCGGACAGCCAAGGCCTTTTCGATGGCGGTTGCCAGTTTGCGTGATATTTTCGGGCTGTGTTTGCGCAAGGGTGTCAATTCGACGTTATCCATGGCTCGCGCCAAGCCGTCTTCAGGAATGACATCCGTCAGTGTGGAGTAGAGCGTCGCGCCAAGCGAATAGATATCAGTTCTTGGACCTGTTCGTGCTGTGCCATATTGTTCGGGTGGGGAATACCCGGGGGTCATGGCGCGCGCCCCGGTGGTCGTCGCTTGGCTGCCTTTGACCAGTTTTGCCAAGCCGAAATCCACCAGGAATATATGTCCGTCTGGCGATATGCGCACGTTACCAGGTTTGAGGTCGCGGTGAATGATGGACGGTTTGCGCGTGTGCAGATATTGCAGCGCGTCGCACATGGCTGCACCGACCAGAATGGCTTCTTCTTCAGAAACAGAACCGGTGCGTTCCGTGCGCTGGCGCAGATCTTCCCCATCAATAAAGTCCATGATCAGGTACTGACCTTGTCCGGCGATGACGAAGTGGTCGGTTACCCGTGGCAGGTTGGGGTGACGCAGGTTGGCGAGGATGACCGCTTCCAAACGGAACTGACGGGCGTAATCTTCGGTGGTAAAGAGGTTTTCCTTCACCGCCACATCCACGCCCAGGTTCTCGTCTACGCCGCGGTAAACAGATCCCATGCCGCCCTGGCCGAGGATTTCGACGATCCGATACCGATTGTGCAGCAAGTAGCCGCGTTCGAGGGTCGCACCCATGACAAGGAAATTATATCAGAGACGGCAATCGGCCGGATATTTTGTAAAGTGACTGCAAAGTTCTAAGTGGCTTTGTTGGCTAAATGTAATTTGACAAAAATCCATGGCGCACCGGCAGAAACCCAGACTCCGACCAGGGAATAACGAATGTAGCGCAAAATATAAGGGAACACAGCTTCTGCATCCGGGGCAATCAACCCGAAGAGCACATCCAGACCGACATAGAAGATCAGGAGGCCGACCAACCCTACCACAAAGCGCAGTATGCGTTTCCAGATGGGACCGTTTGTTCTGAACCCGCCCTGCCGGTTGAACCAGGCCAGGCCGGCCAGCAGGCCGAAAAGGGTCCCACCCGTGGTGATGGCACCGCTCATGGAAATAGTTTCCGTTGCATATTGTGCCCAGGCTTCCGGCGGCTGCCAGTTCGTGATTTTTAGCCAGGTGAATGGGATGAGGGAGAACAGAATAAGCACCAGAGAGCAAAGGAAAGATACCAGGATTTGTTGCCCCAAGCTCATCTTTCTTAGCCTGGCCGTGACCGGTTCCCAAAACCGTAACACAAACCAAAGCAATGAAGCTCCTATCAACCACCCAAGAATTACGTCGTGCGGAAAATGAACACCCAGATACATGCGCGAGATGCCGATCAACAGAATAATCAGGATTGCGATCATCCATCCCCACCACTTGCGGATGCTGGCCGCCAGCATTCCCCAAACACCAACTGAAATCTGGGCATGGCCGGATGGCACGCCGAAGGAAGTCTCCCTGGAAAGACTGATTACATCCATACTATACCAGTACGGACGCGGTCCATGGAAGGCCATTTTGAGTGCATCGTTGACCGATGTGCTTAAAAGAAGGATGATCCCAACCCGCAGGCCGATGCTGGCCTCCATGCACCAGTAGAGTGCTGGAAGGAGAAATAGAAAAAAATATTCTGTCCCCAAGAAGGAGAAGACTTCCATGGGTGTTTTCAGCCATAGGCCTAGATTCTGAAGGAAGATGTTCCAGGTGATACCGATATTCAAGATGGTTTCCATAGAGCGACTCCTTGAGATTGACGAATATTGAATATGTATTGTACACTCAAAGGATGAAACGTGTGTCCGGGCGATTATGGGACCTCCCATCCGCTGCTATCCTGACCCTGATCCTGATGACTGTCTCCCAGCGGCTGCACGCCACCAACTGGGCGCCCGGTCTGGATATTGCGCAGCTCCTGGCTGTCTTTGGCGTCGTATTGGGCTTGGCCCTCGGGTTCAGTCAATTCAAACGCAGAGGCGTTTTCTGGCTAGTGTTTGGATTTAGCATCACCTTGATCCCTTTAGTGGCGGGCTGGATTTTTTATTCTGAAACTGCCTGGCTGGAGCGCATGATCAGCATGGGCGGTCGGTTGGGAAATTCCCTGTTACTTTTTGCAGCCTCTCAACCGGTACCAGATACGATCCTGTTCGTCATTTTTACAGGGATCGGTTTCTGGGTTATCAGTTTGCTGGCCGGTTATGCCTTGACGCGCCGAGGGGATTTCGCCATGGCATTTGTGCCGGCCGGGATTGTGTTGTTTATTATCCAGTTGTATGATTCGCGCCTGGGTGACCGCATAATTATCCTGGCGATTTACGCGTTCTTATGCATGCTTTTAATCGGACGTTTAACGTATGTCCGCAAGCGGTTGAACTGGAAGGAGCAGCGCGTTTTACTATCTGCCGAGTCATGGACGGACTTGAACCTTGCCATCCCGGTCGCTGCTTTGATACTGATATTCCTGGCTTGGATTGTGCCTACCAGCGGGCGGCAAAGCGTTGCTGCCTGGGAAAGTATCATCCGTCCATTGGATAAAGTACGGCAGAACCTGGACAATGCACTTGTCGGTTTGCGCGGTAATGGTCAAAGAAAAATAGTCGAATTTTATGGTGATACGCTTACATTGGGTCAACGTGCCTCGTCGGGTAATAACGTTTTCTTTAATATCGATGTTCCGCTGAAAGAGGAACAAGACCGTTTCTACTGGCGTGTCCGCACTTACGATCAGTTTTTGGATGGCAAATGGCAGAGTATCTATACATTTTCTGAACCTTTCATACCCGACCAACCTTCTCTTCTATTGGCTGATAGCCGTGGTCATTTAGGCGAATTCGTCTTTTCTACCCCGCAAGCTAATTTGGCTATACTGGTCACACCTTCTCATCCGGTTTGGGTCAGCCGTCCTTCCGAACTGAGCTTCACACCAGCGATAGAGAATAATATTGATCCGCTCATGTTCCGTGCTGATTCACCCATTCTAGCCGGCGAGCAATACGTAGTCCGTGCCAACATCTTTAATCCAACCGTTGTCCAATTGCAGCAGGCTGGGGCGATCTATCCTGCCTGGATATGGGAGCATTATCTTCAACTGCCCGAAGACCTTTCTCCCCGGATCCGTGAATTAGCCCGGCGCATTACATGGAATGCAAGAACTCCTTACGAAAAAGCAACTGCCATAACCGATTACCTGCGCAATAATATTACTTATTTGGAAAAGGTTGACCCTCCCCCCGAAGGTACCGATCCGTTAGTCTGGTTTCTCTTTGATTATCGAGCGGGTTTCTGCAATTATTATGCCACCGCCGAAGTGATCCTGCTGCGCAGTGTTGATGTCCCAGCCCGGTTGGCAGTCGGTTTTGCAGAGGGGGAGTTTCATCCGCCCGACAAGTTCACCATCCGGGAAAAGGACGCCCATGCCTGGCCGGAAGTCTATTTTCCCAGCCTCGGTTGGGTGGAGTTCGAGCCCACAAGTGGCCAGCCGGTTCTCATCCGTCTCCCTGGAGACACACTAACAACCGAGCTACCATTCTACGATACACAGGAAATTACGGAACCGGGCAACGCAGGCCGGTCCTCCATTCCAGTCGAAGATACCGGAGCAGGTTCCGGGTCTGGAGCGTCGCGAAACTCGCTTCTGCGGTTGATGCTATTCTTCGGGCTGCTTGTTCTCATCATGGTAGGGTTCGTGGTAGCCTACACGACCGGCTTGCTTGAAAAGATCTTCGGGCGTACACGCCAGGTCTCCCGCAAACCTTTGCCCATACTGATAACCAATACATATGCCAGCCTTACCATCACCCCGCCGGTTTGGCTGAGCCGTTGGGCCTACATTTCTAGCCTGAAGCCGATCGAGCGTTCTTTCAGTGCGGTTTTTCAGAGTTTGCACTGGCTGGGTGTGGAAACCTCGCCTGCCCAGACACCTGCTGAAGCAATCGATGTACTGGCTGAACGCCTGCCCGAGGTGGCAGAAGAGGCCCGATCTCTTTTACGTGAATACCAGTACGCTCTATACAGCCAGAAACATAATGACTTGAAGATCGCCCGCCATATGGCAGAATTAATTCGCCGCCATGCACTCCGCACAGCAATCCACAAACGTATAAACGCGTTTCTTGCAATTTTCTTACAGATGGTTTCATAAAAACCAATATAAGAATTGACTGAAATTCTCTTCGCTGTTTTCCCCCTTTGCGGTACACTAATTCAATAATGACCATCGAACCTGTTATTTCCTTAAATGAACAAATCCTGACTCTCAGAAAATTGACCGGTCAAATGCGTAGCACGCTACAGACCGTGCGCGCCGGTCTGCCCCCGGATACGCTGGAGAAGCTCTCCAGCTTGGAAACCAGACTATTCCAGGTCAGCGGGCAGGTGTCTGCAGTGGAAGATGAGCGCAGAAAGTTGCTGGCACTTGCAAACACGACTCAGGCAGTCAATTCCAGCCTGGAATTGGATGAGGTGCTTCAGCTGGTCATGGATACCATCATCCGCTTGACGGAGGCCGAGCGCGGCTTCCTGATGTTGCGGGATGCCCAAGGACAGATGGTGACCCGCATCGCTCGCAATTGGGAACAGGAATCGATCAATCCTAACGAGTTTGCCATCAGCCGCACCATTATCCAGCGTGTAATCGAGACTTGCGAACCGGTGCTGACCACCAATGCCCAGGAAGACCCGCGCTTCGGTGGCCAAGAGTCCATTGTGGCTTATAACCTGCGTTCCATTCTGTGTGTGCCGCTCCAGGCTAAGACCGAACTTATCGGTGTCATCTATGCCGACAACCGCATACGCACAGGAATTTTCAATGAAGCCGAGCTGGATCTTCTGACCGTATTTGCCAACCAGGCAGCGATAGCCATCGAAAATGCCCGTCTGTTTGCCTCAGTCCGCCATTCGCTGGACGAAGTAACTGAGCTCAAGAATTTGATGGACAACGTTTTTGCCTCCATCGCCAGCGGTGTTATTACTGCGGATGTCAAAGAGCAAATTACTTTATGCAACCGTGCTGCCAAAAATATTCTTGGCTACGGAGTTGCTGATCTCGTTGGCCATCACTTGGATGATGTGCTGCCCACCAGTGTCGGGGACATCCGCACCCACCTGACTATGGTGCGGGAGTCTGACAAGTCTGTGATGGGGTTGGAGATAACGCACTTAATGCCAGACCGCGGCTCTGTGGATTGGCGGCTCAACCTCTCACCCCTCAAAGACGCCGATCAAATTACCCAGGGTGTCGCCATCGTTCTCGACGATATGACTGAGCGAAAGAAACTGGAAGCCCAACGTCGCCTGCTGGAGCGCATGGTTTCTCCGGCGGTTCTTAACCAGATCAATCCTGATAGCCTGCAAATTGGCGGTCAGCAGCGTGATATCACCGTCTTTTTTGCTGATATCCGGGGTTTCACCAGTTTCAGTGAGACCAATTCCCCTGAGAATCTTGTCGCCGTGCTAAACCGTTACCTGGCAGCTGGAGCGGAAGCAGTTCTGGCTCATGAAGGGACAGTGGATAAATTCCTCGGTGACGCTGTGATGGCTTGGTTCAACGCCCCGCTGCCTCAACCCGACCACACCTTGCGCGCCGTGCTCGCTGCACTGGACCTGCGGTCTTCCATCGCAAAACTTCATACCATACTCCCACCCGAGGCGCATCTCTCATTCGGAGTGGGCATCCATTACGGTCAAGCGATTCTAGGCTGGATTGGGACGGAACAGCGCATGGAATACACCGCCATCGGCGACTCTGTCAATACTGCCAAGCGTATCCAGGAAAACGCTGCCAGGAATCAAATCCTGATCAGTAAGGAAGCCTATGAGTGGGTTAAGGATGTTGTGCAAGCCAGCTTTTTTGCCCCATTGCACGTCAAAGGGAAAATTGGACCGGTGGATGTGTATGAAGTGCTCGGGTTGAAATAAGGATCAATTGAAAGACATCCCGGAGTGACCCAGGACCATTTTTTTATCTCACAAGGTCTTCAAATGGGAAGTCAAAAAGGGCTGGTACGGTCTCAACTTTGTCTACATCCGCAGCCATCCCGATTGCCTTTTCTGGCGTGTTTTTTATGATCGCAGGACTCGATACCGGGGATCTGGATTTCCTGCCACTCGCTGCTGTTCGTTAGCGGGTTGAGTACATCCAACTGGATTATCAGTACAATGACGAGAATGTGCAAAAAGCGTATAATCTCCCCTGCGTCTCTCTTTCCAGCCCAGAGATCGATCGTTTCATAGATAAACCAATTCGGCAACTATCTCGTATATATCAGCATCTATTGATTAACGATATAGCCTCGGACGGTTTCATCTCCACCCTGGATTTGACGATTATATAAGGAGAGTTACAAATGGCAAACAAGCATGACATCATTAACAACCAGAATAGCGGCTTCTTCCAGGACCTGGTTCTTCGTCTCAAACTCGTCCTGCGCTTGATCGGTGACCCGCGGGTTAATTTCTTTGTAAAACTGCTGCCAATCGCGGCGGCCATATACGTTGTCTCGCCGGTGGATTTAATCCCTGGAGCAGTAATTCCGTTTATTGGTGCTTTGGACGATGCTGTAGTGATCTGGTTGGGTACTACGCTTTTCATGGCGCTTTGTCCCGATGATGTTGTCCAGGAGCATACCAATGCTTTGCAGAAGGTGGTTACTGGCACCTGGCGGGATGCTCCGCAGCAAGACGAGGTTGGCGAGATTATCGATGCTGAGCCCCGGGAAGCCCCAATAGATGAACTGTAACTGGCTGCGGGTTCGCACCACCCACATATTATTAACGAAAATGATTTTAGTTATTCTCGGGTTGCTTCTCACAGCTTGCGGCGTGTCGCCAATTATTTCTGACACCCCAACAATTACCTTATTCCCCGCGTCGCTCACTCCTTCATCAATCCCAGAGCTGCCTTCCCCCACCGCTACTCCCACAGCTCCTACCTCTTTTCCAGATCCAGCCGGATATGATTGGATCCCGGTCGTCTCAGGTCTTGAATTGCCGGTGGATATCCAGAATGCCGGAGACGGGTCTGGGCGGCTGTTCATCGTTGAGAAGCACGGACGCATCCTCATTCTTCAGAACGACCAGTTGCTGCCCGCTCCTTTCCTGGATATTAAGAATGTGGTTGGAAGCCAGGGGAATGAACAAGGGTTACTTGGCTTGGCTTTTCATCCAAATTATCCCGGTACCGGCCTGTTCTTTGTAAATTATACCGATGTGAATGGAAATACCGTCATTGCGCGCTTCCACGTCTCAGCAGATGATCCGGATCGCGCTGATCCAGCCAGTGAATTGGACCTCATGACTGTTGATCAACCGTATCCCAACCACAACGGTGGGGGGCTGGCTTTTGGTCCGGACGGATATCTTTACATCGGTCTGGGGGACGGTGGTTCGGGTGGCGATCCATTGGGGAACGGTCAGAACATGCAAACCCCGCTTGGCAAGCTGCTGCGCATTGACGTGGATAACGGTGAGAGGTATGCCATCCCGGCAGATAACCCCTTTGCCGGAGGCGGAGGGCTGCCGGAGATCTGGGCTTACGGTCTGCGCAATCCCTGGCGTTTCTCCTTTGACCGTTTGACTGGCGACCTCTTTATTGCCGACGTGGGTCAGGATAATTGGGAAGAAATTGATCTAATTCCGGTTGGCGCTTCTGGCGGGTTGAACTTTGGCTGGAATTATTTCGAGGGAAACCACTCTTATCAGGGCCAACTGCCTGCGGATGCGATCTTGACTGCGCCGGTCGCTGAATACTCACACGCGTTGGGCTGCGCGGTGACCGGCGGCACAGTCTATCGTGGATCGGCATTTCCGGAGTGGCAGGGCGTCTATTTTTATGGTGATTATTGCTCTGGTATGATCTGGGGTTCGATCCCCACCGGCGGGAGCGCCTGGCAAACAGAAGTGCTGTTTACTACCCGCGCACAGATCTCCACTTTCGGCGTGGATGAGGCTGGGGAGGTCTACCTGATAGACTATGCGTCAGGTACGCTACTGGGTTTGAGCCGCCGGTGATGGTTTTGTGACTTATCAGGCCAAATATCATCCGAAATGCGCGATTTGTCACCCAGAACTGTGACGGTTCACACTGGATTAGTCGTCGGAAAGGTTCTAAACTATTTCTGGAGGTGTGCCATGGCTGAACGGGCATGGGAAGTAAGCAAGGTTTGTTACTGCGACCACGTTAAACGCAAAGTGGCATTGGAGGCCGAGGTTCTCTATCCGGCTGATACCCTCCCTGATCCGCCGCGACTGCTGTCACATCGCTGTTCACTTGGCATTCAGTGTAACCAGTTTTCCCAGCCGACCTGTGTATGGGCTGGTACGAATCCGGATCACGATCCATTTCGCAAGTAAGCTGATAGATACGATTCTTCCTTCGTTATAACCATAATCTTATCGAAACCAAAAAGGCGACCCAGAAGAGGTCGCCTTTTATTATTATTATTTCACCGGCACCAGCTTCCAGAATAATATTCCTGCAAGAAGTGCCAGTCCAGCGCCGAAGAAGAACGGCGCCGCGGGACCAAATCCCTGCCAGCCGAAGGCGCCCTGCCATAACACACCTGCGATGGCAGAAGCCGGGAAAGCCGTCAGCCCGATGGCAGCATTGTACAGGCCATAAGCCGTCCCGCGCCGCTCAGCCGGCACCAGGTCTGCGATGAGTGCTTTAGCGGATCCCTCCGTGGCGGCGTAGTAGATCCCGTAGAATCCGAAAAGTGTCCAGATCTGCCAGCCGGTCTTCGAGATCGCAAAACCGAGATAGACCAGGCCGTAGGCGATCCAGCCGCTGATGATCAACCGCCTCCGCCCGACCTTGTCGGAAAGAGCCCCGAGCGGACCGGCGAGGATGGAGTAGATCAGGTTGAAGGTCATCAGCATCAACATGATCTGGATCACGTCCAGGCCGCGCTCCTGGGCGCGCAGGATGATGAATGCGTCGGATGAGTTGCCGAGCGTGAACAGGACCAGCACCAGAAGGAAGACTTTGAAGCGGTTATCCATGCCTTTAAGGCTGAGGATGGGGGCCGTAGATTTGCCTTGCCCCGCCACGTCGCGCGCTCCAACCGCCAGCACCAGTACAGCCAGTATGGCTGGTACGATGCTGATCAGCACGGCGATCTGGAAGGTGCGGCGGGTGAGATCTGCAGCTCCAGCCTGGGTCAGCCAGACGATTACGGCGGCAACCAGCAGCCCGAAGAAGGCCCCGGCGGTGTCACCAGCACGGTGAAGGCCGAAAGCCAGTCCGCGCTGTTTCTCGTCAATCGAACCGGCCACCAGCGCATCGCGGGGTGCTGTACGGATGCCCTTCCCCAGCCGGTCGGCGACGCGCACACCCAACACCCAGTGCCAGGTCTCAGCGAAGTACATGAACGGTTTGGCGATGGTCGAGAGGGCGTACCCGACGACGGTGATCCATTTACGCTTGCCCAGTCTGTCCGAAAGCGCCCCGGAGTAGATTTTCATCAGGCTGGCAGTGGTCTCAGCCAGGCCCTCGATGAGACCTATAACTGCTGTACCGGCCTTGAGCACGTTGGCGAGAAAGAGCGGGATGAGATAGACGATCATCTCTGATGAGATGTCGGTGAGGAACGATGTGGCTGTCACGATCCAGACGTTGACCGGCAGACTGCGAAGACCTGTTTTCTTATTTTCCATGGCATGCTCCGATGAAGGGTGAGATGGGTTAATTTTACACCGTGATTCCAGTTTGCAGGATCATTATCCGGTGTTGTTCACAGTACTTGTTGTCTATTCACAACCTGCTAATCGCTGCGCTTCAACTGTGGGATCCACCTTGGCACGGCGCGACAATACGCCTCATACCTGGTGCCAAAGGTCTTGTACAGGTACGGCTCTTCGTTGGCGCGGATGAACAGGTTGAAGCCGATGAACAGGAAGAACCAGTACACCACCTGTGCCAGTGATCCAAACCAGACGATATTCCCGATCTGGATGACCAGCACCCCCACGTACATCGGGTTGCGGACGTAGCGATACAATCCGGTGACAACCAGTTCTTTGGGCGGATCGAGCGGAACCGGAGTGCCTCGTCCTTTGCAGACGAAATCTGCCGCGCACCAGACGACGACTGCAATTCCAATGATCCAAAATGGGATGGCAAGCCAGTTCCAAAAACCCGTCTGGAGGACTATGTTGGGAATTTTTGGGATTACGAAGACGGGCACGATACCCAGCAAGAAACCGGGGACGAGCAGGATGAAGAAAATAGTCTTCGGTGTGGTCAATTTAATCTCCTCAGTTTCGGCATCCACCTCGGCACAGCCTTGCAGTAATCTAGATAAGCGGGGCCAAAGGTTTTACGCAAGTGGGGTTCCTCATAGAAGATGACAAACAAATGTGAGCTGACCGCAACAAGCACTGGCATCAGCAGGATGGCTTGCGAGGGATGCCAGAGCACATATCCCAAAAGGAAAAGTACCACCCCAAAATAAATCGGGTTTCGGATGGTGCGGTACAACCCGCTGATGACCAGTTCCTTCGGCGGATCGGTGGGCAGGGGTGTACCGCCTCCGCGAACGGTGAATGCCCAGGCGCACCAGATCATGATGGTAGCCCCTGCTGCCCAAAACGGAAGTGCCAGCCAATGGAAAACGCCGAAAGAGAATAATGCCACATCCGTCCCCACCAGGTAGCATGGCACGAGTACCAACATTGTTCCGGGGACGAGCAGCATGAAGAGAATGGTTTTGAATGCGGTCAACTTTAGTACTTCTTTCGTGGCAATTCGCAGATCATTTTTCCAAACTGTTCAGAGGAAAGAACCCCGGCGACCTCGGCGTTGACG
>Ga0315286_10004525_pt1 | contig 13340 bp, 6 predicted proteins | sample YL17G10_0_MG_FD_205038 | JGI IMG/M metagenome (GOLD analysis project Ga0315286, IMG submission 205038) | Sediment microbial communities from Yellowstone Lake, YNP, Wyoming, USA - YL17G10_0 | ecosystem: Environmental > Aquatic > Freshwater > Lake > Sediment | place: USA: Wyoming | collected... | reverse complement strand
ACGAGGTAGGCGTCGAAGTAGTCGAGCACCTGGCGCCACAGGGAGTAGATCGAGCGGTGGCACTCGTCGACGAAGATGACGTCGAAGTGCTCGGGCGGGATGGCCGGGTTGTACACGACGGGCAGGGGCTCCTTGGGCAGCGCGTCGTCCTTCTCAAACAGCGATTCCTCTTCCTCGAGCGCGGGGTCGAGGTCGGCTTCTCCTTGCAGCATCGAGTAGAGGCGCTGGATGGTCGAGATGACGACCTTGCTCGAGCTTCCGATGGTGTTCGACTGGAGGCGCTGGACGTTGTACAGCTCGGTGAACTTGCGGTGGTCGTCGGGCGTGCGGTAGTTCCCGAACTCCTTCTCCGCCTGCTCGCCCAGGTTCTTCCGATCGACGAGGAAGAGGACTCGCGAGGCACCGGCGTACTTGATCAGGCGGTAGATCGACGTGATGGCCATGATCGTCTTGCCGGAGCCCGTCGCCATCTGGATGAGCGAGCGCGGATGGTCTTTCCGGAGCGACTTCTCAAGGTTCTCGACGGCACGGTACTGGTTGTCGTAGAGCGTGCCGCGGAGGACGGGCGGCATGGCCTGGAGACGAGCACGCAGGGACGAGGGCAGCTGGGGACCGATCGCGTAGGAGCCGCCCGCAGGACGCCAATCGTGAGCCCATTGCATAATCGTCTCTTCGCCGAGCCAGTCGGCCAGCGTCTCCGGGCGATGCACCTGGAAGACTCGCCGACTCCGGGGGTGAGGATCGAGGCCGTTTGCGAACTGAGTCTCAGCACCGGTGCTCAGGTAGCAAAAGGGGATCGGCCGCACGGGTGTCTCGACCGTGTACGGGAGACCCGCGGTGTACTTCTCCGACTGACGCTCGACAGAGAGGAGTGGATAGCCTTCAGGCTTGGCCTCGAGGACGCCAACGGCCTTGCCGTCGACAAGGAGGAGATAGTCGGCCGTGCCGTGCCCCTCGGCGAGGACGAACTCCCGAATGGCAATGCCCTGACTGCTAGAGAGGTTGATCTCGTCACGGCTCTGGACCACCCAGCCGGATTGGCGGAACTGCTCGTCGATCTTCTCCCGCGCTCTCTCCTCGGGCATGGTCATGATGCAAACTCCCCTACCTCGAAGCCGATTGGCTCTCGATCTTCCGGTCTCGTCGGGGCACTGGCTGGCGGATGGCTTCGCCGGGGGCTGGGGATCACCTTGTTGTGGCCTCCACCCCGTCGTTCCAGTTCATCGAGCTTCGCGGCAAGCTCCTGCTGTGACGACGTCAGCATCGGATCCCCGTAATTGTCATGGTCTTCTTGATCCGCGCGCATACCTGAGGACATCCTCGGATCAGTCTATCACGCGAGGAGGGGACGGCCAAGAGGATGATGCGTGGCGGCGTAGCCCCGTTCAGGCGCTTGGCGACCAACTGATCAGGCTGGTGCTGGTCCGACCCCTCCCGAGACGACCGTTGGTGTAGCCTTGCCCCACCGGGGCTGGTGAACGGTTCGCTTCTCAAGCTAGTCTAGCCCACCTCCGGCGATGCAGGCCAGTGCCCCAGGTGCAGCGACAACGACAACTTGCGCCTACCCGATCAATCCCAGGGCCTTTCTGTTGGCTTCCGCCCCGTCGGGCCTAGGTTCTTTCTCCTGACCGGACGCTCGTTCATCTTCCACTCGCTGCACACGGCCCGTTGGCGGGCGGAGGCGGGAGGGTTAGACTGGCTCAAGAAGTGGACCGTTCACTGGGGGTGGGTCAACGGCGGCAATGTGGATAGTCATCTCATCACAAACCGCCATGTGTTGGACAGTTCTGTCGTCCCCGTGTAGCCTGGTCACTCAGGGAAAGGAGGGTAGCAATGGCGAGAGTGTGGTGCATGATCTGCGTCATCTTGCCCTTGTTCGGCTTGATGGGCTTGGCCGCAGACCAGAGCGGCCCCTTGAGCGTCCAATCAGGTGGGACAGGTGTGTTCGGGTCGTGCGCCGTTGGCGACCGGTATCAACCCAGCGGGGTGCATTTTGACTTCTTCCCTCGCAATAGGAACAGCATGATAGAGATAGATGGATCGAAAGCCGGGTGGGACATGCACGGATTTGGCCCGCTGCTAGATAAGTGCTTCGTGGAGGCAACTGCCAATGAACTCTGCGAATACGTCCAGCAGTACTGCCGATTTGAGTTGCGGGTGAACGGAGAGACGATCCCGCCAACCCGCCTGAACCTTTCGTGCAAGAAGACCTCGCCAGACGAGGATGTAGGGTGGACGTTCTACTACTACTACGAGTTCCCCGCTGGGTACTTCAAACCCGGCGTATACGTCGTCGATGGCTACTGGAGCTTCGCGACCATCCCGTGCGAGTTGTGCTGCAACCCCGAGACCGGACTGCCCTTTGAGAGCATAGTCCAGACTCGCAGGGCGACGGTCAGTGTGGTCTACCCGTAGACAATCTCACGCGGTGAGTAGCTCGCAGGAGAGGACCCGGAGGCGGCCCTCCAGTCCTTTCGCCAAGCGCAGGCGGTCGCGGCGTAGGAAACAGCCAAATAGGCGGCCCCTCGACTAGCTTGAGAAGTGGGCTTTTCTCCGGGGGTCACTGCCTTCACTGGCCAGCTAGAAAAGCGTGTCAATAGTGAGTGTTGCTGAATAAGACAGTCTTTCCGATCGATTGGATAATAGGCTGCATATACTCTTTCTGGCGTTGGAAATTGGGACTACACTATGTTTCAGTCCCGTAGCCTTTCGCCTGCGTACCGAAGTAGGGAGGTGAGAGAGCGATTAAGGAGGCGCATTAGAGAACTGCAATCTTGTCCCGCGTCGGGGGTACTGATCTCGATTGACTCTCATCCCAGACCATGGAGCGCAGAGCAAGGGGGCGAACATGCGCAGGAACTCTTGTTGGGTAGGTCTCCTAAGGGTGATGGCTCTGCTGTTGGCAGCAATTACGCTTCTTGCTGTTGGAGCAGTTGCCTACAACTCACCAGGAGATGGAACAGATTGGGTTGGGCTTGGGCTTGCCGGTGGCCATCCATGGATCACAGCACAGGCGATTGCGCGCCTGGCTACATACTTCCCGGGCGCCTACAGTTTGGCTCTCAAGTACCAGGATCAACTCGTATGGGGCTCCTGGTATGCCGACCACAACTCGGGACGCTGCACAATCTACGTGCCTCTACCATGGCCGCTCCCTAACGTAACGATTGCAGATTTTCCTTGCGATTCCACGAACCACTATGAGCCGAGATTCAACTGGTCGGTCGGCTCTTGTCCGGCGTGTGGAGGAGCTCGCGCCAGCTTCTCGGCTTCGGAGTACGCGCAGACGCTCTACTCTACCGCTCTGGATAACTGGAGCTCGCGGGATCTTCCCTCTTCTTCTTTGCCCGACTCGTGCAAAGTGCCTCAATGGCGCGCAATCCACGGCACTGGGCTTGTTGGGGACTTCGGCGCATCTTCTCAAGATGGGGGTTTGGTGGCCTTCCAGCCCATGGTCCTCCTAGGCTGGTCGCTTCACATGCTCCAAGATGCTACCTTCTGTTACCATGCAGACGGGGAACCGAGGTATGGCCATCAGGAATTGGAGAACGACGTAGACGCCTTCATCACGGCGGGCAAGGCGAACCATTTGCCACTCACGAATTGGGATGAAAGAAGGTACCTCGGGGACACCTGGGGTGAGTCGACTGCAATGCCTGGGCAGAGTCCATGGTTCTACGGCAGCCTGGGCCCGCTTGACTTCGTTCGAAGGGTGGGGAACGAGACACGGCTGATTAACCATGATGATGTCAACAAAAACCGAGACGGCTACATCGAGTACTGCCTGAACCGCGCCATCGTCTACTCCACCTTGCTTCTCAGCTACTTCATCCAGCAGGTTGAGCCAAGTCTAGGAGTCGGCACGCTGTCCGTCTCCCCGACCCTCTACTACAGTCTAACCGCGAAGTGCAGTGGTAAAGTCCTGGATGTCGCAAACGGAGGCACGGCAAATGGCACCAACGTCCAGCAGTGGGGATGGAATGGCTCTGACGCGCAGCTCTGGCGATTTGAGCTCGTCCCCAACATGCCGTCGAATTGCTACCGCGTGATCAACAAGGGCAGCGGCAAGTGCTTGGAAGTCAGTGCACCGACCCCGGAGGCTGCCAAGATTGCAGGCGTAAACGTGCAGATTTGGGAGAAAGCCGAGGGATACCAGAATCAGCTATGGCTGGTCACAACCGACTCAAGCGGCTATTGGAAACTCACGAACGTGTTGTCTGGTCTATGTCTGGATGTCGATAATGCTTCAGTCGAGTGGGGAGCGAATGTGGAGCAATGGATGGACAACGGCACCTGGGCTCAGCGGTGGGTACTGGTACCGCAGTAATCCAACCTGATTCCTAAACCCGTCACCTGGCCCTAGGGGCCGGAAGACCAGGTTAGAAGCTGCCTCCTGTCGCCAAGCTCCGGGATAGGTAGTGACCTGCCCCCCTCAAACCGGTCCAGGTTGAGTGCTAGGATCGGGAGAGAAGGAGGCCAGGTGCATCGCCGGCTGCGGCCGCTGCAAAGGGAACCCAATGGCAGGCGTGAGCCGCTCTTCAGCTGTGCATGCGCCGCCTCCGCCCCTTGGCTTTTCGAGCGAGAAGCGCAGGTGGTCAGGAGTCTTCGCGCTTCTGTCGAGAGCGCCCTGCTGCGGGTCGATCTCCAAGCTCGGCACCCGGTCGGGCTTCCCGAAGATCCCGCAACTCGCGGAGCGCTCGGTATAGACTGCGTTCGATCGCAGTCTCGTAGCGCGACAACTTGGACAGGGCGTCGGCTTCCGACCCTCCGAGTCCTGCGGAGGTGCTCCTGCGCGTCTCAGACTTCTGTACCCGCTTCAGTCTAGTCTCCTAGCGGTTCTTGGGGGTTCGCCAGTGGCGCTGATGTGACGCCTTCCGATGCTCCCTGCAGTGGCTGCGCTGGTCGACCGCTTTCGCTGGTGTTCGGTGGCTTCCGGCCACCAGCGAACTCGACTGACAATGGCGAGCTTCGAGCAGACCGCCTCTGTGCTATGCTAGGATCGATAGGGTCGGCGGCCTGCAGCCTGGGCCGATATGGGTTGTGCGGCCGATCGTCCGCGGCAGTGCTGAGTATTGGGAGGTCTGGGGAAATGGCGAAAGCGGGGTCCACCGCTGCGAATTTCGATGGTGCGCTGCGATTCTCAGGAGGCAACGGGCGAGAGAGACCTACCCAGGTGCCGAAGATCCTTCGAGAACTGAAAGCGAAGTACGAGGAGCATGGCCTGGGAAAGGCATGGGAGGCCGAGGAGTCATCCTGGGGAATCATTCTTCCTGCGGTCGAGACCGGTGCTGGCGGTGTGGGATTCAACTACGTGCTGGATTCTGCCATCAACGTGGGCGGAGCAGGTGTGGTCCTCCGCGTGATTGACCTGAACCTCGCCGCCCCTCTTGGCAACACTGCGGCAACGCCCGACTCCGTGCTGCTCCAACGGGCCTATCGCGCACTTAAGATCCCTCGGCCACATCAAGAGAAGGGGAGCGCGCTAGCGGAATCGCTTCGAGACGAAATCTCGAGGCTGATCGTGTTGTCTCATCCGAACATCGTTGATCTATACGCAAAGGGTCAAGTTGAAGTCTCCCTCATGGGGAGCTCGATTGCGTGGCCCTGGTTTGTCATGGAGTACTTGCCGAACGCAACCGACCTGGAGCGGCTCTGTGCGGCGAATCCTCCCGAGATCCCCGAACTCGCGCGGCTGTTATACGACGTAGTCTGCGGGTTGGAGTATGCACATGACAACGAGGTTGTCCATTGCGACGTGAAGCCCAGCAACATGCTCGTTTCGCAGGACCCGAATCCAGCCTTTCCGGCACGTGCCCTGCTTGGCGACTTTGGGTATGCCAAGCGGATGGGGGAAGAGAAAGGGGAAACCACCGTCGGTTTCACGGAACGCTTTGCCCATCCAGACTTGTCTGCGGTGGGCGGGGCCTCATCCGACTCCTCCCGGTGGCTCGGACGCCTGCCACGACTCGCCATTCGGCCCGCGTTCGATCTGTTTGCGCTAGGAATGTCCATACAGCATCTTCTCAAGACCTACTACGCACGCTACCGCGTGTACGAAAGGTACAGCTACGAGCTGAAGTACCTGAAGCTCTCTGTGGCCAGGCTTCTCGACGGCCAGAACGCCAAGAAGGACGTGACTTTCGGCAACATCCCAACCCACTGCCACAAGGACGGGAAGTGTCCAGGACTCAAGTACAGGTCGATCAAGGAGTTCGCCTGGGACCTCAGAGGCCTTCTTGGGCAGTACAACCTAGAGCACGAGATACCTGAGCTCGCGACGACGCGCAGGGAGAACATACAGGTTTCGGACTCAGCGCCAGTTGTCTTAACTCCTCGCCTTAGACACGTCGTAGAGCATCCCCTAGTACGCCGACTTGGGTCGACCACGCAACTGGGCCTTGTCAGAATGGTCTATCCAGGTGCCACTCACACTCGTTTGGAGCACTCCCTGGGTACCTTCGGCGTCGCAGCGCGGTACATCCAGTCACTCTACTACGATTCGCAGAACCCACTATTTCGCCAGCTTGTCGCTCCTGACCAGGTCAAGAGAACGCTGCTAGCTGCGCTGCTGCATGATGTGGGGCAGTATCCCTTGGGCCATGACCTTGAGGATGTCTCCGCATCATTCTTCGGCCACACGACTCTTGGTGATCTGGTGCTGTCCGGGAAGCTGGCTGTGCCAGATGCTGGCCCGCTCTTCGCAGAGCAGCCCCCCCATATGCGGCCCTGCATGAGACGCTGAGCAAGATCCTGCTAAGTGAATGGCACGTCACTCTCGGGTCTGTCTTGGAGCTGCTGCGCGCCCAAAGCTACGATAAGCAGGACCGGAAACAGGTAGGCACTAACGTGGATCGGCTGTGCAAGTCGCTTCTCGACGGTCCAATCGATGCCGACAAGGTGGACTACCTCCAGCGGGACGCCCGTCATTGCGGTGTCAGCTACGGTGCTGGGATAGATGACCACAGGTTGTACCGATGCTTGACGGTAGCAAGCCAGGGCGTTGGGGACCAACTCCTGCTCGTCATGGGGGTCACAGACAAAGGGCGCATCTCAGCAGAGAGCATTCTTTTCGCTCGCTATGCGATGTTCACACAGGTGTACTGGCACCACACTGTCAGGGCACTGAAAGCTCTGATGCACTATGCTGCTGCGCACTTCTTGGCCAGTATCAAGACCCCAGCTGAGGCAACGTCGCTGAGGAAGGACTTTGTTCGCTGTGCACTGCTCGGCAAGCCCGTTGATGATCCCGCATGGGTTGGCGCGGCAGCTCAAGGCAAGGCGGTGACTGACATACAGGCTGGCGATCTTCGTGTGCTTGGTTGGCTATGGAAGAACACCACCGGGAACGGCAAGGTGGCAATCCAACACATACTCGATCGCGAGCCAATGAAGCGAGTGCTTACGCTTCCACGCGGTAGCCTGACAGACGGCCAACAGCAGCTGCTTGACAGGATCTACTCCCCGGAGCATTTCATGGATCGGCTGTCCCTGCAGCTTGAGGTTCAAACGGCCCTTCGAATGCGGTTGGCCGATAAGCACTGTCCGGATCAACTACTTGAGACACAGCACCTTGACGCCAAGGAATGGAGGAGAAGGCTCGAAGATACGGCCATGCTCCGCTGCACGGTGGACTACCCGGCCCAGCGAGCGGGAGCAGCTTTCGGTTTGAAGATTGTCGGACCGTGGGGCGAGGAGCCGCCTGCACCAGGAGGGCAGGAAGATGCGCCTACTGAGATTCCGGAAGAGAAGATGCGGCTGCTACCGATTAGCATCTTCGGCGAGGGGATGAAGGCACTTGAGAGATCAATCGCGTGCCTACGCGTGTTCTGGGACCCGTCCGAGAGCGTTATCCTCAGAAGGGTACTTGGTGACGAGGAGATAGAGGATGTCGTCCGCAGAACAATCGATGACTTCAAGCCCGAAGAACGGGCTTGGAACCTGCTGTAGCGGGTCTCGGGGCCACTGTGCCGGCGCGCGGGAGGCGCCGGTCTACGTTGATTGCCAGGATTGGCGTGCGGCGAGGCCGACGAGGCGAGGCGAATCCGCCTGATCAATGCGTGCTTCCCTGTGGGAGTGGCGATGGAGAGGGGCAGTGGTGTCTTGCGGAACGCCCCGGCACGATTGCTGACGTCGTTCAGCCACGCGTTCGAGACGCTTGACGTCGTCTTGCTGACCCGCCCCCGGTGAACGGTCCAGGTTGAGTGCTAGGATCGGGAGGGAAGGAGACCGGGATGTCGAGGAAGCACTACCGGCCAGAAGGCTGACCCGCGCTCGGTGAACGGTGCACTTCTCAGGCTGGTCTAACCAAGGTCAGTTCAGTGCTGAAAAGGAGGCGTGCTCTCACACGACCCCATCAGGCTTTGATGACCCCATCACCGAGCGCATCAAGCGCCGGCCTCATGGTGTCTTCCCCCAGAAACCTATCGCAGCCCGTAGGTGTTTTCGATTCGCCTGAAGGGCGACGGCATCCGATCGCGATCCCTTCGCTGCCTGAGCGAGGCAAGCGCCTTTGGCGCATCTCTCTCGAAGCGGCGTGAGTTGCTGTAAGCCCATTCCGGCCGGCATCGGCTGTTCCACGATTCCATCATGTCGTTCCAGGTGCCGCTCTTGCCTTGCGCGACGAAGACAGCAAGCCGGAGATGCTTTTCGCTCTGAGGTCTGGCTCTCTTCTCCACCCGGACGAGCTCCCTCTGAGCCTTCCTGTACTCGGAGGAGACGGTCTTGGCATCCAGACCAGGATCGAGGTCAAGCACGATGCGAAACGGGAACAGACGGTACTGCGTGATGCTTGCCGTCGGAAGGCGTGGAGCGACACCAGACAGAACGAAACCGACGGATTGCGCTTCGCTCCACGGGTACTCCTCCATGAGCCCCACGGCAGCGAACTTCAAGAGCCACAACGGACCGCGCGCAGGCACGGACACGAAGCGTTCCCGGAAGTCGAGTGGCGATTTCGTCGGTCCTGGGATCGGATATGCCAGCGTGTCTTCAGGAACAGAGACGGATCGATTCGGCCAGTCCGGAAGCACTCGGGGCACAGGAGCGGCACCCTCTCGCCAACGCAGCACTTGGTCGGCCATCGCCGCCTGGTCCTCCTCTGTCCGGGCCGACAACGGCATTTCCTTGCAGTTCTCGGACTCCCCTCCGATCCACTCCGCCACGGCGGCTGGAGGGACGAGATCGCCTTCCAGGATGTCGTTTCGAAAGCCGACGACCTCGAGGTTCGCCGACGCCTCCATAGCCATGATCTCACTGACGGCGTCAAGCTCAGGATAGGCGGATGCTTCTCGCCGCACGACCTCGCGGCTGGTTTCGCCCTCTGTTTCCGCGTGCGAGCCTCTTCGCACGGCCACGGCGTAGTCCTCATAGGACACCAAGGCCTTGATGTCCGCAATGAGATCCTCCGTGGAGTAGTAGCCTCGCAGGGTGTCGGCCACGCTCCCCATGGTGCGGGAGTATCCCCAGACCGCCGCGGGGATCTCACGTCCCGTTGCGGCTTCTACCTCTCTCCGCAAGTCCGTTTCCGACGACTGTACCATCGTAAGACCATTGTAGTGGTGCATTGATCATGGTGCCAGTCCTATCGGAGGTGTCTTCGATCGACAACCAAGACCAGCGCAGTGAGCTCGATGCCGGAGCCGTGGAGAACGTCCGCGCCTTCCTTGCCCGGCTGGAAGGCTGCCACGAAGCAGGGCCGAACCAATGGCAGACGCGTTGCCCTGCTCACCCCGACGAGAAACCCTCGCTGTCCGTATCCGTCTGCGAAGGGAGAATCCTCGTTCACTGTCATGCAGGTTGCGCACCCGAGGCGGTGGTCGCCGCACTCGGTCTCACGATGGCGGACCTGTTCAGTGAAGGGGAGCGCCCTGGCCCGGGCATGATCGCCAAGACCTACGACTACCGAGACGAACGCGGGATGGTCCTCTTCCAGGTTGTGCGAAAACAGCCCAAGGGATTCTTTCAGCGCAGGCCGGACGGGCATGGCGGATGGATCGACAACGTGAAGGGCGTTCGCAGAGTGCTCTATCGTCTACCCGAACTTGTCGCTGCTGACCCGGTCACGACGGTGTTCATCGTCGAAGGTGAGAAGGACGCCGACAGGCTCGCTGGACTTGGTCTCGTCGCCACCACCAATCCCGGTGGCGCAGGCGAGTGGCGGGCCGAGTACAGTGAAGTCCTTGGGGGACGCCATGTCATCATCATCCCCGACAATGACCAGGCGGGAAGGAACCACGCGGCGAAAGTCAAGAGATCCTTGACGGGGATTGCCCGCGCCCTTGCAGTCCTCGAACTCGCTGGACTACCTCCGAAGGGCGACGTCAGTGATTGGCTCGAATCGCATGATGTGCACGAGCTTGCGAAGATCGCGGAAGATGCGCTTCGTTCCTGCGTGATTGCATCACCCCGGCGAACCATGTATACAGCCGCGGAGCTCCTCTCGATGGACATTCCCGGACCGCGCTGGGTCGTGGAGGGCATCGTGCCCGAGGGCCTGACGCTGCTCGCGGGCAAGCCGAAGATCGGCAAGTCGTGGCTGTGCTTGCAGCTCGCCCTCTTGGTCGCAGGGGGAGGACCGGGCCTCGGAACGTACATGGCCCCCATTGGCGATGTGCTCTATCTGGCGCTCGAGGACAGCACCCGGAGGCTGCGCCAGCGGCTGGATGCTCTCCTTAGCGGGAAGCCTGGCCCCGCGGCGCTTCACCTGGCGACCGCTTGGGACCGGTTTCTCGACGGCGGATTGGATCGTCTTGAAGCCTTCTTGCAGGAGCACCCAGGGACGCGGCTGATCGTCGTCGACACGCTGGCTCGTGTCCGAGCCATGAACAACGGCCGCAAGTCTGCATACGAGATCGACTACGGGGATCTCGCCGGTCCCCAATCGCTTGCTGGCGAGCATCCAGGGTTGGGAATCCTTGTCCTTCACCATCTGCGGAAGAACCTCGCCGTTGATCCACTTGACCTCGTGAGCGGGACGACGGGGCTCACAGCAAGTGCCGACACTGTCCTGGTAATGTCGCGCGGGCGGGGGACAGACCGCTTCGACGCAAGGATCTTCCTAACCGGACGGGATGTAGAAGAGCGCGAGTTCGCGCTCAAGCGAGAGAATGGCTCACCGCGGTGGCGAGTCCTTGGGGACGCAGCCGAGTTCGCCATGTCGGAGCAGCAGCAGAAGATCGTGGCGTTCCTGCGAGAACTTGGGGAACCCGCAGGGCCGAAGGTGATTGCCGACCGGACGGGCGTGCTTCATGGGAGCGTGAAACACCTCGTCGGGAAGCTCGTCGATCAGGGGCTCCTGCTTCGGGCCGACAATGGAACCTACACCACGAACCCCATTCACAGCCGGTTCCCTGATCACCCCGATCACCGCGTTCACCCCACTCACTCTGATCGCTCTTCCGATGGAGTGCCCGACGGTGAATGCCCCTCGTTCACCGATGAAAGCGAGCCCCAGACTGAACAATCATCCAGCGGTGAACGGGGTGAACGCAGTAACGGAGAGATCGACTCTGCCAGGCTCGAAGGAAGAGACAAGCCGTTGCAGGAGACGGGGGATCAAGGCGAGCACGGAGGAGAGCCGTGAGCGCATCGTCCAGCCGGACAGAGGCGAAGCGCAGTCCCCGACAGGGCAGTCGGCGGTCTTCTCGGATGGTCGAGCGGGCTGCGGCGAACGTCTTGCCCCTCTCGGCAGACGAGCGACAGGAAGCAGTCGATACTTTCGCTGAGGTGGTGAGCATCCTCCGCGAGTGGGACGAGGCAGAGCGGAAGGAGCCGGGGAATGCCGCAACCAACGATGCAGCCGGTGCTTGCTCTGTCTGATGAGGAGCTGTAGACTGGCCACAAGAGGAGGGGAAAGATGAGAAGGCGAGTTGTAGCCTACATCAGAGTCTCGACGACAGAGCAAGCCTCCTACGGCCACTCGATTCCCGCCCAGCGGCAAGTGCTGGGAGACTACGCTGGCAGCCATGACCTCGAGATCGTTCAGGAGTTTGTTGAGGCCGAATCCGCGTTCAAGCCCGGGCGCCCGGAGTTCCGACGGATGGTCCAGTTGCTGAAGCAACAGAAAGACGTGGCGGCGGTTCTCGTGTACAAGATCGACCGGCTAGCCCGCAACATGAGTGACTACGCCGAGCTCGATGAAATGCCCTGGGTGACCATCATCTCCGCGACCGAAGGTCTCCCAGAAAACGCCACAGGGAAGCTGGTCGGTGTGATCCAGGCAGGGATCTCGCGCTATTTCAGTCAGCAGCTTGGCGAGCGAGTGCATCTCGGCATGGAGACGAAAGCCAAGAGCGGTCTATGGCCGTCGTACGCGCCCACAGGGTACCTCAACATCCCCAAGGCAGGGATTGCCCCCGATCCAGACCGCGCCCCGATCGTGCGGTCGATGTTCGAGACCTACGCCCGGACGAGAATGTCGCTTTCCGAGCTCTCGGAGTGGGCGGCAACGCAAGGGTTGCGCACGAGGCAAGGTGGGATGCTGCGAAAGGGAGCACTGCACAAGCTCCTCTCCAATCCTGTCTACTGCGGGGCGATCCGATGGGCCGGGAAGGTATACGACGGGAAACATGAGTCCATCGTCCCCACCGCTCTCTTCGAACGGGTCCAGGAACGCCTACACAGCGGCGGGCACCCGCACATCCAGACCAGCCGGTCCTTCCCGTATCGCGGGCTGCTTACGTGCGGCTACTGCGGCTGCCAGATCACAGCAGGCATGGCCCAGAGGAAGTACGCCTACTACCGTTGCACGCAGAGCCGAGGCCCCTGTCCCCAACCGTATGTTCGAGAGGATCGGCTCGGCGAGCGACTGGTCTCTGTCGTCGAGGGGATTCATCTCACAACGGAGCAAGTCACGGACCTCCTCGAACTGATGCGTGGTAGGCAGCAGGACCGCGAGGACAACCGGCTTCAGCGGTCAGGCGAGCTGGCACGCCGCAGGGAGAGAATCGCGGGTCGACGCGAGGCCGCTTACGTGGACAAGCTCGATGGCCGCATTGGTGAGGATCTCTGGCAGGAGATGGAGCGGAAGTGGTCGCAGGAGGACTTCCGGCTGAAGTGTGAGGCCGAGATTATGGAAGAGGACATCCACGAACCCTCGGTGGACGACGTAGCGTCGACCTTGGAACTCCTGAACAGAGCGCCTGGCCTCTACTTGCGGCAGAACGATGAACAGAGGGCGCGATTCCTGAATGCGTTGGCTTGGAACTGCACCATGGAAGGTGAGAAGATAGTTCCCAACTACAAAATCCCCTTCAGCTTGGTTGCCGAAGGGGCTCGTTCTGCAAACTGGTACCCCTGGCGGGACGAGTTTGGAACTTCTCCCTGGCCGCGGGCGGAGGGGA
>Ga0315286_10004524_pt1 | contig 13340 bp, 9 predicted proteins | sample YL17G10_0_MG_FD_205038 | JGI IMG/M metagenome (GOLD analysis project Ga0315286, IMG submission 205038) | Sediment microbial communities from Yellowstone Lake, YNP, Wyoming, USA - YL17G10_0 | ecosystem: Environmental > Aquatic > Freshwater > Lake > Sediment | place: USA: Wyoming | collected... | reverse complement strand
TTTGATTAAATACCTGGAACATTTCCTTCTTGAATTAGGAATTGGATTTGCATTTGTTGCAAGGCAGAAGAGAATCACTCTTGAAGGGAGCCATTACCGCCTCGATCTTCTTCTCTATCATCGAATCTTGCGGTGCCTTGTAGCCATTGATTTGAAGATCGGTGACTTCACCCATGCTGATGCTGGGCAGATGAACCTTTATCTGAATTACCTGAGAGCTAAGGAAAGACTCCCTGGAGAAAATGATCCAGTGGGTATTATTCTCTGCACCGATAAAAAGAAGACGGTTGTTGAGTATGCCCTCGGCGGAATGAGCAATAAGATATTTGCCTCGAAATATAGATTACAATTGCCAGACCCCGAAGTCCTAAAGACCGAAGTAGAACACGAACGCCAAAGACTTTTAGAGATGAAGATTGTAAACCGAGTTTAGCGCAAGGGTAGGGCAGGTTAACCCCGTTGTTGCATTAAATTCGGCGCATGGATTTACCCAACCCTTACCCGAGAGGGATGGCTGTCAAATCAATGTCGTCACCTGGATCAAACCAAGAGTGACCTTTGGAAGTTATCCTCCCTCCGGGCCATGAGGCCCTCTGGGCCGGCGGCAAAAAAGTAGAAACAGCCTTTTGATGGGGGTATGCAGTTGATTCAACCGCATCTTTATGCAACAACGGGGTTAATAAAGAATAGAGACGAAGCGAATTGAAGAAAAATTTTTAAAATTACTTTGTGGCTTGGGAGAGGTCAAATATGCAGAACTTTACCGAAGACCAATTAAAGCGCCAGGATTTTGTTGACAACCAAATTTATGATCTCGTGAAACGACTTGTTTCTTCAAAAAGAGCGATAGAGTGGAACATTGAAATGATCGCTGATATTAGAGATACAATCCAACATTGGCTTGTCGATAAATATAAAATCGTTGAGGAGTTGGATTTTTATCCTTAATAAATCGAAAGCTAATGGGAGCGGGTGTAGGAGATTGAAGAAGAAACACTTTATTACGATTGCCTGACATTATGCATGTACATGCTGATCCCTAGAAAAATAGTGATTGGGATTGAAGTCAAGAAAGGGATTTTATAACTTATTTTCCTACAATGTTGTAAAAGGATTCCCAAGCATGCTCAGCGTAGCGGAAAGCCACCTGTTTGGTATATTCAGGTAGAATAAACCATCCGAAATAAATACAGGCGAATAAAAGAAGCAAATTAATTATTAGCCCTATCAAAATTGTATTATTGAAGTTGAAATGAAGGTTATAGGCTGAAATAAGTACCGTTAGCGAGGAAACTATCAGCCATAACATCCTGCCTCCATAAAGGTTTCTGGCAAAGCCATAATCTGCGTTGGCTACCGCCCATAAACCCTCTTTATCTTTTTGTCTAATAATGCCTTTTATTCTTTGAAAGGCTTGGTCAATAAGTTTAGCCGCCCGACCCGGATCAGGTTTTTCTTCCTCTTTACTGGAAACCGGCAAATTTAATTTATCTCTGACTGCCTGCAAATATAACCCCTTCAATTCTTCCCCTAACCTGGTATCTTGCCAGGAGACCAATACGGTTGATGGTGCTCCTCCCCAGGATGCCCATAATTTTGGCTCTGTCCTCCTGCTCAATGATCTAATGACAACTGACAAAACATAGATAATAACAATTGAGAGAATTCCGTTTGTCACATTTGAAAGAGCGGTATACTCAACCTGATAACAACTCCAAAGAGAAATTAATACCGGAAGGGATAAAAGAAGTGCAGGCGCATATCGAGCTTTCATTTCATACGAATCAATAGGAAATTTTAGGTCCATTTTTGAAATACCTCCTACTTTGCTCTAAAGAGAGACCGGTTCTTCTCAACCTGGCGTTAAACTGAAGAGAAACAAAATGAAGATTGATCAAGCTAATTTTCCTTCATCTATCCCCGCACGGAATCCAGAAGGGGTCCAAATGAGTCCTACTGCAGGAGCCCCAAACCGAAGCCTTCTAATTTGTTCAAGGGAATCCTTATCGATTGAAGAAATCTCTCCTCCTTTTGGATGGCTATGCCATGTGCCTACATAATTTAGGATTCCTCCAGATTTGTCATGTATTTCTTGAACTTTCTTTTTAAGACCCTCGACACCCAGAACAAAAGAGTTAGGGGTTCTTTTAGAATCTGGTGGTGCTTCAAGCACTCTGGAAATAATGAAGCAATGGTTGGATAGAGATATTCTTCCTATTAATACACCTCCTGTTTCGACCTCTCCACATGCTTTTATTTCCTTAGCTATTTGATTTACTGTCTCGGTTAGTATCCTCACTTCCCAAAGGTTCCCAACCTTAATTCTTAGAATCGTGGTCCGATCCATTTTCAGAAGTGTCCAAGAGATACCTAACTCGTTCTCATCAAGCATCCCTATCCAGAGCTCACCGTCCTGAGGAGTACCATTTTCAAGTTCGAGGATTTGTATCGCGCGTTCAGCTATTCCACCAGCGAATAAGGAGATTCGAGCATCCGGTATGACCATTGTATGCGATCCACACCCCAAACCAATCTCTTTGCGCCTCATTTCTCGCGAAGAAAAGGAAAACTTCGATCTCAGGCCTGGATTATCAATTTGTTCATCCCAAAATCGAATTACTAAATCATTTACATTCGGATTCCTACCAGAGCCTTCAATCACCATAATGCCAACTTTCCCTTGCTGGTACAATGCAGTATGTAGCAATCTTCCAACAAGCTTTCCATCAGGCAGCGAACCCACCATGTCTCTAACTGCCACGGATCCAGTCGATTCAATAACTAAACGACTATTATTTGGAAAAGGGTCCATTTTATTATCTGGATTCTTGCAGAGCTTGATAATGTCTTCATTAATAGGTTCTGCCTCCAGGCGAAGCAATTCGATTTCACGCGCGAGTAATGAAGCTTTTGGTTGACCTGGGAACTCCGGAATGGGTGTTAAAGCATGCCGGGCTACATTATGGGGTGAAAAAGCCTCCTTATCTATAAGTTTAAAAGGTCCATGCCCCGCCCGTGCTAGATGCATGGCTATTTTTGATCCTACACTGCCACAGCCGATGTGCACGATGGGGTCACTATTCGTCATTTCCTTCCCTCCTGACATACGCTGAAGAAGTCTTCTGTTGACTTTGTGGTGATGTCCCAAGGGCAATGCCGGGGAATCTTCACGGATTCTTATGGCTGATTCGGGGAAAAGCGATTCTATATTCTCAACGTAACAATCAATCACATACGGTATAAGTTCAAGTGGGGAATCATCTCCTATCAATGCGCACGGCCTCCGGGCGCACAAGATTATGAAAAGAGGAAAATTTAAAATGTTTATAGATGCCTGTTTAAAGGCCCAAGCAAAATCAAGAATTACACTGCGTAGTGCACTAAAGGAGCAATAATCCTTAGCTCTTTGATAGATTTGGTGAAGATCCTGGACGCTTTCGGGTAAATAGCGATCAATTATTGCCTTGGAATCAGACCATGCCAAAATCACTAAAGATCCATACATAGTCCCATAAGGACCTTTTTCAACAAAAAATGAATTCCTTACCAGTGCAGGGGTAATATTGCAGAGCTTCTCATGATCGATCACCCATACAAAAAAAGGCTTTTCTTTCCAACCTGATTCTTTCAAGAATCTGCACTGAAAAACCAGGGCGCCTTCGTTATCTGAGATAAGGGTTCTCAACCTTAAAAGATCGTATACCATCCATCCAAACGTATTATCACGACGGATGGGCTCCCAACCTTGTTTAGGATCTATCAGGTCGTTGATCGCTGCTTTATCTAACCAGTCTGAAAGCTGGTTTAGAATTTCACTTAGGCCATCGCCTTCTTGATGCAGTAAATCGTTAAGGGGACCATCATATATACACGGCAGTATATAATCTTTTTCATTGCGGTCTAAAATCGGGTTAATGTGAGGAAGCGATTTATTAAAATCAGGTCTTAACAGAATTCGGGGAGCATGAAAAGGATAAGTCCGAGGGAAATAAAGAGTGACAGGCTCCTGTAATCTTACCCCCGTTTCGCTTATTCCTCTTCTCTGCGCTCGGGAGGGTAAAGATACGCTCATGTTGAACTTTATCCGAAAACCTCCATCTGCTGAGGGTTGAGGAGGCTCTACCTTTGAACCAACCGAAGCATGGGATCGGATTATCCTCCAAGCGCATTCCGCTTCTGCATGAAGCTTCACTTCGGCAGGGGAGATTAGGTCTCCGTTCTGTTTCCTACCGCCTCTCTTTTTCTTCTTCCCCATGATATCTTGGCTCCCTTGTGCTTCCTATTCCAACAGCAAGCCCGGTTATGGACAGGCTCTTTTTCGATGGTGGCTGGAAGCCTTCTTTTGCCACCTTAAAAGTAAGGGGTTCCGGCTTCTCTTCATTGGGGTGTTCTCCAGTACAATAGAACTTACCATCGACCGGCTTCAATATGGATAAGTATTCCTTTTTCGCTCCCCAGCATGGTGGGTCATTCTTGTCATCTTTAATGGGTTTGCTGCTGGAAACAATAATGGCACCATCCCTACGTTGAGCCAGGGCGGACTTCGCGTCTCGGCTCACCTGCGGATTTTCATCCTCACTCCAGCTGTCATAGGATAGGGAATGCCAAGAACAGTGATGCGGAGACAGCAGAAGATCATATTTAATATCAGACAGTTTATTCTTTTTCCTGGTCCATAAATTCTCCCAAATGTACACTTCAGCGTCTCCACCAGTGAGAAATAAGCATGTATCTTCTTGACCATCTGATTTGAAAGAGATTTGAAGGATGACGCTTGAATGATTTTTCCTTAGCCTATCCTCTTCCTCTAAATCCTCTTGGATCGGAAGGGGACCCAAGACGCGTATGGAGATAAGATCGTTTTTCTTGCCATTGATCATATTAAAAACCTCATTGAGTTTTACAAGGATTGATTCCAACCCTTTGCTTTTTCCGTTTTCGTCTTCGCCGATGATAAGGATTCGATCACCTTCAGAGACAAGCTTTTTCTCTTTAAAAAGCTCGACCCTACGTCTGGCTTCTGTATTAAAAGCCTTTGCGTCTTCACATAAAGGATTATTCTTGCTCGCCCTACGGAAAACCATCGGCGAAGACCACATCTCTCGAATGACGATCTTCAGTTCTTCTCCTTCAGGAGGATCAAAATCATAATCGGTCAAAGATCCAAGGTGAAAATGCTTCTTGAGGCCTCTACAATGATCCTGATCCGGATGGCTCAAAAGAAAAGCATCCAAGTAATTCCTTCCTTTGCCATCCTTTTCAAGTCTTTTTTTTAATTCTTTTATCGTATCGTGGTTCTCGTCTTGGGCGTCTTCTGAAGGTTCTCGCAAATTGATGTCAATCAAAATGGTAGTCTTGTCATCGAGTTTAATGAGGCTCATGTCTCCATTATCCACGGGGGAAAATGTTACTGTTGTTGGCATTTTGGTTCCTCCTTAAAGAATTTGTCAAAGAAATCTTTCTGCGATTCAGGCAGATGCATGTTTGCCCGAACCCCCATAGTTTTTACTTAAGACCCTTGCAACAATGCAACCAAACGAAGTTCACCTCCTTATTAAAATATGCAAGATATCATATACCGCATTTTTAAATTTGTCAAGCATTTTTTTCTTGCAATATCCTTTATACCGTGGTACAAATGTATCGTTATGAAACTGAGCGGCATTGGAAGGGTCCAAAGTGGACATCTTAGTCGTAGAACTGTTGAACCCCGTGAAGATGGCACCCATTTTCTTTTACAGGCAAGAGATGTGGACGCCCATCGCCTAACATATCGAACTGACAAACTAATTCGTTTCAATCCAATCATGTCTCGGACCGATTCGATCCTGAAAGCTGGTGATATGCTTTTCATGGCCAGGGGATCGCGCAATTTTTCGGTCTTATTGGAAGCAATACCGGATTCTGTACTTGCGGCGGCATGCTTTTTCATCATTCGGGTGTCGAACGAGGAAGTTTTGCCCGATTACCTGTGTTGGTACCTCAACCAAGTCCCGGTTGAACGCTACCTGATCCAAAACAGTGGCAGAGGCGTCCACATGCCGGTTGTCAGGCGATCGGTGCTGGAGAATATCGACGTGCCTATTCCTGCCTTGGAAGTTCAGAAGAAGATAATGGAGATGCAAACTCTTGAGAGGGAAGAGCAGGAGTTACTTAATAATTTGGCCAAAAAAAGGAAGGAACTGATAACGACTACCTGCCTCCGGGCAGCTAGAGAGAGGGAATAAGTGAGGATAATGACATGAACGACAAACAAAAACGTGATGCAATCTTTAACAAAGTCTGGCAGGCCTGCGACACGTTTCGTGGTGTTATCGATCCAGGCCAGTACAAGGACTACATCTTAACAATGTTGTTTGTAAAGTATCTGAGTGACATTCACAAATCCAAGATGGCTGAATATGAAGAAAAATATCATGGTGATCAGGTCCGCATGCAACGGGCCTTAACCCGGGAGCGGTTTATCATCCCTGAGCTTCAAATCAAGGACAGCCATGGAGAGGTGGAGGACAGCTTCCTGGCAACATTCGATAGCCTCTACAAACGGCGCGATAGATCGAATATCGGTGAGGTTATCAATATTCTTCTGGAGCATCTTGAAGATGCCAACAAAGCAAAACTACACAACGTGTTTCGCAATATTGATTTTAACAGCGAGGCGAACTTGGGGCAAACGCGTCAACGAAACACACGCTTGAAACACTTGCTCGAGGATTTCGTGGATCTGGATTTACGAGACGAGTCCGTCGGGCACATGGACATTATCGGTGATGTGTACGAATATTTGATCGCGCGTTTTGCTGCAACAGCAGGGAAAAAAGCTGGAGAATTTTACACCCCTGCAGAGGTTTCTGAAACTCTCGCCCGCCTGGTTGCACCAAAGCCAGGAGACCGCATCTGTGACCCTGCTTGTGGTTCCGGATCCCTCCTAATCCGAGCCGCCAAGCAAGTGGACCCAAGCGATTTTTCTCTTTACGGGCAGGAGATGAACGGTAGCACCTGGGCGCTTTGTAAAATGAATATGTTTCTGCATGGTATGGACGCATCGCGAATCGAGTGGGAGGACACCATCCGACACCCACAATTTGTTGAACAAAGTGCGCTGATGAAGTTTGATGTTGTGATCGCCAATCCGCCGTTCAGCCTGGATAAGTGGGGTCAGGAAATAGCTGCTGAAGATAGATACGGACGTTTCCGTCGCGGCATACCGCCAAAAAGCAAAGGAGACTGGGCTTTTATTTCTCACATGCTGGCAACGGCAATAGAGGGAAAAGGACGTGTCGGAGTTGTTGTGCCGCATGGTGTTCTCTTTCGAGGTGGACAAGAGGGCAAGATAAGGGAAGCCGTAATTAAAGAAAATCTGCTCGACGCTGTGATCGGCCTTCCACCAAATCTTTTTTATGGAACCAGTATTCCCACTGCCCTGATGATTTTCGATAAATCGCGGACGCCGCATGGCAAGGGAGAGGTGCTCTTTATCGACTCCAGCCGAGAATTCGAGCAGGGTACAAATCAGAACAAGCTAAGAACACAGGATATCGATAAGATCGTCGATACTTTTAGGAAGGAGATGATAATCAAGAAATACTCATATCTTGCAAGTTACGCGGAGATCGAGGGAAACGAGTTCAATCTCAATATTCCGCGCTATGTTGAAACATTCGAGTTAGAGCCTGAAATCGACCTTGCTGCCGTTCAGGAGGAAATAGATGAAATCGAGGCTAAGCTGGCGGTAGCACGGAAAAAAATGGAAGGCCATCTTAAGGGACTTGGGTTCTGATGAAGGACCGAAACGAGAACAGACCGAACTACAAGAAAACAAAGTTGTGGTGGATTCCTGAGGAGTGGGAAATTACAATTCTGTGCCATGTTGCAGACATAATTTTCAGCAACGTTGATAAGAAAATAAATCCCGATGAACATGACGTGCTTTTGTGCAACTATACGGACGTCTACTATAATGAGCACATTACATCGGATATAGACTTCATGCAGGGGACCGCGTCAACACGGGAAATCGAGAAATATAGATTGCGACGTGGAGACGTAGTCGTAACAAAGGACTCTGAAACCCCGAACGATATTGCAGTTTCTGCCATTGTACGTGAAGACGTATCTAATCTTATTTGCGGTTATCATCTAGCCATTATTAGACCACAAGATAATAGACTTTCTGGTGAGTACTTAAATAAGCTTCTTGACGCACGATTAATAAGACATACCTTTAGTACATTGGCTAGTGGAGTAACAAGATTTGGACTTACTTCAAATGCGATTAAGAATACCTTAATCCCGCTTCCACCTCTTCCAGAGCAGCGGAAAATAGCTGAGATTCTTTATACCTGGGATGATGCCATCGAATGGATGTGTAAGCTCATCGACGCGGAAAAACGTCGCAAGAAAGCCCTTATGCACCACCTTTTATCTGGGATGAAAGGATTTAAGAATGTCAGTAGGGATGAGTGGCGAGTTAGGAGCCTTGGGGAACTTGTTGAACCTGTATCACGTCCAGAACCTAAGCCAAAAAAGGCATATTTGTCTATTGGGATTCGTAGCCATGGAAAGGGGACTTTTCAAAAGATTGTGGAGTTTCCTGAGAAAGTTTTTATGGATACTCTGTACCAGGTCGAATCAAAGGACCTCATAGTGAACATCACTTTTGCATGGGAAGGCGCTATTGCAATAGCCGCAGAGCAAGACACTGGCGGCTTAGTATCTCATAGGTTCCCAACATATCATCTCAAAGCGAAGGAAGTGAACATCGACTTTTTCCGCAACTTGATTCAAACGAAGCGGTTTGTCTTTGATCTCGGTTTAATCTCACCGGGAGGAGCAGGCAGAAACCGCGTGTTGAACCAGAAAGACTTTTTAAGGTTAAGAGTTTCTGTTCCTTCCTTGGAGACCCAAACAGAGATAGCCAAAATACTTAAAGCTGCGGATGACGAGATCAGTTTATTAGAAGGCTATTTAGATGCTTTATACAGGCAGAAAAGTGGCTTAATGCAGAGATTGTTGGCGGGCGAGGTTCGAGTAAAAACGTAGGAATAGCCTATGGAAGAACAAGTACTATATGGTCTTTCAATAAGTGAGCTGCCGAACTACTTAGAGAAGGTTCAATCGCAGCTGCCGGCGTTGCAATTGTTAATGCAGCTCGGGTGGAAGTACTTAACTCCGGAGAAAACCGTCGAACTTCGAGCCGGTCGTTTAGGGACCACAATCCTGGAACCAATACTGGTTGATCACATCCGGAACCACTGCCGCTACGAATTCAAGGGCAACATACATTTATTCACTGAGAATACCATCCAAAATGCCATACAGATGCTCAAAGGTTTCCGAGCCACAGGTGCAACACATCAGAATGAACATGCTTATGATCTTCTTTGCCTTGGAACCAGTGTACCGCAAACGGTCGAAGGCGATACAAAAAGCTTCACAATCGACTATATCGACTGGAAAAATCCTGAGAATAATTCCTATCACTGCACAGCAGAATACAAGATTGAGCGGATCGGTTATCAGAAGCATTATGTTCCGGACATTGTGTTGTTTGTGAACGGTATCCCACTCGTCGTAATTGAATGCAAGAGATCTGCATATATACAGACAAAAAAGCAGCCCATAGACATTGCTATTGACCAGCTTGCCGACTATCAGGTAAAGGACGGTATTCCGCAGTTGTTTCTTTATAGTCAACTACTCATAGCGTTGGCGCGCGACAAAGCTCAGTATGGTACGACTAACACCCCACGACAATTCTGGACGGTCTGGAGAGAAGAGAATCTTAATGATTCAATCCATCAATTACTGAAAAGGCCACTTGAACGAAGGGACGTCGATAATCTCTTGTCGGGCTCGTTTAGGGACGTTCGGACCGAGTATTTATCTGTTCTTGAGCAAGGGCGCGAGGTCTATGATCAGGATCGTTTGCTGTATTCTCTATGCCGTCCTGAGCGTCTACTCGAATTGTCTTACAAGTTCATCCTATTCGATAGCGGAGTAAAAAAGATTGCCCGATATCAGCAGTACTTTACAGTCCACGATATTTTGAAGCGGGCACTGACGGCATCTCAAAATGAATCGCGACAGGGCGGCGTTGTTTGGCATACCCAGGGCAGCGGCAAGTCACTGACTATGGTTATGCTCGCAAAATCACTGGCTTTGCATCCGGATATTCAAAACCCTAAGATTGTTCTTGTAACCGACCGGGTTGATCTTGACGACCAGATTTGGGGGACATTTCGAGCCTGCGGTCTGGAACCCGAGCAAGCGAATACCGGGAAGCATCTCACTCAGCTTCTCCTCGATCATCGCACGCATGTTGTCACAACGCTCATTCACAAGTTCGCAACGGCCGTATCCAGCCGGATGCTGAGTGGGGCTGACCGAAATACATTTGTCCTTGTGGACGAAGGGCACCGAGGTCAGTATCAGGAGCAGCATGCTCAAATGCGTTTGGCCTTGAAAGGTGCGTGTTTTATCGCTTTCACGGGTACCCCTCTGGCAAAATCGGCAAAAAGGAACACGTTTGCCCAATTCGGTGATCTCTTCCGGCCTGCGTACACCATTTCACGAGCCGTAGAAGATAAGGCCGTAGTACCCCTACTTTATGAGGCACGGTATGTCCCTCAAGAGGTAGAGAAAAATGCCATTGACGGTTGGTTTGAAAAAATCACTATCGGGCTCACCGAAGACCAGAAAGCTGACCTAAAAAGGAAGTTTTCCACGGAGCGTCAGCTTAACAAGGCTACCCAAAAAGTGCGCATGGTTGCATGGGACGTAAGCCTTCACTACAGGACTGCTTATCAGGGAACAGGGCTCAAAGGACAGCTTGTTACTCCCGACAAAGAAACCGCTCTCAAATATAAGCAGTTCATGGATGAGTTTGGTATGGCTTCCACTGAGGTCCTTATTTCTGCCCCTTCTGTGCATGAGGGTGAAGATAAAGGGGGCGCTGAGCCATCCAAGAAAGAGAGAACCTTCTGGCAAGAGATGATGGACCGCTATGGCTCTGAAAAGAAATACAATAAGCAGCTCATAAATGCCTTCAAACACGGTGAGACTCCGGAAATCATCATCGTCGTCGATAAACTTCTGACCGGTTTCGATGCGCCGTGTGATACGGTTCTCTATCTTGCCCGGAAGCTCAAGGAGCACACACTTCTTCAGGCAATTGCCCGCGTGAATCGTCTCCATGAAGGCAAGGAGTATGGATTGATACTTGATTACAGTGGAGTCATTGAGGAGCTGGATGAGGCGATAGACTTCTATAGCCAACTTGCCGACTACGACCGAGTGGATTTAGCGGAGACTGTCAATTACATCACAGACCGAGCAGCGGAATTACCCCAACTCCATTCTAACTTATGGGAGCTATTTGAAGAAGTTAGGGGAAGCAAAGACCCCGAAGTCTACGAGGTGCACCTCTGCGATGATGCCCTGCGAAGCAAGTTCTATGAGCGATTCAGTCTTTTTGCCCGCACACTTGCGCTTGCCCTGTCCTCTACAAATTTTCTGGAAAACACATCTCTAAAAATAATTAAGAAATACAAAGCTGATATCAAGTTCTTCCAGAATCTCAGGGCGGCTGTTACACAGCGCTATCAGGAGACAATTGATTTCTCAGAGTATGAACCTAAGATTAAGAAGCTCATAGATACACACGTTGGGGCTGGTGAGGTCGAGCAGCTTTGTAAACCGATCAACCTTCTCGATGCCAAGGAGCGCCAACAGGTGCTTGAGGATAATGGCAAGAGCGCAGGCGCCAAGGCTGATATGATTGCCTCGGCGACACGACATGTTATCGAGCAGGAAATGGCCAAGGATCAGGCCTTTTATAAGAAATTCTCCAAACTCTTGGAAGAGGTCCTCGAAGCTTATCATGCCGGTCGGCTTCAGGCCATCGAAGCCCTCGAGAAGATCAAGGATATCTCCACAAAAGTGGTCACACATACAGATGACGAAGTTCCTTATGAACTTATAGGGAAGGACATGGCACGTCGTTACTTTGGTTGTGTGCGCGAACCGCTGGCCGAATACGCCACGGGAAGCGATAAACCAGGAACAGAGATTGCACTCCAGATTGTGCAGAGGATAGCTCTACATAAAATTCGAGATTGGCGCACAAATCAGGACGCAATAAACAAAATGAGAGGGGAGATCGATGATATTCTTTTTGAAGTGGAAGATGATCAAGAACTTCAGCTTTCTTTGGATGACCATGATGCAATCATTGATCGGTGTATAGAGGTGGCGATCGCAAATGAAGACTGAGCCTGCAGACCACACTATTCAATTTGGGACTCGACAGATTCTTTACCATCTACATCGCACTGATCGCAAAAGCCTGCGCATCGTCGTGTCACCCGAGTTGACAGTAGACATATTTGCACCGAAAACCGCGAGTTATGAAGAGATACGTTCAGTGGTAAAGAAAAAAGCAGCATGGATAGCGCGAACACTCGACAAGATGGAGGTCTATCACCCCCTACCAGCTCCGAAACGGTATCTGAGCGGAGAAACTCTCGTCTATCTTGGGCGGCAGTATCGTCTTAAAGTTGAAGAAGGGAAAAGTCAGGCCGCAAAACTGTCGGGACGTTTTCTGTTTGTCCGGGTCGAAGGTAGGGAGGACGCTAAAAGCGTCAAGAAGAAGACAGAAGCCTGGTATCGAAAGAGAGCCCATGAAACCCTAAGCCGATACGTAGAAAAGTGTTACACCATTGCATCCCGCCATAATGTGCGGAAGGCTTTATTAGTTATTCGCGCCATGCGAAGGCGGTGGGGTAGCTGCAGTCCCTCGGGCCGAATCACTCTCAACCTGAATCTGGTGCAGGCCCCTGTCCATTGTATTGAGTACGTCATCATGCATGAACTCTGCCATCTCAAGCATCACAACCATTCCAAGGCATTCTACTCACTATTGACCCGTTGCCTACCGGATTGGTTTAAGCGAAAAGAAACACTCGACCGTATCAGGCTATAAAATAATAAAATGGGGTCGCAGCACATCACATTTCTTGCTGCATTGAGGTAATACGACGAGTTAATTGCCACATTTGCATAACAGGTTGCAACAATGCATTTTGTAGAATTCCAAGGGCTTATATCAATTGGTGCTACCCGCCCATGCCTTTGCAGAACCGATACCGGAGAATTGTGGGTAATCAAGGTTCATGGCAATCCTCTGGGAACAAAAGCCATCTTTAACGAGTATGTGACAACGTTCAAGACATCGTAGACAGAAATAATGGTCACGACATCGTGGACACACAACTTTGAAATTATGTACCCAACGATGCCGTGACGCAAATCGAATAGCTCATCGCATTTGATACTTGAAT
>Ga0315286_10004522_pt1 | contig 13343 bp, 11 predicted proteins | sample YL17G10_0_MG_FD_205038 | JGI IMG/M metagenome (GOLD analysis project Ga0315286, IMG submission 205038) | Sediment microbial communities from Yellowstone Lake, YNP, Wyoming, USA - YL17G10_0 | ecosystem: Environmental > Aquatic > Freshwater > Lake > Sediment | place: USA: Wyoming | collected... | reverse complement strand
TATTCTCAAACGGATCTTCCAGATCGATTTCCTTGGCAACAGTGACACCGTCCTTGGTAATTGTGGGTGAGCCGAATTTTTTATCTAAGACTACGTTGCGCCCTTTTGGCCCAAGGGTTACTTTTACCGCCGCAGCCAGCTGCTCTATGCCGCTGAGGATCTTTCTGCGCGCCTCATCTTTAAATAATAGTTGCTTTGCCATAATTCTTCCTCCTTTAATGAGCCCCGCCTCTTGCGGGGCGAATTAAATCCTTGACATCTTCGATGTCAAGGATAAGTTCGGACTGATAAGTTATGTCGCTTATTTTTTTGCTTATATTATGCTCCATAACTTATGTCCTCACTTAATTATTTTAGTATCGCCAATATATCTTCTTCACGCATAATCAATAACTCTTGGCCGTCTTTGGTGGTAATTTCATTGCCAGAGTATTTTCCGTATAATACCTTATCGCCGACTTTTACCTCAGGCGCTCTCACTGTTCCGTTTTCTAAGCCCTTGCCTCTTCCTACAGCCATAACTTCACCCTCTTGGGGTTTTTCTTTAGCCGTATCCGGTAACACTATGCCCCCCTTAGTCTTTGATTCTGCCTCTAAGGGCTTAATCACAACGTGATCGCTTAAAGGTTGCATCTTCATTAGCTCCTCCTTCTTTTTTAAAGTTTATAATTAGCACTTTTATATGCAGAGTGCTAATTATAAAAGAAAAAAAATTTTTGTCAAGTGAATTCTTTAATGAGCGTTATATGCGCGAGATCCTTCACTTTCGTTTCAGGATCGTCCATCGAGCCCTAAAGCGAAACGTAGGACGAATTAACACCCGCACAACTTAGTGATTCTACTAATTGGTGCGGGTGCCTATCGCGACCTCATCTACTTAGTACTTTATTTTTTATTTCTTCCGGCCAACCCTGCGCAAGTGTGTAATCTTTATATTCGGTATTAATAATGGTGAATTTATCTTCACTATATTCAAGGCTTATGATAATGGGCCTTATGGCGGTATAAAAAAACTTTTCCCGGAAGCTGATGCCGGCGGGATGGTATCTTTCTACAAAAAGCGGTTCATTGATAGTTATATAGGCTTTATACGGAGAAATCAGGGAATCGGTTTTAATGATATCGCTCTTGGCAAGCGTATAAGTAAAATCTTTCAAATAATAATCGTAATAAGTAGAGTTTTTTAATTCGCTTAATTTCTCCCAGCTCTGTTTTATGAAGCTATTGATCTGCGGACTTTTTTCTTTTGCTGCCAAAGATAACCAATCCTTAAGAGCTAAGTTAAGTTTATTTTTAAGGCCAGAGATTAACTCCTCCTGCTCCTTCGCCTTTTCCTGTTCTACATTTTTTAACGCCTTCTGAAAGGCCGCTTCTATGGATTCAGTTTGAGCAAGGGCGGTATTAAATAAAAGGCTTAAGAGAATAGGCGCAACTAATAATTTGTGATTCATTTTTCAAAGACCCCCAGGCTTTCTAATTTTTTACGCAACTCTTCGATTTTTAAGTCCTTTTCCTTAATCAAAGTCTCGCCATTGACCGTCATAACTTTTAAAAGCTTTATCTCCTCATCTTTTTTTAAAAGTTGATCCTCCAGCTCTGTTAAGCGGACTTTTAAATTTTTAATTTTAGGGGTAGCTATACATCCTGTCAATAGCCCCAATGATAACAAAACCACGATCACCTGCTTCATCTTTTCAAGCCCTCATAGATAAAGCTTAAACCTTTAAGCGTTAAGTCCCTGTCGATTTTATCGATTGACTTACAATACCCCGCGATCAATGCGATATTGCCTCCGGTAGCGATTAATCTGGCCTGCCTGCCTATTTTATCTTTTATCCGCCGAGCTAAATCATCGGTAAGCGCGGCAAAGCCATATACTATTCCGCTGAGCATGCTTGTTTTAGTATCCCGGCCGATAAATTCTTTAGGTTTATCTAATTTTACTTTTGGCAATAATGCCGTACGTTCAGCCAGAGTATCCAGGGAAATGGCTAAACCGGGTAAAATCATACCGCCAAGATATTCCCTATCTTTTGAAATCACGTCAAAGGTTACGGCAGTCCCAAAGTCAACCACAATCAGCGGCGCTTTATAAAGCATTACTGCGGCATAGGCATTGACTAAACGGTCCTGGCCCACTTGCTTAGGGTTACGATAAAGGTTCTTTAGGGGAACCACTAAATCCTTACCTATAATATAGGGCCTCCTACCTAACAACCGCAAAAGGCCTTTTTTTAATACCCCGGTTACTTTGGGCACCACACTACAGATAACAATATTATCTACATCAGCCGCACCTAATTTAGCTTTAAGCATTTTAAAACAATACCCTGCCGTAGGAATGCAGAATGTTTTCGAAAGCCTTCTGCCTTTAAATAGCCCGAAATTAATATTGGTATTACCGATGTCTACCGTTAATAGCATACTCCTCGCATAGGGACGGTTCTCAACTCAATCGAGAACTGTCCCTTCTTAAGGGACAGTTCTGCTTTGTTTGGAGAACCGTCCCTTAAGTTCAGTAATTTTATCTCTTAAACCCGCTGCTTTTTCAAACTGCAGATTCCTGGCGGCTAATTCCATTTCGTATTGTAATTGCGAAATATATTTATTTATCTCATAATCGTCTTTATCCTGTCCGGTTAAATTCACCACCAGCTCTTCCGCTCCTGCTAAATCCTCAATTCCCTGCCTTATGGCTTTTTGGATGGAGCGCGGGCTGATTTTATTTTTCCGGTTGAATTCCAGTTGCACCGTTCTCCTGCGGTTGCTTTCCGAAATTGCCTTTTTCATTGAGCCGGTGATATTATCCGCATACATAATTACCATGCCGTTAATATGCCGCGCGGCGCGGCCTGAGACTTGGATCAAAGAAGTAGCACTACGCAGGAATCCTTCTTTGTCCGCATCTAAAATCGCCACCAATGATACCTCGGGTAAATCGAGGCCTTCTCTTAAAAGATTGATCCCCACCAAACAATCAAAATCCCGGCGCCTTAATTCCCGCAGGATTACAGAGCGCTCAATAGTCTTAATATCCGAATGTAGATATCTTACTTTTAATCCCTGCTCTTGTAAATAAGTAGTTAGCTCTTCGGCCATCTTCTTGGTAAGTGTAGTGACTAAAACCCGCTCGTTTTTTTTGGCGCGCATTTTAACTTGGCTGACCAAATCCGGTATCTGGTTTTCTGAGGGTTTAATGATTATTTCGGGATCTATAAGCCCGGTAGGGCGGATGATCTGTTCGATGACTTTACCTTCGCTTTTTTCTATTTCATATTCATTGGGTGTGGCTGAAACAAAGACTGTCTGTTTTACTAATGCCTCGAACTCCGGAAATTTTAAAGGGCGATTATCCAGGCAAGAAGGAAGCCTGAAACCATACTCCACCAAAACCTCTTTTCTGGCGCGATCCCCTTCGTACATCCCCCTTACCTGCGGCAGACTCACATGCGACTCATCAAGTATGGTCAAAAAATCATTCGGGAAATAATCAATCAAAGAATATGGCCGGCACCCTGCAGGCCGATTGGAAAGATGGCGCGAATAATTTTCAATACCATGGCAATAACCGATCTCTTTTAACATCTCCATATCGTATTTGGTGCGCGATTCCAGACGCTCTGCCTCCAATAATTTATTCCTGCTTTTTAGAGCTTTAAGCTGCTCCGCTAATTCCTGCTCAATAGATTGAATCGCATTGCCAATTTTATCCTGCGAAACCATAAAATGCTTTGCCGGATAAATTGCTATTTTTTCTAATGAGTTCAGAATTTCTGCCGACACCGGGTTTATTTCGAGGATCTTTTCGATTGTATCCCCATCAAAATGTATGCGTAAGGCATTTTCCTGATAAGAAGGAAATACTTCCAGCACATCCCCTCTTACCCGCAATCTTCCCCGGATAAACTCGTAATCATTACGCTCATATTGAATTTGGATGAATTTTAAAATCAGGGTATCGCGGGAAATATTCTCACCCCTTTTGATTGTGATCAGCGATCCGCGATAATCATCGGGTGAACCTAAATTATAGATGCATGATACTGAAGCTACGATTAAAACATCATTGCGCGACATAAGGCTGCTGGTGGCGGAAAGCCTTAAACGGTCCAGCCTATCGTTAATAGAAGCGTCCTTTTCGATATAGGTATCCGTGGAAGGGACATATGCCTCGGGTTGATAATAATCATAATAACTGACAAAATACTCCACGGCATTTTGCGGAAAAAATTCTTTAAATTCTGAATACAGCTGTGCGGCCAGGGTTTTATTATGGGAGACAATCAGGGTGGGTTTATTAATCTCTGCGATAACATTAGCTAGGGTGAACGTCTTTCCTGAGCCGGTAACCCCTAAGAGGGTATGAAACCTCTTCCCCGATAATAACAAATCAGCTAATTCTTGGATTGCCTTAGGCTGGTCTCCGCAGGGAGAGAAATTTGAAACCAGTTTAAACTTTTCCATGCATTATAATATCTCTAAACTGATATCTGTGGATCTAACGGAATGGGTTAATTCTCCGACAGAAACCATCTCCACACCGGTAGAAGCAACTTTCTTAACATTTTTTAAGCTGATTCCTCCTGATGCCTCTAATTTAGGTGATAGGTTATAGGCGATAGGTGATAGGTGATTCCTTATTTGCACCGCTTTTCTTATCTCTTTTAAACTCATGTTATCCAGCATAATTACATCTGGTTTCAATTTTAATGCCTTTCTAAATTCTTTTAATGTTTTTACTTCGATTTCTATTTGGACTTTGGGCGAGATTTTCTTGTCGATTTCTTTAAAACCTATAACCCATAACCTATTCCCTATAACCTTCAGATGATTGTCTTTAATAAGTATCATCTCATCTAATTTCATCCTATGATTATAGCCTCCCCCTATCCTTACCGCATATTTTTCTAAAAGCCGCAGGCCGGGAGTAGTTTTACGCGTATCTAAGATTCTTAGCTTGTATGGCTTTATCTGGTTTACAAATTCTTTTGTTTTAGTGGACACTCCGCAAAGATGCGTCAGTAAATTCAACGCCACTCTTTCCGCGGCCAATATGCTCTTGGCCCTTCCGCTAACTTTAGCAATTGTTTTACCTTTTCTAACCCCTTCCCCCTCTCTTACCAGAGGTTTAAATTTGATATTTTTATCTTGTATCTTTAGTAATTGCGCAACTACCCCCAAGCCGCATACCACGCAATCCTCTTTTGCTAAAAAAACCCCCTTGATTAATTTTTTCTTAGGAATAAAGGTTTCGCTGGTAATATCTTTTTCGCCGATATCCTCCCTTAAGGCATTTTTTAAAAAATCGTTTAAGTCTGTGTTTTTAGCGTAATTCATCCAGCATCCTCTCTAACCGCTTCAACTCATCATCTAATTTTGCCTTGCTTTCTAATTCATTATCCACAATATCCTTAGGCGCTTTTTTGATAAAATCCGGGTTCTTCAGCCGCTCCTCTTTAGCTTTCCTGAGCTGGCTTAAATTACGGATTTTTTCACTAAACTTATGCTGCTCTTTCGTAACATCAAGCAAACCGGTAAAATGCAAATATAGATCAATATCCTCTACTGTAGCACTTATGGCAGCAGCAGGCTTCATATCGGAATCCAGCAATTCCAACTCTTCCAATTTGGCTAAGTTTTTAATCAAAGCGCTATTATCTTTGACTAATTTCTGCTTAATTTTAGAATGCGGATAAAGAGAGACTTTTACTTTTTCCTCCGCTTTCACTTCAAGGGAACTGCGTAGATTTCTTATTTGAGTAATGATGCCGAATACTGATTGCGCCTGTTTTTCTAATTTTTTGTCGATTAATTGTTCCTGGATATGCGGCCAGGGTTCAGTCACAATGCTAGTTTTTAAGTTTTTGGGTTCTTCCCCCCTTAAACCTATTCTTTGCCAAATTTCTTCGGTCACAAAAGGCATAAAAGGATGCAGCACCCTTAAGAATTTCTCTAAAATCTTATACATTACTAATTGATTGTGCGGATTTTTTATATCCGGCTTGATGATTTCTAAATACCAGTCGCAGAATTCATGCCAGAAAAAGCCATAGAGCATAGTTGCCGCTTCATTAAACTTATAGCTATCTAATGCCTTGTCCGTATCTTTTAAAACAGAATAAAACCTGCTTAATATCCAACGGTTGACAATACCTAAGTCTTCTTTCTTAAAGAGCTCGCATAAATCTAATTCCTTGCAATGGACTCTTCCCGCAGGGGACTCTCCCTCAATAAGAGAAAATTCTAAATTCGTCATGATAAACCTGGAGGCATTCCAGATCTTATTGGCGAAGTTTCTGCCTTGTTCAAACCTTTCTTTAGTTAAAAATACATCCTGTCCTTGCGCGGTGATAGAGATCAGGCTAAAACGCAGGGCATCCGCGCCATATTCATTGATCATCTCTAAGGGGTCAATAATATTACCTAAGGATTTAGACATCTTTTTGCCTTCTATGTCGCGCACGGTCCCATGAATATATACATCCTTAAAAGGAATATCCTGCATGAATTCCAAACCTGCCATAATCATGCGCGCCACCCAGAAAAAGATTATTTCCGGGGCGGTTACCAGAGTTCTGGTAGGATAAAAATATTTTAAATCCGCCGACTGGGTTGGCCAATAAAATGTGGCAAATGGCCAAAGCCAGGAAGAAAACCAGGTGTCCAATACATCTTCATCCTGATAAATATCGCTTGAGCCGCAACAAGGGCATTTATCGGGTTTTGTGCGGGAAACAATCACCCCTGCCTGGCAGCCTTTACAATAATATACCGGGATACGGTGCCCCCACCATATCTGCCTGGATATACACCAATCCTGAATATTTTCCATCCAATTTAAATAAACTTTAGTCCAACGCTGAGGATAAAATTTAATTTTGCCTTTTTTAACAGCTGCTATTGCCGGCTTTGCCAAAGGCTGCATCTTGACAAACCATTGTTTGGATAAATACGGCTCAATTATAGTTTGGCAGCGGTAACAATGACCGGCTGATAATTGATGCGGTTCAATTTTTTCTAACAGGCCTTTGGTTTTTAAGTCTACTAGGATTGCGTCCCGAGCTTTAAACCTGTCCATCCCGGCGTAAATGCCGGCTAATTCATTCATCCGTGCGTCAGGATGCATCACATTCACAAATTCTAAGCCATGTTTTTTTCCCAATGCATAATCATTGGGGTCATGCGCAGGAGTCACCTTTACAGCGCCGGTACCAAACTTCGCATCTACCATATTATCTGCGATGATCTTTATTTCCCGGTTTATCAAAGGCAAAATTAAAGTTTTGCCAATAAGTTTTTTATAGCGTTTATCTTTAGGGTTAACCGCAACCGCGGTATCGCCTAACATTGTCTCCGGACGGGTAGTAGCTACTATAATATAAGGGAGAGTCCCCTTCTTGGGGATGAGTCCCTTAAAATTCCCCTTAAGAGGGTATCTTAAATAATAAAGGCTCCCTTGTAAATCGCGGTGGGGTGCCTCTTCATCAGAAAGGGCGGTTTGACAACGCGGACACCAATTAATAATATAATTGCCCTGATATATCAGGCCTTTCTCGTATAACCTGACAAAGGCTTCGATTACTGCCTTAGAATACTCCTCATCCATAGTAAAACGGGTCCTCTGCCAATCGCAGGAAGAACCTAGTTTTTTCAGTTGATGGATGATCGTGGAGCCGTACTCTTCTTTCCATTGCCGGACCTTTTCAATGAATTTTTCTCTGCCTAAATCTTGACGCTTAAGCCCTTCTTTGGCAATAGACTTCTCTACCACATTCTGAGTGGCGATCCCGGCGTGGTCAGTCCCCGGCATCCAAAGAGATTCTTCGCCTTTCATACGATGATATCTAATCAGTATATCCTGAATAGTATTATTCAGGGCGTGGCCCATATGCAGGATTCCGGTCACGTTTGGGGGAGGGATGACTATAGAGAAAGGCTTTTTATTGGGGTTAGGTTTAGCGGCAAAAAGATTATTCTCTTCCCAGAATTTATACCACTTATCCTCGGTTTCTTTAGGATTATAGCGGGATGGGATTTCATTTATATTCATGCCTCATTTACCTTATCTTTTAATAACTTATACTCCACACTATCCACTAATGCCTTCCATGATGCCTCGATAATATTTTCTGAGACGCCGATAGTGCTCCAGGTATCAGATTCATCTTGCGATTGGATGAGTACGCGCACCTTAGCCGCTGTGCCCACTTTTTCATCGAGGATCTTAACCTTAAAATCGGAAAGGCGCATCTTTGATAATGTAGGGTAAAACCCTTTAAGCGCTTTACGCAGCGCATTATCCAAAGCATTTACCGGGCCATCTCCTTCTGCGGCAGTATGCTCTTTGACACCCTTTACTTTTAATTTAATGATTGCTTCGGAGGTGATCTTTTTATCCGAATTCTTTTCAATTACCACGCGAAAACCTTCTAATTTGAAAAATTCTTTATATTTTTTCAACGCCTTTTTCATTAAAAGTTCAAATGACGCTTCCGCTGCTTCAAAATGATAGCCTTGATGTTCCAGTTTTTGGATGAGTTTTAAAATCTTTTTAGTCTTAGGGTCTGTTTTGCTCAGATCCAGGCTTAAGTCTTTGGCGCGGATTAAAATACCGGTCTTACCAGCTAATTCCGAAACCAGCATTCTCCTGCGGTTACCCACCAGCATTGGCTCAATGTGTTCGTAGGTCTTTGGATTCTTCATTACCGCGTTAATGTGCACTCCTCCCTTATGCGCAAATGCCGATTGCCCCACATAAGGCTGGTCATTGCGCTCTTTCATATTACTGATTTCGCTCACAAAATACGAAAGATGGGTTAGCTCTTTTAGTTTCTCATCGCTGATACAATCCAGGCATAATTTTATTTTAAGATTAGCGATGATCGGGATTAAATCCGCGTTTCCGCAGCGCTCACCGTAACCATTGATCGTGCCTTGCACCATATCGCACCCTGCCTGGACTGCGGCAATGGAATTAGCCACTGCCAAACCCGCATCATTATGGCAATGAATCCCTAAAATCACATCAATCCTGGGCCTGATTTCTCTGATTACACGGCTGACTTCTGAAGTCAATGTCCCACCGTTAGTATCGCAAAGAATAATTGCCTTTGCCCCTGCCTCCCGGGCAGTCAATAAGCACTTTAGGCTATATTCTGGATTGGCATTATAGGCATCAAAAAAATGTTCGGCATCATAAAAAACGTTTATGCCTCTTAAGATCAGGAAACTAACCGTGTCTTTAATCATCTCCAGGTTTTGATCTAACGTAGTCTTTAGCACGTCTTTGATATGTAAATCCCAGGTTTTTCCAAAAATAGTGGCAATCTTAGCCTGAGATTTTATCAGGGCCTTAAGATTATTATCATCACTGGCCCTGGAATTGGGCCTGCGGGTAGATCCAAAAGCCACCAGCTGGCTGTTTTTTAAGCTCTTCTTGGCCATCTTTAAATAAAACTCCATATCTTTAGGATTGGAACCCGGCCAACCGCCCTCAATATAATGCATCCCTATTTTATCCAATTCCAAAGCAATACGGATCTTATCCGTCGCCGAATAAGATATTCCTTCTCCTTGTGCACCGTCACGTAAAGTTGTGTCGTATAATTCTATTTTCACCATTTCAACCTCGGCTTTTTGCTAAACCAAATTTGCCATGTAAAGTCCTTACCGCTTGCTCGGCAAACCTCTTCTTTATAATACAGGAAATGCTGATATCGGAAGTAGAAATCATCTCAATATTGATTTTATCTCTGGCTAAGCTGTCAAACATAGTCGCGGCTACTCCCAGATGGGATTTCATACCTACGCCTACAATGGAGACACGCGCGATGTCCTTATCCTCCAGAACTTCCCCTGCCTGCATTCCTTTAGCCATCTTTCTGGTGAGCCGGCTGGCTTTAGAGAGTTCGCTTTTGTTTACGGTAAAAGAAATGTCAGTCTGTCTTAAGTGGCTGACGTTTTGCACGATCATATCTATATTTATTCCTGCAGCAGACAATTCCTTAAAAATTTTTGCGGCCACACCCGGCCGGTCAGGAACACTACAAATGGTGATCTTGGCCTGATTTTTATTTATAGTTACGCCGCTCACCACCACCTCTTCCATCATCTTAGCCTCCTTAGTAATCAGCGTTCCGCTCTGATAATTGAAACTGGAACGTACATGTATGGGGACATTGAATTTCTTGGCTACTTCTATGGAGCGCGCCTGCATTACCTGGGCACCTAATGAGGCCATCTCCAACATCTCGTCATAAGAGATATGATTGATTTTTCTTGCCTTGGGCTCTATGCGCGGATCAGTGGTATATATACCTTCTACATCGGTATATATTTCGCAATTTTTAGCACCCAGCTCCTTGGCTAAAGCCACAGCGGTTAAATCCGAACCTCCCCTTCCTAAAGTAGTAATATCTTGATTGAGTGTGACACCTTGAAATCCAGCCACAATCACAATCTTACCCCGTTTTAATTCTTCTCTGATTTTATCAGTATTTATTTTTATAATCCTGGCGCGGGTATGACTTGTATCAGTGATAATACCCACCTGTGCGCCGGTAAAAGAGATCGCCTCAAAACCTAATTTGTGTATTGCCATCGCCAGTAATGCTACAGAAATCTGCTCTCCGGTGGATAATAACATATCCATTTCGCGTTCAGATGGCTCAAGGTTAATTTTATTTGCCAATTCAATAAGTTCATCGGTAGTATCTCCTAACGCGGAAACTACCACTACTAAGTCGTAGCCCTTCTTTCGATAATCGACCACCCGTTTGGCTACATTTTGAATCCGTTCGACATTAGCTACCGAAGAGCCTCCGAATTTTTGTACGATCAGGCCTTTATGCATATCCCTCCTTTAATAATCCTCTGCGCATTTTTAGAATCACCGAGCCCACTTCCCAGGACATAAAAGCGGCCAATATAATTAAAAGAGCCGTGATAATAAAAAGCACTACGTCTTTAAGTATAAAATATTTCACTACTTGAAATACTAAAGCGGCTACGGCAGTGATTAACATAAACAATGCCGGCCATAAAGTAAATTTGGCACTTTTTTTCTTGGATAAAAGCCAGCAGCTTAAAACGAATAATGCTAATGCTGCCACCAGCTGATTTGACGCCCCGAATACCGGCCAGATCTTCTGCCATTTTCCGCTAAAGGCCAAAGCGGAGCTTACAATTATAATTAAAAGGGTGGATAAATAACGGCTTTTAATTTTAAATAATTCTTCGGTTAAATAACGGGAAATTCTCGTAGCAGTATCTAAGGTGGTAAGAATAAATGCATTCAATATCGTAACGGCAATAAACGGGCCATAATCGCCAAAAATACTCTTAGTAATCACGCCAAAGCCTTTTGAAAATATACCGATTGAGCTCATATTTTTTAACGCTAAACCGAAATTATCGCCGGGTTTAAATAATATGCCTGCCGTAATAATGGCTAATACCGCTACTAATCCCTCGGCAACCATGCCTCCGTAGCCGACTCTTTTTACATGGCGTTCATTGGCAATTTGTTTGGAAGAGGTGCCGCTGGCGATCAAGGAATGAAACCCGGAAACCGCGCCGCAGGCAACCGTAACAAATAATGCCGGCCAAAGATACCCTTCGTTACTGGACCAATTTTGATAAGCAGGCATGGTTAATACTGGACGGGAAATCAGCAGGCCTAAATAAGCCGTACCTACCCCAAAAAATAGCAGGAAACTCGATAAATAATCCCGCGGCTGTAAAAGTATATTTACCGGTAAAACCGAGGCAAGAAAACAGTAGATAAACAAAACTAAAAGCCAAATATTTATGCTGCTATGAATAGGTAAGTTATTGCCCAAAAACATCAAGCCAGTCAGGCATAAAAGGCCAAATATTGTCGCTAGAACAGAATTTGTTTTGGTGTGATATAAAAGAAAACCCACTATCATTGCCACCGGAATAAGACCCAATGACGGCAGGACTATCTTAGGCTCCTTGACAAATGTATCGGCGCAAAGATAAGCAAATACGGCAATTACCAAAATCAAGGCCAGCCAGACGAATAAAGAAAATAAAATTTTTGCCCGCTTGGATATTACATGTTGGGCAATATCGGCGACCGATGCACCCCCTTCACGCACAGAAGTAATCAACGAGCCGAAATCGTGTACTCCTCCGATAAAAATCGTCCCTAAGATTACCCATAGTAACGCCGGCAACCAGCCCCATAACATTACCGCGAAGACCGGGCCGATTATTGGCCCTGCGCCGGCAATAGAAGCAAAATGATGCCCGAACAAAACCAACCAGTTCTTTGCCGGGATAAAGTCGACGCTGTCATATTTAGAATATGCGGGAGTTGATCTCTTGGGATCAATATGCCAAAGGACTTGAAGCTTCTGCGCGTAAAACCGATACGCCCAGAAGAATGATACTGTAGCAATTAGGACAATAACTAAAGAATTCATCGCTTAACCTAAAGGCAGCTTAATAAAATAATCCATTAATTCATGGCCTTTTTCAAAATAAAGATCGGATTTTTGCGCTTCCTTTTCGCTGTAACCGGCAAATCCGCCAGCTGCAATATCTTTACCGTAAATGCCGAAAAAGACATCATCAGCAGTATGAGTTCTCAGTTGAATTGGTGTAGCGTGATCCGGTAAAACCAAAATGCGAAAATCCCTATTGTGTTTAAATGCCTCTAATATCGTACCCACCACTAATCGGTCAAATCTTTCAATAGCAGTAATTTTCTCTCTTAAATCTCCGTTATGGCTTGCTTCATCGGGTGCTTCTACATGCACAAAAACAAAATCTTTCATTTTTAACGATTCTAATGCCGCCTTGGCCTTGCCTTCATAATCAGTATCATAATATCCGGTTGCTCCGGGGACATTGATTACATCAAAGCCTAGAATCCTGCCTAACCCTTTGATTAAATCTACCGCCGATATCACGCTGCCGGTGAGCCCGTATTTTTCGGTAAATTTTGGTAAATCAGGTTTACGGCCTTGGCCCCAAAGCCAAATCATATTCGCGGGATTTTCTTTTAAATCAAGACGCACCAAGTTAATTTCATGGCTTGCTAAAATACTATACGCATCCTGCATTAATTTTATTAACACCCCGGCATTCTCCCCCTTAGGCAGATTCTTGGAAATGCTTTGCCCGATAATATCGTGGGGCGGCCGGCAAATTAAATCCTGAAAGTGTTCCTCTGCTCCTCTTTTTATCAGTAAAAGATGCCTGTAGCTTACTCCGGGATAAAATTTAAACTTATTTGTCCCTAAATGTTTGTCGATAAATTTTATGATGATTGCGGCTTCTTTGGAACCTATGTGGCCGGCGCTATAATCTGTAAG
>Ga0315286_10004521_pt1 | contig 13343 bp, 9 predicted proteins | sample YL17G10_0_MG_FD_205038 | JGI IMG/M metagenome (GOLD analysis project Ga0315286, IMG submission 205038) | Sediment microbial communities from Yellowstone Lake, YNP, Wyoming, USA - YL17G10_0 | ecosystem: Environmental > Aquatic > Freshwater > Lake > Sediment | place: USA: Wyoming | collected... | reverse complement strand
GTCGGCAAACGGGTCCCACTCCATCCTGCCGCCGGGCTGACCGAACCCCGCGGCGACGTACCGCCCGCCCTGCCGCACGAGGCCCAGCCCCTCGCGCACGACGGCGGCCGTGCCGACGGCCTCGTAAACGGCATCGGCGCCGCGCCCGCCCGTCAGGCCGCGGACGAACTCGCGGCGCTCCTCGGGCGTGGTGTTCCTCACGGTCAGCGTGTGCGTAGCGCCGAACCGCCTGGCCAACTCCAGGCGCCCCTCGGACCGCGAGATGAAAATGATGGGCCCCGCCCCGCACTCACGCGCGAAGGCCGCCAGCCAGCATCCGAGCGGCCCGGCGCCTTGTACCACGACGGCCTCGCCCTCTCGCGGCTCGAAGAAGTCGAAGGCGTGGGCCGCTGTGGACCCGGAGCACGCTACGGTCACGAGCGTCCTCTGGTGCTCCGGCGGCACGTCGTCGATGGCGATGATGTCGGTCCGGGCGTCGAGCGGCAGGTACTGGCTGTAGCAGCCGTTGACGTGCGGCGGCACTGCGGTCGAGCGGTGGATGCCGTAGACGAACCGCTCGGGGCACAAATGGTGCTCGCCGCGCGAGCAGAAGAAACACCGGCCGCAAACCACGCTCCGGTTCCAGAGGATCTTCTGGCCGGCCTTGAGCGGCCGCCCCGCGAGGTCGGACTTCGCGCCCCGCATCTCGACGATCTCGCCAACGCCCTCGTGGCCGAGGATGATCGGCAGGGGCGTCCGCGGGTCCTCGCCGGAGGCCATGTGGAGGTCCGACCCGCACACTCCGGCGGCCGTGACCCTGACGAGCACTTCGCCCGGTGCGAGGGGCAGGAGGTCGAACTCGCGCGGCTCCAGCGGTTTCTTGAACCCGACAAGCACCTGGGCCAGAGTCTTCATGGCGAGCGAGTCCCTTTTCGGGCGGCGAGGCCCCATGATAGCGGCGCGGGGCAACCTTGACAATCTCGTCCCCGTGTGCCATCATGCTTTCACTGGCTGGCCCAGGCAACCAGCCCCTGCGCAAGATCGCCCCCTTCGCCTGAAGAGGTGTTGCCATGCGTACGGTGAAAAGCGTGAAGTACGTATCCGGGTACACGCTCCTCGTCGAGTTCGACGACGGAATGGTGAAGTCTGTGGACCTCGGGCCGCACCTCGAGGGAACGATCTTCGAGCCCCTGAAGAATCGCGAGTACTTCAAGACCGTACAGGTAAGCGAGGACATCGGTACCATCGTTTGGGACAATGATGCCGACTTTTCACCGGAGTTTCTGTACGAGATCGGCGTCGACGTGGGGAAACCAACCCGCGTCGGGTAGCGCGGGGGAGAGACGCCCCCGCGCGGATATACGGTGGGGGCCAGTATCATCGGTACTTTGAGAAAGGGAATCGACCATGAGAATCGCGTTCTGCGTAGCCCTTCTGGCAGCAGTAGTGTTAACCTCGGCGGCGCTGGCCTTGCCGGCGGCGGCGGCCGACAAGATCAACCTCCTCATCATCGACGGGCAGAACGGCCACGACTGGAAGGCCACCACCCCGGTCATCAAGGACATCCTGGCCAAGACCGACCGGTTCAACGTCGGCGTGTGCACGAGCCCGCCCCAACTCGGCGGCAAGGCGACCGACGCCGAAAAGGCGGCCAACAAAGAGGCGTGGGCCAAGTTCCGCCCCGACTTCGAGAAGCACCAGGTCGTACTCATCAACTATTGCGGCCAGCCGTGGCCCGAAGAGGTCGTCAAGGGGCTGGAGAAATACGTCGAGGACGGCGGCGGCCTGGTGGTCTACCACTTCGCGGTGGCCGGGTGGCCGCAGTGGGAGGCGTGGAACAAGATGATCTGCCTGGGGTGGAAGCCGGCCTCCTTCGGCGACCGCATCTCGATCGACGACTCGGGCAAGATCGTCCGCACGCCCAAGGGCGAAGGCCCCGGCTGCGGCCACGGCCCGGCCCACGAGTGGGCGGTCGACGTCCGGGATAAGGACCACACGATCACCAAGGGCATGCCCGCCAGGATGCCGCATGTCAAAGACGAACTCTATCACGGGCAGCGCGGCCCGGCCCCGGAGACGATGCACGTCCTGTCGTCGGCCTTCTCCGACAAGGCCAAGGGCGGCACGGGCACGAATGAGCCGATCACATGGACCAACACGTTCGGCAAGGGCCGCGTGTTCGTGACGCTGCTGGGCCACGACGGTCCGGCGACGAGCGACCCGCTGAGCACGGCGTTCCTGACGCGCGGGGCCGAGTGGGCCGCCACGGGGGCCGTGACGATCCCGCTGCCGAAGGACCTGGTGGCCGCCGAGGCGAAGTAGGCGATTGCGCTTGGGCGTAGCACGAACAAACAACGACACGCGCCCCGGCGCGCGGGGCGGCTAAATGAGTATATACGCGCACGCGCGCACTATGTAGCCCCCGGTGACCGCCCTGGGGGCTTTGTATTGCGCGGAGACGCTACAACTTGACCATCGCGCCGCGGCCGTTGGCGGTCAGGACGACGTGGCCGTCGCCCAGGAGGTTCTCGAGGTCGCGCTCGAGCGATGCGTCCATGGCCACGCGCAGGTCCTCGCCCGCGCGGATGAGCGTGCGTGCGTGGTTCGGGCCCTCGAGTTCCAGGTAAAGGGGCAGCGGGCCGGGATGGTCGGCCAGCACCTGCCGCAGAGCCGCCAGCATTTCCGCGTCGAGCCCCTCTTCGCGCAGGCGGATAACGACCGCGTTCGAGAACTTGCGCTGGCCCTCCGTCACGTCGAGGACTTCATTGACCCTGAGTTGCGGTTCCTCGCGCGCGCGGTCGACCTGGCCGCGCACGAACACGACGCGGTCGGCCTCGATCAGGTTCTGGCACTCGGCGTACTTGTCGGGGAAGGCGACGCACGCCACGGTGCCGGCGAGGTCTTCGAGGTCGAAGACGGCCATCTTGGCGCCGATGTTGCGCCCGGTCTTGGTGATGATCGTGCGCACGCTCTTGATGAGGCCGCCGAGGGTGATCTCGGCGTTCGGCTGGAACTGGGCGAGGTCGGTCGAGAAGGCCGTCGCGAAGTGCCTGAGGACCTTCTCGTACCGGCCCAGCGGGTGATGCTTGACGTAGAGGCCGAGCGACTCCTTCTCGCACTCGGAGAGTTTCTCTTCGGACCACTCGGGGATGTCGGGCAGGACCTCCTGCGCAGCCGGGGCCTCCGCGGCGAACTCGCCGAAGAAGTTCATCTGGCCGCGGCGCGAGTCGTCCTGGGCCGAGGCGCCGGCCGAGAGGGCCTTCTCGAGGACCGCCGCCAGTTGGCTCCGGCGCGCCGCCGTCGAATCGAACGCGCCGCACTTGATGAGGCTCTCGACCGCCGCCCGGTTCACGGCCGCCAGGTCGACCTCTTCGCAGAAGTGGAAGATCGACTTGAACACGCCCACCCGCTTCCGGGCAGCCATGACGGCCTCGACGGCCCGGTCGCCGATACCCTTGACCGCAGCCAGGCCGAAGCGGACGCGGTCGCCCACCACCGTGAAGTCGGACCCCGACTCGTTGACGTCGGGCGGCGCCACCGTGATGCCCATGCGCCGGCATTCGTCCATGTACTCGGCCAGTTTGTCGGAGTCGGCCATCTCGAACGTCAGCAGGGCCGCCATGAACTCCAGCGGATAGTGGACCTTCAGGTACGCCGTCTGGTAGGCGATCTGGGCATAGCGGGCCGAGTGGCTCTTGTTGAAGCCGTAGCCGCCGAAGCGGGTGATGAGTTCCCAGACTTCGGCGGCGCGCGACTCGCCCAGGTGGTGCTTCTTGCACCCCGCCAGGAAGGCCCCCTGCTCGGCGTGGATGACGTCGTGCTTCTTCTTCGAGATGGCCTTGATGAGTTTGTAGGCCCGCTCCAGCGGGATGTCGCCCAGGCGATTCACGATCCGCATGACTTGTTCCTGGTAGGCCATAATGCCGTAGGTCTCTTCCAGGATCTCTTTCATCGCCGGGTGCGGATACTCGTGGGCGGTGCGTCCGTGCTTGCGCGAGACGAAGTCGTCGATCATGACCATCGGGCCGGGGCGGTAAAGCGCGTTGGCGGCGATGAGGTCGTCGAACTTGTCGGGCTTGAGTCTTTGGAGGAGGTCCCGCATGCCCGCCGATTCAAACTGGAATATGCCGCGCGTCTCGCCGCGCGCAAACAGGCCGAAGACCTTGGGGTCGTCGAGCGGCAACTTCTCCAGGTCGATCTCGACGCCGTGGTGCGCCTTGACGAGGTCGACGGCCCGCTGCATGGTCGTCAGGGTTCGCAGGCCCAGGAAGTCCATCTTCATGAGGCCGACCTTGGCGACGACGTCCATGTCCCACTGGGTGGTGATGTCGTCTCCGACGCGGCACAGGGGCGCGTAGTTGACGAGCGGGGCGTCGGCGATGACCACCCCCGCCGCGTGCACCGACGCGTGCCGCGCCACCCCCTCCAGCCGCCGCGCGATGTCGATGAGTTCCTTGACCTGCGGCTCTTTCTGGTACATGGCCCTGAGGTCGGGTTCCTGCTCGAGGGCCCGCGCGAGCGTCATGTGGAGTTGCAGCGGGATCTTCTTGGCGATGCGGTCGACGTCGGGCAGCGGAATGTTGAGGACCCGGCCCACGTCGCGGACGGCCGCCCGGGCGGCCATCGTCCCGAACGTGATGATCTGGGCCACATCGTCTTCGCCGTACCTCTCGCGGACGTAGCGGATGAGGTCCTTGCGGCCCTCCTGGCAGATGTCGATGTCTAGGTCGGGCATCTCGTTGCGGCTGGGGTCCATGAACCGCTCAAACAGGAGGCCGTAGTGAACCGGGTCGACCGTCGAGAGGCCCAGCAGGTATGCGACCATGCACCCGACACCGCTGCCGCGCGCCCCGCATGGAATGTGGTACTCGGTGGCGTAGCGGACGAAGTCCCAGACGATGAGGAAGTAACTCGAGAACTTCTTGGCCTCGATGATTCGGAGTTCGTGTTCCAGGCGGTCCCTCAGCACCTTCGTGACGCGGCCGTAGCGGCGCGTCAGGCCCTCCTCGCACAGCCGCCGCAGCATCGAATCGGGCGTCTCGCCTTCCGGCGCCGGGTAGACCGGCGCGTGCCGCTCATGGAATGAGAGGGCCAGGTTGCACCGCCGCGCCACTTCCAGCGTGTTCGACAGGGCCTCGGGCACGTCGGCGAACCGCTGGAGCATCTCGTCGTAAGTACGCAGATGAAACTCTCGCTCGCGGTACCGCATGCGGCTCTCGTCGGCGAGAATCTTGCCCGTGCTGATGCACAGGAGGACCTCGTGGGCCCGCGTGTCGTCGGCGTGGATGTAGTGGACGTCGTTCGAGGCGACCAGCGGCACGCCCATCTCGCGGGCCAGGGCAATCACGAGCGGCCGCACGCGCCGCTCCTCCTCGATGCCGTGGTCCTGGAGTTCCAGGTAGAAGTTCTCGCGGCCGAGGATCTGGCGATACTGGTCGACAACCCGCCGCGCTCCCGCCGCGTCGCCCGCGAGCAGCCTCTGCGTGACCTCGCCCTGGAGGCAACTCGACAGGCCGATCAGGCCCTCGTGCCATTCAGCCAGGATGGCTTTGTCGATGCGGGGCCGATAGTAGAAGCCGTCGAGCGAGGCCGTCGTCGCCAGCCGGATGAGGTTCCTGTAGCCCCGCTCGTCGGTCGCCAGCAGGATGAGGTGGTGGCCGGCGTCCTGGCTGCCGGGGACGGTCTCGCGGTCCTGCCGGCGGCCAGGGGCCACGTAGGCCTCGTAGCCGATGATCGGCTTGAGGCCCGCCTCGCTGGCGGCGCTGTAGAACTCGACCGCGCCGTACAGGTTCCCGTGATCGGTGATGGCCAGGGCCTCGGCGCCCTGCTCCCTGGCCGCCTTGACGAGGTCGTCGATGCGGCAGGCGCCGTCGAGAAGGCTGTACTCGGTATGAACGTGAAGGTGAACAAAGGGCGTCTGCGGCACAACTCGCCTCGCTCTCGCGCCGGGGTCTTCGACGGGCGGAACTTCCGCGCCGAATCTACCACCCGGTGCCGCGCGCGTCAACCGGATGATCGGGAATCTTCGTTGGCGGATCAGGCGACCTCGCGAGCGAGGGCCTTCATGCCTTGCGAGTCGGCGGGGCTTTCTGTCGGCGAGCCGCCTCCGCGTCGAGAAGGCCCCGCCTGACCTGCGCGAACTTGGCCTCCTGCCCTTCGCCGGTGGACCATCGAGACACTTCCGCCATGTCTACTTCGGTGGAAGCGACCACCAGGCATGCCTGCTCCAGACACTGGCGGTCGTTGAAGTAGTAGTAGTTCGCTAACCTGTCCTTGACGCAGTCGGTGGGAGAGATGACCCGCAAGTCTCCCGTCGCCAACCTGATCTCCCGAACCTCCTTGACAGGTTCGCCGCCAACCGCAAGCGGCGGACTCATGATGTCCACAAGCAACCGGGATTCGGGATGTCTGTATGTGCGGCCGTGGCGCTCGAAGCCTATCTCGGCAAGCGCCGCCGAGATCTCCTGGGGCCTCGCGTAGACTTCGGCCACAAGGTCAAGGCCGCCGGAGACATAGGCGTTCATGGAGTAGATCGTAACGCATGTTCCTCCGGAGAGGACAACGCGGATGCCCCGCTTCAGAAGGTGTTGTTGCACGTGAGCGGCGAGTTCGGCCTCCGTCATCTCGGCGATGGGTTTCATAGCGGCTTACCTGCCCTTCGCGGCCGCTGCCTGGTCATCACGAGCGCCTGCCGCTCGGCCTCGGGGTAGAAGGTCAGCGCCTTCTCGAGCAGCGCCTTTAGTTCTTTGAGGAAAGGGTAGCGGGGGTTGAACCTGTAGAGCCGCGTGCGGCCGAGAAGTTGGCTGTAGACTACCCCGCCCGACTCAAGCCGGTCGAGTTGCCTCTGTATGGCGCTGAGTGTTGAGCCGGAGAATCTGGCTATCTGCCTCGGGTACCCCTCGTCCAGGCAGCAGAGATACATCAGCACCTTCTCCTGATCTCGTGATCCGAGCAGTGGCTCGAGCATAGGCATGATCCCCTTGGGGGACGTCTGACCCCATATCGCGCTCACATAACCTCGTAAAGAGGTCATATGACCCCTTCTGCGGTCATCCTATCGGCTTTCGGGGACTTTGGCAAGCAAAGAATTCCCTTGGGACACCACTGCTGGCTGCCACACGCCTGCACCTGCGGTACCCTCCGCCGGTAGTGTCCATCACTCTTGAAAACGTGTTTGCCACGGCCTGCCGCAGCGGGCCGAAGCGAGCCATGCCCTTGCAGGCGCGCGGGGTTGCGGGCGACCACTGGCCCCCGGAATCGAGTGTAGCGGACTTCTGGATACCGCTGCAGCCTCTGCCAAGGCACCCCTCGGCGCAGGAATCCTGTCGCTGACGGCATTTACCTCTTGACACGACACCGTTTCTCAACAATCATACTGACGGTCCGGTGGACTTCCGGCCGATAAGCACAATGTGGCGGCCCGCGTGGGCCGTCTGGAGTCATAGATTGGCAGACAACGAAAGGACCCTTTAGGTGGGACGCGGGGCCATCGACTGCCCCGTAGGTGGTTGAGCCTAAGGCCGGCCGAATCGCCGGAGGTCGAAGTCGGGCCTCTGGCGGCTCCGGCAGAACTTGTGAGGCGCGAGAAGTCTACCGGGACTAACGTGGCCCGCCGCAACACATGGCGGGCCAGGATTCCGCCGCAAGGTGGGAAAGGCAGAACGTAACGTGCGGGGCGCAGCAGCAATTCTCCTGGAGTCCGACGCGGCTTGGGGAGAGATTCTGCTCGTCTAAACCGACCCCGCATTTGTGGTCGTTGTCCCGGCAGTGCCTCGGTCCTGAGACCGGCCTCGAGGGCCGGCTCACCTCGGGCGTCCAGCCCCCTGCGGTACATGCGAGTGTTTGATTGTGCGCCCGCTGTGCCGCCGTCCCCGGAAAGCGAGTGGATTGATGACCCTCCTAGCCCTTGAGGCCGGGACCGTGGCCGCGATCGTGACCGCCGCCGTTCTGGCCGCTGCTGTCGGCGCCAGCGTCGGATACGTCGTGGCTGCCCGCCTCGCCTCGAAACGGTCGCGCCTGACCCAAGGTCAGGCCGACGAGATCCTCACCAAGGCCCGGCGTGACGCCGACGCCATGCAGAAGGAAGCCAAGGTAGGCGCCAAGGAAGAAGCCATCCGTGTCCGCGAGGCGTTCGAAAAAGAGACCGCCCAGACCCGCGAGGAACTCCGCGAACGCGAACGCCTCGTCACCAAGCACGAAGACGCCCTCGAAGCCAAAATGGAGACCCTGACCCGCAAGGAAAAGACCGTCGAGGCGAACGAGAAACGCATCGCCGACATGGAAAAGAACCTCAAGACCAAGCAGGCCGAGGTCGACCAGATGGCCGCCGAGGAGAAGCGGCTGCTCTTCAAGATCAGCGGCCTCGGACCCAACGAGGCCCGGACGATGCTCCTGGAGCGCATGGAGGCCGAGGTCCAGCACGAGGCCGCCGCCCTCATCCAGCGGGCGACCGAGCAGGCCCAGGAAACCTGCGAGCAGAAGGCCCGCGAGATCCTGGCCACCACCATCCAGCGACTCGCCTCGGACTACACCGCCGAGGTCACCGTGGCCACGGTCGACATCCCCAGCGACGAGATGAAAGGCCGCATCATCGGCCGCGAGGGCCGCAACATTCGCGCCTTCGAGCGTGTCACGGGGGTCGACGTCATCGTCGACGACACGCCCGGCGTGGTGGTCATGTCGTCGTTCGACCCCGTGCGGCGGGAAGTGGCGCGGCGGAGCCTCACGAAACTCATCGCCGACGGCCGCATCCAGCCCCCGCGCATCGAGCAGGTCGTCGCCGAGTGCAAGAAAGAGGTCGACGCCGACATCAACGAGACCGGCAAGCAGGTGGCCCTCGACACCGGCGTCCGCGGCCTTCACCCCAAGGAGGTCCAGTTGCTCGGCCGCCTGAAGTACCGCACGTCTTACGGGCAGAGCGTACTCCAGCACTCTATCGAGGTCTCGGCCCTGGCGGGGATGATGGCCGAGGAACTCGGCCTCGATGGCCAGTTGGCCCGCCGGGCCGGACTCCTGCACGATATCGGCAAGGCGATCGACCACGAGGTCCAGGGCGGCCATCCCGAGATCGGGGCGGACCTCGCGCGCCGCTACAACGAGCGGCCCGAGGTCGTCCACGCCATCGGCGGCCACCACGAGCCGAACGTGGTCGACATGCTCTACACCGTCATCGTGTCGGCGGCCGACGCCGTCAGCGCCAGCCGGCCTGGCGCCCGCCGCGAGACGCTCGAAAAGTACGTCCAGCGTCTGGAGAAACTCGAGGAGATCGCCAAGCGGTTCGAGGGCGTCGATACGGCCTACGCCATCCAGGCTGGCCGCGAGGTCCGCGTCATCGTCGATGCCGACAAGGTCGACGACTCGCTGGCCATGAAGGTCTGCCGCGATATCGCCAAGGCCGTCGAGGCCGAACTGACCTATCCCGGCGAGGTCAAGGTGACCCTCATCCGAGAGCGGCGGATTATCGAGTACGCCAGGTAACGACAATGCTGAATGTCAAATGCCGGACGCCGAATGCGAACGGCCCTGGGCACTGCCGTTCCGTTTAACATCTAGCAGTTGACGTTTGTCATTCTCCTTTAGGGGGTTCCCATGGACTTCCGCGCCCTCCTCGTCGGCGACATCGTCGGCAAACCCGGACGCCGGGCCCTCGCCGTCGCCCTGCCCCAACTCATGAAGGACCGCCCCATCGACGTCATCATCGTCAATGGCGAGAACACGGCGGGCGGGTCCGGCATCACACCGGTCATCTTCGAGGAACTCCGCGCCATGGGCGTCGACGTCGTGACCATGGGCGACCACGTGTACCGCAAGAAAGAGGCCGTGCCCCTCTTGGCCGAGTCGGACCGGATCCTGCGGCCGCTGAACCTGCCCAACGAGGCCAAGGGCCGCGGCTGGACGGTGCTGGAGAGCCAGTCGGGCTTTCCGTTCGCCGTCATCACGCTCCTGGGGCGCACGTTCATGAAGCCGTCGAACTGCCCGTTCCACGCGGCCGACAAGGCCCTGGCAGAGATCGGCGACCGGGCGAAACTCATCTTCGTCGAGATGCACGCCGAGGCCACCAGCGACAAGATCGGCATGGGCTGGCACCTCGATGGCCGGGCCACCTGCGTCTTCGGCACCCACACGCACGTGCAGACCTCCGACGAGCGGGTCCTGGCCGGCGGCACCGCGTACATCACCGACCTCGGGATGACCGGCCCGCACGAGGGCATCCTGGGCCGCCGCAAGGAGAAGGTCCTCTCGGCCCTCATCACGGGCATGCCGACGTACTTCGACGTAGCCTCGGGCGACCTGCGCGTCTGCGGCGCTTTGGTGACCGCCGACACCCAGACCGGCCGCTCAAGCGCGATCGAGCGCATCATGGTCCCCGTGCCGGAATCCCTCGCCTACCCGCCCAAGCCGCCCGGCACCGCCGCACCCAGCGCCGAACCGGCCGAACCCGCCGACGCAGGCGACAGCCTGGAGAGTCCGTAGGAGCACCCGAGCACAGAATGAGCGCCTCCGGAAATGGATTGACTCCCGCCCGCCGCGTCTCCCTAATGGACCTCGAAAGCGAGGGCATACCATGAACCGTCGCGAATGGCTGAAGACTGCGGCACTGGCGGGCGGGGCGGCGATGGCGGGCGGGCGCATACCCGCGCTCGACGCCAAGGCAGCGGTGTTGCCGCAACCCAGGGCGGCCCCGGCCGGCGCTCCCGCCGCGGCGGGCAAGGACCTCTGGAAGAAACTCCCGCGGTGGCGCGGTTTCAACCTCCTCGAAAAGTTCATGGTCCACTCCAATAAGCAGTTCGTCGAAACCGACTTCGAGTGGATCCACGAGTGGGGCTTCGACTTCGTCCGCCTGCCGATGGACTACCGCTGCTGGACCGATAAGGACGACCCTTACAAGTTCGACGAGCGGGTCCTCAAGGAGATCGACCAGGCGGTCGAGTTCGGACGCAAGCACAAGGTGCACGTGAACCTGTGCCTGCACCGCGCGCCGGGGTACACGGTGGCGCAGCCGCCGGAGAAACTCAACCTGTGGCAGGACGAGGAGGCCCAGAAGCAGTTCGACACCCAGTGGGCGATGCTGGCCAGGCGCTACAAGGGCCTCCCGTCGACCGAGGTCAGCATCGACCTCGTGAACGAGCCCGACAACCGCGTCACCCCCGAGGCCTACGCCAAGGTGGTGCGGCGCGTGGCGGCGGCCATCCGCAAGGAGGATGCCGACCGCCTGATCATCGCCGACGGACGGTCCTGGGGCCGCGAGCCCGTCTTTGAACTCGTCGACGACCGTATCGCCCAGAGCACTCGCGGCTACGAGCCGTTCCACCTGACACACTACAAGGCGTCGTGGGTGGGCGGCGGCAACTGGGCCGAACCCACCTGGCCCCTCCAGGAAGGCCAGAAGCCATTCGACCGTGCGCGGCTTCAGCAGACCTGCATCGCACCGTGGCAGAAACTCGAGGCCCGCGGCGTGGGCATCCACGTGGGCGAGTGGGGCGCGTTCAACAAGACTCCGCACGCGGTGGTGCTGGCGTGGATGCGCGACTGCCTCGCCCTGTGGAAGGAGGCGGGGTGGGGCTGGGCGATGTGGAACTTCCGCGGCGCGTTCGGCGTGCTCGACTCGGGGCGGGCCGACGTCCAGTACGAGGACTTCCGCGGCCGCAAACTCGACCGCCAGATGCTCGACCTGCTGCGCGAAGTGTAATCCCATGAAAGGCTGCCTCCAATCGTGTAAGTGTAGGGTGGGTGCTCCGCACCCACGCGGTCTTGGTTCATGCCATTATTCAGGTGATCCATACTCCATCCCCGTTGCCTGTTGCCGGTTCCCGATTCCGGCCGTTGCCGCTATTGCGCGGTCGCCTTCGGCTCGCCGCTGAACGTGGGGCCTTCGACCTACGGCGACCAACCTCTTTGACCTCCGCCCATTCTTGAGGTATATTCTCTGTAGCCCGAGAGCGAGGGGGCTCGATTGCCCGGGTAGATGCCGGCGCGAGACTTGCCGGCGGAGGGCGGCAGCCTGTGAGATTCCGAGGGGTAGTGCACCTGGCAGCCATGGCGCTCGTCGTCTCGTGGGCGGCGACCGCATCGGCCACCACCGTCCAAGACATTGTCAATAACGTCAGCCTCGACAGTTACACCGCCTACCTCGACGGCCACCTATACACGCACGACGGCAACTCGCGCGGGTTCGACGTGAGCGGCTCGACGCGCTATCCTGCCGCCGACCACGACCCGGCGCGCGACTACATCTACAGCCAGTTCGCCTCATTCGGCCTCACCACGTCGCTCGACCCGTTCTCGTTCACCACCGGCACAAACACGTACCTGGGCGCGAACAACGTGGTCGGCGTCAAGACGGGAAAGACCCGGCCGGGCGACATCTACATCCTCGGCGCACACTACGATTCGGTGCAGAACCCCGGGGCCGACGACAATGCGAGCGGCGTGGCCGGAGTCGTTGAAGCCGCCCGGGTCCTCTCGCAGTACCAGTTCGACGCCACGCTTGTTTTCGTCGCCTTCGATGCCGAGGAGAAGGGGCTTTACGGCAGCGCTCATTACGCGGCCGATGCCGCCGGCCAGAACATCCTCGGCATGGTTTCGCTCGACATGATCGCCTACAACCCCGCGGGCACGCACCACAACAAGGTGTATGTCTACGGCCGCAGCGCCTCGAACCCGATCAAGCAGGCGCTGGCCGACGCAGTGACGGGCTACAGCGGCGGAATCACGCCCGAGGTCGGCGGCGACGAGCCTTACAGCGACCACGCCCCCTTCGAGGCCGCAGGCTGGCAGGCGTGCCTCTTAATCGAGCATGCCGTGTGGGCCAACCCGAATTACCATGCGCAGGCCGACAGCGCCGACACGGCCGGCTATCTTGACTACGCCTACGCCACGGGCTTGACGCGAGGCGCCGTCGCTTATGCCGCCGGCGCGGCCGGGATCGTTCCCGAACCCACGACGATGCTCATGCTGACGCTGGGCGCGCTGGTGATTGCGGCCCGCAGGCGATCGGCAAGAACAGCCCTTGCGCGCCTTACTTAGCCCCCGCGAATACACGGGGGGCGGTGCCGCGATGGCCGTTCAGGCCGGGCGTGGCCTATCGCCCCTTGTGTGTCCACCGGGGGCTGAATGGGCGGCTGGGCGCCCCGCGCATTATCTGGCCGCTTCGCACTTCAGATTGCCTTTCTTGCCCCCGTGCGTTCTAATACGGTTATGGCCGCCCCCTTGCTTGAACCTTCCGAACCGCTGACGCCGGAGCCCGAAAGGCCCGTGACCGTCGGCGAACTCACGCGCCGCATCACTGCGACGCTCGAGATGGAGTTCCCCGACGTCTGGGTCGTCGGCGAGATTTCGAACTTCAATCGCCACACCTCGGGCCA
>Ga0315286_10004520_pt1 | contig 13344 bp, 10 predicted proteins | sample YL17G10_0_MG_FD_205038 | JGI IMG/M metagenome (GOLD analysis project Ga0315286, IMG submission 205038) | Sediment microbial communities from Yellowstone Lake, YNP, Wyoming, USA - YL17G10_0 | ecosystem: Environmental > Aquatic > Freshwater > Lake > Sediment | place: USA: Wyoming | collected... | reverse complement strand
AATCGTCTTTACCAAAAGGTAGATGAGAAAGTCGTTCCAGTAATTACCCCTGAGGATGTCGGAGTCAAAAAGCCGTCTATTCCCAAGCTAGCTGATACAACAGCCCCGGCGGAGGAAACCGTAACGGAACAACCTGCGCCAGCTCCTACAATAATCCATGAGGCGGCACCAGCCCAGGATAACACTATGATAGTCGTATTTGGAATAGTAGGCCTTGGCTTTGGACTGCTTACTATGGTCATTATTATCATTCTTCTTATCGTACTGATAAGAAATCAGCGGCAAGCGGCTATTCAGCGCTATTTAACGGCCCAAAAAAATATTAACGAATAAATTTTATGCTAAACATGCAGGAACTTACATCAAAGAATACTAATGAGCCAGTGATTTCCGGAAATTCTGACACTGCAACACCAGCCGCGGTTAACGAAGGCGCTTTAAATAATCATGAAAATGGAAACTCCGAAATCCGCATCACGCTTGATCAGCTGGTCAACCTTTGCATTGAAAAAGAGGCCTCTGATATTCATTTCCGGGAAGGCGGACGCGCGTCTTTAAGGGTCGGCGGTAAGATGGTCTTTATTGAGAATATCTCTAATTTAACAAAAAAAGAGACTGAGGGAATGATAGATAAGCTGATACCTAACCTGGATGAAAAAAAACGTTTTGAGAGGACTAAAGAAATAGATTTTTCTTATTCACACCAAAATGGCATAAATTTCAGGGTAAATTTATTTTACCAGAAGGGCAAGATCGCCGGTGTGATGCGCATGATAAGCAAGCACATACCTTCTTTGGATGAGCTTGGCGTACCGGATATTGTAAAAAATGTTCTTGATAACCGTGAGGGATTGATTCTCGTATGCGGTACAGCTGGTTCAGGTAAATCAACTACAATCCAGTCCATGCTTAAATACATTAATGACAATTTTGTTAAGCATATTATTACAATTGAAAACCCGATAGAATATGTGTTTGAGGATAATAAATCCATGATCACCCAGCGTGAAATCGGGAATGATACATTGACTACCAATACCGCTTTAAAATCCTCATTGCGTGAAGATGCGAATATCGTGATGGTCAGCGAGATAAATAATTATGAAACGATGGACAGCATTTTAGATCTTGTGGAAACAGGCCATCTTGTAATAGCGACGATGATAACCAAAGACGCGCCTCAGACAATTGAGCGCATGGTAAGCTTTTTCCCGACAGACCTAAGAAAGAGAGTTCAGGACAGACTGGCAAATGATTTAGTCGCTGTAATAGCGCAGGATCTGGTCGAAAGAAAAGATCAGGCAGGGCTTATCGCGATTTTTGAACTGATGTTCATGAATCAAAGCATCAGCCAGATAATCAAGCGCGGGAATTTTTCACAGATCAGGTCAGCGATCCAATCCGGCGCCGAAGAGGGGATGATCTCGATGGATACATATGCTTACGAACTTGCCCGTCAGGGTGTGATTAGCCAGGAAGTGGTGAAGGAATATATGCATGAGGAAGAACAATAGCTCCCCCTCGACTAGCTCGGGGTCGCAATTACCCAATTCCCAATTACCCAATCCCCAATAGAATTAGATCATATTGGGTCATTGGAAATTGGGAATTGATTTCAATTTGTTCAACCAAGATAGCCCAGAAGCCAAGTAATAAGAAGAGCCAGAATAGCGCCGTCGAGAAAAACTGCAAGCAGTAATAAGCCGAGATTCATGTCGATTTTTTGGCCGAACATATGGAAACTGGCGCGGCTGTGCCTGTTTTCCCAGAACTGGACTAAATAGAGGAGTGTGAAGAGGGAGACTATGAAGAAAAGGAGTAATTTAAGGTTCATATTTGCGTATAGTTTATCGTATTGTTTTTCGGATAGTTTAATCGAATTGTTTGTAAATCAGAAAGCTTGAATCGAAACAATTCGATAAACAATCCGATTCACTATACGATAAACCATCCAAGTTTTATTTTTTCAAAAGCCACCCGATCACCATATTGAACAGCGCTATCAGGAAGCCGGCTATAAGATAATAGAAAAAGCCATTTACAACTATAGAAACACCTTCAAACTGCAGAACATCCAGTACATATTTTGCAAACCAGACCAAAAACATATTTATCACAAAAATAAAAAGGCCAGCTGAAATCAGCACAAATGGAAGTGATAGGATTTTAAGGATGGGTTTCACTATCCCGTTGAGTAAACCGAATATAAGCGCTGCAATAAGATAACCTTTCCATCCGCCGTTGATGATGAAATTACCATCCAGAATAATTCCAACAAAATACAGGGCTACAGCGTTAGCGATTATGTGGGCGATGATACGACGTAAGAAGCTCATATTTAATGGTTATTTGTAAATAATTTTAACATTGTTTTCAGAAAATGCAAAAAATGAATTAGCAACTTATAGATTTAATTATTATTCAATTCTTCTTGACAAATATGTAAAAATTATTTTATAATATATAATCTAATGTTTCGTTTAAAAACAATTTAAATAATATTTTTTCATATCAACATGGAATCTAGCAAATCACTTCCACAATCAGAACATACAATTAGAGAATCTCTCGATTCCTGGAATGACTGTGGTTATAAAATTGAATATTTTGGTGAAGATTTAAAGGCCATTATTTTAGGAGAGATCCATGAGGTAAGAGAAATTATTCGTAAACAGTTGAAATTAATCGCTCAAATAAAGCCCGATTTTGTTTTGCATGAATTTGGCGCTGCTTGGGTATACGATCCAAAAAATAAACAATTTAAACCGCAAATTGGCAGACAGTTTAACATAGTAGATAGGCTTAGAGGACCTGATAGTTTCCCAGGAGGCCTAATTAGCCTATCTCATAATTATGGATTTAAAATTGTAGGTTGTGATTTATCGGATGGGGAACTTACCAATGCAGAAAAGCGATTTGCCTTACAAAATCCACAAAAATATAAATTAATAAAAAGAGATCCTGTTGGGTTGACACCTCAGTCAGATGAATTGATACCATATAGAGACCTGAAAATGGCAGAATTAATCACGGCATATCAAAATAAATCTACTAAACCTGTTATAACAGTTCTTGGCAATGCGCATGCCCGCAATATACATAACGGGAAACTGATCCAGGGGAAAGGTTTTGGATATGCATATGTTGATCAGACATCAGAAAGCGAAAGCACAGATATCTAGCGTTTTATCTTAATCGTCACCCCTTCATATTCTCCGAACTGGTCAGGCTTATCGATATCTTTTTCAATCGAAGTCGCAAGAGTCTCGGATTTTATGTAATCGCTGAAGTTTTTCAACATGTCCGCGTCCGCATTTACCAATGCGATTTTTATGCGGTCATTCACATTATAATCAGCGGTTTTGCGGAGTTCCTGAATCTGGCGCACAAGGTCGCGGGCAATGCCTTCCTGCTCAAGTTCGGGGGTTATTTTGGTATCAAGAGCAACCAATATTCCGGCTTCGGTTTCTACATTAAAACCTTCTTTGCCCAGATAGGCGATTTCCATTTCTTCCGGCGTTAATTCAAAATTAGATACCCTGATATTTCCGTTACTCAGGCGTTCAAATTTTCCGGATTTGGCTTCGATGATGATATTCTGCACGTCTTTGCCGTATTTCGGACCAAGGAGTTTGGCATTTGGCTTTGCAATAATTGTTGCCAGCTCTTTTGGGTCTTTTATTAGTTCGACAGCTTTGACGTTTAATTCTTCTTTGATTATCTCTATCTGGTCATCAAGGAGTTTTGGGTCAAACTGGTCGCCGAGCGCTATCTGGATTTTGGATAATGGCTGGCGCACTTTGATTTTTGCCTTGGCGCGCGCCGCAAGACCGAGGGATACGGTTGTTTTGGCGAGGAACATTTCCTCCTGAAGGTGCGATTTGCTAATCGCACGTTCGGATGATAGGGGATAATCCGCCAGATGAACCGATTCCTCGCCGGTAAGATTTTTAAATATTTCCTCGCTTAAAAACGGCATAAACGGCGCGATGACCTTGCAGAGAGTCGTCATTACTTCGTAAAGCGTTTCGTACGCATTTTTTTTGTCGGTGTCATCCTCGGATTTCCAGAATCTCCGGCGGGATCTGCGGATATACCAGTTTGTCAGGTCATCAACAAATTTATAAATCAGATTACTGGCTTTCTGTAGGTCATACCCCTCCATAAATTCGATTTCTTGAACAATTAATTTGTTCAGTTCTTCAATGATCCAATTATCGAGTTTATTATTCGATTTTCGATTTTCGATTTTCGATTTTCCCGGCTTCCATTTATCTATATTCGCGTATGTCACAAAAAAACTGTATGAATTCCATATCGGCAGGATGAAATTCCGCACAACATCGGATACGCCTTTTTCGGAAAAGCGCATGTCATCGGCTTTTACAACAGGGGAGTTCATGAGGTAAAACCTCAGCGCGTCCGCGCCGTATGTATCCATCATGTGGTTCGGGTCCGGATAGTTTTTAAGCCTTTTACTCATCTTTTGGCCGTCTTCCGCAAGCACGATGCCGTTTACTATCACATTTTTGAACGCGGGTTTATCGAATAGCGCGTTTGAAAGCACGTGAAGCGTGTAAAACCATCCGCGCGTCTGGTCCAGGCCTTCTGCTATAAATTCGCCCGGGAAAGTCTTCTTAAATTTTTCCTTATTCTCGAATGGGTAATGGAATTGCGCGTATGGCATTGAGCCTGATTCAAACCAGCAGTCGAGGACTTCGGGAACGCGTGACATTTTGCTTCCGCATGCGCATTTCAGAGTGATTTTATCAACAAAATGTTTATGCAGGTCAGTAACCTTTTTTCCGCTTTCATCCTGTAGTTCTTTAATACTGCCGAAGACTTTGAGTTCTTCGCATTTTTCGCATCTCCAGATGGGCAACGGCGCTCCCCAATAGCGGTTGCGGGATATCGCCCAGTCTCTGGCACCTTCCAGCCATTTTCCGAATCTTCCGTCTTTCAGGTGGTCGGGGATCCAGTTAATCTTTTGGTTTGTCTTTAAAAGTTTATCTTTCATCTGTTCCACTTTCACAAACCATGTGGAAATCGGCCTGTAAATTAACGGCGTATCGCACCTCCAGCAGAACGGATAACTGTGGTTTATAGTCTCGTGGCGGACAATCTTTTTTTCGTCTTTCAGTTTTTTGATGATCTCAGGATTCGCGGTGAAAACGTCTTTTCCTTCAAATTCTTTTACTTCGGCGTTGAATTTGCCTTCAGCGTCTAACGGGTAAACGGCTTCGACTCCAAGACTCTTCAAAACAACCATATCGTCCTCACCGAATGGAGCCATGTGAACAAGGCCGGTACCGTCTTCCAGAGTAACAAAGTTACCGGTTGTAACTGTAAACGCTTTTTTTTCTTTTTTATCCTTGTAATAAGGAAGCAGCGGAATATATTTTTTACCTTTCAGCTCTTTGCCTAAAAATTCACTGATGACCGTGTAATCGGTCGGATTTTTATAATAGTGAGGCACCCTGTCCAAAGCCATTATGTAGTTTTCACCGTTACTATCTTTGATCTTCGCGTAAGTGATGTTAGCGCCGACCGCGAGAGCAAGATTACTTGGTAAAGTCCAAGGCGTAGTTGTCCACGCGAGTAAATATGTACCTGGTTCATCAACAAGTTCAAATTTAACAGTAAGCGCAGGATCCTGTTTATCCTGGTATCCCTGATTTGTCTCAAAATTAGAAAGGGGAGTGGCGCACCGGATGCAGTAAGGCACAACTTTGTGCCCTTCATATATTAAGCCTTTATCCCACAAGCTCTTAAATACCCACCAGATACTTTCCATATACTCGACGTCCATCGTCTTATAATCGTTTTCCATATCGACCCAACGCCCCATGCGGTTTACAGTGGATTTCCATTCTTTCGCGTATTTGAGTACGATTTTCCTGCAATATTCATTGAATTTATCGATTCCATATTCCTCGATAGCGGTTTTACTGCCAAGTCCAAGTTCTTTTTCAACTTCATTCTCAACCGGAAGACCGTGGCAGTCCCAACCCCATTTTCTTTCTATCTTATATCCGCGCATGGTCCAGTACCTCGGCACAACGTCTTTCAGAGCACCTGCCAAAAGATGACCGTAATGGGGAAGGCCTGTGGCAAACGGGGGACCGTCGTAAAAGATGTATTCTTTTTTATTCTTTTTTACAGATTTTTCAAAAGTCTTATTCTCCTTCCAGAATTTGAGGATGTTTTCTTCCATTTTCGGAAAGGATTGTTTGGGGTCTACGGGGGTGAACATAATTTTAGTTTTATTTAGAGATATAGCGGAATAAAGATACTATAAAAAAACGAAAATCGCCACCTCTCGTTGCCCCCTTGTCTGAACTGTGATTTTTTTGATTTAAAGATAGCCATGATGAAAAACATCCTGAAAATCAATTGTCTGAACCGCAGATTCGCAGGATTGTACGGATGGGCAGGATGGATTTCCGGGATTATCCTGATAAATCCATCCAGGTAAATCTTTTTTAATCCCGAGAATCAGCGGTTCTGATTTTTTCCTTAATAACAGCCGAAATCTGAATCGGTTTTTTATCCACTGTAGGAACATTATCCTTGAATTCGATGCCGTACTGGAATTTGTCGTCGATAATATCGCCATTCCTCCAGTCTTCTGCCCATTTTTCAACATCGAATACTTTATATCCTCCGCCTTTTAAGGAGCAGATGACTCGTTTTAAACCGCAGTTTATCAGCATTTTTTTGCAGATAAAACATGGGAAAGCGTCGAGGGTTTCGGTATTGTCGTCGCCCTCGATTTTTCCAAAAATATACATATCTCCTCCAAGCAGGCTTGTGCCTGAACGTGCCGCGTTTATAATTGCGTTTTGTTCAGCGTGAACTGAACGGCAAATCTCGTAGCGTTGACCGGACGGAATGCCCAATTGCTTTCTTAGGCAAAAATTATGTTCCTGAGAACTTTTTGTACCTCGTGGTGCTCCGCAGTAACCGGTTGATACGACTTGGTCTTCGCGGATTATCACAGCGCCCATTTCGACTTTTGTGCAGGTAGCGCGTTTGCAGACGGCTTTTGCTAGGTCGAGATAATATTGATCTTTGGAAGGGCGTGGGTGCGGATAGTCGGACATATTTTATTAAATTATGAGTTATGAATTATGAGTTATGAATTCCTAATTTCTAATTCATAATTCATAATTAGTTTTTAGTTATTTGATTATACAACTTCATAAATTCTTCCTCAACCTTTTCAAACGGCATTATATTATTAAATACATAATCTGCCATCTCAATGCATTTTCCTAATTGCTGACCATCCGGTGGTTCACCTTCGCCCATCTCACGGCGGAGTTTTCTGCGGATAGAAAGTTCGTCAAACGTGTCATCGGAGCGCTTACGTGAACGGATGCGGTCAATGATCATGGCTTCCGGCGCGGTGTTAGCGAGGATTACGACATTCGGTTCTTTCTTTAATTCCTCGATTTCCGCGGGATTGCGGATTCCGTCGATTACCCATTTATCTCCGCCGGCGGATTTAACCTTTTCCAATGCGCGGAATGCCAGAACGCCCGGGCCATATTTATGACGGAGGCTCTGTCCGACGTTCATCAGATTTTCACGTTCTTCTTTTATACCGAGATTCTGCGCTTCCTCTCGCACCATATCAGAAAGAGTCACAAATTTGTAACCGAGTTTAATAAGAACGTCGAGCACTGTGGTTTTGCCGGAGCCCATGGGGCCTGTGAGACCTATTATCATGCTATTGCGATTATTTTTGCTTGCCGATTTACGATACTATAAAAATCGAAGTTCGAAAATCGAAAATCGAAACGACAGAACAACTCATTTTTTCATTCCGACTCTACCGGAGAAATCCCTATCAGGTTAACTGAAATACCAATCCGCTATGTTGAAGAAAATCGAAGCTTTAATCGGAATTTATAACTTAATACCTTAATCGCGACGGTCACCACTGTACCTACGTGAACATACGTTACGAAAAACACGACTAGTTTGAGCTCTGGCGGCAGTGGCAACTTCTTCTCCCTCGACAATTTCTCCGTCGCCATCGGTTTCAGATCCGGCAGGTTTATTATCTTTCATTCTTTGTTCTAATTCATCCCATCGTTCATCCTGAGCTGGAGTATTTACATCCTTGCGATGTGCGGCTTCCATTTCGGCAGCCATAAGTTCTTCGTGTGTAAGTGTTTTATTTAAAGGCATGATTTTGGAGGGTTAGTATTAAATGACCAATGACCAATTAGGGATTGGGTAATTGGGAATTGGAAAATTATTATAAATACTTTTTCCCCCAAATTTCAAGCTTATCAAATGCCTGATTTATTAAATCCTTTCCAACAGGCCCTTTACCCGCGCCTCCGCCAAATGACATGCGGATGTGATGCTCGCCCGCGGGGCCGAACGCGATTCCGGGAACAGATACTACGCCTGTGGCTTTTTGTATTTCAAGACAAGCCTGTAAAGAATTTTTATGCGGAAATACGATTTTCGGGAGGATATAATAGGCACCTTGGGGTTTTTTGTAATACTTAAAAAGATACGGAACCCTGTCTAACCTTTTACAAACCAGATCTCGGCGTTCCTGCATATTTTGTATCAGTTCTTCAACGCACTCTTGTGGTCCGTTTATTGCCGCGACAAATCCGTATTGCGAGGCAACGCACGCGCAGGCGGTTGTCGCGTCATGAAGTTTCATCAGTTGTTCCATTATTCCTTTTTCCGCGATTACCCATCCCAGCCGATAACCTGTCATCCGATACTGCTTTGAGCTGCTGCCGATGAGAATCAGATTTTTTCGTATTTCGGGAATCTGGCAGAAGCTGAAAAAAGGCGCGTAATCGTAGACCAGAAAATCGTAAGTCTCATCCGCGATTATAAATAAGCTGTGTTTGAGCGCAATCTCGGCTAATCCGTATATCTGAGCTTCGGTATAAACAGCGCCTGTCGGATTACTCGGATTTGTGACTATGATAGCTTTGGTTTTTTCGGTTATTGCCTTTTTAACAGCATCTAAATCCAAAGCCCACCCTTTTTTTTCATCGGTATTCACATAAATCGGTTTGCCATCACATGCCAAAACTTCTTCAACGTGAGATGAAAAAGGAGGCGAGACCATAATCACTTCGTCGCCTGGGTCGATTAAAGCCATGCAGGATATCATGCAAGCCTCCATCCCGCCGGCGGTTATACCGATTTCAGTATCCGGATCAAAATCAACACCGTACATCCGTTTATACCTTTTTGCCACAGCCTGCCTGCATTCTTTTGTTCCGGAAAGTATTGAGTACTTGGAGGCCATCGGGCCGTCGATAGCTTCTTTAATAGCCTTTTTAATATGTTCAGGCGTGTCTTCGGCGGGAATGCCATGAGCCAGCATAAGCGGTTCTTTGATCCGTGACGCCAAAAGCATCATCTCTTTAATAGGAGAGGAGATTATATTTTTAACACGCCTACTTAGATTCTTTTTGGTGATTGATGTGTGGGTGGTGCGATTTTTCATAGTAATTTTTTAAATTTGACCTTTGGCCACGGTTACAGGTGGCGACATTGATAAATGTCGCTTTCAGAGTGTCAGTCAAAGGTCAATAGTCAAAGGTCAATATTCAAAGGTCAATGGTCAAAGGTTTGATTTACAGTTTATCCGCCATACCTATATAAGTCGAAGGTGTCAGTTTTAAAAGCATATTTTTATCTTCTTTTGGTATTTTCAGGCTTCCGATGAATTTTCGCACAGTTTCTTTAGTAACTTCTTTTCCGCGGGTCAGCTCTTTAAGTTTTTCATAAGCTTTAGGCACGCCGCATTTCCGCATAACTGTCTGTATCGGTTCAGCTAAAAGCGACCAGTTTTTATCTAATTCTCCTTGAATAACTTTTGTGTTCAAGTCCAACTTGTTTACGCCTTTTAAAGCGCTTTTATAAGCCAATAAACAGTATCCTAAAACCATTCCGTGATTCCGCTGAGCCGTGCTATCCGAAAGATCTCTCTGCATACGGCTTATCAGGAGTTTTTGGGAAAGATGGCGGAGTATCGCGTTGGCCAATGCAAGGTTTCCTTCAGCATTCTCAAAATCTATCGGATTTACTTTATGCGGCATTGTGGAACTGCCGACTTCGCCGGCAACGACTTTTTGCTTAAATACGCCGCGGCTTATGTACATCCAGATATCCCTGCTGAAATCCAGCAATATGGAATTAAAACGGGCAACGGTGTCAAAGATTTCAGACTGAAAATCGTGTTCTTCGATCTGAGTAGTGAGGGGATTATGAGTTAATCCTAAATTCTGAACAAATTCTTTACTCAGCTTAAGCCATTTTACCTTTGGATAAGCCACAAGATGCGCGTTAAAATTACCCGTAGCGCCGTTTAATTTTCCAAAGAATTCCTGTTTTTCCAGATGGTCGATCTGGCGGCCGAGCCTTTTCGCAAAAACTTTAAGCTCTTTTCCGACTGTAGACGGAGTGGCAGGCTGGCCATGGGTTAGGCTTAAAAGCGGTACTTTCTGCCATTCTTTCGCAAGTTGAGTAATTTTTTTGTTCAACTCAATCATTTCAGGTAACAAAATATCGTTTATTCCGCCTTTCAGCATCAGAGCGTAGGAAAGGTTATTTATGTCTTCCGAAGTGCAGGCAAAGTGGATGAATTCAAGGTGTTTTTTCAGACTGGTTTTATCCAGTTTTTTCTTTATATAATATTCAACCGCTTTTACGTCATGATTTGTGACCTTTTCAATATTTTTCACTTCTTCAGCTTCTTTTTCGTCAAAGTTTTTGATTAATTTTTCAAGAATTTCCATTTCTTTGTCCGTAAACGGAGGTAGCTCTTTTATTCCGGGTTCCGCGGAAAGCGTCATAAAAAAACTGATTTCCACGATCAGCCTGTGTTTTATAAGGCCGTATTCGGAGAAATAAGGATTAAGGTCTTTGACCTTGCTTTCGTATCTGCCGTCCAGGGGGGATAGTGAGGTGATCATAAATTTTAAATTTTAATTTGCATGTTTAGTATAATATATTTTTAAATGTGAGTATATACTTGACATATTAATAAAAATAAGTATACTCATAACCCATATATCTCAAAATAATGCCCGAATCCCCAAGCAGTCCACCGCCGGATGACCCTGTGAAAAAAGCTTTTTATCGCAATATTTTTAAAAGCCTGCCTGAGGATTCACAAAAGTTGGTTTTTACAGAACTATCTCCGGAGCAAAGAAGGGGAATACGCGATTTATTAGCGCCTGATCCTAAGAGTATGACTCCGGATAAAATAAGGCCATTAGTTAATGCGTTTGAATCTAATAAACAACGTTTAATCCAGGCAGTCCGTACCAACGAAATTCCACAAGCTATAGAAGCCAGCGATTTAACCGCGCCGGTACTTTCCCAACCCGAACAGGACGATATCAGCAGGGAAATCAAAGATTTATTTAATAAAATACGAGCCGGCTTATATGATGAGGCGATAAAGGCGGAAGAAAAAATTGGCAGGGAAATAGATTTACACAATATAAAAGGTTACAGAGAGGCGGTTAAGGCCGGTTTTATAGAAGATATAATCTCCGGTTTTTATCGCCCAGCCCGCAAACTGTATGATCGGTACGGCGTTGGATTAGATCTAGATCAGGACCCCGATGTTATTGAAGCCATTGAACAAGTATGGGGTAAGGAAATAAAAAATATTGATAAATTTAATTTCAGAAATCTATTATATGAATTAGGTCCAGTGTTTAATTTGCGCGGATTACCTAATTATGATGACATAACTTGGAGAGACATGATGGAAGATCCTCAATTTGGCATTGAATCGCAACTTATGAGTTCTGTTTTGGCTTCGGTTAGTCTGCCTGCTTTACAGACTTCTGCCAGTGTTAACCCACAATTATTTGGCATACCCGCGCCTAAAGAAATGAGTGCGGATGGCTCAACTCCATATACCCATTTTGAAGTCAGTGATCCAGCCAAAGAGTTTGACGCTATGGAAGCTACAGACAGAATCGATATGCCTGATTTAAATTTAATACAGGAAAGAGAAATCGCGAGAGCTAAAGATACTTTAATCGCAAGCATAAGAGATTGTGATATTAACACAGTTGAAATAATTTTGAGCAAGTATAGGGGTATAATCAATTTGAAAGAAATTGCAGATTTCCCTGACGCATTAATAGAGGGTTACGAGAAAGCTTTAACGCAATGCAACATTCCAGCTGTAAATTTTTTATATGATTTAAAAAATAGATACGGTAAAAAAATCAATTTAAATCACATAACAAATGAAGTATATCTAACACTTATAAGAAATTGTCATCCATTACTTCAGACTTTCCATGAAAATATAAGAATTTCTGACCTTAATCGTAAAGAGCGCGATGATGCCATTGAGGAAGGTTACACAAAAGCAGTTCTGGCAGTAGAAGGCTCAAAAGCGACTTTGCTTGAATTCCTTTTTGAATACAGTTTTGATTTCGGTAAGCTTAAAGCAAAACTTGAGATAAATAGAATAACGCCCAAAGATACCGTAGTTGATGGGATTCCATTAGGCCTTGATGGCCAGCCGGAAGCTATCAGTGGTGAAATAAACCAAAGTCCTGCAAATCTGACTGAGGCAATAAATTCAGCAGGAATGGTAATTAAAGAAAAAGAGGTAAAGGAAACAGCCCGTAAACGTGAAATAGCAAACGCGTTTGAAAGATTCAAAACTAGCGCATCTGAAATGGGATCCGGATTAAATATGGATGAAATTGAACTTATTCTGAATCAGTATTTAAATGAACCCGAATTTATTCAGTCAGAAGACTTTGATGATTTGGCAAAAGATGTGTTGTACGAAGCTTTTACAAAAGGACGTATCCCGATTGTCAGAAAATTATATGATGAATTACCCGATATTGATTTTACTCCGGAAATAGTTCAAGTGTATTTGGAAACCCTTAAACTAGGAAGAATTACCCGCGTTAGAATGATTTGTATAAAATTCGGAGAAAGTATTGATTTTGTGGGTATTCCAACAGAGATACTCATCGAGGCTGTTAAAGAGGGTTATTTGATAACTAAAAGGGGGAGTATGGATCCTAATCATCCCAGAAGGTCGAATATGGAAAGTGACGCTAAAGAGATCAGATATGTATTTGATGGTCTAGACGGTATTGATTTTGACGAGCTTGACGCATCATTGATAGCCGAAAACAGTGAAGCGGATAATACTTTATCAAGTGTAACCCCTGAACCAAATATTGATCCTGAATTCTTACGTTATGAGCGCCGGAAAAAAATGCCCAAAGCTCAAAAAAGACTCAAAAAGAGTTTACTTGCAGTTGATGCTGATGCTGTAAGCAATATTTGTTCCGAATTTGGCAG
>Ga0315286_10004517_pt1 | contig 13347 bp, 11 predicted proteins | sample YL17G10_0_MG_FD_205038 | JGI IMG/M metagenome (GOLD analysis project Ga0315286, IMG submission 205038) | Sediment microbial communities from Yellowstone Lake, YNP, Wyoming, USA - YL17G10_0 | ecosystem: Environmental > Aquatic > Freshwater > Lake > Sediment | place: USA: Wyoming | collected... | reverse complement strand
GCGATTGCTGCTATAATAGGGCGATGTCTGGAGGGAGGCGTAGGTTTCAATCATGTCTGTAGCTAGTTCGGGCCCGCAACGGTCCGACGATGCAGGCAAGGCTGCTGAAGGCGTCCAGGCTCGGGTGGAAGCGGCCCGAGCCGCAGCTCGACTGGGGGACTTGGCTGGGGCACGCCGGCAATTGCTGGCTGCCATCCGCCACGATCCGCTGTGCGCTGAGGCCTGGCTTGGCCTGGCCTGGCTGGCTCAGACCCCCCAGGAACGGGAATCGCTGCTGAAGCGAGTGCTGGAGCTGGAACCCGGCAATGTCAAGGCCCAGGCGAAACTGGCTCGCCTGAAGCGGAAATCCACTCGTTCGGCGACAGGCACGAGGCCCGCTTCAAGTCGCAGGCGCTGGGTCGATTGGGCGCTGCTGGCGCTCGCCCTGGGACTCCTGGGTTTGGTCAGCCTCACGTGGGAACCGGTGAGCAGCAGCTTGCGGAGCACCTTTTCTGCGGTGGCCTGGCTATTGCCTCCACCAACGCCCACCGTGGTGCCCACGCCCACCCTGACACCGCAGGAAATTGCGGCGCAGTTTGCGCCCCAGTTGCAGGCTGCACTGTCCAGTGCGAATTGGGATCGCGCTCGCGAAATCATCGCCATCATGCGTAGCGTAGACCCGCATGGCGAACAAGTGCGGCAGTGGTCTCTGGAAACCCACCTGCGCTATGGACAGGCGCTGGTGGCCCGGGCGCAGGCCGGCCAAGCGCTATCCGAGTTTGACCAAGCTGTAGCCCTCGCACCTGACGATGCAGACGCGCGGCTGTGGCAGGCGATGACCCAGGGCTACCTTACGGGTCGACGGGCCCTCGACGCCGGCGACTGGCCGGCGGCCATCCAGGCTTTTTCCGATATACGGGATGAGAACCCAGACTATGCTGACGTGTCCATCCGGCTGGTGGAGGCCTATCGCCGCCAGGGGCAGGCGGCCCTGGAGGCGAAGGACTGGAACCTTGCCATCGAGTGGATGACTCAAGCCCACGAGCGGCTGCCGGAGGATTCGAAGTTTGTCGATCTGTTGGCGCAGGCCCATCGCGGGCGCGGCATTGCCGGAGAAGAGCAGGGCAACCTCAAGCAAGCACGGGCGGACCTCGAGGCAGCGCTGGCCCTGCGGCCGGGTGATGCCGAAGCCAAGACCCACCTGGCCCAGGTGATGGTCCGGCTTTTCCCGCCCAAACGCATCGAGATCGACATTACAAAGCAGCGCATGTACGTCTATGAGGGGAAGAAGAAGCTCTGGACCTTTGTGATTTCGACCGGCCTACCGGGGCGGGATACGGCCGCCGGGCACTTTACCGTGCTGGACAAGATCCCCATGGCCTATTCGGCCATCTGGCGCTTGAAGATGCCCAATTGGCTGGGCATCTACTACGTCGGGCGTGTGGAAAACGGCATCCATGCCCTGCCCATCCGTCCCGATGGAAGCGTAATGTGGGGTGGGCTCCTCGGGACAAAGCAGTCGTATGGCTGCATTATCTTGAACAACGAGTCCGCCCGGACTCTGTACAACTGGGCGCAGCTTGGCACCGCCGTAGACATTCACTATTGATGAGGGGCGAGCATGGCGAGACAGGCGTTTGAGGGACAGCTTCGCGAGCTGTTGGAAGACCTGATGGCGATGGGGCACATGGTGGCGAACTCGATCGATCGTTCCGTACAGGCGCTGCGCCTTCAGGACGTCGAACTGGCCCGCCAGGTCATCGAGTACGACGACGAGATCAACGCGGCCCAACACGACATCGACGAAAAATGCCTGGTATTGATCGCCACCCAGCAGCCGATGGCCAGCGACCTGCGCACCATCCTCTCCACATCCAACATCGCCACGGAATTGGAGCGCATAGGGGATTACACCGAGGGGATCGCCAACTTGGTCCTCAAGATGGCCGGGCAGCCATTGATCAAACCCCTGATCGACATTCCGCGCATGGCAGCAGAGGGCCGGCGCATGCTCCTGACCGCATTGGAAGCGTTTGCCCGCCAGGACGTGGAGGCTGCCAGGCGAATCGGAGAGGCAGACGATCTGGTGGATGACCTGTACAACCAGGTCTACCGCGAGCTCCTGGTGTTTATGATGCAGGACCCTCGGACGATTACCCAGGCAACCTATCTGCTATGGGTGGCTCACAACCTGGAACGGATTGCCGACCGGACGACCAACATCGCCGAGCGGGCGATCTTTTCCGATAGCGGCCAGGTGATGGACTTGAACCGCTAGGCTGTACGGGCACGTGCCCAGAGCCCAGGGCTCTGCCCACATGCCCCTTGGCAGCCAACAGTCTGCACGAGGAACCCATTCACCCTTTGGAGGCGTGAACCATGACCATGGATCTGGGCCAACTGACTCAGATGGCCACCTGGCTGGACGAAGAGCACCGCCATGACAAGGCGGATTTGATCCGGCTTCAGCAGCGAGTCGACAGCCAGGTGGTGGAAATCCAGGACCAGGCGCGCATCATCCAGGATCTAGAGGGGCGCATGGCTGGATTGCAGGCGCAACTGCTCAGATTCGCGACGCTCGAGGCGTCCATCGACCAACTCAAGACCGAAGTGGTCCAGATGTTCGCCCAGGCCGACGAGCGCCGCCAGCTTGAAAGACGCGAAGGGGAACGGGTGCGCGCTATCGAGCGTGACAACGTCTCAAAGGCGATCAACGAAATTCGCCGGGATCTACAGCGCCTGCCACGCCTGGATGAAGAGATGGGCCTGCGCAAGGCAGAACAAAAGCGCGTCGGCGAGACGTTGCTGACCGTGCAGCAGGAAGTCGCGGCGCTGAAGCAGGACGTCGAGAACAAGGTGAGGGGAATCCCCTTCCTCGAGGACAGCCGGCAGCAGGATAGCAAGCGGATCGCGCGCCTGCAGCAGGAATCGCTCGAGTCGATGAAGCGCATCGAGCAGCAAGGCTCGCGCATCCAGATGCTCGAAGACGCCATACGCCGCCAGGAGCGCGATACGGGCGAGTTGCAGGGGCTGGTTTCGCAGTTTCGCACGAAGCAGCGTGAGTTCGTCGATGCTCAACTGCTGGAGACCGAACAACTCAAGCGCCAAGTGGCCGAGTGGGTCGAAAAGATGGATGTTGAGGTCAAAAAGATCGACATCTTTGCTGCCCGCATCCAGGAATTTGCCGAAGCGTTCCGGGAAGACCGCCAGGCCGTGGCCAGCATCGGCGGCTTCCAGGAACAGATCCGTCGCGATCAGACCCAAGTAATGGAACTCCAGCGTTTGGCCGAAGAGCGCCAGAAACGGCAGTTGGAGCAGTGGCAGGAAGAGAATGAGAAAAAGTGGCGGAAGGAGCTCTTGCGCTGGGATCATGAGTGGAGCGAGGAAGCCAAGCGTCACCAAAAGATCGCCGAGCAGTTCCGTTCCATCGATGCTCTGCTGGCCCGCCACCAGATCCACATCGACGCGACGTGGAAGTTCCTGGAAGCGCAGATCAACTACCAGATCCAGGAACAGCGCCGCTGGCTCGGGGAGATGAACAAGCAGCTCGAGGATCGGCCCAAGAAGGAATAGGAGCGGGGGCACGAGGGCAAAGCCCAGAGCTCTGCCCTCGAGTTCGTACGGAGGCGTGCTCAAGGGCAGTTGCATGCCCTGCTTGCCCTGCGAATCTGGACTTGCGAATAGGCAGGGGACTGCGGGTAGGCCAGAGGGCCTGTCCGTACGAACGTCGAACACCAAACCGCGGAGAGGAGTCCATTGCGCGTAATTGGAACCGCCGGCCACGTAGACCACGGCAAATCCACGCTGGTCCGTGCCCTGACCGGCATGGACCCGGACCGGCTCAAAGAGGAGAAGGAACGCGAGATGACCATCGACCTGGGCTTTGCCTGGCTGACATTGCCCGGTGGCGAACGGGTCGGGATCGTGGACGTGCCGGGCCACAAGGACTTTATCAAGAACATGCTGGCCGGCGTCGGGGGCATAGATGCCGCTTTGTTTGTGGTGGCTGCCGACGAAGGGGTGATGCCCCAGACTCGAGAGCACCTGGCCATCCTCGACCTGCTCCAGGTGCGGGGCGGGGTGGTGGCAATGACCAAGGTGGACATGGTGCAGGACCCCGATTGGCTGGACCTGGTCGAGGCAGATCTGTTGGATGTGCTGGAAAACACCGTGCTGCGCGCAGCGTCCGTGGTGCGGTGCTCGGCTCGGACAGGCCAGGGGCTGGACGCGCTCAAGGCCGAGCTCGATCGCTACCTGGCTTCGAGCGCACCACGCCGTGACCTGGGCCGGCCACGGTTGCCGGTGGACCGGGTGTTCACCATCGCCGGCTTTGGCACAGTGGTCACCGGCACGCTAAGCGATGGCACTTTTGCGGCCGGCCAGGAAGTGGAAATCCAGCCCTCGGGACTCAAAGCCCGCATCCGGGGACTCCAGACCCACAAACAGAAAGTCGAACAGGCGGTGCCAGGCAGCCGCGTCGCGATCAATCTGACCGGGGTGAGCAAAGACGGTCTCCATCGCGGCGATGTGGTGACCACGCCGGGCTGGCTACGGCCGACGCTGATGGTGGATTGCCACTTGCGCTACCTTCAGGACGCCCCGGTTCCGCTAAAGCACGACATGGATGTCGACTTTTTCAGCGGTGCTGCCGAGGTCGACGCCCGGGTGCGCCTTCTGGGCAAGAGGGTCATGGCCCCTGGTGAAGAGGGCTGGGTGCAGATCGAGCTGGCTGCCCCCGTGGCGTTGGTCAAAGGCGATCGGTTCATCATCCGTCAGCCCTCGCCCAGCGTGACCGTCGGTGGCGGGGTAGTGATCAACCCCTTCCCCGGTCGCCGTCACCGCCGGTTCCGGACCGAAGTGGTGCAGCAGTTGGAGACACTGGCCCATGGCACGCCCGAAGAGATCCTTCTCCAAGATCTTGAACGGCGGCAACCCTGCGAAGTGCAGGAACTGCAGGCCCGCAGCAGCCTATCCAGGCAGCAGGCCCGAGACAGCCTCCAATCGCTGGTCGTTGGTGGATTGGTCATCGTCCTCGCGGCGCGCAGCAGCTCTTCGGCGACTGGTTCTGCTTCGGCCGTTCCAGATTCCAGTTTTCTGGTCAGCCGGTCCGGCTGGGGGGCGCTGCATGAGCGGGCCGAGGCGCTGTTGGAAGAGTTTCATCGCCGCTTTCCCCTGCGCGCCGGCATGCCGCGCGAGGAGGTCAAGAGCCGCCTGGCTGCGTATGCCCCGCTCGTCACTCTCAGGCTGTTCAACGACATCGTCGGCCGCGCGGTCGAAGAAGGCTGGTTGGCCGAAACCGCCGGCGCGATTCGCCTGGCCTCTCACCGGGCGGCTTTCAGCCCAAATCAGCAACAGGCCGTGGACCATATGCTGTACTCCTTCCGCCAATCCCCACACAGCACGCCCTCGGTAGCGCAGTGTGAGGAGATGGTGGGCAGCGATGTGCTGAATGCGCTCATCGAACAGGGACAGGTGGTCAAGCTCAGCGAGGACGTGATCCTCCTGGCCGAGACCTACGAGCAGATGCGCGGTCGGGTGGTGGCCTTTCTGAAAGAGCACGAGCGTATCACTGTGGCCCAGGTGCGGGACCTGTTCGACACCAGCCGCAAGTACGCTCTGGCGCTGGTCGGCTATCTCGACGAGCAGCGGGTGACTCGCCGCGTGGGCGATGAGCGCGTCCTGCGCGGTGCCGCCTCTTGAGCGAAGCGGCGGTCATCTCGAAGGGAGAGGAACGATGAAACCCAAGATTGACCGGACGGTGTTCGGCTCGATCACCATCGAAGGGATGGTATGCGAAAAGGACGTGATCATCCGGTTGGGTGGAGAAGTCAAAAAGCGCAAGAAAAAGTTATCCAAGGCGATCTATGGCACTTCTCATACCATCTCGCTGGACGAGGCCAAGCACATCTACCAGAAGGGAGCGGAGCGACTGATCGTCGGCACGGGACAGTTCGGCTACGTCCAACTCTCGGACGAGGCGAAGGAATACTTTGTGTGCAAGGGCTGCACCGTGGACCTGCTGCCCACACAAGACGCCCTCGAGGCATGGAACCAGGCAGAGGGAGCGGTCATCGGGATGTTTCACGTGACTTGCTAGGGAATGAGCCGATGCAAGTGGGCAATTTCGCAAGTGGGCGAAATACACACCGGTATCCAAAACCAAACACGTGAAGGAGACTAGGCTGTGAATAAGACCGTGAACGTTGCGCTCGTCTTGTTTGTAGTGCTGCTGGTGCTGGCGAGTGGGGCGAGCGCGCAAGGATCGGTGGGTGGGCAGGCTGGCGTTGTCCCCATCAACGGGACGGCCAACTGGGCAACGGCGCCCACCGGTCCGGACTTTCAGGGGGTGAGGCTCGTCCCGTTCCAGGCGCGCAACCCCAGTCGGGTCGCCTGGGAAGCGACCCAGGGCCAGAACCAGCGCTATCAGCCTGCCCTGACTGCGGGCAGTCCAGGGGTCTCGACCGCATTGCTGGAAAACGTCCAGGTGAGCTACAGCGGGTGGGCGCCCGGGGCGTCCCATTTCGTCAATGACTTTAGCGAGGTGATGGTCTACCTGGATCCGACCGATCCCAACCATCTCCTGGGCGCTTCCAAGTTCTTCCACGACCCGGTCAATTATGATTTCTATACCGGTGTCTTTGAGTCGTACGATGGTGGAGTGTCCTGGACTGAGTTGCAGCCAGCCGGCGTCGAGAACTATAGCCTGACCTCGGACCCGGTGACAACCTTTGACGATCAGGGTAATGGCTACTTTACCCTCCTGACCCGTGGACCAACCGGCGTAGACATGCTGAAAAAGCCGGCCGGGAGCAACTGGTTGCCGCCGGTCGTCGTCAACCGCACTACTTCCACCGACAAGCAGTGGATCATGGGCGACCAGAACCCCCAGGGCATCAGCCCCTACGCCGGGAACTTGTACATGAGCTGGACAAGCTTCGGCGGTCCGGTCACGGGGATCGTCTTTTCCCGCTCGACCGATCGCAATCAGACCTGGAGTTCACCCATAGCACTCTCTGGAGGCGATGTCCAGGGCTCGGTCCCGGGTGTGGCCCCCGGTGGCACAGTGTACGTTGTCTTTGGCCGGGGCATCTTTTATGGCGGTTCGGGCACGCTCGAGTTCGTCAAGTCCACCAACGGCGGCGTCACGTTCGGCTCCCCGGGCATCGCCGCCAACATTACCGCCATCCCGTACACCCTGCCCAATAGCTGGTTTCGCACACCGGCCAGCCTGCCCGCCTTCGCGGTCAGTCCCGCCAATGGCTATCTCTACGTCGCCTGGGCCGACTACCGCAACGGCGATGCCGACATCTATTTCGCCCGATCCACCAACGGCGGTGTGGCCTGGTCTACGCCTGTCCGGCTGAACGACGACCCGGTAGGGAACGGGATGGACCAGTTCCAGCCCCAGGTATCGGTGGCACCCAACGGACGGGTGGCCGTGATGTGGTTCGACCGGAGGTTAGGATGTCCCGACTTGCCGTGGATCCCGCCGGACCACATCGGCGACGCCAACTTTTGCATCGACACCTTCATGACCCGTTCCTTCGACGATGGTCAGACCTGGGTGCCCAACATTCGCGCCAGCGCCCAGACGTGGGACTGGACGCTGAACCTGCCGTTGGACGGCGGTGGCAATGGGTTCATCGGTGACTACCAGGGCATAGCCTCCAGCAACGAGTACGATTATCCTTTCTGGAATGCGACAGCCAACCTGGGTGACAACGCCGAGAACTATCAGGAGGTGTTCGTCGCCCGGGTGCCGGTGCAGACGGTGCACGTCGGCAATATCAAGATGAAGTACACCGCTGCGGGGATGGTCTATAAGGTGCTTGGCAAAGTGCCGGTCTGGGATCAGAACGCACAGCCAGTAGTGGGAGCCACGGTGACGGCTCAGTGGACCCTGCCGGATGGCGCTACGGTCACGCAAACCGCGGTCGCTCGGGCCAACGGCGCAGCCCTCTTCAAGCTCAAGTCGGGGCAACAAGGTGAGTACACCCTCGGCGTGTTGGACGTTCAAGCGGTCGGCGCAAGCTACGACCCAAATCAGAATCGGGAGACCAGCGAGCATCTGCTGGTGCCATAGAAGGGGCAAGATGAGCGAAGTGACGATCTATACCAAGCCTGGCTGCCCGCATTGCGCTGCGGCCAAAGACGACCTCCAACGGCGGGGCATCTGCTATACCGAGCATAACGTCCGCGAAGATGCGGTTGCTTTGCAGCGTATGCTGGACCTGAATGGCGGACGGCGGGATGTGCCAACCTTCGTCGAGGGTGGCCGGGTGGCAGTGGGGTTTAACGGGCATTGAGTGGTCTGATCGCCGGTCGTGAACCGGCCATCCTCCTCTGGCTTGGCATAACATGAGCGACACAAGTCGCAGTTGCAAGATGCCCTCCGTAGTGACGACTTCCCTGGACTGCGGGTAGGTCAGGGAACGCGGGCGGGCCAGCGGAGTCGAGGCTCCTGGCTCGTTCAGCATGGGTGTGGATTCAGGAGGGACTGGTCCACGGGGGAGCTTATGGAGATAAAAGTTGCGCTGGGCCAGATGGCCATTGCCTTGGCCCGGCCCGATCAAAACGTCGAGACAGCCCGAGCCCTGGCTGCCCAGGCCGCCGACCAGGAGGTCGATCTGCTGATTCTGCCCGAGCTGTGGCCCAGCGGCTACGACCTGGCCCGCGCCCACCGGTATGCCGAGCCGCTGGATAGAGGCCCCTTCGCCGTGATGGCCGGCCTGGCGCAGGAGCACCATCTGCACGTGGTCGGCACCTGCCTGGAGGAACACCCGACAGGCAAGCCCCGCAACACGGCGGCATTGTACGGCCCGGACGGAAAACGGGAGGCGGTCTACCACAAAGTCCACCTGTTTGCGCCCATGGGCGAAGTAGAACACCTGACTGCCGGCGACGACCTGCCCGTTTTTGACCTGCCGTGGGGGCGCGTGGCGCTGGCCATCTGCTACGACCTGCGCTTTCCCGAGATGTGGATCCGCTACGCCAATGCGCACGCCGAGCTCGTCCTCATCCCGGCGGAATGGCCGGTGAGCCGCGTGGAGCACTGGCGGTTGCTCCTGCGGGCGCGGGCCGTCGAGAACCAGTTCTTCGTGGCTGGCTGCAACCGCGCAGGGAGCGACCAGGACGGCGAGTTTCCTGGACACTCGGCGGTAATCGATCCGTCGGGCCGGGTTCTGGTGGAGGCGGGCGCAGAGCCGGGACTGTTCGTCGCCACCCTGGACCTGGACGAGGTAGAGCGCCGTCGCAGGCGGAACTTCTGGATCAAGGATCGGCGGCCGGACGTGTATGGCTAGGGTGAAATCACCCAGACACAAGTGGGGGACTCATGTTTGACCACAATACCTATCTTTCGCCCTTCACATGGCGCTATGGGTCGGACGAGATGCGCCGGGTGTGGAGCGAGGCTCACCGCCGGCTCGTATGGCGGCACATCTGGGTTGCGCTGGCCGAAGTACAGGCTGAGCTGGGCGTGGTAAAGGCCGAGGAGGTGGCCGACCTGCGTGCCCACGCCGATCAGGTGGACCTGGAACGCGCCCACCAGATCGAGGCCGAGATCCAGCACGATCTTGTTGCGGAGGTAAGGGCCTTTGCAGAGCAGTGCCCCGTGGGCGGACGCATCATCCACCTGGGCGCTACCAGCATGGACGTGAAGGACAATGCTGACGTCCTGCTACTCCGCGAGGGGCTCGACCTGCTGCTGGCCCGGCTCCGAATCGTCATGTCCCTCCTGGCCGCCCGGATCGAAGAGCGGGCCGACCACGCGTGCATCGGCTTCACCCACCTCCAGCCGGCAGAGCCGACCACAGTGGGTTACCGGATGGCCCAGTACGGTCTTGACTTGTTGATCGACCTGGATGAGCTGCAGCGGGTCCGCGGCGGGCTCAAGGGCAAGGGCTTCAAGGGTGCCACGGGTACATCGGCCTCCTACGCACAGTTGTTGGAGGGTCTGCCGGGGGCAGGCAGCGCGGCCGATTTCGAAACTCGAGTGATGGCCCGCTTGAGCTTGGCGGCGTTTGTGGTGGCCACGCAGACCTACCCACGCAAGCAGGATTGGCTCGTACTGAATGTGCTGGCAGGGCTGGCGGGAACGTTGTACAAGTTTGCCTTTGACCTGCGGATCCTTCAGGCGCAGCCCTACGGCGAGTGGAGCGAACCGTTTGGCAGCCAGCAGGTCGGCTCCTCGGCCATGCCGTTCAAGCGGAATCCCGAAAACGCCGAGACGATAGACAGCCTGGGCCGGTGGGTGGCCGCGCTACCCCGCGTCGCGTGGGACGACGCGGCTCACTCGCTTCTGGAGCGAACCCTGGACGACTCGGCCAACCGTCGATTGATCTTGCCGGAGGCGTGCCTGGCGACGGAAGAACTGTTGCGCAGGGCCGAGCGGATCTTGCGCGGCTTGGTCATCAACGAGCGGGTGGTGGCCCACAATCTGGAGATGTACGGCACATTCGCTGCCACCGAGCGCCTGTTGATGGAGCTGGTCAAAGCCGGGGCCAGCCGACAGGAAATGCACGAGGTGATCCGCCGGCACAGCCTTGCCGCCTGGGATGCGATCGCGCGAGGCCAAGCCAACCCTCTGGGAGAGCTGCTGGAGAAAGATCCGGAGGTGCTGGCGCACATGCCCGCCGAACGGGTTCGGTCGCTGCTCTTTGCCGGTAACTATGTGGGCGATGCCCCGCATCGCGCGCGCCTCCTGGCGCAGAGCATCCGAGAAGTGCTGGCGCAAAACTGAAAGACTTCCGAGGGTCCTTTGAAGCCTTCGGAAGTCCGTTCGCTCTATTGTTTCGTTCCCACAAGGTAGACAGCCTGCCAGGGCAGGTAGCGGCTGAAGAACGTGTCGCGCCCTACCTCCTCGCCATTTACCTTGATGATGCGGTAGACCGTGACGTCCAGCCCATCTTTGGCCCATTCGATCTGCTTTTTCTCGCCTTTGGGCAGGGTTGGGTCGTCGCGATACACCACCGGGTCGTGGGGCACCGGGTTGCTCTCGTACGGCCCGTCGATCTGCACCGTTCGTCCTGGATTGGTTCCGTAGTAGCGGAAGGTCAGGGTGTCGTTGCCAGTATCCACGTAGGTGTGGACGAGGATGGTATGCCCAGTATCGTTGACCCATTTCAGGTCAACGCTGGGGGAATAGATCGTCGCATCGAGTCCTTTGGGAGGCTCGTAGTAGCTCACCCGGAAGGCGTGGGCGTGCCGCTCGGTGATCGGCAACCCGGCCCAGAAAGCGGCACGAAAGGCAGTGGACGATACCTGGCACAGCCCGCCGCCGACGTCGGCGCGCGTGGTGTTGCCCCAGATGATGATGCCCTCGGCGTACCCCTGTTCTGCCGTAACCTCACCTAGATACTGGTTGAAGGAGAAGGTCTCGCCCGGTGGGATAAGCAGCCCGTCGAATTGGGCCGCACCCACAGTGATGTTCTGTATCCGTGCTGCCGATGATCCGGCAAAGTGGGTGATGCCCTCCCCAATCAGCTCGGTGATGCCCAGGCTGGGCGCGTCCTCCGTGGCGAGCTGGGGGCGGATGATGTTCAGTGGCAAAGGCACGCTGCGCCGATCGCTGGTGGCCGCCTGCTCAATCAGGGTGACTGCCTTGGTCACGTCCAGGGTCTGGCCTGCCACGCTGTCGACGACCGCCACGAGCCCACCACTGGCGTCACTCCAGCGAAACTGAGCATTGCTAGGTTCGCGGGCCACCTGCGCGGCAATCTGCTCTGCCAGGCGCGTGGTCTGCCCGGGATCCAGGCTCACCGAAAGGGTCGCGCTGCCGCTGGCTTCGCCCGTGGGACGCAGGATCAGCCAGCCGGCCAGGGTGCGTTGGTCAAGCGTCCAGGGGTCGAACCCCGGTGCGGTGAGCACAACCGGCGCCCTGAGGATGCGCTGTACCTGGGCTTGTGCCGCGCTCAGGTCGGTCAGCAGCGGCTGGCTTTCGCGGACCACCAGCGCAACGTCTCCACCTGCCATCTCGGCGATGCGCTGGAGCAGCGCCTTGCGGGTTCCCTCCTCGTCCATCTCTCTCCCTGCCTGTCCGGGGGTGATGTTCACACTCAGATCGTCGTTCAGGGACAGGCTCGCGTTACGCAAAGGACGGTTCACCTGACCGGCGATGCCGCTCAGGTAGAGTCCCCCGCCATTGGGATCGGAGACCAGGACGGGCGTCACGAGACGTCCGCTGAACAGGGTGTAGAGCTGTTCCCCCAGACACTGCCTCAGGCCCCCCGTGTGCCCGACCTCCAGCGCTGCGTCGACCGTCGCGGGCGCATCCAGACGCACCCCCAGGATTGCCGGATCGACTGACCATCTCTGGTCATGGTAGCGCAGGGCAGGGTGGCGGTCGCGAGGGAAGTGAAAGCTGGTCTGGAGGCGTTCAACCGCCTGATCTCGGGTCAGTCCCCCCAGGTCGACGTCCCAAGCGTAGACCCCGGGCATCACCCGGCCAGACAACCATATCTCCATGGCAAGCAGAGAGGCCAAGCTGGCGATGAGGATGGCGACGACGAGCGGGGCTATCGTTAGCTCCCAGGCCATGCCTCTTTCCATCTGGGCAGGCACAGGGGGTGGTGGGACCCGCAGCCCGCGTGCCGCCGGGTCGGCCACAGGACCGCGCGGCCGCGACGCCCTGCTCGGCTGCCGCTGTGGCCGCTGGTTGGGCTGCTCAATCTGTTTCTCTCTCATCGTCTGTCAGACGTCAAGCCGGGAGTAATGTTCCGGGTACCATTCTGTGCTATCCGCGGTTCGACGTCTGGTCTGAGTATAGCACAGCACGCGGGTAGCGTCAAGCCGACGATCTATAGCCACTCTTCCACATCCTCTCCCACCTGAAACGCCACGCCGAGCAGAAACCCCTGTGCCCGTTCGGCCTTGGGGTAGCGGCTGACCGTGGACCAAAAGTCGGGGCTGTGGTTAGGGTGTTTGCGATGAGCCATTTCGTGCGCGACGATGTACTCGATGACCCACCGGGGCCAGCCTTTGACCCGGTCGCTGATGCGGATGTCGCCGTCGGTTGGGCCGCCCGTTGTGCAACTGCCCAGCCGCTTGCGCATGTTGCTCACCCAACGGATCGAATGCCAGCGCACTTGGCCGCCAAAACAGGTTTTGTTGAGCTCCCTGGCCATGGCCTCAAGGTTTGCGTCGGCACGTGCGCGGGCCTGTGCCCGTCGTCGCTTGACCTCTTCCACGATCTTGGCCACTTGACGGTCCAGCTCTTGTTGGCTGCTGCGGTTGTGCTTCGGAACGCGGATGCTGACGCGGTTTCCATTCCATTCCCAGTGGATCCGGGTCCGCAACCGTCCATCGTGGACCACCTCGACGGCGAAAGGATCATCTTCGGTCATGGCATTTCTGCTCTTTGTCTTTGCG
>Ga0315286_10004516_pt1 | contig 13350 bp, 14 predicted proteins | sample YL17G10_0_MG_FD_205038 | JGI IMG/M metagenome (GOLD analysis project Ga0315286, IMG submission 205038) | Sediment microbial communities from Yellowstone Lake, YNP, Wyoming, USA - YL17G10_0 | ecosystem: Environmental > Aquatic > Freshwater > Lake > Sediment | place: USA: Wyoming | collected... | reverse complement strand
CCGTCAGGCCGAGACGATCGTATTCCTTGTCGGGCTGCCAGGCCTCCAGCTGGATCACCAACTCGATCCGCTTGCGCTCGCGGATCGCCGCCACACCGAAGAGATCCTGGATGTTGATGATGCCCAGCCCCCGGATCTCCATGTGGTGGCGGATCCGGGCCGGACCCCGACCGATCACCGTGCCCGCGTCGTCCCGCCAGATCTCCACCACGTCGTCGGCCACCAGACGGTGGCCGCGGCTGACCAGGTCCAGGGCGCACTCGCTCTTCCCGGTGCCGCTCTCTCCCAGAAGCAGGACGCCGATCCCGTAAACGTCCACCAGCACCCCGTGCAGCGTGGCCTCGGCGCCCGCCTCGGCACGATTCACTTTCACGCCTCCGGCTCGATCAGGCCGTAATGCCCGTCCCGACGGCGGTAGACGACATTCACTTCGTCCGTCCGGGCGTTGCGAAAGACGTAGAAGTTGTGCCCGAGAAGGTCCATCTGCAGGACGGCCTCGTCCACCTCGGCCGGTTTGACGGCAAACCGCTTGGTCTTGACCACCTGCAGATCCTCCACGGCCGGCGGCGCCGGCGCAACCTCCCGCTCTTCCCGGCCGCCGCTCCGGCTCACGTGGGCTGCGATTCGCTCCTTGTAGCGCAGGATCTGTCGCTCCAGCTTCTCGGCCACCAGATCGATGGACGAATACAGGTCGTCGGTGCTCTCTTCCGCACGAATCGTGAGGTCCCGAACTCGCAGGGTCACCTCCGCGATCTGCCGATGCTTCTCCACCGACAGGTACACGGTGCCGGAGACGATGTGTTCGAGATACCGGGTCATCCGCTGGACCTTCTCCTCCGCATAGGCGCGAATCGCGTCGGTGACTTCCAGATTCCTTCCCTTGACGGATAGCTGCATCGTCGGACTCCTTCTGGGCGCTGCGAGGGTCTCAGGCGGCGGGACGAACCGCCGGACCGAGCCCAACCCCTGAACCCCGATGCCACCCGCGGAACATCGCGACCCGCCGCCGCGCCGTGCCCGCCCCTGCAGGCTCAGTAGCGCTTGCGTCGGCTGGACGACGGAATCTTGAGCTGGCCCCGGTACTTCGCCACGGTGCGCCGAGCGATCTCGATGGCGTGCTCTCGTCGCAACAACTCCACAATCCGCTGGTCGGAAAGGGGACGGCCATCGTCCTCCACCGTCAGCAGCTTGTGAATCAGGTCCTTGACCTTGAGCGAGGAGACGGTCCCTCCCTGGGTGTCGGGCACCCCCCGGTGGAAGAAGTACTTCAGCTCGAACAACCCCTGGGGGGTCTGGATATACTTGTTGGTCGTGACGCGGCTGACCGTGGACTCGTGCATGTCGATGTCCTCGGCCACTTCCTTCAACGTCAGCGGGCGCAGGGCCGTGATCCCCCGCTCCAGGAAATCGCGCTGGAACTTCACCAGGCTGGTGGCGACCTTGTAGAGCGTGCGCTGCCGCTGCTCGATGCTGCGAATCAGCCAGAGGGCGGAGCGCATCCGCCCCTCGATGTACTCGCGGACCTCCTTGGCGTTGCCGGTCTTGTCCGCCAGGATGGTGCGATAGTAGGGGCTCACCCGCAGGCGGGGAAGCCCTTCGTCGTTCAGCAGGACCAGGAACTGGTCGTCCACCTTGACGATGTGCACGTCCGGCGTGATGTAGCGCGGATCCTCGGTCCCGAAGGTCCGCCCCGGCTTCGGTTCCAGCGAGGCGATCGACTCCACCGCCTCCTGGATGGCCTTCACGGAGACCTTGAGCTTCTCCGCCAGCGACTCCCAATTTCGCCGCTCGAGCTCGTGAAGGTGAGAGGCAATCAATTCCTTCGCCAGGGGGTGAAGGTCGGGGCGGGTGTCCACTTGGAGCAACAGGCACTCGCAGAGGTCGCGGGCGCCCACCCCCGTGGGTTCCAGGCTCTGCACCAGCCGGAGCGCGGCCTCCAGGCGGTCCACCGCGACCCCCGCGCCCTCGGCCAACCCCTCCAGCGGCTCCTTCAGGTACCCCGTCTCTTCCAAGTTTCCGATCAGGAGTGTTCCCAGCTGGAGCATCTCCGGATCCGAGGTGCTGAGGTGGAGCTGAAAGAGGAGGTGATCCAGCAGGGAGCGGGGCTTCGTCAGATGCAGCTCTGCGTCGAACCGCTCGAGTTCCTCCCGCGGGATCTGGGGGCGATAGTCCGAGGCGTCCTGCAGGTAGTTGTCCCAGTCGAATTCCTCGATGCGATCCGATCTCTCCGCCTCGGGTGCGTCCTCCCGCTCCGGCTCCGGTGCGTCCTGTTCCTGAGACAGCCGGGCCTCCTCCGCCTCCTCCTGGATTTCCTCCTGGGCCTCCTCCAAGAGCGGGTTCTGCTCCATCTGTTGGCGCAGCTCCTGCATCAACTCCAGTCGCGAGAGCTGCAGGAGGCTGATCGCCTGCTGCAGCATCGGCGTCATGACCATTCGCTGGGTCTGGAGCATCCGGAGTCTGGTGTCGAACGCCATGGAACCTCAGTGCCCTTCCGTCACAGCGAGAAGCGTTCTCCGAGGTAGATCTGGCGGGCCCGCTCGTCCGAGGCCAGCTCGGTCGCCGTGCCGGAAACCAAGATCTGGCCTTCGTGGATAACATAGGCTCGGTCCACGATCTGCAAGGTCTCCCGCACGTTGTGATCCGTGATCAGGACCCCGATCCCCCGGTCTTTGAGCTGCCCGATGATGCCCTGGATATCGTACACGGCGATCGGGTCGATGCCCGCAAACGGCTCGTCCAGGAGGATGAACGAGGGGTCGGTCGCGAGAGTCCGGGTGATTTCGGCCCGCCGCCGTTCCCCCCCGGACAGCGTGTAGGCTCGGCTCTTGGCCAAGTGGGCGATGTTCAGATCACGCAACAAGGCCTGGGCCCGGTCCGCACGCTCCGCGCCCGGCACGCCCCGCGTCTCCAGAATCGCCAGGATGTTCTCCTCGACCGTGAGCTTCCGGAAGATCGAAGGCTCCTGCGGGAGAAAGCCCATTCCCCGGCGCGCCCGCTGATGGACGGGGAGAAAAGTGATATCCTCGCCGTTCAAGACGACCCGGCCCGCGTCCGGTCGGGTGAGCCCCAGGATCATGTAGAAGGCCGTGGTCTTGCCCGCCCCGTTCGGACCCAGGAGACCCACCACCTCCCCGGCGTCCAGCGAGAGACTCAGCCCTGACACTACCACGCGCTGCTTGTAGGCCTTGACCAGCGCCTCCGTCTGGAGGCTCCGCCCCATCCCGTTTCCCGTTAGCACCGCCCGGCGATCCTCACTTTCGCGGGCCTCCCGTCGGCGACCCCTCCTTGCGCTTCGGATAGAGGATGGCGTTCACCCGCTCCCCCTCGCAGCCCTCCACCCGGCTCTGGTCCTCGCGGAAGAGCAGGGTGATTCGACAGCCGGTGATCACGTCGTTGTCCTGCCAGACCTTGGGGTGTCCGATCAGGACGGCCCGCGACTCGACAGGATAGTACTCGACCCGCTCCGCCACGCCCCGCCGCTCTCCGTAGGACAACCGCACGTTTCCCGCGGCCAAGGCGCGCTCCAGTTCCTCCATCCGTTCGTCGAAGAAGAACTCGATCTGGTCCGCCAGGATGCTGATCCCCCGGGACCGGTCGTTGGCCGCCACGTTCCCCCGGTAGGTGGCCACGCGGCCCTTCCGGTTCACCTCCAGGGTGTCGGCTGAAATGGTGATCGGCGACTTGTCTTCCGCCGCGCGCGGCGCCCCGGGAGAAAGGAACAAGATCCCCAAGGCCACCAGGAACCAGCGCACCCGAATCATTGCGGACGACTCCTTCCCGTCAGGGCCTGGGACGGCCCGAACTGCGACGTGATGTTCTGAAAGATGCGGAACCGCTCCAAGCCGGTCTCCGCTTCCAAGCCCCGCCCCTGAGTCAGAAGCCCTCCCCGGGTGATGGTCACGGGCTGATCGGTCAGCAGGCGCCGGGTGGCCGCGATCCACCGGAGGAACTCCGTGCGGAGCTCGGCCCCCTGGTCCGAGCGCGCCACCACGGCCCCCTCCAGCCGGACATCCTTGGTCTTGAGATCCACGGTGGCCCGATTCGCCAGACAGGAGACCTGTCCCTGACGCGAAAAGAAGATGATCTCGATGGGTCGGGTTACCCGCATCAGGACCGTGAACCCCTCGCGCTCGTTGACCTCGGCCTGGTCCGCCCGGACCTCCCACACCGTGGCCCCGTCGCGGGATTCCAGTATCTGGACCCGCTGCAGGACAATCTCCGGGGGGGAGGCACCGGCTCCGGCCGAGTCCGCCGCCCCCGCCGCGGGGACGACACCCGAGGCGATAAGGACGCCAACCGGGATCGCCGTCAGCCAGAACCACCGGAGAGACCGTAAGGCATTGGTTGCTGTCATTTCGATGATGCTATAGCACACCGGCACGCAACCTGTAAAGCGAATCTCCCCCACCCCTGAACGCCCTCGGCGTTCTCGACTCGGATGGCTCCGGCCGCGGCGGCGCTACCCGCGCATCCCCGCACCATCCTTGGCCTCGCCCCAATCAGGAGCGATTCCCGGCGGTCTCGCGAATGATATTGACATCCTTCTCCGATGGGTCGTCTCTGGTCGAGTGGGAAGGATCGCGTGCGCGCATCCGCCCGCGTGCGGGGCGAGACAGCAGATTCCGGCAGGTGGGCGGTCCCCTCGTCAGTGCCCCTCTCGTGGGACCGGCTGACGCTTGGCAAACGAGTCGATTGTCGCCGCCTTCCAGTCCGCGAACCCCGTGAGCGGTGGCGCGGCGCCATCCAACCCGGAGGTGCCCGGGCGTCCGAACTTCGCCCAGGCGGAGCGGCTTGCCCCGTCCACCGCAGGAGGATTCACGGCCACGGTCCCCGCCCGCAGACCATCGATGGCGCGAAACCCCCGCGAAGGGTCGCGGGTGTACACGGGCGCGACCAGGCGGTGTCGAACGGCGTTGGCGAGCTCCAGGGCCTCCTCCAGACCGGAAACGGGAACCACGACCATGGTGGGGCCCACGACCTCATCGTGCAAGAGGCGCATCTTGGGCGTCACGTCGCCGAAGACCGTCGGGGCATAAAAACATCCCCGCTTGCAGTCCCCCTCCCGCCAGATCTCGCCCCCGCAGAGCAGCTTCCCGCCCTCCCGGAGGCCGATCCGTGTTTGTCCGTGAATCCGTTTCAGGTGGGCATCGTTTATGATGGGACCCAGATCGGTGGTCGTCAGCATCCCATCCCCGAGCCGCAACGCCTGCACCCGCGCCACCACCCGCTCGGTAAACTCCTTGATGATCTTCCGATGAACCAAGAGCCGCGTCGCTCCCCGCCACCGCTGCCCCGAGATGGCGAGAGCGGCGCGGACGGCTCCATCGAGGGCGGCGTCCGGGTCCGCGTCCTCCAGCACCAGAACCGCGCTCATCTCTCCTAGGTCGAGCGATACTCGCCGCTGCTCTGCCGCGCAGGCTATCGCCGTCTCGCGACCCACCGCCGGCGATCCGACGAACGAGACGAGCGCCACATCGGGGTGGCGAACCAGAGGCGCGCCCGCTTCTTCGCCATGCCCGTGCACCAGGCTGAGGGCCCCCGCCGGCAGGCCCGCCTCCAGAAGGATCTCCACCAAGCGCGTGGCGATCAGGGGCGCGTCCTCCGCCGGCTTGAACACGACCGTGTTGCCCGCCGCCAGGGCCGGCGCGAGCTGCCACAGCGCACCCGCCAGCGGAAACGCCCAGTGGCTGATGACCGCCGCGACCCCGAGCGGGACCGGGAGCGCCATGGCGAGCGCGTCCGGGTTTTCCCGAGACGCGATCGCGCCTCCGAAGCGACAACCTTCTCCGGCGATATACCGCAGGAGGCTGATGCAGTCATCCATCTCCTGCGACGCCTCGGGTAACACCTTCCCCATCTCCCGGGTCAGGAGCGCCGCCAGATCCGCCTTGCGGTCCGCCAGGATGCCCGCTGCCCCGTAGAGGATGTCCGCCCGGCGAGTGGCCGGCATCCGTCCCCAGACGCCGAAGCGCGCCCGAGCCGCCTCGACAGCGCGGTCCACGTCGCGATGATCGGAGCGGGGAAAGACTCCCAGGACATCCGACCGGTTGGCCGGATTGATGTTATCGAAGGTGGCGTCGCTCGACGCGTCCATCCACTTCCCATCGATGTAGTTCCTGAAGCGCTCTGCCATGGTCACGCCCTATCGGCTATCGCGAACCTCCGGACGAAGAGTCATCCGCCCACACGCATACCCGCCGGAACGACCATCAATAGGAAAGGCCCACGGACAGCCCATGGACAATGGAGAAGTTGCAGAGGTGAATCACAGCGGGTATGGGGGGATATTATCACACGAAGTCTTACATGAACAAGAATCAAAAAGTAACCTTCAACTCGATCGGATCTTCCGGCTACCTTGATGTCATTTCTGATGTGTCATTCGTAACTATACGATTATATTACAAATAATATTTTTATAATTCTTACTTGACGAATCGATATAAGATAAAATAAAGTATGAGTCCCGCTGGGGGGTGCCGCCCCCAGCGTATCGATTTCGAACGGTCCTACTTCTTTTTCTTCGGAGCAGCCTTCTTCACCGCCGGCTTCTTCTTCGTCGCCACAGGTATCACCTCCCTCCCGTGAAAAGCGTTCTGTCGTCCAGCGCGTAAAGTCGTCCTACTTCTTTTTCTTCGGGGCAGCCTTCTTCACGACCGGCTTCTTCTTCGTCGCCATCAGAGAGTCACCTCCTTTCCCTTCAGGCTTCCCCAGGACCACCCTATAGCAATGTCATCTGGGGGTTTCTCGTCCGTGTCCACTCCACCGTTCGCTCGATGAATCGCTGAGCCTCTTTGATTGCGCCCTCGACTTCATATCGCGAGACCGGCTGACCGGCATCCTCTATAATTGACTGCCACCGCCGACGCATCCGGTCGAACGCATTCACCAGGGGTCGGGCATCCTCCCCAATGATCGCCCCGACCAGCGTGACAACCGTTCGCTGTTGGTCTCTCCCCCGGGGGCGCAACCCTTCGGCCGCGATCATCCCCTTCGAGGCCCGCAGCATTCCCTGGTAGGCGATGGCGTAGGCCCATTCCCGATCGATGCTGGCATTGGCGCGAGCCGTGGCCAGATCCTTGACTGCCCGGGCGATAAGCGCACTGACCTCCGAAAAATTCGGCTTGACATCCTCAACCAGTCCCTTCTCACGGAGGTCCTCATACGCCATCGTCGCGCTCGATGAGCAAAACGTTCCTGCCGCCGAACACCTCGGTCAAAAAGGGATCGGCCTCCGCTCGCCGTCGCTGAAACTCCGCCTCGTCGAAGACCGTGTAGTTGATCTCGCGACCCAGCTTGCCCTCCAGTCGGGTGACCGCCTCGTTCAACTCCATCAGATCCACACGGCCGACGATCAACATCAGAACCGGGCCAGGCCCCTCTCCGGGCGGATGCGAGTTCATCGTATACATCCACGCCTGGCGCAGGCCACCCAAACCGTTCAGGGAACCGGCGATGGACCCCTGGGCGCCCGCCGTCTTGGCGATGATCGCCTTCAGTTCCGGGTAGATCGCCGCACTCTTGTTGACGGTGTAGTAACGCAGGTTCCCCACCTTCTCGCTCGCCACAAGACCGGCTTTGTCCAAGTTGTCGAGTTCCCGCTTGATCCCGGAGATATCGCGCCCAAGCTCCCGAGCGATCTGACGGACATACAGCCGCCCCTCGGGGTTGGAAAAGAAGAGGCACAGCAGTTCTACACGCGTCTTGGAAGAGAATATTCTTTCGAGCATCATTAGTCACCATTCGTTGAGACTTATACAACAAGTGTTCCTGCCTTGTCAACAGTTTTTTCACGAATATTTCACAATCGAAAAAATACAGCGCATTCTTGAGGAGTCCCCATCCCCATGCGTCACGAATCCCACCCTGCGGAAATGTTTCGCGGAAAGTCATCGATAGCCTGACCCCTTAATACGTAGGTGATTAGCCTGAAGATCGGGCCTTTCGGCAAAAGCCAACCGCCCTGACCAGTACGGCGGCCACATCGTATCCGCTAGCATCAATGCCCTTCTCGCGCCTGGCCATAATGCAAGAACAGGGACCGCCTGTCAACGATTGTTGGGGCAACCCCATGCTCAAAGAATCACCCACCCCGTGCCGGCTCTCCGAGTCTCCAACGGGCCGATCCTCCTCCCGAAGCGGTTTGGCATCCCTGAAAGGCGGAAGACAGGCAAAGACACAAACGCCGCAACGTCCCCAGATCTTGGGACGGCAACGCTATGCGGTACGGTGTGTGCGGTCAGGCGCGCCTGTCGCGCGGAGGCGAGAGGGTCAATGCGATGAGGCCGGCGATCCCCGGCAGGAGCACGAGCAGCCACACGCTCATTTGGAGTCCGAACAGGTCGGCCAGCAAACCGGACAGTCCCACGCCGACGCCCCCGGCGCCAAACGAAAGCCCGAGGGTGAGACCCGAGGCCACGCCCAGATGCTGCGGGAGAAGCTCCTGGGCGAAGACCACGGTCACGGAGAACGAGGCCAGCAGGCTGATCCCGGCGATCGCCAGGAACAGCCACCTGAACGGACCCGAGAGCAGCATCGCAACCGCCATGAAGAGGGGGAAGCTGACCAGCGAGGCGACGATCACCTGCAGGCGTCCGATTCGATCGGACAGATATCCTCCCAGCATGCCGCCCAGGGCCCCGAAGAACAGGAAGACGAAGAGGGCTCGCCCCGCCAGCGAGAGCGACACCCCTCGTTCATGGAGCAACAACGGAATGAAGACCACCAGACCGGAGTATCCCCAGGACCGAAGCGTGATGATCGCGCAGAGCCTGCTCAGACGCCCCCAGGGGATTGGAGCGCGGGCCTGGGGCTCGTGCGCGCCGTGGACGACGGGCGCAGGGGAAGCGAACTCGCCCCGCCAGATGTACATCGCCGCAGCCATCAACAAGCCGGGAATGATGACCAGGACGGTACCCTGCAGGCCGAGCCACGTCATCAGCCAGGCAGCCACCATCGGGCCGATCGCGAAGCCCAGGTTCCCCCCGGCGGAGAAGAACGACATCCCGAATCCGCGCCGGTCCCCCGATGCGTGCGTCACGGCGATGGAGGCGATCGGGTGGAACGCCGCGGTCCCCAGCCCCGTGAGCGCGAGCGCCAGCAGGAGCATCGGATAGCTCGGCACCAGCCCCACGACGCTCATGAAGAGCCCCGTCCAGGCGATGCCGGCGGGCATGAACCACCGCGTGGGATAGCGGTCGGAGATCCAGCCGAAGCCCGGCTGGATGACCGAGGAGGACACGTTCAGCAGCGCGGCCGCCATGCCGACCTGCCCATAACTCAGATGGAGGCGATCCACGAGCAACGGGAGCACCACGGGGAGGATGTTCTGCGACGCATCGACGATCGTGTGGCTGAGGCAGGCCAGGGCGATGCTCAGCTTACGCACCGCTCACCACCCCAGCGCAAGACGGGCTGTCGTGAGGAGGACCACCGCGAGCAGCGCGGGCAGCAGGTTCGCCACCGGGAGACGCTTGACATCCAGCAGCAAGAAGCCGATGGCGATGATCAGCAGGCCGCCCGTGGCGGTGAGCTCGTTCAGCACCTCGGGCCACATCAGGAACGCCAGCTTCGCGCCGAGGAGCGTGAGCGCCCCCTGCAGGACGAGGACGGTCAGGGCGGCGAAACTCACCCCGATTCCCCGGCTGGAGGCGAAGGCCACCGATGCCGCCCCGTCGAGCAACGACTTTGCATAGATGATCGTCCCGCGCACGATTCCTCCCGATCGATTCCCAGGTCAGAAACAACAACGGGGCCAAGCCTGCCGAAGCAGCTTGGCCCCGTCAAGGCAAACCGGTCCCGGAGATTCGCTCTACGCAGGCTGCTTGTCGGGATGGATCTTCTTGAACTTGTCCAGCAACGCGTCCTTCTCCTCCTTGCGATCAGGATCGGGGACGATGCTATCCGTCGGGCAGGCGCTCGTGCACTGCGGCTCGGGGAAGAAGCCGACACACTCGGTGCACAGATCGGGCTTGATCAGATAGTGATCCTCCCCCTCGCCGATGGCCGTGTTCGGGCACTCCGACTCGCAGGCACCGCAGCTGCTGCACTCATCCGTGATCATCAACGCCATGGATTCTCTCCTCCTGATTCGCGCGGTTCACCGCGCGGGGTTTGTAGGGAAACCGCCACCGGAGTGACTATAGGCAAGTAACGTCCACTCGGAAAGAAAAAAATGGTGCCGGGCGATGCAATCTGGAAAAGGCGCGCTCTTCCGGACAATTCCTTAGATGGGCCTTTTTCAGCAGCCTGTTAGCTCGTCTGTCCGAGAATGCGCACCTCGCGCGTCGGATAGGGAATCTCGATCTTGCGCTCGCGAAAGCGATCCAGGATCGCCCGGTAGACCTCGTACTGAACCTGCCAGTAATCCTCCGCCTTGCACCAGGGGCGGAGCGTGATCCGCACCCCCGAGTCGGCCAGACTCACGATGCCCACCTGGGGCTCCGAGGTCTTGAGGACCCGCGAGTTCTCCGCCAGGACTTCCCGCGCGGTCCGCAGGGCCAGATCCAGATCGCCCTGGTAGCTCACCTCCACCGTCAGCGTCACTCGACGCTCTCCGGTGTAGTTGTAGATGATCTCGCCCACGATCTTCCGGTTGGGCACGATCACCCGGGCGTCCTCCAGGGTGCGCAGGATTGTCGAGGTGAGATTGACCGCCTGCACCTGCCCTCGGACGTTGCCGATCTCGATGTAGTCCCCGATCCGGAAGACCTTGGAGAACATGATGCTGAGCCCGGCGGCGATATTTCCCAGGACCCCCTGCAGGGCGAAACCGACCCCCACGCCGGCCACGCTGAGCCCGGCGACCAGGGCCGTCACCTGGACGCCGAACTTGTCCATGGCGAGGATGGCCGTGAAGAGCAGGACAACGACCTTCGCCGCCCGAACCAAGAGCTGCTGGAGGTGCTTCTCGATCGTCGACTTCTGGAGAGACCGCTCGATGAACCGTCCGACGATCCGGGCGCACAGGACACCGGCGATCAGAATCACGACCGCTGCGATCACTTGGAAGCTGTACCGAATCAGGAGATCCGTGACGATGTTCAGGATGTCGGATGGGTCGATCATTGCGCCTCCTCCTGGAAGGGGTTCATGGGGCGTGTCCGCGCCGCAGGATAGCCGACCTCACACCGCAGGGTCAAGGGACTTCTCGGCCAAATATTCTTCACACAACGCTTGCATCCCGGCGCCGGGCCTGCAAGAATACGCTGGAGGGGAAGGAGGGCACGGTGGCCGACGTCACCCGATTCGGCGTCTCACTGGAGGAGAGGCTGCTCCAGCAGTTCGACCGTCTGATCACCCGGAAGGGGTACACCAACCGGTCCGAGGCGCTCCGGGACCTGATCCGGGAAAGCCTTGTCCGCGAGCAATGGGACCTGGGAACCACCGAGACGGTTGGCACGCTGACGCTCGTCTACAACCACGAGGTGCGAGAGTTGGCGGACAAGCTCACCGACCTGCAACACGAGCACTACAAGGTCATCGTTTCCACCCTGCACGTGCACCTGGATCCTCACCACTGTCTGGAGGTCCTCGTCCTGCGCGGGCAAGCCGGCGAGCTCCGGGCGATCGCCGATCGCTTGATCGGTACCCGCGGGGTCAAGCACGGCACCTTCTCCGCCACGGCGGAGGGTCGCGTTTTAGGGTAATCTTTTTTTGGGCTCCGTGGTGCCACGATTCACAGCATTGTAGCATTGGATCCGCGTGCGCCAAGACCGAGGTGAAAAGGCCATGCACATACCCGACGGATATCTGGGTCCCGTAACCTACCTCTCCTCGTATGTCGCCTGCGTCCCCCTCTGGGGCGCGGCCGCCCGGAAGGTGCAGGCCGGCCTGACGGCACGCCGCGTTCCCCTCCTGGCCATCTCGGCGGCGTTCACCTTCGTCGTGATGATGTTCAACGTCCCCCTGCCGGGCGCCACGACGGGCCACGCGGTCGGCGGCGTCCTGATCGCCATCGCCGTCGGACCATGGGGGGCGGCCCTGGCCATCAGCATCGCCCTGGCGATCCAGGCGCTCCTCTTCGGCGACGGCGGGATCACGGCGATCGGGGCGAACTGTCTGAACATCGCCTTCGTGATGCCCTTCACCGGCTACGCCGTCTACCGCCGGCTCGCCCGATGTTTCCCGTCGCCCAAGGGGCAGGCGATCGCCGCGGGGATCGGCGGGTGGGCCGGCCTCACCTGCGCGGCCTTCACCACGGCCGTCATGTTCGGCATCCAGCCCCTGCTCCATACCGCCAGCGACGGGCGGGCGCTCTATGCCCCCTACCCGCTTTCGGTGACGGTGCCCGTCATGGTGCTGGAGCATCTTCTGCTCTTCGGCGTCGTCGAGGCGCTGCTCACCGGTCTGGCCGTCTACCACTTGCGCGGCTCCCGGTCCGCCTGGATTCTCCAGGCTGCGGACGGTGGCGTCCCGATGAAGGAATATCGCGCCTTCTGGATTGCCCTGCTCGCGCTGGCCCTCCTCTCCCCCCTCGGACTCTATCTGCCGGAACTGATGCGGGCCGGCACCGCCTGGGGCGAATGGAGCCTGGAAGAGATTCGGCAGATGGTCGGCTACGTCCCTGCCGGGATGCAACAACTCAACGACGTCTGGAAGGCCCTCCTTCCGGATTACGCACTCCCCGGTCAGGACGAGGCGCCGCTCGCCCATCGCAGCCTGGCTTACATCCTCTCCGCCCTGCTCGGCATCGGGCTCTGCGGCGGCGCGACGTACATCCTGACCCGCCGGCTCACCAAGAAAAGCCGCTGAGGCGCCATGCCGATCCCCTCGCGCGAACAGGAGTTCTTCGAGATGGCCCGCGCGCGCCGTCTTCGCCCGGCGCGGAACGGCTTCGTGGACAAGACGCTCCGCCGGCTGGCCGCGTTCTTCTCCGATGCGCTGCTCCGCGAGGAGACGGCGCGGCGCCTTGGGCTCCTGCAGCGACTCGACCCGCGCGCCCGCCTGCTGGGCACTCTCTTCTTCGTGCTGAGCGTCAGCCTGGCTCGCTCGATCCCCGCCCTGGCCGCCCATGCGGTGCTCGTGGCGGCAGCGCTCTGGCTGTCCCGCCTGCGCCTGCGCGAGGTCCTGGGCGCCGGGCTCCTGATCGCCCTCGTCTTCTCGACGCTTATGGCGCTCCCCGCCACGCTGAACCTCGTGAGCGGCGGCGAACCGCTGCTGCCCCTGCTGGTGCGGGACGCGGCCTGGCGGCTCGGCCCCTATGCGATCCCGCCGATCGTGGGGATCAGCCGCGAGGGGGTGCTCACGGCGGCCACCTTTCTTTTGCGGACGCTGACCTCGGTGGCGGCGGTCCTTTGCCTGGCCCTCTCCACCCGCTGGATGGATCTGCTGCGCGCGCTCCGGTTCCTC
>Ga0315286_10004515_pt1 | contig 13352 bp, 16 predicted proteins | sample YL17G10_0_MG_FD_205038 | JGI IMG/M metagenome (GOLD analysis project Ga0315286, IMG submission 205038) | Sediment microbial communities from Yellowstone Lake, YNP, Wyoming, USA - YL17G10_0 | ecosystem: Environmental > Aquatic > Freshwater > Lake > Sediment | place: USA: Wyoming | collected... | reverse complement strand
GCAGGCAACTCGAGCGCGATATGGCCGCACGCGGCATCTACATTCGCACGGTCTCCTATGCCGGCCTCGCCGAGGAAGCCGGCCCGGCCTACAAGGACATCGATGCAGTCATCGCGGCGACGGAGCGGGCAGGCCTCAGCCGCGCCGTGGTGCGCTTCACCCCGGTCGGCAATGTGAAAGGGTAGCGGCCCGCGCCGCGGCGATCACTCTGGCTCCTCCTGCACGAGCTTCCGAAGAGGTTTGACGAGCGGCGGCAGATTGTTCTGAATCGTTCGCCAGATGACATCCAGTTTCACGGCGTCGTACTCGTGGACGAGAATGTTTCGCATACCCTGCATCTGAGCCCATGGAATCTCGGGATGCTTCCCTTGAATCGCGGGCGGAATCTGGCGCACCGCCTCACCGATGACGGTGAAATTGCGCTGTACTGCATCCACTACGAGGGAGTCCGCCGCAAACACGTCTTCGCTCATGCCAGCCGTGTAGCGCTGAATCTTCGCGATGGCGTCAAGAATGTGGTCGATCCTAAAGTGCCACTTCCGGTGGGCCGACATCGATTGCCTCGCTCAGAATGTCGTCCTTGATTGCGGGGTAGATCGCATCGCGCATCACGACATCGACCTTTGGGACGCCCAGGAGGTCCTGCAAATGCAGTTGGAGGCCGATCAGGTCAAAGAGGCCGATGCGGCCGTCGAAGTCGACAAGGATGTCCACGTCACTCGCGTCCGTCGCCTCATCCCGCGCCGCCGAGCCGAACAGGGCGAGCGACTTTACGCCATATTGCCGACGCAGCTCATCCCGGTGCGCCGCCAGGACGCGTAGCACGTCATCGCGCTTCATTGAGTGCATTGTAGCGTGATTTGAACCAGGAAGGCGAACGTCGGTGCGATGTTCACAGCGACCGGGCAGGTATCGCTCAGCTTCTGAAACCTCCATGCAGGAGTCGGTAATCTGCTCGGGAGACCAATCGCATCAGTTTTCACGGCTTGGCTGGGGCGACCGGCTCAGGTCGGCGAACAGCTGCTCCCAGTTCCCTACGACCCCGTCAAGAACGTCAAGAGCGTCTCCGACAACAGCTCCGAGTTCGTTTTCGATGGGGACGCGCAGCTCGACCAGTTCTGGCTTCGAGACGTCGATTACCACCGGAGATGGCGTAACGAGGAGAGCCCCTATGCCCTCCTGCGGAACCGTGTACCGGGGTTTGCCGAGCTTTGCGAACTTACCCGACCTACTCTGCTTGAGGCGAGCATGTTTCTCTCTATTCGCGAGGTCGGCGCAAAGCTGAAGATTCGAGTCGCTGTTTACCAGATTCTCGACGGACTGCGCGGGTCGGCCAGCCGAAGCAGCGAGCTCTTTGAGGTAGTCCTTGAGGGTCCACGCCCATACGAACACCTGCTCAAGTTCATCCGCGACCACCTCGGGCGGTTTTACTTTTGTGATTCGGTAGGTGGTCATCGTACCGTCGGGGAAGGAGTAATCCCACTCGGCGCCTGCGCCGCGCTTCTCAGCAATCGCCGCCTTGAGACGCGCGATTCGGCTAAAGAGCTTTTCTACATCTGGTCCAGTCATGTCACCATCGTTGCGGACTGTAAATGCACAGCGCCCTAACGCCGCGGCGATGAGCGGCCGGCGGCCACGGACGCTCGTCGCGAGCGGTCCACTTCACCGTGGGGCCGCTCCATCGCCTGGTTGGGCAGCACTCTCATGCACTCAACCACCTCGTGTAAGCTGGAGGCCAGTTTGGCCGTGGGCCGTATTTCGCGTGCAGTGCTCGTTCGAGCCAGAGCTCGAATAGCGTATCGTTGCTCGTGAAGGCGCCCGTCGCTGTGTACACCTCGTAGACCACCTGACGAATGGCCGGATCGTCGACGCGCCGAGCGAGTCCGGACACGTAGAACTCGTCGTCCACCTCCGGATTGGGGAAGGAGTGCAGCGCGAACCGGCCGTCGCGCAGAAGGTCGCGGACCTTCGGACTCTGATTGCCGATAAAGACGTACAGCCCGCCGTTTGCGATGACCGGGCAGACCGGATGGACGCGTGGACCGCCGTCCTTCCGGATCGTGGCCAAGTAGCCAAGGCCGACCCGGAATTGGTAGATGAGGGAGCGCCCGGCTTCGGCCATTTCGGGGCGTTCGGCTGCAAAATCGCTCCAGCGTTTCATAGTGCTCGCTCGACTCGCGCGAAGGCGATCCCTCGCTCCTTGCTGCCCAACGCCATGCTCAGGTGCCGCGCGGGCTGGCAGCGCCACGCGACGGGAGCAGCGCCGCCCACAGGAAGCGAGTTGTCGCGGTCACCTGCAGCTACCCGTTCGGCCCGACCAAGGGCCGTGGCTCAACTCAGCTTCAGCCCTGCGTCCGGATTCATGTCCACACGTCACGGCGGCATTCCGTCTTCGATCGATGAAATGACGCCATCACGGAAACGTACGTAGCGAACCGATCCTCGGCTTTGGTAGTACAGCCACTCATCGGCATCGATACCTGGCGTTGTGTGAAACGGTGGATATCCACGGGCCATTATCGCTTCAGAGCGCGTCATGTTGACAGCAAGCTTTCCGCTCTCAATAAACGGCCGAGCACTGTGGCGATCGCTTGTGATGGTCTCCAGGGGACTACTCTCACGAAAGATGAGCCGGAAGTAGGACTCATCGTTCATCCGGTCGGTTCCATAATCAAAGCTCAGCTGATACGGCGTGTCGGTTACCTTTGCCTTCGCCGTCACGAACGTGACCGAGCGGCGAGACGCGCCGATTAATCGCACGCTCGTTCCCACTGGAAGAAAGCGACCCCCAAGATACATGTAGTTAGCATCGCTTGCTGCGCCGTTTCTATCAAACCACATGTTGCAGCACAAATAGAGGTCACGATCTGCTACTGCGCTGACCCAAGCCATTTGCTCAAGAAAGGGGCGAGGCTGCCGACCTAGACTCGCTCGCGATTGCTCTATCAGTCTCCGGTTCTCGATGCTCATTGGAGCGGTACACGAAGATAGCGCGGCGGCGATGGTTGCCACCAGCCCGATACGTTTGCGCAGAATCACCCTTCATCTTCAGGATTGAATAGGAGCGTTTAGCTGTTCGCGGCGACCTGGCATGAACCGCCGAACTATGTACTTAGCTGACCACTCAAGATCGCCAACCCTTGCAACGAGTCGCAACGTATCACGCGCCGTACCCCAAGGGCAAATGTGGCGCAATGCGCGGCGATTTCCAACGGTTGCGCGCCGGGGCCGCCGCAACACGGCCCGCGCATCTCTTGCGTGATCCCGCAACGTATCGCGCGTCGCCTCCCCAGCGTGGTGCATGCAACGCCGTGACGGGACCGGCGCACCAGAACGCCTGGCGGTACACCGGGCTGCGTGCCCCGGCAGCGCTCATCGGCCCGTGCAACTCTTGCGGGAACTCGCAGCCTATCATGCCGTCCCCCGTGCTCCCGCTTGACTTCCCATCGAGATCACATCCGGTCACCTGCCGGTACTGCTTCCAGCCCTTCTTCAGCACCTTGACTTCTCCTTCTGATGCCAGGCCGAAGCGCACCAGCGCCACGATGGCTGCGCGTACCGAGACGCTGGAGGACCCCTGGACCATGCGCGCCTGACAGCGGGGACACGACATGCCCGCGTCAGCGGGCTTGATGTGGCGCGACTCGTGGATGTGCTGCAGCCTGTCGTTGAAGCCGGGCGCGAAACGCTCATTGGTCATCGCCTCAAGCCGTCCGGCATGCGCTGGACTGTGGCTGGCCTTCGCCTCTTGTCGTGTCAGCACTACCGGAAGCCCGCGCGGACGCTTGGCCCGGCGATGGTGACATTTGTGTCCGGGCTGGCAAAGCGCCCGTTGCCGAGGGGCGCGACGGTGGAGTACGCTCTGGCTCATGCCTTACCGCTTCCTCGAAGACCAATTCACCGCCGACGTGGGTTTTGTCGCGTCGGGAGACACCCTGAATGAGTGCTTTGCGGCCGCCGCCCACGCCACTCTCGAAGTCATGCTCGCCAATCCCGAGGTGCTCGAAGTCTGCGAGCACCTCGCTGTGCACGTGGAGAGCGAGGCCCTCGACTTGGCGTTGCTGAGGTTTCTTGAAGAGTTGGTGTTCTACAAAGACGCGGACCAGTTGCTGCTGCGTCCGACGCGGGTCAGCGTCAGGCAACAGCCAGAAGGCTGGATCGTCGACGCCGAGCTCGAAGGCGAGACACTCAACCCCGCGCGCCATCAGTTGTCCGCGGACGTGAAGGCAGTGACACTACACCACCTCAGCGTGCGCTGCACCGACGGTAACTGGGAGGCGACGGTCGTTTTGGATATCTGAGGGAGGGGATTGAGGGTTCCAGGGTTCGGGGGGAGGGTAGGTCCCCTTACCACCCCCGCAAATCGACCGGCCAGGTTTCGAGCACCTGCTCGCCGGAGACGACGTGCATGCGTTCGTGGTACGCCACGGTCGGATCAATGTGCGCTGGCCAGACCTGGATACGCTCGCCGACGCACACCGGGCGCTCGGGCACGAACGTGATGTGCTCGTCGGAGCAAAATAAGACCTGCGCCGCCTCGACCGTCGGGTTGCCGTGGTCCATGCCCAGCGCCTTCAATCCGCAATCTGCGACCGCGTAGGCCGGGGACACCGAGATGACCGTGGCGAGTATGCTGAGAGCTGGTCGAAACGGCAAATCCAGCCGCCCGTACGCGCCGTCCATGAGCGCGTAGGAGCCGGCCTGGATCTCGGTCGCCCAGATGTTGCAGTCGTACGTTCCCGTACCGCCGGCAGAGATCAGCTCGCCGCCGACCTGTTTGTGCGCTGATATCAGCAGGCGCATCGACTCTTCAGTCAGGCGGACCCGAGTGGCGCGGTCCTCCAATCCAACTGCGTGGCCCTCATAACCCATCACGCCGCGCACGGTCAGCGCCTTTCCCCGTGCAAAGTCGGCGAGGCGACCGGCGTCGTCAGGAAAACAGCCACAGCGTGGAAGCCCGACATTCACGTCGATAACCACCTCGCGCACGCCGCCCGCGGCCGCTGCCTCGATAGTCGCTTCCGAATCAACCGCGACGGTGACGCGTGCGGCGACGGCGCCGAGGCGCCGCGCATCCGCCACCTCGTTGGCAAGTAGCAGGTCATCTCCGAGCCCTGCCGCGGCCATGCCTTCGACCTCGCGGATCGTCGCGCACGTGAACGTCCGGTGCCCAACCAATGCTTGCCGCCGGGCAAGCGCCGTACACTTGTGCGCCTTGACGTGTGGGCGCAGGCGCGTACCCGGCAGTGCCGTGGCCATCGCAGCAAGGTTGTGATCAAGCCTATCCGCCTCGACCAGGAGTGCCGGTGTCTGCAGCTCACTGATACGCTTTGCTGGCATGCGCTCTCCCCGCTGAGTCCTGGATCCGTCACTGCAGCGTAAAACGTAAAGATTCGCAGGTGCGCCTACTCCCCAGGCATCGCGCTGGAGATGCCGCCCGCTGCAGGGAGGTAGCACCTACGCACATAGTCGCGCACCATGCGGTCCGCATCGAAACGCGCGGAGAGACTGGCGACGGCATGCTTCACCCGGCGGATCCATCTGTGGGGCACGCTGTCGGGGCCCCGATCGTAGTACAAGGGAATGATCTCGTGCTCGAGCGTGTCGTACAAAGCGGCCGCATCGCGGGCATCTTGGACTGCCGGGTTACTGTGCACTTCTCCCATGCCGATGGCGAAGCCGTTACGGCCGTCGTACGCTTCAGCCCACCAGCCGTCGAGCACGGAAAGGTTGAGGCCGCCATTGAGCAACACCTTCTGCCCGCTGGTCCCACACGCCTCGAAGGGCCGGCGCGGCGTGTTCAACCAGAGATCACAGCCCTGTACGAGATGGCGCGCGACGCTGAAATCGTAGTCCGCAATGAAGATCATCCGCTCGTGGAAGCGTGGGTCGCGGCTCAGCTCGACAACCGACTGCAGGATGCGCTTGCCGTTGTCGTCGTGCGGATGCGCCTTGCCGGCGAAGAGGATCTGCAACGGGCGGCCGGGGGTATTGACGATACGGGCGAGCCGGTCCGCGTCGGTCAGGAGCAAGGTGGCCCGCTTGTACTCGGCGAACCGCCGGGCAAACGCCAGGGTGAGCACTTCGCCGTTGAAATGCGGGATGTCCAGCTGTGTTGTGGTGGCCTCGGCCGTCGCTTGCAGCACGCAGCGGCGCAGGACGTAATTCAGCATGCGGCGCTTCACGACCTGGTGCGCCTCCCAAAATGCGGCGTCATCAATGGCGTGGACGCGATCCGAGATGTCCGGACTGCGGATCGCGGCCCGCCAGTCCGGCCCGAGGTAGTGCTCGTAGAAACTCTGCATTTGCGGTGCAATCCACGAGTTGGTGTGCACCCCGTTGGTGATGTGCCCGATCGGCACCTCGGTTTCCCGGCGTCCGGGCCACAGGCTTTGCCACATCTGCCGCGTGACGTGCCCGTGCAGCGCAGAGACTGCGTTGGCGAAACGCGCGGACTTCAGCCCCAACACCGTCATGCAAAACAACTCATGCGGGTCGTGCGGATTCACCCGGCCCAGCGCCAAGAGGCCTTCGGGCGAGAGGCCGATCTCGCGCTGCAACCATCCGAGATGCTCGAGCACAAGATCCGGCGCGAAACGATCGTGCCCCGCGGCAACCGGCGTGTGTGTCGTGAACGCCGTGCGCAGCGCCACCTCACGGTGCGCCACGGCAAAGGCCACGCCCGCCGCCGCCGCCCACTGGCGCGCCATCTCGAGCGGCGCGAAGGCACAGTGCCCCTCGTTGAGATGAAGGACGCCCGGGTTGATGCCGAGCGCCGCAAGCATGCGTATCCCGCCGATGCCGAGAATCATCTCCTGACGGAAGCGTACCCGTGCGTCACCGCCATACAGTTGGGCAGTCAGCGCACGGTTGGAAAGCGCATTCCGTTCGACATCGGAGTCTAGCAGGATGAGTTGCGAGCGTCCCACATCGGCCCGCCACGCGCCCACCCTCACGGTCTCCCCACCTAGTGGAACCTCCACGAGCAAGGGATTGCCGTCACGCCCGACCGCCCGGCGCAGCGGTAACGTATCCCGCTTCACGTGCCCGTAGGCCTCCTGTTGCCAGCCGCTGCGGTCGATCCGCTGGCGGAAGTAGCCCAAACCGTAAAAGATCCCGATTGCTACCAGGGGCACATCGAGATCCGAAGCGCCCTTGAGATGATCTCCCGCCAGGACTCCTAACCCGCCGGAGTAGATCGGCAGCGATTCGTGCAAGGCGAATTCGGCAGAGAAGTACGCTACAGGCCGGGTCCGCAAGACACCACACACAGCCTTTCCCCACGTTGCATGCGCCTGCAGGTACTCCTCCAAGCGGCGAAACGCGAGGTTGATCCGACTCTCTAGGGCGGTTTCATCTGCACGCCGAGCCAGCCGTTCGGGGGGCAATTCGGACAGAAAGGCGACCGGATTGTGATTGGTGTCGCGCCAGAGCGCTGGATCGAGGTCGCGGAAGATCGCGATTACCTCGGGCTGCCATGCCCACCATAGGTTGCTGGCCAGATCGTTCAACCGCGCCGCGAGCGTCTCTGCGAAGCTTGTCACGGGCGTAAACATATTGATCCGGGGGCTCCAGAACAAGTTCCCGAGGGCAAGGTGCCATTCCCAGATCTGAGACAGCGAGCGCCGGGACGCTTGCCTGTCGATGGTACTGCAACGGGGCCGAGTCGAGCAGGTGCCCGGACCGATTCACTTGCGAGGTGGGCTGACGCAGCTCATGCGCGCGGAGTCATCAACGACAGCGGCGGCGACGTTTTATGTCGTCTAAGGGTTAACCCTAAGTGGGAATGGAGTGACGAGCTGTGAAGCTCATCGTCCGAAACTCTTCTCGCGAAGCTGGGAAATGAGGCCCTCTCCGCGCCCGCGCGATTACCGGAGTTTGAGAGCCACCGCGCTTCCAGCGTGTTCCTAGTTGGCAATATCAGCGGTCGGGGGTCCGGCCTCACCGTTGCTACGCAAACGGGACAGTAAACGAATCGCAGACGCGAATGTGCGCGACACAGACGAGATATGAATATGGTCCTGCTCATTGACGACGATGATAGTTTTCGGAACGCGTTGGCGGAGAACCTGCGTGATGATGGGCTGACCGTGGTCGAATGCGCCGCCGCGGCAGACGTTCCACCATTGGAAACGTTGGATGGTGTACGGGTGGTGATCACGGATTACGACATGCCCGAAACGAACGGCTTGGCGTTTGCCGATGTGTTCCATGCGGCCCATCCACAGGTGCCGGTGCTCCTGGTCACTGCTGTGCCGATCCATCGATTACATGCTCACGCCGCGATGCGCGGTTTCGTCCGCCTCCTTCGAAAGCCACTCGACTACGGCGAGCTGCGTAATGTGCTCAAGCAGATCCCACCAAGCTTGCCAAATCAGTTCGAGCCATACTAACAGCGGATCGTGATTAGCGCAGGTGATCGCTCGCCGCCGCCTACCAACCGGTTGGTTGCACCAAGTTGTCAGGCTGCGGGGGGTGACACTTGAGCCCGCTGAATTCAGGCGCGCACGGTGTGTCGCCTGGGCGGACGCACGGTGAGTACCGGACAACGTGCGGTGCGGACCACCCGCTCTGCGACACTCCCCATGACGAAGTGTGAGAGACCGCTGCGTCCATGTGTCGCCATCACAATCAGGTCCGCTCGTTCGCGAGCCGCGGCAGTTGCGATCACCTGGTAAGGCGTACCGATCTGTAACATCGTGCGACAAGCTACCCCGCGCCGTTTCAGGCGCGAGGCGAGACGTGAGAGTTCCTCGTGCCCGCGGCGTTGTGCCTCTTCCAGCAGCAAGCCAAGGTCGCCAGCTGAATACAGCGGCTCGACGACGAACAGCACAACGACTTCGGCTTTGAATCGCTCAGCAAGATCGAGAGCGTATTCGAGCCCGGCTAGCGATGCGTCAGAGAAATCGGTCGGCACCAGGATGCGTTTGATCATGACGGCCATATGCGCCTCGCGGACATGAGCCCTCTCTCGGTGATTTCACACAGAGCGCCGAATCGCCTCGACTTCCACCGCTCGGAGCAGAGCTGTTTGCAATCGGTTGGCCAGCTGCAGGTGCCATCGCTGCGGTGGACAGCGGCCGCCTTGATTTCCTCACCTTTGGGATGAGGTAGGCACTCTGTCGCAGGTTCAGGAATGGTTGGGCGGAATCTTCCTGCCAGCAAGTACTCACCCTTTTCTCGCGGAGGGCAACTCCGGAGCTCCGGGCCCGGCCAGCTGCCCTGCCTCGAGTCCAAGCTCGCCCAGCACCTGCTGAAGGCGCGGCAACAGCGTTCCAAGGCGCTCTTCGAGAAAGCCGCGAACCGTATCAACGATCACTTGCGTGTTACGCTCGATCTCAAAATTGACCTTGTCCCCGACCACCTTGCGGCCAAAAGTCGTGAGCCGCAGGGTCTCAGGGATGAACCACACGGTGAAGGTCGAACTGTCCCGGTCAACTGCCGCAACCGTCAAACTCGTGCCGTTCAAAGCGAGATAGCCCTTGGGGAAGATATACTTCGTCCACTGCGGCTGCACCCGGAATGTGATGACGTGATTGTTTTCGGGTGTTTCTACTGAGACGACCTCGGCCAAATCGTCAACATGTCCTGATATCGGATGCCCGCCGATCTCGGCACCATCGCGCGCCGAGCGCTCGGCGTTCACCCCATCTCCAACTTGCAGCACCCCGAGGGTCGTGCGGCACAGCGTTTCCTGCATCGCATCGAACTCGACGATCGCGCCGCTCGTCTTCACTACGGTGAGACAGACTCCATCAATTGCGACGCTTGCCCCTGTCTCAAGGGCTTGTACCAGGTCGGCGGGCAGCTCAATCGAGATCGTGGATAGTCCCGGTCGGAGAACCAGCCCTCTGACCTTGCCGATTCCTTTCACTATTCCGGTGAACATGCGTTTCTCCTCGCTCAGGTGGCAGCGCCTCGCTCGAATACCCACAGGGGCGGTCGGCGACCTTGGCTGCCCCCACTGCGTGGATCGTAAAGATGTCGCTCCGAAAGCGCAACATAGAGGGCGGAATGGGCTGGCGGTGGAATGCATCTCATTGACCTGCGCCGGACCCATCGGTAGCTTCGGACCCAGCATGGGAATGTCCCGTTTCATCGCCGCGGCAATTCAGCTGTGCGCCGGCTCGGACAAAGTCGCCAATCTGGACAAGGCGGAATCGTTTGTTGCCGAGGCGGTCCGGCAGGCGGCGCAGCTGGTGGTCTTGCCGGAGGTCTTCTTGTCGCGCGGCTTGCGATCGGAAGAACGCACTGCTGCCGAACCGATCCCCGGCCCAAGCACGGAACGCCTGAGTGCGCTGGCACGCGGCCTGAAGATTCACCTGGTTGCGGGATCCATTCTCGAGCAGGGCGCGGGCGACAAGGTGTTCAACACCAGCCTGGTGTTCGATGCGCGCGGCGAGCTGATCGCTCGGTACCGCAAGCTGCATCTGTTCGACGTCGACATTCCGGGCCACGTCTCGATTCGGGAGTCGGACACGCGCGCGCCCGGTGACCGCGTCGTCACGGTATCAACCGCGCTCGGCGTGCTCGGCCTGAGCGTCTGCTATGACCTGCGCTTTCCCGAGCTGTATCGTCAGCTCACCCGCGCGGGGGCCGAGATCATCACGGTGCCATCGGCCTTTACCTTCCCGACCGGGGCGGCGCACTGGGAAGTCCTGCTGCGGGCGCGGGCGATCGAGAATCAAGTGTACATCATCGCGCCGGACCAAATCGGCCGGAGCCCGAGCGGGGTTGTCGATTTCGGGAACTCGATGATCATCGATCCATGGGGCAAACCCTTGGCCCGCGCTGCGGATCGCGAGATGGTGATCTTCGCCGAGATCGATCGGGACTATCAGGAACGCGTTCGCCGCGAGCTGCCATGCCTCACGCACATCAAGCTCGGAAACTGACTCGGAAGTCTCCGCTCGCTGATTCACCGGCGGCGCCCGTGAGGTCCTTCTTCCGTGTCGTCCCCACCGACGAGGCGCGCGCCCGCATCGCCGAATGCACGTGCGTCGCGACGGAAAGCGTCCCGGTCGCGAAGGCGCTGGGCCGCGTCGTCGCGGAGGGTCTGAGTGCGGCTGTCGATCTGCCGCATTTCCCCCGCGCGAACATGGATGGGTATGCGGTGCGCGCGCCAGACACCTTTGGTGCTTCCGCGAGCGTTCCCGCCTACCTCAAGCTCACCGGCACGGTCGAAATGGGCAAGGAGGCAAAACGTGCGGTCGGCAAGGGGGAGACGATGCGCATCGCGACGGGTGGCATGCTGCCGCCAGGCGCCGATGCCGTGGTGATGATCGAGTATGCGGAGGAGCTCGGCGACGCAAGCGTCACCGACGCAACGATCGAGATCCACCGCGGCGTCGCCCCGTGGGAGAACGTGTTGCGCGTCGGCGAAGACATCGCCAAAGGTGCGGCGATCTTCGCGCCTGGCCGGCGCCTGCGGGCGCGTGATCTGGGCGCGCTCACGGGTGTGGGCATTACCCGCCTGCGCGTCTTCCGGCGTCCACGCGTGGCGCTGATCTCTACCGGGGACGAGATCGTGGCGCCAGACGTTGCCCCCCGACCCGGCCAGGTGCGCAACATCAACGCCTATTCACTCCTCGCCATGGCGAGCGAAGCCGGGGCTGTGGTCAGCGATTTCGGCGTAATTCCCGATCGCCGTGACCTCATCCAGCGCGCGTTGGCTCGTGCCCTGGCACGCCACGACGCCGTGTTGATTTCGGGGGGCAGCTCGGTCGGTGCGAAAGACATCACGCTCGACGTGATCGCCTCGTTCCCACGTTCCGAGGTCATCTTCCACGGTATTTCGGTGGCCCCTGGAAAGCCGACGATCCTGGCGCGCGCGCTCGGCAAAGTTGTGCTGGGACTGCCGGGCCACCCGATGTCCGCTCTGGTGATATTCGAGCTATTCGGCGCGCCGCTGTTGCGCGTGTTGGGAGGCGAGGATCCGGCCGGGGTATTCACGCCGCAGCGGACCGTGCGCGCGCGGCTGAGCCAGAACGTTGCGTCCCAGACCGGCCGCGAAGATTACGTGCGGGTCACGCTCAGTGAGCATGCCGGGCAGCGCAGCGCCGCGCCCCTGCCGGGCAAATCGGGCGCCATTTTCAATCTCGTGAAAGCCGATGGCCTCGTCCGCATCCCGGCCAGTGCCGAAGGCTTGGAAGCCGGCAGCGAGGTCGAGGTGATCCTGCTGTGATCGGCCTCGATTCGATGGCTGGACGATTCTTTAAGTCACACTTTCGCAATAATGTCGTTCGCGGGTGATCCGCAGCCAGGCCGGCGTGATAGTGGGCTCAACCTCGCGTTTTGCACGGCTGCCAGGCGAGTAATACAAGAGCTTCCATGAAGACGCTGACTGTGCGGCTGCCCGAGCCGCTTGTGGCGGAGATTGAAGCCGAGTCTTACGCGCGCAAGATCTCGAAGTCCGATGTGGTGCGGGGGAGGTATCCCCGCAGTACCCGCAAGCCACGCAGCGCGGCTTGCCGATGACCGCGCCGAGGCACGGGTGCGGCAACTGTCACGCTGCGGACAAGTCAACCTTGTCGTAAACCTCGGCGAGCTGCAGAACACAGCCCGCGGCCGGCAGCGACACACTCTCTCCGATCGCTCGCGATTCCGACAGCAGCCACTCGCCCTTGCTCTGGCGCGTGTAGCACTCCACCGACAGACGATCCTGCGCGATCAGTACGTACTCCTTCAGCGACGGCAGGCGGCGGTAGTGGGCGAACTTCTCGCCCCGGTCGTAGGCTTCGGTCGACTTGGAGAGGACCTCGATAATCACGGTCGGATTGAGCAAGACGTCCTGATTCTCGTCGTCGAACTCCGGTGTACCGCAGGCGATGGTGACGTCAGGGTAAGCGTAGAGGCCCGTTGCAGGGACACGTACCCGCATGTCGCTCGGGTACACCCTGCACGGCCGTCCTTTGAGTTGGGTGCGAAGCTCCGCAATAACGTTTGCGACGAGGACGTTGTGGCGCTCGCTGGCGCCGCTCATCGCGAAGACCTCGCCGCTGAGGAACTCGCTCTTCTGTGCTGCCGCACGGTCTGCCGCGAGGTACTGCTCCGGAGTCAGCCTAGGTCGAGGCTGCGACGTCATGGTGTTTTGCTTAGCACACCACCATCGCCTTCACTATGCCGCTGCCGCGCGTTGATCCAGACCTGGAACTGTTCGGAGAGACAGCGACCATCTGGCGTTAACTACTGCAGTAGGCTAAGGAAACTCGGTCTTGAGGAGCCGGTTACATCGCAGGTGGCACCGGACGAACAGTCGGAAGGAGATGAGGTATGATCGAGTTTCAACCCGGGAACCTTAGGGTCCCCAAGTGGACACGCCCTGTGTTCATGGTCGCGGCGGGGACCACGGA
>Ga0315286_10004514_pt1 | contig 13354 bp, 11 predicted proteins | sample YL17G10_0_MG_FD_205038 | JGI IMG/M metagenome (GOLD analysis project Ga0315286, IMG submission 205038) | Sediment microbial communities from Yellowstone Lake, YNP, Wyoming, USA - YL17G10_0 | ecosystem: Environmental > Aquatic > Freshwater > Lake > Sediment | place: USA: Wyoming | collected... | reverse complement strand
CAACATACCAACACCCTTGGGACCGTAGATTTTATGCGCCGAAAGAGTGAGTAAATCTACCCCCAGTTCTTCAACATTACAATCCAGCCAGTTTGCCGCCTGAACCGCGTCAGTATGAAAATAAACTTGATGTTCTTTGTTTTTGTTTATTTTCTTAATTAATCTCCCAATTTCTTTTATTGGCTGAATTACGCCAGTTTCGTTATTCGCATACATTATCGAAACCAAATCTGTTTCCGGAATAATTTCCGCTTCCAAGTCATCAAGATTGATGATTCCGTCCGAACCCACGGGCAGAAAAGTAATTTCTATTCCTTCTTTTTCCAGGTCCTTACAAGTCTCCAGAACCGCCTTGTGTTCAATCTGTGTAGTAATAATATGGGTTTTTTCTCCGGCTCGCTTCGCTCGCCGTAAGTTTTTAATCAATCCCCTGATTGCCAAATTGTCGCTTTCCGATGCCGAACCGGTAAAAATAATTTCCGTTTCCTTGCAACCCAAAAATTTCGCCACCTCGCTTCGCGCATTATCAATTGCCTCGCTTGCTTCCCGACCGATTTTATAAATCGACGATGGGTTTCCGTATTTATCCTTCAAATACGGCATCATCTTTTTCAAAACATCACCATCGAGTGGCGTGGTTGCGGCGTAATCAAGATATACTTTAGAATTTTTCATAAAAAATAATTATACTACCAAAATAAACAAACCGAAACAAATCAACGCAATCGCCAAAATTTTCTGGATAATGACTTCTCTTTTCAATTCCTCTTTCAGGCCGCGGAACTTCTTGAAAAACAGAATCGCGAAAAGAAAAACGAAAACGTATTGTAGCCCCTGGAAGGCATTGGTTAAAACCACGCTTCCCAGGTAAACAGCCAAATAAACTCCCAGCCCGCCCAAAATACTCATTGCTCTGCCCGCGAAAAAATATCCTCGTGCTTCGGGTTTTGATTTCTCGGCCTTTTTAAGAATAAGCTTTCTGTTTTTTCCAGAAATAAGCAACAGTAAAGAAGCCAGGGCAACGCCCGTTCTTACCCAAATAATTCCGCTGACGAATTTGGCCTCTATAAATATATACTTGGTTATGACCCAAAATATTGCAAAAAGCAAAGCGGAAATCAGTGCCCAAACAAAAGGCTTGGAAAAGAATTTTTTCTTTTCAAAAGAAAGAATTAAGCATCCGAGAACCAAAAAAATAAAAGCGATAATTTGTTTTGCGGCAAAATGTTCATTCAAAAAGAGCATGCTTAAAATCAAGGTGAAAATAGCGACAAATCCCCCGACAAACGGCGCAATTCTGGAAACCTCTTCTTTGTTAAGGGCGCTATAAAGAAGAACACACCCCGCTACATTAATGATTCCTGCGGTCAGAACCAGAATTAATTGGCCCCAAGAAGGGAAATGAAATCCAAATGGCAACAAAACAAGGATAAAAATACTCAAAAAATTTACATAAAAAGAGTAAGCAACGGGATGCGGTAAAGAACGGGAAAGAATGTATTTATCGATAATAAAAACCAATGCGTAAAAAAGATAAGCCGTGGTTACGACAATTAACCAAATTAATGGTGTCATATTTTAATACTGTTATTTTTACAAATTTCGGCGTATTTAACCGAGCTTGGGCGCGGAATCCTTTTTAGTGTTTTATAGTCGATTTCGACCAGCCCGAATCGTGGTTCAAAACCCTTGTCCCATTCAAAATTGTCGAGCAAGGACCAATGAAAATAGCCTTTTACATCAACTCCTTCGCTAATTGCCTTGTGAACTCCCTCTAGGTGACTCTCAATAAACTTTTCCCGTTTTTCGTCTTTGGCATCAGCTAAGCCGTTTTCGGTTATATAAATCGGCTTGTTGTATTGTTTCAACGCCCCCAAAACATATTGAATTTCCTTGGGACGAATTTCCCAACCCATATCTGTTTTTTCTTTATTAGAAAGCTTAAGTGCTGAAAACAAATAATGACTAAGATAATAATTCAGACCAATAAAATCCTGATAATCTCTAATTGCTTGTAAAAACTGATGGTTCCAATAATAATCTGAGAAAAGCTTTAGTATTCCTCCATAATGAGTGTTGAAACTTGCAATCCCCACTTGCGCATCGGGGACAATTTTATGAATTATTTCATAGCTTTTTTTATGACTTTCAATAAGCGTTTTCGCAATTTGTTGGGTAATATAAAAACTTTTTTTAAATGGTGGCCAATCTCCCCTTAAAAAAGAATGTGTAGTATAAATATTTGGCTCATTAATGGTAATCCAAAATCTTACCAATTCTTTATATTCGCTGGCCATTTTTTCTACAAATCGCGCAAAATATTCCGGAGCACCAATGTCCAACCAATGCCCCTTTTCGCTGAACCAATTTGGTAAAGTGAAATGATGCAAGGTTACAAGCGGCTCAAGTCCTCTTTTTTTCAAGGCCAGAATAACCTGCCTATAATGCTCTATTTCTGTTTCGTTGAATTTCCCCTCAACGGGTTCAATACGCGCCCACTCGATTGAAAATCTGTGGGCGTTATTGTTCATTCCTTTGGCCAAATCAAAATCTTCTTCAAAACGATGATAATGATCGCAAGCAATTCCGGCATCAAATTTTTCTCCGGCTGCACTCCAATTGTTCCTAATTCCTCCCTCGACCTGATATGCCGAAGTTGCCGTTCCCCAGTAAAAATTGTCCGGAAATTTCAATAACAAATTTTTATTGAATCAATAAAATTTTATTATAATCTTCAGTTAAAAGCACTTCGGCTTTTTTGGTTTTTAGGTCAAATCTCATCAGATTAAAATTTTCCCCCTCCTGCTGTTTTTCGATAAAATACAAATACCTTCCTCCACGGTCAAAGGTCAGTTGACTGATATAGTTTCCGCTATATGCGGAGTCGTCGGTCTGATTTTCTATATTCACGAGGTGTATTGTCTCGGTTACTTTGTCGAATTTATCCACCTCTTGTTCCGTGTAAAAAAATATTTCCCCGTCATCCACCCAGACTCTGTTTCCGATTTGATCTGTGGTTAAAACAGCCAAAAACTCGTTTTTGTCGAAATCACCTAAATAAAGCTCGGTAATGTCTTTGTCGTCTTTTTTGCTGATGATTTCATAGAGGAATTTATTGCCCGAAAGAGCAAATTCAATATTTTTGCAATTTTCCAAAGACTTAACACAACCTTGCGGAATCAAGTATTCGACCTGCCTTGTTTTCACGTTCACCCTGCCCAGATTTTGGTTATAGATATCCCATAGGCCCTGAAAATAAATATAATCACCGGCCCACTTTTTTAGAATAATCAAATTTTCTTCAAAACTGACCAAAGATTCCGGATTTTTGCCGTCTTTATCACTTATCACGATTTCTCTTTTCTTGCCGCTTTGTTCGATTTGAGCATAGGTTACTTCGTCAATTTGTTTCATCCAGGCGATTTTTTCGTCGTTCGGAGAAAAAACAATCCCGGCAGAATCAATTAACTGGTTTATTTCCATTTCCTTGCCGTTTTTCAAATTGACCAATATTGGTTTATAAATAATTCTACTTACGATAAACTCCTGATTTTCGCTAACTCCCTCAACCGGAACTTCTTCGATTTGCTTGAAGTAAATCATTTCCTTTCTACTGTTGGAAACATAGGAGCGCTTCGGCGGCCGGAAATCTCCAGGGTCTATTTCCCTTGCCGGAACAGCAATCAGTTTTTTAGAATGGCTGTTTTTCAATAAAAATAAATTAGCCTTATCTCCGTCCACCCGATAATAAAAAATACCCCTGCCTAAAGTAGGGCCGATAAACTTCCATACGGCAATACCGATAAAAATTCCGACTATAACCGCCAACAAAACAAAGAAACTCTTATGTTTCAGCATGTTTATACTTTATCATATTCTTTTTCTTTTTTCCACTTTCCGCACCATCTCCTCATCCATTCCAAAATGATGAGCAATTTCATGCCAAACCGTTTTTTTGACGATTTCTTTTACGCTCTCATCATTGGGTGCGATTTCTTCAATCGATTTTTTGAAAATAGTGATTTTGTCCGGCAAAACCCCGCTATAATAACCTCTTTTAGTTTGAGGAATGCCCTCGTAAAGCCCGAAAAGTTTGGAATATTTTCCAAGCTTTATTTTTTTAATCTGTTCTTCGTTGGGTTCGTCCTCAATCACAATTCCAACATTATCCAGCTTTTTTAAAAATCTTTCCGGAAGTGCATCTATCCCCTCTTTTACCAATTCTTCAAATTTTTCCTTATCCATGTTATTTTTTTACCACAATCATTGTTTTTTTAATCTCCAAAATCGGTTCTTTGTGTCCGGTAAGATAATCCCTGATTGATGCTTCCAGAATATATTCTTTGTAACGGAATTTCTCGCCGTGGCGCGTACCAACATCGTTAGTAATAAATTCTTCGGTCTGAAAATCATAACCGATAATCACAAGCATATGTCTCTCCGGTCCGGGCGGGGTATAAAAAGGATTTTTCAGAATTTGCCCGTTTATCGGCACGATTACCAATCTATCGTTTTTCAACTCCTCGATTATATCTTCCGTCGAAATATCTTCTCTAACCTCAATGTTATAATAACCGAAATAATCTTTCATTATTTGCGCGGTGTCGACTGTCGAATGATCATAAAAATTATTATATTTCTCGATTTCGAAATCCGCGAATTTTTTCAACTCCTCTGTTGCCTCTTCCCTAGAAATCGATTTTACCCCTCTCGCCCACAAAATTGCCGTAAGCAAAGATGCTTCTTCACAAGCATCCTGATAAATCGGGTTTTCCCATTGGCCAAGCGGCGCCTGCGCAAGAAACGGCACATCGAGTAAAATAATCTGCGGTTCTTCTTTAATTGGCTCAGCTTTAATCGGTTCCGGCTCAATGCTTACGACCGGAGTTTCTTTTAATTCGACTTGCTCTCCGCATCCGCTTTCCGGCATTAAAGAAGAAGGCTTTCCGTGTTCAACCCATTGATTATCAACGCAAATCCAAGCATCTTCCGAGCCACCGATTACGAACCTTAAAAAAAGCCAAGCCCCGATAATCAAGGCTAGGCTAAAAATTATTTTCAGAAACTTGTTTCTCATTGAACAATCAATTTCGTATTCCTTAAATGCTCTTTGTATTCGTAAAGAATTTCTTTGATTCTATCCTGAATCGGAGACAAGACAATCCCTTCTTCCTCGAGCTTTCCCGTATTTAAGACGCAATTCGAACGTGTTGCTTTAGCCAGTCCCATCTTATAAAGATCGTCTCCGGAAATTATTTCGAATTGGTGGTCGGGATCAATTAATTCCTTGTAAAGCATCATTATTTCGCTGGGTCTGATGGTTCCGGGATTAACCACATGATAAACCCCCGTTCTTCTTTTTTCGATCAGTTTTTTCATTGCAAAAAGAAGATCGGGAATAACCGTTACTGAGTTTTCCGAATCGATAATACGAGGGTATTTTGCAAGCTTATCGATTAAATTTCTCGGATTGGGTTCATTATCAATGGGCAAACGCAACCGGATAATCAAAACCGGGAAGTTTTTCAGAATTTCGTCAGACCAATGCTTGGTATAACTGTAAAAACTTGGCGGAGTCGGCTTGTCGTCTTCCATAAAACCCTTATTATACAGACCGCTTCCCTGAAAAACGCACCCGCTCGATAAATGCACCCAATAAAGCTCTCTTTCGGCGCAAGCAAGCTCAATATTTAACGCACCACTGATATTTCCGGCAACGGTTTCCAGCTTGTGTTCTTCGCACCAATCAATGTTCGGCCTACCGGTAATCCCAGCGGCATTAATCACTACTTCCGGACTAACTTCTTCCAGCTCTCTTCTGATTGCCGGTAAATCGGTAATATCGACTTCGGAAATAAAAGAATCTTCAAGAAAATTGTTGAATTTCTTGGCCAGCCACCCGCTACTTTTTCCAAAAATCAGGTATTTCATATTTTTGAACAATTAATCAGTATATCCAATACTAACAGGCTCTCTAAAAAAAATCAACAAAAAACATGCTGTAAAACTTATTAGACAAATAGTCAACAATATTGGCCGAAAAAAGTCGGGGCCGAAGCAATCTTCGGCCCATATCTAAAATATTAAATATTTTTTGAAAATCAATCTCTAAAATTTTGGCGCGCCGCAATTTTGTAAATCTTTAAGCGTCAATTTCTGGCCGGCATCATCTCGCTCGGACATAACCCCGCAAGGCAGGGTTAAAAGCAACGGCCTTAATCCCCCTTTAAACTGATCTGTTGTCAGCCCGTGTCTAAGTTCAAAATGAGCCAAATCACCCTCATCGCCCTGTTCCAATCCGCAATACTGCGCAATTTTTCCCAGTTTATCGAAATTAATATCATATTCTCTCCATCTGTCGACTATATCCACGGCATAACCGAAATTATGAATACTTTTACCCCCCTCTGCTTCGGTAACGATATGTCCGTTCACAAGCCGGCCCTGTCGATATATCTCGTTCTGTTCTTCTACGCTACGAAATCCGGACGCGATACGCAATGTGTAGTTATAAAGAGAGGCAACGGGGATAAAACACTTATCGACTTGATTTATAAAATTGGCATTAATTTCTGTAGGCAAGGGAACTGATGCCCTTATCTCTTCGTCTGGATTCTGCCGTACTGAGGCATTATCGCGTGTGGCAAAAAATAAACTTCCAAACAGACAAATTAAAAAAACAGCCGCTATAATCAGTCGGCGATATTTCGCCATAATGAGTTTGAAATTAAAATGGAGGAACATTCTGACTGTCTCGGTATAGACCCCAATTTTTGAAGGCATGCCCCGTAGACGCGCCCTTGGCGAGCGCCAGGCTGGAAGCCTGCGGCGACAAGTAAGCGTTCTGCTGGGGTAAATTCGGCTCTTTCCCGAGATTTTCCCCGACCCGTCTCGGTCGAGGTCTTATATTGTAATTTTAGCACAAATAAAACACTTGAGACATTATTTCAGGTTAATGATAAAAATAATTATTACCTACGCTCCTCTTTGTTCTGGTTGGCCTCCGCGAATTTTTCGATATTTGTCCTTATATTTTTCAATGGTTTTCTCGACTTCATTATGCGGAACTTCAACTCTCAACAAGTCGATAGCATTAATGGTATCGTAAATATCTAATTTATTTTTTAATTTATATATCGCATCCCTCCAAAGAATCGCTTTTTCGTACTCGCCGTTTTTTGCGGCTCCTTTTTCAAGTTTTTTCATCATATCCGCAAAAGCATAATAAACTCCTTCTTCTGCGCCGCCCTTACCGATGGTGCGGTCTTTGAAAGGAATGCGCAAAATAGAACCCTGCTCACGCATCATTTGCCTGATTTTGCCAGTTCTCTGCCATTTGAAAGCGGTTGAAATTATTTTTTCGTAATAATGCCCCGCTTTTTCTAATTTTTCCGGAGCTATGTCCGGAATATGACGAATGGTATCAAGAAGATTAAAGGCTCCCGCCTCAATCATTTCAACGCTCCACCACGGCTTTGCAGAGGCCCAAAAAAATTGATCACTGGAAAGGGCAATATCCATTTTTTCCCGAATAAATTTGTATCTCGTATGGTTTTTATCCATTGCATAAACCTCCCTCAAAACCAAATCAGTAAAATCCCATTGCCATTTGTGGACAATATTTTCGGGATCGGACCAAGAAAGCAATTGAACATTGTTCTTAATATCGTTCCCGCTGGATGCCCAGGTTGATTTAATCGGAACAACTTCAATAATATCGTGATAATGAAGAGAAATATCGGAAATATGAATCAATTCAAGGTCGGGAGCAGATAAAACATCGAAAAGCATTTCGACCAATCCCGGCCGGTGATGTCCGAATGTTTCGCCATCCATTGCTGTGAGTATAAATCCATTGGTTTTTAATTCTTCTTTTATCGCCTCAAGCAAAGTTTCTCGTGACCTCACAACGGCGCTCATGATAAGATTACTCAATTTCCTCCCCCTGAAAAAAACTTTAAGGTTCGTTCCTTTAACTTTATAAATTTTTGTGTAGTCTACTTTTTCAATCTCTCCGCCACAAGCAATTTCATCCAAAACAATCCACTCGAAGCCCAAATCGGCTATTATTGGCGCTATTTTCTCATCATACGCCATCTCCGGAGAGAAAAATCCCCTTGGAGTATAGGCTTCACCTAAAAAAAACTTATTGGTTTCATCGTTGATTTTAATCTGCCGGATTATTTCTTGTTCTTCCAGGAAGGGAAGCATGGCATGATATTTTGAAGACGATGTAAACTCGATTATTTTTTCCTTTCCGAGTTTGCGCAAAATATCGATAAGGTCGTGATATTTATATTTATCGAAAAGCTCCAGAAGAGCGCCGCTAATATTCAGGGTTAAGCGCAGTTTCCTGTTTTTTTTAAAACCCTCAAAAAGAGGGCGGTAAGACTGGGCAACGAGCGACTCTAAAATATCCGGTTGTTGACCTGCTGGCTGATAAATGTGGAAAAAGTTAGCCCAGTGTTTTTTCATTTCTGATTATTTTGGTTATGGAAGGATATGGCTTTTTCGAATAATTTTATGTATTCTCTCGCCGAATTGGGCCAGGAAAAATCCGCCTTCATTGCCCGTTTTTGAATTCCTTGCCAGAATTTAGGATATTTATAGGTTTCGATTGCCCGAACCATGGTGCCGTAAAAAGCATATTGATTGAACGGTTCGAATAAGAAACCGGTGCCGCTATTTGTTTTTGGGTTGTAATCGACAATGCTATCGGCTAAACCGCCGGTCTTTCTGGCAATCGGCACAACGCCGTAACGCATTGCTTCCATTTGTGTTAAACCACAGGGTTCGAATCTCGACGGTATTAAAATTGTATCGGCACCGCCATAAATTAAATGCGATAACGCATCGTCAAAAGAAAGATGGCCGGCAACCCTTGAAGGATATTCCTTGATAAGATCGCGGAAAAAAGAAATAAAATTGGCATCACCGGCTCCCAAAATCACGATCTGAAAATCGAAATTATTCAAAAGAGACCTGGCTGTGTCGAAAAGAAGGCCAAAGCCTTTTTGATCGGTGAATCGGGAAACAATGCTGAAAATCGGAACATTTTTCTCTTCGCTTAAATTAAACTCTTTTCTTAAAAGGGATTTATTTTTTTCGCGTTGTTTAAGGCTATTGATGCTATATTTAAAGTCTATGCGAGGATCTGTTGTAGGATCATAAAGTTCATAATCAATGCCGTTTAAAATACCGAAAAGGCGGGATTGACGCTCATTAAGCAAATCATTCAAAAGTTCGCCGTATTCGGGGGTGGTAATTTCCTGAGCGTAAGTCGGAGAAACGGCATTAATGATATCCGAGTACATGATACCGCGGCGCATAAAATTTAATTTTGCGAGGCGCGGATTATTAAATTCCGGAATCTTTTCATGCCCGCTGTCATAATCCATTTGGTCGACAAACCGATGATTAAACATTCCCTGATAAGAAAGATTATGAATAGCGAAAATGGTTGCAATTCGAGAAAGTTTCGGGTCATCTCTATATTCGCAATGAAGATAATTAGGAATCAATCCCGCTTGCCAGTCGTTACTGATAATTATATCGGGCTGCCATTGAGATTGTTTCAAAAATTCCAGAGCGCCTTTTGAAAGCAGGGCCCAACGCACGGCATCGTCGGCATATCCATAAGTATTTGCCCTTTTTTCGTAATATTCCATATTTTCCAGAAAATAGGCCGTTGTCTCGCCCTTCTCGTCGTCGTAGCGCAAAACATTAGAAATAAAAAGACCATGCGGATCATATTCGTCGCCTATAGGATGAAGATTCTTAATTTCCAGATGAAGAGGAAACTTTTCAACATCCATGGTTGCATATTTCGGTATCATTACCCTGGCATCACAGCCTAGGACGCGCAAGGCATTGGGCAAAGAATACATTACTCCGCCCAAGCCCCCAACCTTAATAAAGGGAGTTGCTTCTGAGGCAACCAAAAGAACTTTTAATCGGTATTTATTTTTGAAGATTTTTATGGTCATATTATGATTATACCACAAACAAATAAAAAGTGGGGTTAAAAGAAAAATCACCGATGAACTCGGTGATTTTTCTTTGTGATTTTGGGGATATGCGTCTCGGTCGCCTGACTTAGCATATGATGGTTACGGGACTTGGATTCTCCGCCCAAGGCGGATCCGTCCTATGGCGGAGAACTCGACGGCTTTCCTGCACAAAACTGGGAGACCAGGATTCGAACCTAGATTGAGGGCTTCAAAGGCCCCTGTCCTACCGTTAGACGATCTCCCAGTTTTATGCAGGACCTTGCGCCGGCCGCTGTCGTATTTACCCCGTACCGAATTTATTCTGGTGCGGGGCCATTAGACGATCCCGCAATGCAATGTCATCTTGTTGTAATTTCCACTGCCGCGAGTTCCAAATTAATCTGCGGAAAGGAAGAATGTTTCATTTGGTAAAGCGCTCCAACAAAAATTTCTATCATTTTGGAAATTTCCTGCAGGGAAAATTCTTCGGCCTGCCTTAGGGCAGTATTCATCTGTTCTCCGCTCAATTCTTCCTTAATCAGTTTCGATAAATCTTTCCCCACCCTTAAAAGCAAAAGCTTGCGCGAATAATTTATCAAAGATTCAGTAAATTGTATCAAATCGTAACCCTGATTGACAAATTTATCGATAAAAACCAAGGCCTCGCTCGAGTTTTTCTTAGCCAATAAGTCGATGAATTTTATCGCCAAATTGATATCGACAATTCCCAGAATGTTTTCGATATCTTCTACGGTAATTTCTTTGTCTCCGGAAAAAGCAATCATTTGTCCGAGCATACTTTCCGCATCACGCATATAACCCTCGGAGTTCAGGGCAATAACCCGCAACGCCTTCTCGCTTATTCTCACTCCTTCTTTTCTGGCAATCAATTCGAGTTTTTTTATAATATCCGGCATGGACAATTTTTTGAAATCGAATCTCTGTACGCGGGATAAAATTGTCGGAAGCATTTTATGGGGCTCCGTGGTCGCAAGAATGAAAATCGCGTGTGCCGGTGGTTCTTCTAGAGTTTTTAAAAGTGCATTAAATGCCTCTTTCGTCAATTGATGCGCTTCGTCAATCACGAAAACTTTATATTTTCCGCGCGTCGGAACAAATCTTATTCTTTCTTTAAGCTCCCTTACTTCTTCAATTCCGCGATTAGATGCTGCATCAATTTCAATTAAATCCAATGCCCGATTATTCATTATTTCCAAGCATGAATCACATTTATTGCATGGCTCGTAGCTTGAATCATCGAGACAATTTACCGCCTTTGCCAAAATTCTTGCAACCGTAGTTTTGCCCGTTCCCCTTGGTCCGGCAAATAAATAAGCATGCGCAATTTTACCATTTTTTATGGCGCTGATAAGCGTTTTCACCACATGATCTTGCCCAATTACCTCGGAAAAGACTTGCGGCCTATATTTGCGATATATTACCAGGTTGATCATCTTTCTTTTTAAATACGATAAATTTATATCCGATAAAATTCCAAACCAACGATATAACTGTCGCAGCTATCTTGCCGGTATTTGCCCAGGAAATCTCGGTCAGTCCGAACATCGGTTTAATCCAAGTAGTTATCATATACACAATCGCACCGTTAATCAAGAGACCGATTATACTCACAATCAAAAATTGTAAAAACTCCTTTGTCGCTTCGGTTTTTTTGACCTTAAATGTCCAGAATTTATTCCAGAAATAGCTATGGATTACGGCAAAAACAAAGGAAACACTATTCAGAAAAAAGATGTTTTTTCCGCTGTAAATTCCGGTCATCTCCATTAAAAGATTCAATATTCCGAAATCAACCGCAGTATTGGCAAAACCAACCATGGCAAATTTTATCAGTTGCAGAATAACCGGAATCTTTTTACCGATTAAATCACCGATAAAGGTTCCGATTACGGCTAATATTGGCAAAGCCGGCACCAAAATCCATGGAGAAAAAAGCCCGAATCCGAAACCCTGCAGAATAAACGCCAAAAAAAGGCCGATGATTCCGCCTAAAATTAAACCCGCAATAATGTCACCTTTCTTCATAGGAATTATATTAGTTATTAGTTTATTAGTTATTTTATCTTAAATCCGGGGTTTCAGGCAAAATTGTTGCGCCCGAAATCTGTGAAGAAATTTTCGAGCGCTCGAAAATTTCCTTATCCACAACCAGTTTTTCACGGCCGTATTTCAGGCGCGAAAGTTCCTTTATTTTTTCCGCAATTTCCGGATTGGATTGCGCCGGCGGATTACATCGAACATTAAACGGCAAGCTGGTCTGATTGTTTATCAAAAGCTTCGAATAGGCGTTGAAATTATCGATATTCAACAGGTCTTGTTGGCTAAATATTGGCTCGAATTGCTTAACCACGAATTCCGCATCATCCGCACCGACTCGAAACATTGCCATGCTTCCGACATTACCGAAAACCGCATCACGGATATTCTCCTTCAGTTGTCCGATGAACTGATGCCCGACAATTAAATTAAGCTTGTATTTTCTCGCTTCGGCAAGAATTGTGGCAATAGTGTCGGTGGTAAAATTCTGAAATTCGTCAATATAAAGATAGAAATCCGGCCTTTTTTCTTCGGAGGCATCAACGCGCGAAAAAGCTGCCATTAAAAATTTTCCGACAATAATCAAGCCCAGTAAATAACTATTAAAATCTCCCAACTTGCCCTTGGAAAGATTAACGAGAAGAATTTTCTGTTCGTCCATTATTTTTCTGAAATCGAAAGCGCTTTTTTGCTGACAAATTATCGGCCGCATCAGGTCATTGGCCAAAAATACGTTTACCTTGCTTGTAATATAGGGGACAATATTCGCCAATGCCGCTTCTCCGCCAGCCTTTTCCGCTTCTTTTTCCCAGAAATCCTTAACCACGATATTTTCGGTTTTGGAAAGCTTATAGTGTCTGAATTTAGTATCGGCCAGAACCTTCGGAACTTCCAGAAGCGTTGAGCCCGAGTCCGGATCATCCATAATCAAAAGCAATGCATTGCGCATATATTGTTCGAATATCGGACCGAATGCTTCGGGCAGCGCCTCCCAAAGCTTCTTAAAGATATTCACGGTTTCATTCGCCAAAAAGGTTTTTTGCTCCGGATATTTCGAATCATATTCCAAAATATTCAAACCCATTGGTCTTTCAATGTCGCCGGGATTGAAATAAATCACGTCTTCCGCACGTTCTTCCGGAATCATGCCCAGAATTCTTTCCACGTCCTGGCCGTGCGGGTCAATAAAACAAACTCCCTTGCCGTTTTCAATGTCCTGCTGAATCATGTTCACCATCAGTGTTGTTTTACCGGTTCCAGTTTGACCAAGAACATAAAAATGCCGCCTGCGGTCATTATCCGTCATC
>Ga0315286_10004512_pt1 | contig 13354 bp, 14 predicted proteins | sample YL17G10_0_MG_FD_205038 | JGI IMG/M metagenome (GOLD analysis project Ga0315286, IMG submission 205038) | Sediment microbial communities from Yellowstone Lake, YNP, Wyoming, USA - YL17G10_0 | ecosystem: Environmental > Aquatic > Freshwater > Lake > Sediment | place: USA: Wyoming | collected... | reverse complement strand
CCGAGAGCGCGGGCAGGTCGGTGGAGATGCTTGCCGCGCCGGTGAGCAACGGACTCAGTGCGATCCACGCGAGCCAGCCGCCGAGCGTCACGGCGACGAGCGCCGCGCGTGCTCCGTCCTCCAGCCGGCTCAACGCCACCAACATCGGCAGCAGCAGCGCAATCGCCGCGATTTCAGCCGTGACGAGAGTATTGCCGGCAGTGAAAGTGCGCCCGACCAGCACTGCTGCGATCACGATGAGGAACAGATCCACCGCACGCTGCCGGCGCGTCAGGTGGAAAACAGCCTGCGCTACGACCAGCCAGCCCAGCAGGAACGCGGCGAGTTCCGCCAGCTCGATACGCGGCGAGAATAAAGGCCGCACCGCGCGCTTCAGTTGCCGCAAGCCGGGATCCGGAATGAGCGGCCACAGCCGCGCCACCAGCCACAGCACGAGGATCGTCAGCGCCACCGCACCCGAGCCTCCCTTGGGGCTGCCTTGCGGCGCCATGCGCGCACTGAGTACGTGCCACGCCGCACCGCACAGGGCGCCGGCGAATGTGCCGAGGGTATTGAGCGACAAATCCGTCAAGCTCGTCACGCGAGGGGCGATCGACGCCTGCAGGAGTTCCATGCTGGTGGAGAGCGCTGCCCCGGCGAGCGTCGCAATGACGATGCCGGTGATGCGCCCGACGCGTGGCTCGAGCAGCAGCGCACAACAGAACCCGAGCGGCAGGTACAGGAGCACGTTGTTGAACATGTCGCCGCGCGAGGCCCGCACCCAGGTGAGCAGCCGCAGTGCCTCGGCCATGCTCGGGCCGTGCTCGACGAACCGGAACGGGTACAGCGAGACATAGATGATCAGCCCGACGAAGACTGCCAGCAGCAGCGGGGCGGCGAAGTACGACCGGCTCGCCATGACAGTACGCTCAGATCCGCACGTTCACGTAGTGATCGACGAGCAGGGCGGCGAACAGCAGCATCAGGTAATTGATGGAGTAGCGGAACACGGTCATCGGCAGGTGCGCGGCCGCATCCGCGCGCCGCAGCTGGATGGCGTAGCGCATGAAGATCACGCCGAGGATCAGGGCGGCGGCGAGATAGACGAGCCCGCACATGCCGGTCAGGTACGGAAGCAAGGCCGCGATGAACAGCAGGATCGTGTAGAGCAGGATGTGCAGGCGCGTGAAAGCGATGCCGTAGGCAACCGGCAGCATCGGGATGCCGGCCTTGGCGTAGTCGTCGCGGCGCGCGATGGCAAGCGCCCAGAAATGCGGCGGCGTCCACGCGAAGATGATCAGGAACAGCAGCAGCGCATAGGGTTCGACGTGGCCGGTGACCGCTGTCCAGCCGAGCACGGGGGGCGCTGCGCCCGCCGCGCCGCCGATCACGATGTTCTGCGGCGTGACGTGCTTGAGCCAGACCGTGTACAGCACCGCGTAGCCGATCAGTGAGGCGAAGGTGAGCACCGCCGTGAGCGGGTTCACCAGGATCCACAGCAAGAGCATCGAGGCGACGCCAATGACTGCGGCATACGCGAGCGCCTGGCTTGCCGCCAGGTGACCGGTCGGGATGGGCCGGTTCATGGTGCGCGCCATCTTCAGGTCGAAGCGGCGGTCCACCACGTGGTTGATCGCCGCGGCGCTCGATGCGGCCAGCCCGATTCCGATCGAGCCATACAGCAGCGGGGCGAGCGGCGGCAGGCCCGGCACCGAAAGGAACATGCCGACGATCGCAGTGAACACGATCAGTGCCACGACCTTGGGCTTGCCGATCTCGTAATAGTCCCGCCAGGTGGCAGGTCCGGGAGCGGCGTCGGTGGCGGGGGTGTACGGCACGCGCGTGAATCGTTGGCGGCGGGACCGCAATTTTACAGGAGCGTTACAGGTCGCGTGGCGGTGGCCACAGGAACCTGAGCAGCGCGACCGCGGACAGCAACAGCAGCGCCGCCACCGCGTTGTGCGCCGTCGCCAGTGACAGCGGGAATGTCTTCACCACCATCGTCGGCCCGAGGATCAATTGCGTCACCAGCACGATGGCTACCGCCATGCCGGCCATGCGCACGTCCCGCGACCTGGCGGTGCGGACGGCGCGGACGGCGGTGAAACCAAGCACCAGCGCCGCGACGATCGCCCCGAGGCGGTGCATGACGTGGATTGCAACGCGTGCGGGATGGTCGAGCACGCCTCCTTCATAGTCGATGCCGAGGCCGCGCCACAGCACGAAGGCATCCTTGAAATCCATGTCGGGCCAGAACGACCTCTGGCAGGTCGGAAAATCCGGGCAAGCCAGTGCGGAGTAATTCGAGCTGACCCAGCCGCCGAGCAGGATCTGCAGCGCGAGCACGACGAGAGCGAATACCGCCAGCCGGCGCAGACCGCGTTCGGTGGCCGGTCGGGTCGTGCGCGTCGGGTCGAGCGACAGCCACCACAGCAGCGACATCGTCGTGAGGCCTCCCACCAGATGGGCCGAGACGATCAGCGGCTTCAGCAGCAGCGTCACCGTCCACATCCCGAGCAGCCCCTGGAACACGACCAGCATCACCAGCGCCGCGGGCAGCCGCACGGGTTGCATGCGGTCGCGCCGGTTGCGGTACGCGAGCACGGCCAGCGCGAGGATCACGAGCCCGAGCGCCGAAGCAAAATAGCGGTGCACCATCTCCTTGATCGCCTTGTCGGCCTCGAGCGGACGCTGCGGATACGCCGCATTGGCCGCACCCGCGTTCTCCACGGCCTGCCCTACGGTGAGGTGGCCATAACAACCGGGCCAGTCCGGGCAGCCGAGCCCGGCGTTGCTGAGGCGCACCCACGCCCCGAGCACGACCACGCATAAGGCGAGCAGGGTTCCGAGCAGGGCGAGTCGGCGGAACGTAGTGAGGCGCATAGTGATTTACCCGATGTGCGAGAGACGCAGCAACCTCCTGAAGTCCGTCAGCAGCGCCTGGTCCGGCGCGCCCTGCGGGTAGCTCATCATGAGGTTGCCGAGCGGGTCAACGATATAGATGCGGCCGGTGGCCTCCGGCTGCCGGCCGTAGGCGGGAAAGACACCGAGCAGCCTTGCACCGGCAGCCGCGTTCAGCAATGCGATCTGCAGGTCGGGATGTTCCGCGGCCAGGTACGTGCTGTCGCAGCAGTGGCCCGTGACGAGGAACACCCGCTGTACGCGATCCATGTCCTTGTTAAGCGCGACGCGCGACTGCCGCGTGAGGTAGAGCGCCTTGCGGCAACGTTCGTCGCAGGCGCCGTCGCCGATGTAGAGCATGGTCCACTTGCCACGCAGGAACTGCTCTCCCGTCGGCGATCCATCGGGCCGCGCCAGCGACACGGCGGGCAGCGGCCGCGCCGGGCTGATGATGTCGCCCTGGTTCGTGCCCCCGCCCGGCCGCCAGTGGCTCGGCCCGTAATAAAGCCCGAACGCGATTGCCAGCGGTACAAGAAAGAGGGCGGCCAGCGCCAGCAACTGCTGCCGCCCGCGTCTGCGGACGGCTTCCCGGTCTTGAGTGCTGCTCATGGGCTGGACGCTGGCGGGGGCGAGGTGCGCTCGAGGCTGAGCGAGATGAAGATGATCACGGCGACGAGCGCCAGCGCAAACCACTGCACGGCGTAGCCGAGGTGGCGTTCGGGCGGGAACCCGAGCGAGGGCCGCCACACGCGCTCGTAGCCATCCGGACGGGCGGCGTCCAGCAGCACGATGCGCGACTCGACCGGCTGCCCGAGCGCTTGCTCGAGATCTGCCGCAGTCGGGAAGTTCAGCACTCGGGGCCAGCGCGTCACTCCGGGCGTGCCGGCGGTTCCGACGCGAATCCCGGGAACGGGCAACCCATCGAGTCGACCACCCGTCTCGCGCTCGTCGTCCGCCACTGCGACCAGCGGCAGTTGCTCCCGACTTGCCCCGACGGAAACCCAGCCGCGATCGACCAGCAGCAGGCGCGTACTGCCCGGACGCAGGAAGGGGGTGAGCACCCGGTAACCGGGCTGGCCGGTGCTCGACGGCATGTTATCGAGCAGCACCTGGTGCAACGGATCGTAGCGGCCGTGCAACGTCACGTGCTGATAACGCGGCAGCCCGTCGATGCTTCCCCCGTCGGGGATGGCCAGGGAGTGCGTGCCGCGGGCGAACGACTCGATCAGCGCCTGCTTCTGGCGGGCGCGGCCCACCTGCCACCAGCCGAGCGCAACGCACGCCGACAGCGCGGCAGCCGTGAGCAGCGCCGCCCAGGGGCGCGGAGCGAATACGCGGTTGGCGATCTGCAGCCTCATTTATACTGTCCGCTCTACGCTCGCGCCCGCTGCATCATGACCAAGATACTCATCCTGCTCACGCTCGCAGCCATCGTCGCGAGCCTGTTCTCGGGCCTGTTCCATCTCGTCAAGGACCAGGGCCAGTCGCCGCGCATGGTCAATTCGCTCACGGTGCGGGTCGCGCTGTCCGTGCTGCTGTTCGTCCTGCTGTTCGTTGCGTGGCGCGCCGGCCTGATCGAGCCGCACCACGTGCGCTGAAGGAACGCGGCCCGCGGCAGGCAGCCGGGCGAGACGGCAGGCAACAGGCTATGGCCTGTCGTCCATGGCCCGCATCTGCGTTTACAACCAGTAAACGAAGATGAACAGGCCGAGCCACACCACGTCCACGAAGTGCCAGTACCAGGCGACGCCCTCGAAGGCGAAGTGGTGCTGCGGCGTGAAGTGGCCCTTCATGGTACGCAACCAGATCACCGTCAGCATGATCGCGCCGATCGTGACGTGCAGGCCGTGGAAACCCGTCAGCATGAAGAACGTGGAGCCGTAGACCCCGCTGCCGAGCGTGAGGTTCAGCTCGTGGTAGGCGTGCGCATACTCGGTGGCCTGCAGGTAGACGAACAGGAAACCCAGCAGGAACGTCGCCGCGAGAAAAATCTTGAGGATGCCGCGATTGCCGGCCTTTAGCGCATGGTGAGCGATGGTGATCGTCACGCCCGAGGTGAGCAGGATCGCGGTGTTGAGCGCCGGGAGGCCGAACGCCGGGATGGTCTCGAACGCACCCCCGACCGCGGAGGGACCATTCGTCGGCCAGGCCGGTTCGAAGTCCTTCCACAGGAAGAGATTCGTCAGGAACTTCGTGCCCTCGCCGCCGAGCCACGGCACCGACAGCTGCCGCGTGTAATAAAGCGCGCCGAAGAAAGCGCCGAAGAACATCACTTCGGAGAAGATGAACCACATCATCCCCATGCGGAACGACCTGTCCACGCCCTCGTTGTACATGCCGGCCTGGCTCTCGCCGATGACGGTGCCGAACCAGCCGAAGAACATGTAGGTGACCGCGAGCAGGCCCACGAGCACGACCCACGGACCCGTGCTCGCGCCGTTCAGCCAGGACGCGACGCCGAGCATGGTGACGAACAGCGACACCGAGCCGACGATCGGCCACTTGCTGCCGTGCGGGATGTAGTACTTCCCTGCGTCGTGCGTGGAATGAGCGTGAGCCATGGTCGAGCCTCTGTGTGTGAACTCTCAGGTCAGTGCGCTGCCAGCTGCTGCGGCGGCACGACGTACATGGAATAGGCGAGCGTCATGCGATCGACCTGCGCCGGCAGGGCCGGATCGATGATGAACCTCACCGTGAATTCGCGCTCCTCGGCCGCCTTGAACGTCTGCGGCGTGAAGCAGAAGCACTCGGTCTTCTGCAGGTAGCGCGCTGTCGTGATCGGCGCCACGCTCGGCACCGCCTGCGCGACGACCGGCGCGGTGGACAGACTGCGGATGCGGAACTTCGCTTCGTATAGCCGGCCCGGCTGCAGGGTCATCTCGCGCGTCTCTGGCACGAGTTCGAAATCGCTGCCGCCCGGCAGCAGCGACATGAATTCCAGATGGACCGTGCGGCCCGCCGCCACCTCCGATGCCTGGAGCTTCGAGGGCCGGTCGTTGACCTTGATGCCGGCTGCCTCGCAGATCACCTTGTAGAGCGGGATGAGGGCGAACCCGAACGCAAAACTGCCCGCCACCATCAGCACGAGGCTGCGGGTCAGCGAGCGGTTGGCCTTGCGGGTGCCGGCGTCCACGTCAGTGCGGTGCCTTGAGCACGCTCGAGGCGATGAATGCGACGTAGATGCCGAGTGCCGTCAGCGCCAGCAGGACGGTGGTCCGGCGGATGCGCCGGCGCTGCTCGGCTGTGGGGCCCTGGCTCATGAACGCGCCGTGGCCGTCACTTGACGACCGGGGCCTGCTCGAACGTGTGGTACGGCGCCGGCGACGGCACCGTCCACTCGAGGCCCTTCGGGCGTGCATCCCACACCTCGGCCGTGGCCCTGGCCCCGCCCTTGGCGCACTTCCAGATGACATACACGAACAGCAGCTGCGAAAGGCCGAAGCCGAAGCCGCCGATCGAAGAGATCATGTTCCAGTCCGCGAACTGCGTGGAATAGTCCGGGATGCGGCGCGGCATGCCGGCCAGACCGAGGAAGTGCTGCGGGAAGAACAACACGTTCACGAAAATCGCCGACAGCCAGAAGTGCCGGTTGGCGAGCTTCATGTCGTACATGTGCCCGGTCCACTTCGGCAGCCAGTAGTAGACGCCCGCCATGATGGCGAACACCGCGCCCGGCACCAGCACGTAGTGGAAGTGCGCCACGATGAAGTAGGTGTCGTGATACTGGAAGTCCACGGGGGCGATGGCCATCATCAGGCCGGAGAAGCCGCCGATCGTGAACAGGAACAGGAACGCGAGCGCGAACAGCATCGGCGGTTCGAAGCTGAGCGAGCCCTTCCACATCGTCGCCGTCCAGTTGAACACCTTCACGCCCGTGGGGACGGCGATCAGCATCGTGCTCAGCATGAAGAACATCTCACCGGCGAGCGGCATGCCCACCGTGAACATGTGGTGCGCCCAGACGATGAACGACAGGAACGCGATCGAGGCCGTCGCGTAGACCATCGAGTCGTAGCCGAACAGCGGCTTGCGCGAGAAGGTGGGGATGATCTCGGAGACGATCCCGAACGCCGGCAGGATCATGATGTAGACCTCGGGGTGCCCGAAGAACCAGAAGATATGCTGGTAGAGCACCGGATCGCCGCCGCCGGAGGCCGCGAAGAACGTGGTATGGAAGAAGTGGTCGGTCAGCAGCATCGTCACGGCGCCCGCGAACACCGGCATCACGGCGATCAGCAGGTAGGCGGTGATCAGCCACGTCCACACGAACAACGGCATCTTGAGCAGCGACATGCCCGGCGCACGCAGGTTCATGATGGTGACGATGATGTTGATCGACCCCATGATCGACGAGGCGCCCGCGAGGTGGATCGCGAAAATCGCCAGCGGGAACGCATCCCCGGTCTGCAGGACCAGCGGCGGGTAGAGCGTCCAGCCCGAGGCGGGGCCGCCGCCCGGCATGAACAGCGACAGGATCAGCAGCGAGAACGCCGACACCAGCAGCCAGAAGCTGAAGTTGTTCATGCGCGGCAGCGCCATGTCGGGCGCGCCGATCTGCAGCGGGATCATCCAGTTGGCGAGGCCCACGGTGGCGGGCATGACGGCGCCGAACACCATGATCAGCGCGTGCACCGTGGTCATGGTGTTGAAGAAGCCCGGATCGACGAGCTGCATGCCCGGCATGAACAGTTCGGCGCGGATGAGCAGCGCCATCGCGCCGCCGACCAGGAACATGACCAGGCTGAACACCAGGTACATCGTGCCGATGTCCTTGTGGTTCGTCGTCGTGAGCCAGCGCATGACACCCTTCGCCGGCCCGTGATCGTCGTGATCGGCGTGATCGTGCGCCGCGTGGCCGTGCTGGTGCGTCGAGCTCATCGATCGATTACTCCGCGTGCGCGACCCGGAGGGTCGCCTGGTCGTGAATGTCAGCCGGGGACGCGAACTCGGCGGTTTGCGCCGCCCCCGGAGCAGCAGCCTGGCGGGCACCCTGCTGCGCGGCGAGCCAGGCGTCGTATTCGGCCTGCGGCTTCACCACCACCACGATCGGCATGAAGCCGTGGTCGCGGCCGCAGAGTTCGACGCACTGGCCGCGGTAGGTGCCGGGCTTGTCGGCGTTGAACCAGAGCTCGTTGATGTAGCCCGGGATCGCGTCCTTCTTGATCGCGAAGTCCGGTACCCACCACGCGTGGATCACGTCTGCCGACGTCACGAGCATGCGGATCTTCTTGCCGACGGGCACTACGAGCGGGTTGTCCACGTCGAGGAGGTAGTTGTCGACTGTGCGCACATCGACGCCGGAATCGAGCTGGCGCGCCTCGTTGCTCGCGGTCGACAGCGCGGAGAAGAAGGAGACGCCCTGGTCCACGTACTCGTACTGCCATTTCCACTGGTAACCGGTCACCTTGATGGTGAGGTCGGAGCCGGCGGTATCGTCGATCTTCACCAGCGTGCGGGCGGCCGGGATGGCCATGGCCACGAGGATGATCACCGGGATGATCGTCCAGACGATCTCGGCGGTCGTGCTGTGGTCGAACGTCGCCGGCACGGCGCCCTGCGACTTCCGGAAGGTCGCGATCGAGTACAGCATCACGCCGAACACCGCGACGGCGATGGCCACGCAGACCCACAGGATCAGCATGTGCAGGCCGTAGATTTCGCGGCTCAGCTCGGTGACGCCGTGGCGCAGATTGACGTCGGACCAGCCGGCCAGGGCAGGACCGGACGCCAGCACTGTCAGTACCGTACCGGCCGCGAGGGCACGCTTCACCATCTTCATGGGCACCGCAACTCCCCTTGTTTACCGACGGCTGTCTTGCGGACAGCCGTTGGACCCGCGCCGGCCGGTCAGGGCCTGAGCGCAGGTGATTCGCTCGTCTTTCCCACCTGTTGTTGGAGGCGCGACGCCAGGTTGCGCCGCTCCTCCGCCGTGAGAAACCGTCCCGCTTCGCAAGCGCGGCCGTGCGACTCGATAACGAGCCGGCTGGGATGCAGCGTCCGTAGCGGGGCGCGCAGTTTAACCCTCGTCCAATGACGAGGAAATACCGTTCGTTTGGAACCCGTCAGGCCGCGCCGGGCGACAACGCGCAACCTGCGGAAAGAAGGGGGGCTTTTTCTCTATCCTGGCCGGACGGCGCCGAGCAGGGGCGCGACTGCCGCCCGTACGAGCGGGCCGGCGAAGAACTCTGCCACCGCGGCCGGATCCGCAATGGGCCCCACGGGCGGGATGAGCGCCAGCGGCGGACCGCCGAGCAGATGCTCGAGCGTCTGCAGGTTGGCTTCGAGTCGTCCAAACCCCGGATCGATCCGATTGCCGACCCACCCGAGGAAAGGAGCCCGCCCGGCGTGCTGGATGGATTCGACTGTCAGGCGGGCGTGATTCAGGCAGCCGAGGGTCAGGCCGACGACCAGCACGGCCGGGAGGCCGAGTTGTTCGGGCAGGTCGCTCAGGAAGCCGACCGGGTGCAGGGGCACGCGCCAACCGCCGGCGCCTTCGATGATCGCAATGTCCGCATCCGCGGTTGCCCGGCCGTACCACTCAACCAGGCTGTCCACGGCGATCACTTGCCCTGCCTCCTCGGCAGCCAGGTGCGGCGCGATCGGCGGTTCGAAACAGTATGGATTGACTGTGTCGTAGGGCAGGCGGACCGAGGATGCTGCCTGCAGGGCCAGCGCATCCGAGTTGCGCAGGTTCCCCGCCGCGTCGCGGGTGGATCCGCTGGCGACCGGCTTGAGGCCGACCACGCGATAGCCCGCCCTCGCCAGGGCGCTTGTCCAGGCCGCCGCGACCAGCGTCTTGCCGACGCCGGTATGGGTGCCGGTGATGAAGATGCCGGGAGTCATGGGGACTGATCAGTGATTAGCAGTTGGCGCATGGCGCGGTCGTGCCGCCGGCATTGTCGCGATCTTTCGTGCTGTAGAAAAAATATGCAATTGGAATCGAAGTTAATCAAATTGCTTGCTATTAAGTGTCTGAAGTTAATAGATAGTGGGTGCCGAGGACGCCTGCTGACGAGCGCGATAGCGCCTCTGCGGCGGCCGCTATGCGCTGGTCACCATCTGTTTTCTTGCGCTTGCCGATGTTCCCGACCGGTACCCTGATTTCCCTCTCGGAAGGTGCCTTCGACCGCGCGGATCCGACCGGTCCCCAGGCCTGCCCGAACACCACTTCATAGGTGGCTGGCAGCTTCCCGTCCGGCCGGCGGAACGCCTCGTACGACTCGATCATGCGGGCCAGGGTCCGCTTGCCGGTCAGGCCCTTCGGCCGCCCGGCAGACGCGTTGTGGGCACCGATGGCCTTGAGGTCGCGCATCAGTCCGCGGACCTCGTCGTACGTGAGTGTGCAGCGCTCGACGTCCATCACCGGTTCGGCGAGGCCCGCCCGAATGAGGGCATCGCCGAGGTCATGCATGTCGAGGAACGTGTTCACGTGGGGATGACCCGCATCGGCCGCCGCCCAGGCCCGGCGCAATTCCACCAGCGTGTCCGGACCGAGCGTCGTGAAGGTCAGGAGACCGCCCGGCTTAAGCACCCGGCGGCACTCACGCAGGACCGCGTCCGGGTCGGTGCACCACTGCAGCATCAGGCTGCTGAAGATGAGATCGACGCTCCCGTCACGAAACGGCAGCGCGGCGGCGTCGGCCCCGACACGATCGAAGCGCCGCAGCAACGTCTGCCGGTGGCGGGCTTCCCGCAGCATGCCCGCGGCGAGATCGGTGGCGATGACGCGGCTGCGCCGGTACCGCCGTTTCAGCTCGAGCGAGGCGTGGCCGGTGCCCGCACCGAGATCCAGCACGACGGCGGGCTCGAGCTTCACGAGGCCGAGCCGGTCGAGCAACTCCCCGCGCACTTGCGCCTGGAGAATCGCTGCGGCGTCGTAGCCACTCGCGGCGCGGCTGAACGAATCGCGTACCGCGGCTTGGTCGAGGCCGAGCGCATCGCCGGACTTAGAATTCACGGCCGGCCCTCACCCCTCGCGTCAACGCCATCGCATCGCCGCTCGCGCCCTCGCCCGCTCCTGCGGGAGAGGGGCCATGCTCCCCCTCGCCCGCATTGGCGGGAGAGGGTGCCCGCAGGGCGGGTGAGGGCTCTTCACTCCTGCGCGCGAGAAACGGCAGGACCTCCTTCAGCACCTCGTCGGCGTGCGAAAGAAAGGGCGCATGGCCCGCGCGCTCGATCAGGCTGAACCGCGCGGAGGGCAGCCGCATCGCCAGATCGCGTCCCGCGTCGGGCGGTGTCAGCCGGTCGCGCGCGCCGGCGATCACGAGCACCGGGTGGCTGATACGCGTCAGGCCGTCGCGCAGGTCCGCGTCACGCAGGATGCGTAGGCCGGTGTCGAGGGCGCGCGGATCGGGCTCGCCGCGGGTCGAAAGCTGGCTGCGCAGGGTCCGCAGCGCCAGGGTCGCGTGCTCGTCGCCGAGGGTCTGCAAGGCCAGGAACAAACGCACGGTTTGGCGGTAGTCGCTCGCGAGCCCGCGGGCGAAACCGTCCAGCACGTCGTTGCGCATGCCGTGCTTCCAGCCGTCACCCGCCACAAAGCGCGGTGTCGTGGCGACCAGCACCAGCGACCCGAGTTGCTGCGGCTGCTGACGAGCGAGCTCGAGCGCGACCATGCCGCCGAGCGACCAGCCGAGCACGGCGGCCCCGCGCGGCACGTGCGGGAAGACCGAGCGCGCGAGTCCGCCGAGATCGGTGACGTCCGTTCGCCACGCACTGTGTCCATGGCCGGGCAGGTCGATGACGTGCAGGCGCGCATGTTCCGCGAGGCGATCGAGCCACGGTCCCCACATGCCGCCGTGCAGCGCCCAGCCATGCAGGAGCACGAGGTCCGGCCCGGTGCCGCGGATTTCGACGTGCAGGCCACTCACGAGAGCACACCGTCACGCATGAGGCGACCAAGCGAGTCGATCAGCTGCGCCACATCCGCCTGCGAATGCGCCGCCGAAAAGGTGACCCGTAATCGCGAGCTCCCGGCGGGAACGGTCGGAGGCCGGATCGCCGGAACCCACAGTCCCTGATCGAGCAACGCGCGACTGGCCGCAAGCGCAGCCGCCTCGCTGCCGAGCACGATCGGCTGGATCGGCGTCTGGGATGGCATCAGCCGCAATCCCAGGTCGCGGGCCGCAGCGGCGAACGTACGTGCGTGCGCGAGCACGCGTTCGCGGCGCCACGATTCCTCCTGCATGACGCGCAACGCCGCGCGCGTGGCCGCGGCAACCGCCGGCGGCAGGGCCGTCGTGAAGATGTACGTGCGGCCGTGCTGGATCAGGCTCTCGACCAGCGTATCGGAGCCGGCAACGAACGCCCCGAATGTGCCGACCGCCTTGCCGAGCGTGCACATCAGCACGGGGACCTCTTCGGGCCGCAGTCCCGCCGCCTCGACCGAGCCACCTCCCGAGGCGCCGAGCACGCCGAAACCGTGCGCGTCGTCGACGAACAACCACGCACCGGCGCGCGAACAGAGCTGGGCCAGCTCGCGCAGCGGAGCCACGTCACCGTCCATGCTGAAGACAGCATCGGTGGCCACCAGCGTGTGGCCCGGATGCGCCACTGCGAGGCGGCGTGCCAGTTCGGCGGCGTCGCCGTGTGGATAGCGCGCGAAATCGGCGCCGGTCGCGAGACCGGCGTCGATGAGAGACGCGTGGTTGAGACGATCTTCGAGTACGCGATCCGCGCGCGTGAGCAGGGCAGCCCCCACGGCCAGGTTCGCCATGTACCCGGTCGAAAAGAGCAGCGCGCGCGGCCGGCCGGTGAAGGCGGCCAGTTCTTCCTCGAGCGCGTGGTGCTCGGCGCAATGACCGCTCACCAGGTGCGAAGCGCCGCTGCCCACGCCCCAGCGCCGGGCCGCTGCAATGAAAGCTTCCGTCACCGCAGGGTGGTCGGCGAGCCCGAGGTAATCGTTGTTGCAGAACGCCAGGGTCTCGCGTCCATTCATCTGCACGCGCGCCGTGCCCGGCACGCGAGCCTCGACCGTGCGTCGCCGCCGGTAACGATGCGCCGCTTCGAGCGCCGTCAGTTCGGCCGCGAGGGCTGCATCGAGCTCACGCATTTTCCGGTGCGAGGCCGAGGCGCGCGAACAGCGCCTGGTCGTGGGTCTCGCCGGGGTTCGGCGTGGTGAGCAGCTTCTCACCGTAGAAGATCGAATTCGCACCGGCGAGGAAGCACAGTGCCTGCACCGCGTCGCTCATGCCGGTGCGTCCGGCCGACAGCCTCACGTAGGAACGCGGCATCAGCAGGCGGGCCGTGGCGATCGAACGCACCAGGTCGAGCGGATCCAGCGGCGGCAACCCGTGCAGCGGCGTGCCTTCGACCTGCACCAGCTGGTTGATCGGCACGCTCTCGGGGTGACGCGACAGCGTGGCGAGCGTGTGCAGGAGCGCCACGCGGTCGCGGTCGGATTCCCCCATGCCGAGGATGCCGCCGCAACACACGTTCAGCCCCGCGTCGCGCACGGCCTGGAGCGTGTCGAGCCGGT
>Ga0315286_10004508_pt1 | contig 13358 bp, 12 predicted proteins | sample YL17G10_0_MG_FD_205038 | JGI IMG/M metagenome (GOLD analysis project Ga0315286, IMG submission 205038) | Sediment microbial communities from Yellowstone Lake, YNP, Wyoming, USA - YL17G10_0 | ecosystem: Environmental > Aquatic > Freshwater > Lake > Sediment | place: USA: Wyoming | collected... | reverse complement strand
TGATATTGAAGGAATGAAAAAACAGACAATCCAAGTTGATAATGAGGTGAAAGAGCGTGCTGGAAAATTGGGACTCGCGGTTAAACCGATTGACCGATCACAATTTATTGAAGAATCTTTTAATGTTTCTTTGTCACACGAAGGCGCTCATGCGGCACTTGAAGGGATTATGGGTATCGATTCTATGGGGAAAAATGCAATAAAACCGAAAGGCGCAATAGATATGAAAGGTTATCAAGTGCCTGAAGATGTATACTCTGGAGTAGACAATTTACAGATCCATGAATTGGTGGCAATAGGCGCTAGTTTGGCAAATGCCGGTGATAGCGTTATGTATTATGCATACTCATCTGATGACAGAGAAAGTAAATCGTACCATTTAGCTTTAGTGATCCTTCTTTTTGAAATCATTCATTCACCATTTGTTGCAAGGGAACTTCGTAATCAGTTGATGACGGACTTATTTGTAAAAAAAATGGTTGTTGTTGATAAAAGACTTCAGGCAACTGCCCAAATTCCCCCAAATGAACTTCGGAAAATTGGCGAACGCATGGCAAAATTAGGGATTTATCTGACACGAAAATAATTATGTGTCTAATTTTATATAAAATATTTAAGTACGTATAATAACAAACCATGTCTAAAAAAAGTCATAAAAATAGGCCAAAGAGTCAGCCTGCAAAAACGCCGCGTCAGCATGAAGTGTCTGAAAAAGAGAATCAAGGCTTACTGACCCGCCGAAACGCCCTGATCGCACTTGGGGCAGGTGGCGTAATAGTGCTTGCCTGGCGTTTAGGATTAGGCAGGCTTTTTGAAGACAGGGAACAGGAAGAAACACCAAATGACCAAACAGCCAATAAACAAGAAGTTACTGTCTCGCCCGAAAAAAGCCCCACTATTCTTACGCCTGAATGGATGAAGGGGATTGAACTGCCTGCCATTCAGGTAGAGCCAAAGCCTGTTAAATGGGATTTTAAGGAAAAGGTGAAATATTTTACACCAGAAATCGCCAGCCGAGGTGATAATATCCTCAAAGCTTTAAATGAGTTTTATGGCTTATTTGATAAATACAGAAATATTGTAATTTCCCGAGCTCAAGGAATGGAAAAAGCTGAGATACGTAAGGAGTTTAGAGCTTTCATTTCATATTTAGTAACTATTTATAAGGATATTACAAAGACTGATTCAGATTTAAAATTTGAAGACCTAAATCGTATTTTGATGCCCCATGACAGATGGATAATCTGGGATCCTGTAAATATCGCTTTTTTAGATATAGAAAAAATTCATATAGCCAAAATCCGTCACAGCGGCAGAGAAGTATCGATTCCGGTTATTTTTTTGGATAATCGGCAAGATGTCACAATATTTGATCAAACCCGCCCTGATGCCGATTTTGGCGGGCTATACAGTGATGAATATAAATGCATACTTATCATTAAGAATAGTATTATTGAAACGACTAGGAAGACAATTGTAACTTTGGAGTCGGAATGGAAAAGGTTGGGTGTGGGATTTAAGCCGATAAACTCCTCAGTGGTATTGGGGAATATTTTAAATTCAGTATTGACGCATGAAGGGGCTCATACCTGCCTGCATAAAATACATGGATATGGTAGAACTGGAAAATACCCCATAAAAAAGATGGGCACAGTAAGTATGGGGTCTTATCAAATAAGCGAGGATAACTATTCACAACCTGGGAATGAACAAGCTCATGAATTGATAGCTTTCGGGACCGAAATGGCAAAATTTAAAGACACTGCTATTTTGAGTGCTATATCCGTCGGAGGAACACCTGTCCATCCTCGTGGTTATGAATTGGCAAGATATATTTTATTAATGGAAATTATAAATTCCCCATATCTTTCTCGGGATTTATATGAAAAATTTATATCCGACAGTCAAAAGAGTGAAAAGGGAAATTTATATAGCAGTGATAATCTATTACGTGCGCTGGCGGAAATACCTCCGGAAGGGTTACAGGAAATAGGTGAACGTATGGCAAAATTAGGGATTTATCTGACACAAAATAAGTAGGTTTTAATCATATGACAGGTTTTGTTATACTATCCGTATGTTTAAGTTACTTAAAAAATCAGGAAACGCACGGCGTGGCATACTGAAAACGGCTCACGGTGAAATTCAAACCCCATTTTTCATGACAATCGGCACAGCTGGTGCCATAAAAGGGCTTATACCAGACGAGGTTCGCGAACTCGGCGGAGAAGTGATTTTGGCAAATACTTATCACTTACACCTGCGCCCGGGGGAAGAAATTGTCGCAAAAGCGGGTGGATTACATAAATTCATGAATTGGGACGGGCCGATTTTGACCGACAGTGGCGGTTACCAGGTCTTCTCGCTTTCCAAAATACGGAAACTGAAAGCCGATGGTGTGGAATTCCAGTCGCACATTGACGGAAAGAAGATTTTTTTGACACCTGAAAAATGCATTGAAATACAGCAGAGATTGGGCAGCGATATAATGATGTGCCTGGATGAATGCGCCCCATACCCCGCAGAGAGAAAATATGTGGAAAAATCATTGGAATTGACAACAGAATGGGCACATCGGTGCCAAATTCGAAATATCGCCACAAGGGCGAGGGAAGCGAAATTCGAAATTCGAAATTTATTGTTTGGCATTGTCCAGGGCGGCACATACCCCGATCTGCGTGAAAAATCCGCAAAACAGTTGGTGCAAATCGGATTCGATGGTTACGCCATCGGCGGACTTTCCGTCGGCGAACCAGCAAAACTGATGTATGAAATGCTGGATGCGACTATTCCACATCTGCCAACTGATAAACCTCGTTATTTAATGGGTGTCGGAACACCGGAAAATATACTGGAAGCAGTTAGTAGAGGAATCGATATGTTCGACTGTGTATTACCCACCAGAAACGCACGCCACGGGCATTTGTTTACATCTGCAGGCGTTGTGCGCATAAAAAACGAGAAGTACACAGAAGATTTCGCTCCGCTTGATCCGGAATGCGGTTGCTACACATGCAAAAATTACACAAAAGCGTATCTCCGCCATCTGTTTACCTCGAATGAAATCCTGAGCCTCCGCTTGAACACACTGCACAATGTGGCGTTTTATCAGGATTTAATGAAGAAGGTCAGAGAGGCGATTGAGGATGATAAATTTGCGGAATTCAAAAAGAAATTTTTAATTCATAATTCATAATTCATAATTTTGAATTTACCCCCTCAATCCAACCTCACCGACGCGAAATACAACGAGATCATCCAGTTAATCCGTGTTTTAGGTGTAAACCTGAATGACATCGAGGAAAAATTCATCCATGGCGGTGGTCATGGCGGTCAGAAAATAAACAAATCCTCAAATGCCGTACAGCTAAGACACATTCCAACAGGAACAACAGTCAAATATCAGCAACGCAGGCAGCGGGCGATGAACAGGATTTTGGCACTTCGCGAGCTTCTGGAAAAAATAAATCCCGATTCCAAAAAACAGAAAGAAATCGCTAAGATCCGAAAGCAGAAATCAAGACGTAAAAGGCGGGGTGTTGTCAAAGAAGAACAACAATTATAAAAAAAGTTTTGACAATGCAAGATTGATTTGTTAAAGTCCTCAAGGTTTTTTTGTAATCCCGAAAAAATCCGAACTCAGATTAGCTATTAAATACAAAAGAAATTATGAAAATCGTTGCCCCCCACTTTTTTGATGTTTCCCTTAAATGTCACCATTATGTATATTTAAATATCTCCGATAAGCCGAAAGCTCCAGATACTTTTGTGATGAATGAATTACCTGAATTAAGCGGTGAACTTGAAATGGTATCTGCTAAACTTGCTTATGATGCGCTGGAAGAATATCTACAATGTAATACGGAAATAGCAGATTTTTTCTCATCTTCAGGCAAAATGGCATCAGAAGATTCCATGCATGAAAGGGCTTTTAATAATATTAATGAAAGACTTCAGGATTTACTTAGAATCCAATGTGAATCAGGTGATAAACCCCATTTGGATTTGTTTCAGTTGGTTGCCAAACAAATGGCCGAAACAACCTGTAAAGTCATTTACACTGTGTCAATGAATGATAAGTTGAAAACCGAGAGGGATAAGATGAAAGAAGAGAGAGACACAGATTCTTTAACAGGTCTTCTTAACAGGCGGGCTTTTGATGAGCGACTGCATGAAGCAGTAGCAAAAAGCGGTCGGAAAACCCCCTTATGCATGCTTATAGTTGATTTAGATCAATTTAAATGGGTTAACGATAAATATGGACATCCAGCAGGTGACGATGTGCTTCGGGAATTTGCCGAAAGTATCCCCATTGATGAGAATGGCCAAAGAATTTTAAGAGCATCCGATATATTTGCCCGTTACGGAGGCGACGAATTCGTATTATTGCTATTTAATTCAAATATAGACCAGGCATGTATAGTTGCGCATCGCATTTTAGCTGCTTTGGAAAGAAAAACTTTTAGAGTCGGAAGTAACGGTTCTGCACAGCAAATAAAGCTTTCCGCAAGCATTGGAATAAGCCAGTATCAGGGCAAGCGCAGGGATCCAAAAGGCAAAAAAATGGTTAAACAAACAGATCATCATTTATTTATGATGAAAGGAACAAGACGTGATAGATACGGTGTAGAAAATGAGCGACGCGGCAATATTGCTTGTAATGGTAGGGTTCTTACAAAAGATGAGATAGACAGAATTTTGAAAGAAAACCCGGATATGTTGTTTCCGGTAGATTCGGTTATGATTAACCGTAGCAATATTTCTACTGCTTTGCTGGCGCCTGCGGTTTAGTACCGCCATTTATCAGATTCTTGATACCCTCTGTTGTAAGTGAGCCTTTAATTTGCCCTATCTGGTCTGAGGTTGATTTGAATTCGTCTATTGCCCCTGTTATATCCTGATATTGCTGGGTTATTTTTCCGAAATCAATTTTTCCCTTCATCTGTTCATACAGATAATAGGTGCCGATGATCGGAAGTACGACAAAAATGATGAAGATTATAACGCTCATGACAGTGCGCGCAGTCTCCATATGCGCGGCGCGCCTTTGGTATTTAAGTATCAAATTTATCTTCTCCTCCATCATCAGAATTGTGGGTTGAATATCATCTTTTTGCGGAGTGTAGGGTTTCTGGGTTTTGGTTGCGCCTGAATTAAATTCTTCCATATAAATATAATTAATTTTTAGTTGAAATAATCTGAATATTCGCCTCTTTGATATCCTTTTCCGCGACTTCGGATGGCGCTCCTAGTGTCAGGTCTTTGGCTTTTTGGTCTTTCGGGAAAGCAATCACTTCGCGGATATTCGGTTCGCCCGCGAATATCATTATTAGTCGGTCCAGCCCCCACGCGATTCCTCCATGCGGAGGCGCGCCGTAGCTAAATGCTTCCAGCATATGTCCGAACCTCCTTTCCGCGTCAGCAGGACTGATTCTTAGAATATCAAAGATCTGTTTCTGTAATTCCTGTTCGTGTATACGAATACTTCCTCCTCCTACTTCACTGCCGTTCAGAATGATGTCGTAGGCTACCGCGCGGGCTTTCACAGGTTCTGTATCCAGTAAGTCCCTGTCTTCATCCATTGGCCGTGTGAAAGGGTGGTGCATAGCGGCGATCTGTCCGGTCGCTTTTTCAAATTCAAACATCGGAAACTGATTTACCCAAAGATAAGCGAAGACATTTTCATCAATAAGTCCGAGTTTTTTACCGCAGTGAAGCCTCACCTGCCCAAGCACAATGCACGCAGTATCGAATTTATCAGCTGCAAAAAATACTATATCGCCATTTTTTGCGCCTGCTGCCTCAGATATTTTGTTTATTGTTTCTTCATCAAGGAATTTAACGATGGGCGATTTTATGCCTTCTTCTTTGTAAACAAAATACGCCAGGCCTTTTGCTCCGTAAGTCTTTGCCAGTTCCTCGATTTTATCCAGCTCGCTTCTCGGCCAGTCGGCAACGCCTTCTATTTTTAATATTTTTACAACTCCACCGCTTTCAACTGTTCCGGAAAAGACCTTAAATCCGCAGTGCGCCACAATGTCGGAAATATCCATAATCTCCATATCAAAACGGATATCCGGTTTGTCCGAACCGTATCGCGACATCGCCTCGTGCCAGGTCATAACAGGGAAAGGTTTTTTCAGAATCTTTTTCTTAGGCGCGAATTTTTTTGTAAGTTCAATTAAAAGTTTTTCATTGATAGACATAATATCTTCCTCCTCTACAAACGACATTTCCACGTCGAGCTGTGTGAATTCAGGCTGTCTGTCACCGCGCTGGTCTTCATCGCGGAAACACCGCGCTATCTGAAAATACCTGTCAAAACCAGCTATCATCAAAAGCTGTTTAAGCTGTTGCGGGCTTTGAGGAAGTACGAAAAATTTACCAGGATACAGGCGTGACGGAACAAGATATTCACGGCTGCCTTCAGGTGTCCCTTTAATAAGAATCGGCGTTTCGATTTCCAGAAATCCTTCCTTATCCATATAATCGCGGATTGTTTTTATCATCTTATGACGAAGTTCAATATTACCTCTCAATCTATCATGTCTTAAATCAAGGTATCTGTATTTAAGCCTTAACTCTTCGTTAACTGCCTTATCCTGGTCTATTTCAAAAGGCGGAGTCTTAGATTCGTTGAGGATTTTTATCTCATCAATATATACTTCGACCTCTCCGGTCTCCATATTTTTATTATCCTGTCCCTCGATTCTTTTGCGGACATTTCCTTTCACTGTCAAAACGAATTCAGGGCGTACTGTATCAGCGATTTTCCAGCTTTTCTCATTTTCTTTAGGATCAAAAACAATCTGCGTAAGGCCGTATCGATCCCGAAGATCGATAAAAATAATACCGCCATGGTCCCTGCGCCTGTGAACCCAGCCGCTGAGTGTCGCGGTTTTTCCTTTATCAGAAAGTCTGAGTTCTCCGCATGTGTGTGTTCTGTGCATATTATTTATATAGGTAAATTTTCTGAACCATTTTAAGCTAATATTTTTGTTATGACAACATAGTTATAAGTTGTGCAAAATGTAAAAAATTGCTATAATATAAAGAAGAATATTCCTTAAAATAATACCTATGCCTATAAACACCCCCGATTATTCAGAGTCTGCTGATTATAATCAGCAATTATACACAGTTACGGACATCCCTGAACTTGAAAAACAAGGTTTTCGTATATCTGCACGCTACTCTCTGGATTCAGAGGCTGATATGGCCAAATGGAATAATATTCGCAGCGCTTCTCATCTGCAACATGTAGCGATAGTAGATGAAGATAAAAGAGAATTGGTCGTACTTGAAAGATAAGCAATTGTAAGATTTAAGATAGGCGAAATAGCCGGAAATTTCTTTATTATTTTTAAATCTTTTTGGCAATTTATTTCAACAGTCTGCATAACTTGAGATATAATTCAAACGGTTAATAACTTAACTATAAAAACTATGAAATCACCAGATTCAATACCCTCACAGGAGGAAAAGTGGACAAATTGCTCTGCACAAAAATGTAAAGCAGTTTATGACATATTAGACAAATTACAAATAGTAAGTGCTTTACCGGAAGGAAAAACCGCTGACGATCCGTCACTTGAAACAGCCGGAGATATTATGGACTATGCTGAAAGAGTTTCAGCAGACAACGTTTTCTGGGCATCCGTACCAGTAGAGATTTCAACTCGTTTAAAAGGTTATACTGTGAAAAAAGGTGAATTGAAAAACGAGCTCTCGGAACTTATTGAAGAATCAAGATAAATAAATTGCCAAAAAAATACATCAAGGAATAGAAATTTCTGGCTATATCACCCAACAGCGCCTAACCTACTAACGCACGCTTGCTCAATTTGGACGATTATAGCAAACAGTTTTTTTATCAATATTTCTGTTAATTTTTAACAGTTACTCCCAAAATCGTCTTTAACTGATTTGCTGTAACAGGGCCTTTTCTTATTATCTGCACAAAATCTTTTTTAACTTCAATTACTGTAGATGCCAGTTTGTGATTATTTAGCTTTCCCTCGAAAATTAAATCAGGTTGGTGCTCATTGTCTTTAAAAGCTTTAATGACTTCTTTATGCGTAAAGCAAAGGTCTTTGCCGGACGGATTCGCGCTTGTTGTGATGAGTGGGCATTTAAAACTAAGCAATATATCCTGAGTAATATCATGTAAAGGAACACGAAGTCCGATATTCGGTGTTTCAGGAAAATAGTAATCAGGAATTTCAGGGCCTTTTGGCAAAATCAGTGTAACCGCGCCAGGAAAAAGTTTGCCGACTACATATGAGCTGAAATTATCGAGCAAGGCATATTTTTTGATTTTAAGTTGTTCCATTACCGAGAGCATAACGCTCATCGGCTTAAAATAATCACGGCCTTTTATATCCTGTATTTTTTTAAAAGCTTCGGGATTCATCAAATCGCCCGCAAGCCCGTAGCACGTATCAGCAGGGTGTGCGATAATTCCTCCATTTTTTAGAATGGAAATGGCTTCTTTCAGGGTTTCCTGGTTGAAGGGGACAACTTTCATAATAACGGAAATAGCGATGTAACGTATTAACGATATAACAAAAATGTAAAATGAAAAATGTAAAATGAAAAATAAATTGATTATCACGGCAATTTTGTTTAAACTAATCCAGAAATATGAAACACCCAAACGCACAATCCGATTATCATCAGAACTGATACAAGGCAGGGGAAACCCTGTTTTTTTAAAAACTCGAAATTCGAAATCCAAAATTCGAAAAAATAATAAGAAAATTCAATTAATTCGAGTTTCGAGCTTCGAGTTTCGAATTTAGACCTCACAAAAGTAAGAAATATGAATACTTCAAGAAAAATAAAGAAAATATTACTACTCGGCTCTGGCGCCCTGAAGATCGGCGAAGCCGGCGAGTTTGATTATTCAGGTTCGCAGGCCATCAAGGCTTTTAAAGAAGAGAAGATAAAAGTAATCCTGATAAATCCGAATATCGCCACAAACCAGACCAGTAAAGGCCTTGCGGACAAGATTTATTTTTTGCCGGTTACGCCTTATTTCGTCGAACAGGTCATAAAAAAAGAAAAGCCCGACGCAATATCCCTCAGCTTCGGCGGGCAGACAGCTTTGAATTGTGGACTTGAATTGGAGAAAAAAGGAATTATGAAAAAATACGGTTTAAAAGTCCTCGGCACTCCGATTGAGTCAGTCCGATTAACTGAAGACAGGGAGCTTTTCAAAAACGCGCTTGAAAAAATCGGCGTTATTTCTCCACGAAGCCTCGCTTGTGAGAATTTTGAAGATGCAAAAAAAGCAGCCGACAAAATCGGTTTCCCTGTAATGATCCGTGCCGCCTTCGCGCTCGGCGGGCTTGGATCGGGCGTAGCCAGGAATCACGAAGAACTGAATCCTGTTCTTAAAAAAGCTTTTTCCGCATCGCCACAGGTTCTGATTGAAGAGTATCTGAAAGGCTGGAAAGAAATCGAGTATGAAGTTGTTCGCGACGTCAAAGATAACTGCATCACGGTATGCAACATGGAGAATTTCGACCCGCTTGGCATACACACTGGCGAATCCATCGTCATAGCGCCAAGCCAGACACTGAATAACCACGAATACCAGAAGCTCCGCAATATCGCGATTCAGGTAATCCGCCATTTCAAGATCGTCGGAGAATGCAACATCCAGTACGCGCTTGATCCGAATTCCGACGATTACCGTGTAATCGAAGTAAACGCCCGCCTTTCCCGCTCGTCCGCGCTGGCGTCCAAAGCAACCGGTTACCCTCTTGCGTATGTTGCGGCAAAACTTGGTCTCGGATACGCGCTAACCGACCTCCGAAACTCAGTAACCCAAAAGACATCAGCCTGTTTTGAACCGGCGTTGGATTACGTTGCGCTTAAAATCCCTCGTTGGGATTTAAATAAATTCCGCAAAGTCAGCGAAACCATCAGTACCGAAATGAAGTCTGTCGGTGAAGTCATGGCGCTTGGCAGAAGTTTTGAGGAAGTCCTACAGAAGGGCCTACGCATGATACAGATTGGCGCATACGGTTTGGAGCCTGATATGTTTGAATTCAGCAATTTAAAAGAAGCAGTTGAAACTCCTACGCCAAAGCGTCCGTTCGCGCTAGCGAAGGCGATTGATGAAGGCTATTCCGTCGAGAAACTTTATAAACTAACCGGAATCGATCCGTGGTTTTTGAATAAAATAAAAAACATCCGAAAGGTCGCGCATAAAGTAAAAGCCGTAAAATCAGTTCACGGAATTACCGAACCTCTTATGCGCGAGGCTAAGAAGAATGGATTTTCCGACAAGCAGATCGCCCGCCTTTTCAAAGATGATGAGTTGAAAGTCCGCGAACACAGGAAAAAACTGGGTGTAATACCTGTCGCAAAGCAGATCGACACCCTTGCCGCCGAATTCCCCGCAAAAACAAATTATCTGTATCTCACTTATTGGGGTGACAAAGATGACATATCCGTCCAACCGAAAGCGAGATTGGCGAATCTCGCCTCCGGTTCTCTGGGCGTGATGTCTAATCGTATAAAGGGTAAGAAAGCGATTGTTCTCGGTTCCGGCCCCTACTGCATCGGCTCATCCGTCGAGTTCGACTGGTGCTGTGTTAACGCGGTCAAAACCCTTCATAAAAAGGGATACGAATCGATAATGATTAACTACAATCCCGAAACAGTGAGTACGGATTTCGACGAATGCGATAAGCTCTATTTTGATGAGCTCAGTCACGAACGTGTACTCGATATCTGCGACAAGGAAAAGCCCGACGGAACAGTTGTTTCCATGGGCGGGCAGGTACCAAACAATCTGGCTCTCAGATTACATAAAAGCGGCGTAAAGATAATGGGGACATCTGTCGAAAGTATCGACCGCGCTGAAAGTAGGGACAAATTCTCCGCGCTGTTGGATTCCATTGGCGTTGACCAGCCTGAATGGAAAGCGTTTACAAAAATCGAAGACGCCTACAAATTCGCGGATAAAGTCGGTTATCCTGTTCTCGTCCGCCCAAGCTACGTCCTCTCGGGCGCGGCCATGCGCGTGGCGCACACAAGCGAGGAGCTTGAGGATTTTTTGGGAAAAGCAGTACGCGTAAACACCGAAGCGCCTGTTGTCATCTCCAAATTCATGGTCGGCGCGCGTGAGATTGAAATGGATGCTGTCGCGCATAACGGAAAAGTCCTGATTTACGCGATTTCCGAACATGTGGAAGACGCGGGTGTGCACTCTGGCGATGCTACTATCGTTCTCCCTCCGCAACGCACATATCTGGAAACTTTACGACGCGTGAAGAAAATCGGAAAATCTATAGCTAAGTCGCTCAAGATAACAGGCCCTTTCAACATCCAGTTCCTCGCGAAAGACAATGAGATTAAGGTTATCGAATGCAACCTTCGTGCCAGCCGTTCATTTCCGTTTGTATCTAAAGTCACCAAATATAATTTTATCGAGATCGCTACAAAAGCCATGCTCAATGATGTTGATAAAGATGTCCGCTACCATACCGTGGATCTGGATTACGTTGGCGTAAAATTCCCTCAGTTCTCATTTCCTCGTTTGAAAGGCGCAGATCCGGTTCTCGGTGTCGAAATGGCTTCCACCGGCGAAGTCGCATGCTTCGGCGAGGACTTCGAGGAAGCTTTCCTTAAATCCTACCTTGCTGTCGGTTACAAGATCCCAAAAAAGCACATCCTCCTTTCCGTCGGCCGTATGAAAGATAAATTAAGCATGCTTCCCGCCGCGAAAACGCTCATTGATATGGGCTTTAATCTTTTTGCCACGGAAGGCACGTCTTCATTTCTCCACGATAATGGCGTAAAAGTCACAAAACTGCACCGCGTTTCAACGGAAAAAAGCCCGAACATCTCCGAATACCTAAAAGCCGGCAAAATCGACCTTGCCATCGTCATCCCCACCAAATACGCTCACGATGAAGTGACCGATGGCTACTTGATTCGCCGTCTCGCCGTTGATCAGCACATACCGTTACTCACAAACGTCCAGTTCGCTAAAGCGCTGATACGCTCAATTCAGAAGTATAAGATGGAGGATTTGAGGATTAAGGAGTGGGGGGAGTATAGAAATTAATATTTCTCAATTCTTTCAATCAAATCTTTTGCTATTTTAAAGACTTCGTTGATTTCATCTTTTGAATACTTGTCATCAACACAATTTAAAGCTGAAAGATGAATTTTATTCCTCATATCTCTTAATTTCTCAGCTTTATTAAATAATTTTTCATCAAAAAGGCCACATCGCTTTGAAGCTCTATTCAGTTTTATGAAATCAGTGTTTGATTCCAATTTACTTGGTTTAATTGATTTAATTACACCTATTACACTTTCTGTATTGGATATTTTATATAACTCTTTAGAATCATGATACTTTTCCACCATATCCATCGTTTTACTTGAATTAATCTTGCCATCACTTATTAATTCACTTAATTTATAATTTATTAAACTCTCAATAATTGAAGCGGTATAAAGAATAATAGTTTTAAATGTTAGATAACGTAAGGAACCTGGCAATTCATATTCTTCATCTAGGGTTACCAAAAAAATGATGAATTGCATGTTCATCGCAATATTTTCTTTTAGAATGTCATTTTTAATAAAGCTAAAACGATATTGCTTAAGATCTTCAATATCAACAAATTTAACCGATTTAGGGAACTTACTCTTAGGCATTTTTCAAAAGCTCGCTTAAAGACTGATAACCCTTTTCTTTCAAATAATTTCCAAGCTGTTTATCGCTCCTGACGCCAAAATTTCTTCCATATTTTTTTTCAATGGTACCAATATTAGTATCACCTCTTTTTTGGCGGAAACTACCTGTGTTGGAACGATTTTTAGCCATAGATTTCAATTCAAAATGATTCAACGAAAGTATATCAGTTAATAAAATAAATCACAAATTTACAATAATGTTAAAAAATCTAATATAAATTGTATAACAAAAGTATAGTAAACATTTGTTCACCAGTCAATCAAAAAATTCTTGTTGCAAGTACTATCCGCCTTCTTGCAGTCGACCAGCCCCTAAAGGGCCACTTTGTGGCACATACCGCTCCTCACAAACGTCCAATTCGCGAAAGCCCTTATCCGCTCAATTCAGAAATATAAAATGGAGGATTTGAGGATTAAGGAGTGGGGGGAGTATAGGAATTAGACCATATTGATGGTGTAAACGAAATGGTTTTAAATATGAATCTGCTTGTTTTTAGAGCGCAAGTTTGCTATAATTATAAGATTATTTTCTATTAATACTCAATATACTTCAAAACTAAATCCTAGCTCTAAATGCCCACACCCAAAAAAATATTAAGTCTGATTAAAACCTTTGAGGATCACTATGAGGAATA
>Ga0315286_10004507_pt1 | contig 13360 bp, 9 predicted proteins | sample YL17G10_0_MG_FD_205038 | JGI IMG/M metagenome (GOLD analysis project Ga0315286, IMG submission 205038) | Sediment microbial communities from Yellowstone Lake, YNP, Wyoming, USA - YL17G10_0 | ecosystem: Environmental > Aquatic > Freshwater > Lake > Sediment | place: USA: Wyoming | collected... | reverse complement strand
CCTCGCTCCCTGTCTCCACGCCTTCGCCCTGCCGACAAACACCACCAGCTCCACCGCTTGAGCCATGCCGCGGTCACGGCGTCGCCTCGCGGGTGCGTGGATTTTTCAGGCCTGCCGAAAGCACACCATTGGTCGGGTTAAGCGAATATCAGTTTATTGAGTTTCGCAAAAGTAATGTAACTAAGCGCTATCCCAACGGCGAAGGCAGCTTGGATGCCAGAATGAGGGAACGCAGCTTGTCCTGGGAGCGGCGGACCCGCCGCTTATTGGCGTGAAGACTGTTGCGAATATCTTGTTTGGTGCTTGTTTAGCGTGTCAAGCTCCTGAATTTCGGCCAAAATCGCGTGATTTCGCTGATTGGAGGCTCGCATCTCGATGTTCTGGCCGGCCGGCGCCGGCATAACTCTCGGATAACTAATAACTTATGGCCGATGGACACGCTAAACAAACACCTTGTTTGTCCAGCGGCAGGCTGTTGGCCGTATGGCTCTTGAAGTCGTTCCAGACCTGCTCGGCCGGGTTGAGTTCCGGGGCATACTTGGGAAAGAACTCGGCCTGCAGGCGGGGATGGCCGTCCAGCACTTGCCGGATCGCCGGCCCCTTGTGGATCTGGCCTTGGTCCCACAGCAGGATGACGGGACCGGGCATGTGGCGAAGGAGTTGACGCAGGAACGGGGCGACATGCACGGCCTTGAAGTTGTCTTGCTGGAAGCGAGCGTACAGGCCGATACGCTGGCGGACCGGGCTGATCGTGAGGACGGCCAGCGCCGAGATGCGGTCGTGCTTGTAGCTGTAGGGAACCCTGGGGGTATGACCTTCCGGACCCCACGTCCGCCGGCGAGTCGGAATGAGCAGAAAACCGCTTTCATCAAGGAAGGCCAGATGGGCCCCAAGTTCGCGCGCCTTTTTTTATATGCGGCCACCTGTATCGCTTCCAATGCTCGATGGCTTGTTCGTCCCGCTGCACGGGCCGACGTTCGGGAACCTGGCAGGACCACCGCAGTTGCCGCAACACCCGCCAGACGTGGTTGGGGTGATAGCGGACGCCGAACTCCCGGCGGATCACCCGGGCGATGCGTTTCAGCGTCCACAGCTCGTTGGGGTAGCCGTAGGCCATCGCTCCCTTCAGCAGCAGGTCCAGCAGCTTCTGGCATTCGTCCTTCTGAAGCTTCCGCGGCCGACCAGGGACTGGTTTGGCCGCCAAGGCCGCCAGTCCGCCTTCGGCCACGCTTTGACACCACCGCCAGACGGAGGCGATGGAAGTTCCGACTCGATGCGACACCTCTTCCATCGTCAGACCGCTGTCCAGCAGTCGCATCGCCCGTCGCCGTCGCTGCTCCAGTGTCTTGGCGGATCCATGGGGTCTCATGCACCATAGATCGGCGTTTCTCTTACATTACTTTTGCGAAACTCAATAGTCCCGCGGAAATGGAGGAGATAGATCGAACTCGCCGCGAAACGGAAGATACCCGGTGCTTGTTTAGCGCCTCAAACCGAGTTCTTGAGGCCGAAAACGCGGGTTTTGCGAGGCGCGACAGGCCGCCACAGTCGCCGCGCCGACCACAAATGGCTTTTTTCGCCTGAAAACAAAGGTTTCTGTGTCTGGGACACGCTAAACAAGCACGATACCCGTTCGCTGCCTCAGTGCCGAGAAGACTCCAAGCACTTGCGTGTAGAGCCTCTTCGGACGGCACCGATTCAAGCATTGGCAAAGATCGGGTCTGATGTTGTCGTGGACCGTATGCGTCGGTTATCACCGCCGGCGATGCCGACCAGTGGCGGCTGTACCTGATCGGGCAAGGGCTCAGCGACAACACAGTGCGGCGACGCTACGGCATCGCCAAACAGTTCTTCCGGGCGGCCGCTCGGCGGAAATTGATCGTGAGTAATCCCTTTGCCGACCTGAAGGCCTCTGTGCAGGCAAACAAGGGCCGGGAGTACTTCGTCACGCACGAGATGGCCCAGAAGGTGCTGAATGCCTGCCCTGATGCAGAATGGCGGCTGATCTTCGCCCTGAGCAGGTATGGCGGCTTGCGATGCCCGAGCGAGCACCTGCAGCTGAAGTGGGGGGATGTCGACTGGGCCAAGAGCCGCATCGTCGTCCACAGCCCTAAGACCGAGCACCATCCGAACGGCGAATCACGCGTGATTCCGATTTTCCCCGAGCTGCGGCCTTACCTCGTGGAAGTATTCGATCAGGCGGTCCTGGAGGGCGGAGACGTGCGTAACCAATCGGTGATCACGAGATACCGCGAGCGGAACTGCAACCTCCGCACTCAACTGGAGCGAATCATCGGCCGGGCTGGGCTGGAGCCGTGGCCAAAGCTGTTCCAGAACCTACGCAGCACGCGTGAAACGGAATTGGCCGAGGACTGGCCGATCCATGTCGTCTGCGCCTGGATCGGGAATTCCCAGGCGGTGGCGAAGAAGCATTACCTGCAGGTGACCGAAGACCACCTCGCCAAGGCAGCCAGGCAGCCAGATCAGGAGGCGGCACAGAAACAGGCACAGCAACCCGCCGCGGAGCCTCGCAGTGCGACGCAAATGGGGGGTGGCGAAGCGGGGGACAAAACCGTAAGCGACTTGAGTTGCAAGGGGTTACAAGATAATGCGACTCCTTGCGATGACGAGCAAGCAGTCGAAATGGGCGATACAGGACTCGAACCTGTGACCTCACGGGTGTGATCTGCCCAAAGGTTCACGCCAAAAAGCTCAGAAAACGCCTGAATTCCCAGCCCTCTTACGCTACAGACACTCATTCGCAAGGCTCCGCACCTTTTCGCGTTCTTTCGCACGGAATCGCGGAATTGCAGGCTCAAAAACCGAAGTCGTCGGACGCTGTATCGTGCTCGGTCCCGAAGTCCGAATCCGCCGTGAAGCTTGCAGGCTCTGCGCAGGACATTCGCGCCAGCGTCGAGTAACGCCGCCTCACTCAACCAGGCGTTGAGCCTGAGGCCCCGGAAATGACTACAAGGTTCACCAAGGAACCGCAAGGAGGACTCCCGATGATCATGCGCTGCACCGGACTTCCTGGGTATCCAGCTCTCTCGACGTAACTCGAACAACACCGCGGCTGCTTCCCTCTATAAGCGTAGAGAGGAGCCCTCATGCACCTTCGAGTCGCCGTCGTCGGCATTGCCCTCTGTTTCGTTGCCACCGCCTCATCAGCCCGCGCGGGGCAGCCTGCGGGTTCCGCATGGTTCCCCTTGAAAGCCGTGGCCGACGATTTTGGGCCCTCCATTCTCGATTGCAGCCACTGGGTTGAGGCCCCAACTGGCAAGCACGGCTTCGTGACCGTCAAAGGCGAGTCCTTCGCCTTTGCCGATGGGACTCCAGCGCGCTTCTGGGGGGCGCAGATCGGCAGGTTTGACGGCAAGCAGCTTGACTACACCCTCCGCCGGATGCGGCGGCAGGGCATCAACATTGTCCGGATGCATGGCCTGGATTTCTCCCGCCGCGACGGCAAGGACTCCTCCGACTACGATCCCGACAGCTTCGATCGCCTGGATCAACTCCTGGCCAGGCTCGGCGAGAACGGCATCTACATCATCCTCGACCTGCACTACCCGCTGACCCACCGTTTCAAGGTCGGTGACCAGATTCCCGGCCTGCCCCAGGGCGGCCCGGCGCCTTACACCCAGTTCTTCAACGAGAAAGTCGCCTCCATCATGCACCGGCGGATGGCGGACTTCTTCACGCACCTCAATCCCTATACGAAGAAGCGCTACTGCGACGATCCCACCATCGCCATGGTCGAGATCCTCAACGAGGATTCGCTGTTCTGGGGAGAGGTGCAGCCGCCGTTCCGGGCGGAACTGGAAGCGAAATTCAGCGTATGGCTGCGGAAAAGGTACGGCGATGATGCCGGCCTGAAAAAAGCCTGGAGCGCGAATGGCACCTCGGGCCTGGCCGACGGCGAAGGCCTCGCCACCGGGCAGCGCATCGCCCTGCTGCGCAATAGTCAGTTCACCGAGAAGTACTTCACCGACCATCCCGATAAGAAGGTCCGCAGCCAGGACCAGATGCGGTTTTATCTGGAGCTGGAGGAGAAATACTGGACCGACAGCCGCTCGGCCCTGCGAAAGGCAGGCGTGCGCGTGCCGATCAGCGCCACCAACTGGCAGGGCCACGGGTTTCCCACGCGCGTGCACATGCTGGGCCAGTCCAAGCTCGACTACATCGACCGCCACGGCTATTGGGACCACCCCGCGGGCGAAGGCAACCTCAAGTGGAACATCCAAACGGCCCTGTTCCATAACCAGCCTATGGTCAAAGCCATCAAGCCCGATCAGGACAGGCTCTTCTATCTGGGCGTCGGCAACCTCGTTACGGAGAAGGCCTGGGAGCAGGTGCTGGGCCTGCCCATGACCATCAGCGAATGGAACAATTGCGTCCCCAACCGTTACTCGCTGGAAGGTCCCGGCCTGATGTCCGCCTATGGCCTGCTCCAAGGCTGGGACGGCCCGCTGGAGTTCGGCTATTTCAGCCCCGACTGGCGCGACCGGATGGGCTCCGGCTCGTTCGATCTTTTCGGCAATCCGCCCCAGATGCTGCAATTTCCCGCCATTGCGGCCATGTGGCACCGCCAGGACATCAAGGAGGCGGAAGTGGTCGCCGAGTCGCTGTACGACCCGCAGAACGTCTTCGCAGTGACCGAAGATCGCAAGCCGCTGCCGATCGTCGCGGCCCTGGTGGGCAAAGTCGGCTATCGGTTCGTCACTGAATCCCGCCCGCCGGTGGTGAAAGACATCGGCCGATATTGGGATGCGGCGACGCTCACCGCTCGCTCCATCACCAGCGAATTGACTTGGAACGGCTCGAATGGCGTGGTCACGATCAACACCCCGCGTACGCAGGCGGTCATTGGATTTCGGGGGTGGACGCGTCACACGCTCAACGCCGTCACCATACAGAGCCCCACGAGCTTCGGTGCCCTGTACGTGACGGCGATGGACGGTGATGCGCCTCTGGAGTCCGCACGCCGGATTCTCGTCACTGCCGTCGGCCCGGCGAGGAACACGGGCATGGAGTACGAAGTCACCGCCCAAGCCTCCCGTGTCAACGCTCCCTATTCCCGCCTGCGCAACGTCGGCACAGCTCCCGTTCTGCTGGAAGCGGTCACCGGCCGGATCGAGATCCGCTCGAGCCGCATCGAGCAATTGAAAGCCTGGAAACTCGACATCGTCGGCAAGCGACTGGATCCAGTGCCGCTGACAAAGCAGGCCGACGGCGTGACGTTAACGATGCGGCCCGATCACCAAGCCGTTTATTACGAATTGGCCGTTGAGCAAGAACGGTAAGTCACCTTTCAACCGAAGCGGAGCCATGAACACCTTGCGCATCCTCGCATCCGGACAGTTGCTGCTGGCGTTGCTTTTCGCCTGCTTGGGGTCTTCCGCGGTCGCCGCAGACGGTCTGCGGGCGACTCGGCATGACAGTTTCAAAGCGATCACCCTGGAGGCTGGCCGGCCGAAGTTCTACATCCCGCCGGATTCACCGCTGGCGCGGAATGAGCATCCGCGAATGCTGCTCATGAAAGAAGACGTGGTGACGCTGCGCGGGCGATTGTCCGATGCGCGGCTCGCTGTCGAGTTTCAGGCGCTGAAGCGGCAGGCCGAGCGCGAATGGAACAGCGAGTCGGGCTGCTGCAAGCACGCGCTGCTTTGGAAGCTCACCGGCGAGCGCAAGTACCTGGATGCCATCCGAAGCTCGCCGGAGTTCAGGAAACCGACCTGGGTATTCGGCTGGGCGGCCACAATGGACCTGATCTGGGATGATCTGACCGTGGAGGAGCGAACGGAGTTGTCCGGCCTCGTGGCCAAGGCGATAACGAAAGACGGCTCTCTGTACTGGCGGCCGACCCTCCACCTCGTCAGCGTGTTCTACGAGAGTGGCAAGGGGCCCAACGATGCGATGTTTCTGGAACGTATGCGGCACGACTTCGACCAGACGCTGGTCCAATGGACGGACAAGCTCAACCGCTGGGCCGCCGGGCGCGGCGGGTCGGATATGAGCCACGGATACAACGGCGAGCATGCGTACTGGGAGCCGTTCGTCGCGGCCATCGCGTGGTCGCACGCCACGGGCGAAGACTACATCTCGCGTGCCGAATTTGCCAAATACCAGAGCGCCTTCTACTGGTATCACTTTGTTCCGGGGCTGAATCCGCTGACGGTCGAGAAGATCGGCGTGACCCGCACGGCGGACGATGCCAGCGCTGTCAGCCCCGGCCACAGCGGGGCCAATCATCTGCTGTTCCTGACCTTCACGCGAGAGAAGGACGGCCTGGGGTTGGCGTGGATGGAGAAGTTCCGCGAGCAGGAGCCGGCGTGGAATAAGGATCGCGAGGCCCTGGGCCGCGTGCTGTGGTGGGATCCGGACCAGAAGCCGATCGATCCCGCCACGCTGCCGCTCACGCGGCTGTTTCCGACCTCGGGCCATGTCATCATGCGCTCCGATTGGACCGAGGACGCCACCTTCGCCACGTTTCGCTGCGGGCGCTATGGGGAGATCGACGGCGCATGGGGGCGAAACAACGCCGACAACCTGAGCTTCACGATCCGCAAGCGCGGACCGCTGGCGATCGACTCCGGGCCTGTGCATGGGCAGAACACGACGGTGCTCAAGTTCCTGGGCGAGGGGGCGGATTCCGGGGTACCGGCCATCGGGAATTACGGCCGCCAGACGATCGCCCACAACTCCATTACGATCGGCGATGACGAGTACATCCACCGCGACTGGCAGGGCAAGCCCACGAAGGACGTTGTGCGAACCGGCGGCCAGTCGGTGCCGCAGGCACGCGATTGGTGGGGCAAATGGGGCTTCCTCGGCCCGCAGAGCGATTTCATGGAGGGGCGTATCACGGCATATCGCACGCATCCGCTCTACGACTACGCTTGCGGTGACGCTCGCTTCAGTTATCCACCGGAGTGGGGTGTTGAGGAGATCACGCGCCAGTTCGTGTACCTCAAGCCCGACGTGTTCATGGTCTATGACCGTCTCGTGCTGGCCGATCCAAAGAAAACACCCTGCTGGATGCTTCACAGCCTGCGCGAGCCGAAGGCCCGGGGGGATGAGAAGGTGCTGTCGCCCGAGGAGATCGGCCCGCAGTTCTTATGGAACGGCACGGAGCGCATTGCGCATCCCAGTCCCGGCGGGCACGTCTGGATGAACGGGGATGGCTTTACCGTGGAATCCGGTTCGCCAGGGAAAACTGGCGGAGGGTGGCTGAGCGTCAGGACGCTCGCCCCGTCCGAAGGCGATTGCCAGCGCAAGAAGATCGGCGGCAAGGGCCACGACTTTGAGGTCGCGGGCGTGCAGTATGCCCTGGCCGAAGAGGGCTACAAGCTCGCCGATGATCGATATGCGGTGGGAAGCACCATCGGGCTATTGGGATGGCGCGTGGAGATCAGGTCGAAAACGGCATCGCGAAACGTCGAGTTTCTGCACGTGATGCAGGTTGGCGTAGAGGGTCAAATGGGCGATGCGATTCGGAACGCAAACCACCAGGCCACTCCGCAAGCCCATATCGTCACCGTTCGACATAGGAACAGGCTGTTCACGCTTACGCTGAACCGCACGGGCACACGAGGTGGCTCGATCGCCACAGAAGGTGAGCCGGCCGATCTGAAAGAGCCGCTCCCCGAGGTGGTAGAAGATCATTGGCGACATTTCAGGAACGATCGCAATTTCAAGGCTTGGGTGAGCGATCCCCGCTATCGCGTGGTGATCGAGCCGAATGCAGGAGTAGACCAGTGACAACTCAAACCATTCTTACCACCATCGCTCTGGCCTCGACCATGTTCCTGTCTCTGGGCTGTAACGCGCAGCCAGTCGCGCCGGCATCCGGCCCGCGGTTTTACATTGTTACAGACCTCGAAGGGCCGGCGGGAGTGGACCACTGGAAGCAAACGCGAGAGGCGGGCCCCGCGCAAGAGGAGGCTAAACAATGGCTCACCGGCGAGGTCAATGCGACCGTGAGCGGCATTTTCGACGCCGAACCGCAGGCGCTCGTAGACGTCTGGGACGGGCACGGTAGCGGAGGACTTCTGAAAGAGAAACTGCATCCGAAGGCGCGACACCTGAAGGATGAAAACCCCCGCAAAGCGCTGGCCCCGGCGGCTTATGCGGCGGTCTTCTTCGTGGGCCAGCATGCCATGGCGGGAACTCCCCGGGCGCCGCTGGCGCATACGTATTCCTCGCGGACGATTGCGTATTACCGTCTCAATGGTTTTTTCGTGGGCGAATTTGGCGCGCTGGCGGCGCTGGCCGGCAGCCGCGGAATTCCCGTGGTGTTTGTTGCCGGGGACGACAAGGCCGTGCTGGAAGCCCAGGCGTGGGTCCCGGGCATTGTGGGTGTGGCCGTAAAACAGGGACGAGGGTTGGAAAGCGTGATCCACCTGTCGCATAAAGAAGCCTGCCGCCTGCTCCGCCAACGCGCGGCAGAGGCCTGCCGGAACCGGGCGGCCATCCCACCTGTGCGCCTCGAGCCCCCGTACCGCCTTGAGATCCGGTATTACGAGCCTCTTAAATCCAGCGTTGATCAACCCGGCAAGAAGCAGATTGATTCCCGGACGATCCAGCAGGAGGCAGGCGACCTGGCGGAGCTACCGATCTGACGCTCCCGACGGCGGTTGGATGGATGGGTGGCTCTAACCGCACCAGCGAAGGAGGATGCCTCATGTCCAAGCACATGCTGTTGTGGAGAACCCTCAATCGGCTGATGCTGCTCTGCACCGCCATGGGCGGTGGTCTGGCCGCGGGTGCCGGGGAGTCCGCGAGCGTGACCCGATCCGGCGATTATGCGAATCACCCCGAGAACGTCTGGGTTAAACAGAGCCCGCGCCAGGGTGCGCCATCGCCCCGCTTTGGCTGGGAGGCCAGCGGCGCGTACGATCCGTACGCCCGGAAATGGATCCACTGGGGCGGGCACGACAGCATCCCGCAGGGATTTGCGCTGTTCCTGTGGGACCCGCAGACTGCCGGGTGGGAACAGAAGTTCCCCAACATCAGCCCGCCGGGCGTGTGCTGCGTGGACGGCGCCAACGTCTTTGACCTGGCCCAGCGACGTTTCGTGCGGTTCCCCGGCGCGAGCCTCAATCACGGCTGGCAATGGTCGCGCACGGTCCATTTGAAGGCATCAGCGATCTGGCTCTACGATGCCGCCGCCAACGCCTGGACCAACATGCGCCCGCCGCCCTACGCGGAAGCCGAAAAGTACTCGAAACAGGTGCTGGGCTTGCTGGACGCCTGCGGGGCCTATGACGAGAAGCACGGTGTGGCCCTATCCTTCGGCGGCCAGGGCGCAGGCGGCGGGATGAACAACCTCTTTGTCTATGACGCCTACGCGAACCATCTCCAGCGGATGGACGCGGCCAACCCTCCATCGCCGCGCGACGGCGCGGGCTTCTGCTACGACTCCAGGAACGACTGTGCGGTGCTCTTCGGCAGCCAATACTCCGAGGATGCCAAGACCTACATCTACCGCTTCAGCACCAACAAATGGGAGGCACATGATCTTGTGCCGCGGCCGCCAACCCGCAAAGAAGGCCCGTACTCGACCATTCCCAAGATGGCGTTCGACTCCACGAACGGCATCTGCCTCTGTCTCGTGTGGCTGAGCGAGAAGGCGCACGAGACATGGGCCTTCGACACAGGGAAGCTGCAATGGACGAAGCCGAGCCCCTCCGTCGAACCGGAGCCGAGCAAGAGCCGCACCCGCAACCTTTGCTACGACCGCGGGCTGAATGTCTTCTTCCTTGAAGCGTGGACGGTCGGCGGTGAGCCCCAGATCTGGACGTACCGGTTCAAGAACGCCTCGGCCAAGCTGCCGCCAGAACCGCCAACGGATCTGATCTGTCTCACCGCAGATGGGGGCAAAGCGACGTTGCGCTGGACCGCAAGCCCCTCCGCAGGCGTGAAGGAATACCACATCTATCGCGCAGAGGCGGATCGGCCCTGGCTGGCGCAGTTGGCGAGGATCGCCACGGTCGGCGACACACAGTTCGAGGATACGGGCCTGGCCTCTGGCAAGATCTACTTCTACTCGGTGCGCTCGGTGGACGCCGATGGGGGAGAGAGCCGCGACAGCTTCATGGCCCGCACACAGCCGCGGGTGGGCCTCAAACCAATAGTATCGGTGCTGGCGGCCAACCGCATCGAAATCGCATGGGATGCGCACCCGGCCGCCGATGTGGCCGGCTACAACGTCTACCGCGGCCTGGTGACGGTGGCGACCAACACCGCGATGGCCAAATCCTGGGCCTTCAACGATCCGCCGTACGCGGAGCCGGTCGTCGATAAGGTCGGTGATATCACGGGCATTCAGAAGCTCAACGACAAGCGGCTCAATGGCACCCGTTTCACCGACACCGCAGTAGACCTGACCGGAAAGGGCCCGGAATCAGGCGACTACAAGTACGCGGTGTATGCCTACATCATCCGCGCGGTGAATACGCTCGGGACCGAGAGCGGTCCATCGCCGTACGCGCTGACCATCCCTCCCGAACCGCAGAACGTGCTGCTCCGCGAAAGAGGCGGTGCCGCCGAAATCAAATGGGATGCCGTTCCGGGCAGCGCCGGATATCGCGTCTATCGCTTCGGCACGCCCATGACGCTGGTTTCACCGGAATTGATCGAGGAAACGACGTTCACGCACCGCGCGGCCGGCGACCGCGCCCGCTACACGGTTGTCGCAGTCAATTTGCTCGGGCAGGAGGGCGAGCCCTCTTCGCCCGCCTGGTACGGCTGGAGCTACAAGGGGTTCTATGCTGGCGAATGGCACCAGTAGCATGACGATCTCTTATCCGTTCGTGCCGGAAGAATCATGGACAAAACACTGCTCGCATCAGCCTTGATGTTCAGTCTCGCGGTAACCGCCGCAGCGCAGCCGGCGGAAGAGGCGCCGCCCCTCAAGCTCGCGGCATTTGACGGCGAAAGTCTTCCCCTGAACAAGGCCGGTGTGCCGTACGTGAGCCAGTATCGCCCGGCCGGCGAAGCGACGGTAACGCTGGAGCGCAGCGGGGGCGTGAGCGGCGGATGCGTCAAGTTCGAGCTGACCCAGGGCGACTTCTACCCCCAATTCAATGCCCACAACGCCGACGGGACACGCGGCTTTGCTCGCGAGTATGTGGATGGAACCTGGCGATTCAACACCTACAACCGTATGAGCTTCTGGATCCAGGTGCCCAGGAACGCCCGCCCTCTGGCCCGCGGCGGGCGCGAGACCATCCAGTTTGGAACCTACGTCAAGCGCATCCAGGGAGAAGACAATCGCTCGGACGAAACCGGCGGCAACCACTGGTATCACCACCTCAACCTGCCGGCCACGGGGACCTGGACCAAGGTGGTCCTGAACATGCACCCGCATCACTTCCGTGGTGCCAGCGGCGGAACGGAGCACGGCAACCAGGCGCACCCGACCAAAGAGGAGCAGTACAACTACTTCGACACGCTGACCCGTTTCTACATGGAAGGGATCAGCAAACCCTCGATCTATCCAGCGGTCTACCGGCTCGACGAGTTCGTCCTCTTCCGCGAGCCGAACGAGGAAGCCGATGAGCTGGTCTACAGCATCGCGGCGACGTACGTGCGCGATGAACGGCAGTTGATCCTGACATGGTCGCGCAACAAAAATGAGGAAAAAGTCCGGCATGAGGTGAGGTATGCCTTCGAGAGCATTCACATGATCGGCTGGGACAAGGCAACGCCTGCTCCGGGCGGCACGATCACCCCGCCGGGCGTCGGCGGGTACAATGGAATGGTCTACACGACGACCGATGTGCCCACGGAAGGGAAGAGCGTGATCTTCCTGGGCATGCGTCCCGAGAAAGCAAGTCGGTTCTCGCAGATCGAGCTGCCAATCCTGGGTCGATGAGCCAGCTTTGGAGACCACGACATGAAAACCACGGGAAGACAACACAGCCGCCGTCGGTTTCTGGGTGTTGCAGGAGCGTCTGCGGCCATCGCGGTGCTTGGGCAGTTGCCCCGGGCGATCGCTGGCGGCGCGGATAGGCCGCGGGATCGCAAGATGATCCTCTCCTTTTACTGCGACGACACCGGGCCATCCGTGGCCGGCGCCAAGGCGTTCCAGACGTTTCTCGACTACTGCACCGAGCAGCGGATTGCCGGCGAATCAAGTCTCATCCTCGGCATGAGCGGCCATAGCATGTCCCGCCAGCCCAGCGACGAGGAAGCGGAATACCTCAAACAGGTGCGGCGTGCCTGGGACTGCGGCATCGGCACACAAATGGAGTTGATGACGCACCACGGCCTCTTCGACTTCGACGCCAACAGCGAGAAGCAAGGCGCTGTCCACGAGGGCCTGTGGCTGCACGAACCGGACGTTGCCGTTGAGCAGTACGAACGCTATCTCTCCAGCATCATCGCCGAAGGCCAGCGAGCCGATATTCGCTTCACCGGACTCACCTGGCCCGGCTGCGGCTGCGATGCCTGCACGCGGCGCTACACCGAACTCCGTGCCGCCGGCCATACGGAGCCCAACAGCGCCCTCTGGAAGGCACTGCTCAACCTGGCCAAGCAAGGCAAGTTCCGCGGCCACACTGTGCCCTGCTTCTTCGGTTCCAGCGAAACGGATTATGGCATCCACCGCAAGGCCAGCGAAGGCGAGCATGGCGTGTACGACCTGATGCCCAATGCCCAGGACCACTTCGGCATCTGGGAGAACAATCGAGACCGCGTGGACCCGGACTACTACATCACGGCCGACGGGAAGTCCGGGACCATCGTTCGCCACGTGCAAGCCAAGGCGCCTTACTGCATCTGGTACGCCCACTGGCAGGGCCTGAACCCGGCCAAGGGCGTCGGCTGGCCGGCATTCGTGACGGTTGTCAAGCGGATCCGCGAGCATCTGGGCGATCGCGTGGTCTGGATGCGGCCCAGCGACATCACGGATCGCTACCATGGCGATGGTGGATGGGGATTCCTGGATCGGTTGTAGCGGTCGAGACGGTCTTGACGGCGGACAACTTGCTGCTGGATGTGGCGGCTGAGGAAGCGCATCATCTGCTCGGCGGAACGCTGGTGATACAGGCCGAGGTTGTGGTCGGTGTCTTTGAGGATGATCAGTCGTTGCTTTCGGAGATGTCATGGACCGATCGCTACGACGGGGGCAAGATGGGCCAGTGGCAGCGACTCTCGACGGAGTTTCAGGCGCCGGAGGAAACCGTCCACTGTTGGGTGGCGTTGGAGAAAGGCAGTGACGCGGCGGCCGAGATCGACGCCTATCTGGCCGACGTGCGCATCGAGCCCATCGCTCGCCTCAGTGTGCTGGAACGATACCGCCTGCGCACCCGGCGCGCACAATGGCGGAACGCAGCGGTCCTCTCGTGGGCGCCGGCGG
>Ga0315286_10004506_pt1 | contig 13360 bp, 10 predicted proteins | sample YL17G10_0_MG_FD_205038 | JGI IMG/M metagenome (GOLD analysis project Ga0315286, IMG submission 205038) | Sediment microbial communities from Yellowstone Lake, YNP, Wyoming, USA - YL17G10_0 | ecosystem: Environmental > Aquatic > Freshwater > Lake > Sediment | place: USA: Wyoming | collected... | reverse complement strand
TCGGGAACCGCAGCGTCGACTCGGGCACCGGCGTCCTGTTCACGCGCAACCCCGCGACGGGCGCGCCCGTTCTCTACGGGGACGTGATGTTCAACGCCCAGGGTGAGGACGTGGTGGCCGGCACCCACCAGACGGAGCCGATCGCCATCCTCGACGAGCGGATGCCCGAGGTCGGCCGCGAGCTTCGCGCCTACGCGACGCGGCTGGAGCGCCACCACCGGGACCTCTGCGACATCGAGTTCACGCTCGAGCACGGGAAGCTCTGGCTGCTCCAGTGCCGGATCGGCAAGCGGAGCCCGCAGGCAGCACTCCGGATCGCGGTGGAGATGGCCGAGGACCCGGACTTCCCGCTCTCCCGGGCGGACGCTGTCGAGCGCGTCGCGAGGCTCCTCGTCGACCCCCCGACGACGTCGACCGAGCGCGGCGACGCCGGCCCGGCCCTGACCAGGGGACTCCCGGCCTCGCCCGGCGTGGGCCGCGGGGAGATCGTCACCTCTCCCGACGCTGCGGTCGCGGCCGTCGAGGCGGGACGGGCCGTCATCCTGGTCCGCGCCCAGACGTCGCCCGACGACATCCACGGCATGGCCAGGGCTGCCGGGATCCTCACCGCCACGGGCGGCCTCGCCAGCCACGCCGCGGTCGTCGCCCGCGGCTGGGGGATCCCGGCCGTCGTCGGGGCGGCGAGCGTGGAGGTCGGCGAGGGCGCGGTCGTCATCGGCGGCCGCACCCTCGCCGTGGGCGAGATGATCACGATCGATGGCTCGACCGGCGAGGTCTTCGCGGGAGCCGTGCCCGGGACGGCGACGGTCGTGCCAGAGGCTGCCACGCTCCTCGCCTGGGCCCGCGAGCTCGACATCGCCCTGGGCGACCGCGCCGCGACGGGCGACGACGCGGCGACGCGCGACGGCGCGGCGGCGCCTGCGGCCGTCACGGCCGACGACGTCCTGCGAGCGCTCATCGTGAAGGGCTACGCCACCCCGGAGGGCGCGGCCACGGCCCTCCGTGCGACACCGGAGGAGATGAGCGAGCTCTTCGACAGGCTCGTCGCCGACGGCCTCGCCGAGATGGCCGCCGGCTCGTTCCGGCTGACCGCTGACGGCAGGGACGTGGCCAAGGAGAAGATCGCCGCCGACACCGAGCGCTGGGGCGCCGACAACGCCGCCGCGGCGCTCGACGCCTTCCTTGCCCTCGACCACCGGATGAAGGAGACCGTGACCGCCTGGCAGATGCGGGAGGTCGACGGCACCCAGACCTTCAACGACCACGCGGACGCGCAGTACGACGCGAAGGTGCTCGACGATCTCGCGGGCCTTCACGCGGACGCCGCCGCGTGGCTGACGCCGCTCGTCGCGAGCCTCCCGCGCCTGTCCGCCTACCGCGAGCGCCTGGAGCGGGCGGCGGCCGCGGCCCGCGGCGGGGACAACCGCTACGTCGCCTCACCGCGCGTCGACAGCTACCACGGCGTCTGGTTCGAGCTGCACGAGGACCTGATCCTCCTCGCGGGCCGCAACCGCGCCGACGAGGTCGCCGCCGGGCGAGCCTGAGCCACCCGGGGCGTCCAGCGGGCGCGGCGCCCACCCCGTGCGCCACCTCCGGGCCGGATCGTCGTGCACCGGGCGGACGTCACCCTATGGCGCCACGCGGACGCCGGAAGGGGGCGGCGAGATCAGCTGCCGGAGATGGCGCCGGTCAGCTTGTCGTAGAGCGTGCCTGCGTTGAGGTTCTGGATGTAGTCCAGCATGTAGCCCTGGCCGACGTCGACAGGGCCGAAGCGATCCTTGAAGTTCACGCGCTCGACGGTCTCCTCGCGAGACCAGCCGTTCGCGACGGCCGTGGCGACCGCCGTCTTCCATTCCATGAGGTGGGATCGCTGGACGTCGAGGTACTGCTTCGTGACCACCGGGCCGTGGCCGGGGACGATCCAGTCCACGTCGAGGGTGCCGATCCGCTCGAGGGCGGCCAGCCACTGCTCGACGTTCGAGGTCATGAGCCAGGTCTGGCACCCCGAGAAGATCGTGTCGCCGGTGAAGACGACGCGTTCCTCGGGCACGTGGACCGCGAGCTGACCAGGCGTGTGGCCGGGCGTGTGGAGGCAATGGAACGTGTGGTCGCCGACGCGGAGGGTCAGGTCGCCGGTGAAGACGATGGTGCCCTTGTTCGGGTCGCGGTAGTACTCGTCCCGGTCCGGCCAGAGCGCCACGCCCTCGGGATCGTCGAGGTCGGTGCCCTTGCCGGCCGGGGTGGGCAGGGACTCGTAAGCGTAGGCAAACGGGTCGAGCTCGGGGTAGACGACCATGAACCGGTCGTAAACGCCCTGGTGGTTGACCACGGTGCCGGCGCCCTTGAAGTAGTAGTTGCCGAAGATGTGGTCGACGTGGTGCTCGGTGTTGACCAGGTAGCGGATCGGGCCGTGGGACTCGGCCTGCTTCCGCATCGCGACGGCCTTCGTCGGGAGCTGCGGCGTGTCGATCACCACCACGCCGTCGGAGGTAGTGACGAAGCTGGGGTTGCAGCCCCGCAGCTTCGTCTCCGCGAAGACGTTGGGTGTCACGTTCTCCATTGGAATGGGCTCCAATCGGATGGCTACTGGGTGGCGGTCAGGCCACCGTCGATCCCCAGGATCTGGCCGGTGACGAACGACGAGGCGTCCGAGCAGAAGAAGAGCGCGGCGCCGGCGAGGTCGCCCGTCGCGCCCACGCGGCCGAGCGGGATCCGGCCGACGATGCCCGCCTTGAAGACAGGGTCGTCGAGGAGCATGGCGACCTGCGGGGTGTCCACGAAGGTCGGGGCGATCGCGTTGACGGTGATCCCGTGCTTGGCCCACTCGGTGGCCCACTGGCGGGTGAGGGAGGTGATGGCGCCCTTGGCCGCGACGTAGGCCGAGTAGCCCGCGTTGATCCCGAGTGAGGCACGGACCGAGGAGATGTTCAGGACGCGCCCTCCGCGGCCGCCGGCGATCATCGCCTTCACGGCGGCCTGGGTCGCGCAGAGCGTGCTGCGGACGTTGATCTCGTAGATCCAGTCCCACGCGTCGCGCGGGTAGACCTCGGCGTCGAAGAGGACCTTGCCCGCGCCGCCCCCGACGGCATTCATGATGATGTCGAGCCGCCCGAATCGCTCCACGGTCGCCGCGACGACCCGCTCGCACTCGGCCTCGTTCGTGACGTCGGCGCCGATAGCCAGGACCTGCCCGCCCGCGGCCCTGATGGGACCTGCCGCCGCCTCGGCGCGCTCGTCGGTCTGGTCCACGATCGCGACGTGGGCCCCGGCGCCGGCGAAAGCCGCCGCCATCGCCGACCCGATGGCGCCGCCGCCGCCCGGGACCAGGGCCACCCGCCCATCGAGGCGGAACAGGTCAAGCTGGCTCACGACGCTCCCTCCCGGTCCCGGCGTGGCCCGGCGACCGACGTTTCATGCATGCTTTCCCGGACGTATCATCGATTATCGAGGATACGCCTCTTGTCTTCCAGGGTCAACGACCGGGGCCGCCCCGGCCAGACCGGCGCCGCACGATGCGCGATGGGCGTCGTACCCTGCCCTTCATGACGACCCCACACGCCGCCGCCCCGCCGGCCCGCCCCCTCCTCACCGCCGAGCTCCTTGCCGTCGGGAGCGAGCTGACGACGGGGGAGACGCGCGACACGAACGGCGGCGAGCTGGCCCGCTCGCTCTCACGGCAAGGCGTGGGTGTGCGGCGGATCGTCGCCCTGCCCGACGAGCTGGCCCTCGTCACGGCTGCGTTCGCGGAGGCGCTCGGCGCGGTAGACCTGGTCGTTGCGACGGGCGGCCTCGGCCCGACCCCGGACGACCTGACCCGCGAGGCCGTGGCGGCCGCCGTCGGCGAGGTGCCGGCGATCGATGCCGTCCAGGAGGAGTGGCTGCGCGGCCTCTTCGCGCGACGCGGGATCGCGCTGCCGGCGGGGAACCTCAAGCAGGCCTGGCTCATCCCGTCGGCCACGGCGATCCCGAACCCAAACGGCACGGCGCCGGGGTGGTGGGTCGACCGGCCGGACGGACGCGTCGCGGTCCTCCTGCCCGGACCCCCGCGCGAGCTCCGCCCGATGTGGCGCGACTGGGTCCTGCCGCGGCTCCGGGAGCGCGGCCTCGGCGACGGGCGCCTGGTCCGGACGCTGCGGACCTACGGGATCGGCGAGTCCCACGCGGCGGAGCTCCTGGGCGAGCCGATGCTGCGGGCTGCGAACCCGGTCGTCGCGACCTATGCCCGCGCCGACTGGCTCGACGTGCGGATCTCGGCGGTGGATGAGATCAACGACGACGGGCGGGTGATACGTCCCGCGGCGGCCGTGCTTGCCACGGCGGAGGCGACCGTCCGCGAGGTGCTCGCCGGCCACGTCCTTGCCGAAGGTGAGACGACCTGGGCCGATCTCGTCGCCGAGGCGACCGCCCGGGCCGGCGTCCGTTTCGCCATCGTGGAGGCTGGGACGCACGGCGCGCTGGGAGCGCTGCTCGCCGAGGTGCCGACACTCGAGCGCGAGGTTGCCCACGGGCCGGCGGTGGCCCGCGACGTCGCGGTGTGGCCCGTCGAGGACGAAGCCGTGGCGATCGCCCGCGCTGCCGACGTGGAGATCGGACTGGCCCTTGTGGCCGCCACGGATGGGACCCAGACGCTGCTCCGAGCCGCGGTTGCCGCTCCGGACGCGGGCTGGTCGCGCGTCCTGGACCTCCGTCTCTTCCAGCACGGCGCGCACGGCCGGTTCCGGGCCGGCGTCGCGGCCGCCGCCTTCCTGGCGGAGGTGCTCGGCGAGGAGCGCTGAGCGGGCGAGTCCCTGCTCGTCTCCGGGAATCGCAGCGCCCCCGGCCAGGGTGGGGGAGGCCGAGGGCACTGCAAGTTGGCACACCGGGGAGGGGGGATCGACCGATGCGCCTTGCTGAAAGGATCGCGGCTGGGGCATCGCCCGCCGAAGGGCCGTTCGGCCCATCGTCGGGGGCCAAACGTCGGGGGCCAAACCGCCGGGTCGATCCGCGGCGGCCCCGGCCGCGTCGCGGAGAAGGCCGAATGCGTGTGCTAGGATTGCCAAGCCGCATCGTGCGGCAAGCTCCGCGTGGTCGACCCCCTTCTCGAACAGACCGTGCGTTCTGCCTCCCAGTTCGGGAAGGATGTGGAGTTCCCACGTGACCACCGGCACCGTCAAGAAGGTCATTGCCGACCGCGGATTTGGCTTCATCGTCGCCGAGGATGGGAAGGAATACTTCTTCCATCGCGGCGGGCTCGAGGCGACACTCGACTTCGACCGCCTGGTCGGCGGCGAGCGCGTCGAGTTCGAGATCGAGCAGAGCCCCAAGGGGCCGCGCGCCGTCCGGGTGCGCGCCGCCTGACCATGGTCCGACGGGGCCGTTCGCTTCCATCGCGCACGGCCTCGCCGCTCTCACCCGGTTCGCCGAATGGCAGGGAGTGACGTGGCAGAGGGGATCGGCCCGGACCGCAGCGCGCCGACGCGGCCGCCCGTGCGCCACTACAAGCGCCGCGAGCTGGCCACGGCCGACGGAGGCAGCTTCGTCCTGCGCACCGACGGCACGATCGACCTTCTCGCGGCCGATCGCACGGTCGTGCAATCCTGGGGCCCCGAGGATGCCGAGTGGGGAGACCACGCGTTTCGCTTCGGCATCCGCGTCCAGGAGCGCACGATCGCTCCGCGGGGTCCGGACACGGGCTCCGCGAAGCCCGGGTTCTGACCTTCGAAGCATCGCCGCCGCGACGCGACGGCACGCCCGGCATCGCGGCCGACCCGGACCCTGCCCGATCTCCCGGCCGATCGATCGGGCCGGTGAACGACATGCAGCCCTCGCAGAGGTGGTTCCCGTGAAATCGATGCAGGCGCAGCTCGACGAGCTGGCGCGGTCGGCCCCGGCGCAGCGGATCGAGCTGCGCGAGCCGCTCCTCGCCCACGGCGCCGCCGTCGTCGCCCCGCTGGCCGACCTCGCCGCCGCCGATCCCGAGCTTGGACCATCCGTCACGGCGTGGCTCGAGGTGCTGGGGAAGCGGGACGCGGAGGCGCTGCCACCCGTGGTCGCCGCGCTCCGTACGCTCGCAACGAGCACCCAGGGCGACACCCGCCGCCACGCGGTGGAGGCCCTTGCCCGCCTCGGCGTGCCGCTTTCGGCAGCCCGCGCTCGCCGCGCGGTGGCCGCAAAGGGCTGAGCGTCCGCCGCTCCGGGACCGAGAACGGCCGCTCCCGGACCGCGAACGGCTGATCGGCCGGCCCGGCCGGTCAGCCTCCGCCCTCCGGGTCCGCCAAGACTCGCCCTCCGGGCCGCGGGTCTCGCCGGCCTTACTCCCGCGAGGGAGCGCCCGCGGACCCCTCGAGCGCCGGCTCGGGCGAACGCGGGGCTCGGCGGTAGACGCCGGCCTCGCGCGTCACCAGGCCGTACGAGACCAGGTAGCGGCGGAGCGACGCAACGTCCGGGTGGAAGATCGCCAGCCGCTGGTTGACCTCCTTCTCCGGGTAGGCGCGATCCTCGGCGAAGCATCGCTCGAGCAGGTAGCGCAGCACGACGAGCTTCTTCTTCTCCTGGGCCGGGATGGAGACGAGCCGGTCGTCGACGATGAACGCGCGCAGCACCTTCGCGTCGAACGCCGGCAACGGCCGCCCATCGGGCCCGGGGAGGAGCGCAGCTTCCTCGCGCGTGCGTTCGAGCGCGCCCAGCCGGCGCCCGATCGCGTGGAGGCGCTCGGTTCGGAGCGCGTACTCGACGTACGGGTGGCGCGGCTTCGCGTCCACCAGGCCCGCGGCGTGGAGCCGCTTCAGGTGGTGGACGACCGTCCCCGGGCTGAGCCCCACCGCGGCGGCCAGCTCCTCCACGGCGTACGGGCGCGCCGCCAGCAGGCCGACGATCCGCAGGCGCGACGCGTCGGAGAGGGCCTTGAGCGTGGCGAGGAGATCTTCGTCCATGGCCGGGGACGATACTCCGTGATTTGATGCACGTCAAATCGAGGAGCTCGCCGGACTGCCCGGACTGCGGATCTCGGGCGAGCCGCCGAGGCGCATCGGGCAGCCCGCCGAATCGAGCTTTCAGTAGCTGATGCGGGTCACCTTGCCCGTGTCGTCGTGGACGGCCCAGACCTCGTGATCGGTTGCGGCGATCGCGTAGACGGAGGCCGCGACCGCGATCTGCTTGGCGGCCGAATAGCCAGGGCCGGCGACCTGGACCACCGTCGGGGCGCCATTGAGGCCGACCCAGACGCTCGCACCGCCGAAGGCGATAGCCTCGGGGTCCTCCCCGACGACGACATTGGCGACGACGGCGTTCGTCGCCGGGTCGATGCGCGAGATGCTGCCGTCGGCCCGTCCCTTGTACCCGGGATGGGACATCCAGACCGAGCCGGCGCCCGTGGTCACGCCGGCGCCCGTAGTCTGCGCGCTGATCGTGGCGACGATGGTGTTCGTCGCTGGGTCGATCCGCGACAACGTCCCGCAGTTGCAGGCGACCCAGACGGCACCCAGCCCGACCGCGAGTCCGGTCGGATCGGGGACCGGGATCGTCGCGACCGTCGCGTTCGTCGCCGGATCGATCCTCACGATGGCGCCATCCAATCCCAGGGGCACCCAGACGGCTCCCGGGGTCACCTCGATGTCGAACGGGCCGCGGCCGACCGGGATCGTCGCTTGTACCGTCCCGGTGGCGGGGTCGAGCCGGACCACGGAGCCGGCCGTGAGCTGCAGGGGCGGGTCTGCCGCCGCATCGAACCGAAAGCCCAGGAGGGTCACCCAGAGCGAACCCTCGCCGTAGGCGACGGCCTCGGGAGCCATTCCGACCAGCACGGAGCCCTCGAGCGTCGCGCTTCCGACGTCGATCGTCTGGAGGACGGAGTTGGTGGCTGGGTTGATCCGCGAGAGAGTCAGGTCCGCCCAATTCGTCACCCAGACGCCGGACGGCGCCACGGCGACGCCGGATGGATTGTCCCCGACGGCGATCGTCGCGGCGACGTAGGGCGGAATGGCGAGCGGTGCGAACAGCCCGCACTTCCGCGCGGTGCCGGTCCCAATCCTGATGGCGATCTTGCCGGCCTTCGCGGCTGCGACGATCTTCGCGACCTGGCTGCTCGTCAGGCTGCTGGTGCGAGAGACCGCCCCGGAGCTCGTCGTCTTGATCGGCGAGAGCGTCAGCAGGACCGCCCCGACGGCGCCGCAGGTCCCCTTGTGGAGGACCACCGGAAGCGAGGTCGAGCCCTTCATCTTGGCGACCTTGAGCGCGATCGTGCCGCTGCCCGTCGTGAAGGCCTGGACGGTCGCGGTTCCGTTGACCCCCGCGCTGCCGATCTTGGCGCTCCAGGCGCTCGACAGCGTGGCCGCGCCCGCGGCGACCGGTCCGAGAGCAAGGATCGCCGCGATGCCGAGCGACAGGGCCACCAGGGCACGCGCGCCTTGCCTGCGAGTGTCGGCGATTCCCATCACCTCTCCTTACTCGAGCGGAAGCCCGATGGAGCGGGTCGGTCTCGCCAGTGGCTCGGCGCGGTCCCGGCGGCCGGGGTGTGGACTGCGCGTCATCGCCCCCAGTTCCGTGGCCACGGTGGGCCGAGTCCCATCGGCTGGCTAGGGCCGTTTGGCACCAGCCCTGCGGAGCGCCCCGCGGGGGGCAGACGCCGCCGGTGGCAACGCGCGTCAGCGGGTCAGGGGCACCCCCGCCATCCGCTCGGCGACGGCATTTCGGCGGACCTTGCGCGTGTGCGTTCGCGGGAAGTCCGGGTCCGGGAACGGTGCCCGGCCCGTGACGCGCTGGTGGGCGGCCAGCCGGCCGTTCGCAGCCCGCACGGCGGCCGCCACGGCCGACGCCTCGTCCTCGGCCGACACCGCGGAAGCCTCGTCGCCGGGCGGCACGCCGAACGCCGCACCAGGGCGGAAGGTGACCGCGAGGCGGCCCGGCTCTGCCTCGTAGACGACGGGCTCGACCAGCCCTTCGGCGACCAGCGCGGCCTCCACGTCCTCGGGATGCACGTTCATGCCGTTGGGGAGCGCGATCAGCGAGCGTGTCCGCCCGATCAGGCGCAGGGCGCCCTTCCCATCGACCTCGCCGATGTCGCCCGTCCGGTACCAGCCGTCGGGCGTGAAAGCCGCCGCCGTCGAGGTCGGGTCCTCCCAGTAGCCCGAGAAGACCGACGGTCCCCGGACGACCACCTCGCCGTCCGGTTCGATGCGCATCTCCAGCGGCGGAAGCGCCCAACCCACCCGGCCGACCGGGGTGCGACCGTACGCGTTGGTCGAGACCAGGCCGGCCTCCGTGGAGCCGTAGCCCTGGACCACCTCGACGCCGAGCGCCTCCCAGTTGCGCTGCAGGGTGGGCGAGAGGTGCGCGGCCGACGAGAGCACCAGGCGCAGCTCCCCACCGAGTGCGGCGTGGACCGTCGCGAACAGGCGGCGACGCAGCCCCACGGGCAGGTACGGCGCAACGCGAAGGGCACGCCGGAAGGTGGCGCCCTTGCCGGTCCGCTCGGCCTCGCGACGGATCGCGCTGAACAGGAACTCGAGGACCTGGGGCACGACCACGAGCGCCGTGGCGCGATGGCCGCGGATCGCCGCGGCGATCACGTCCGGGCGGAGCGTGGTGATGTACTCGGTCTCGGCCCCGGCCGCCATGGCGTACACCAGCCCGGCAACCTGCTCCATGATGTGGGAGAGCGGCAGGATCGAGACGAAGCGGTTGTTGTTCGGAGGGATCGTCACGAGGCAGCGCTCGGTCGACGCCAGCAGCATCGCCTGGGTCACCGTGACGCCCTTCGGGTTGCCCGTCGAGCCCGACGTGCACAGGATCTCGATCGGCTCGTCCGGCCGCGCGGGCACGCGGGACGCGAGGGCCGCGATCGCCGCCGGCCCGGCCGGGTTGACCAGCTCGTCGAGGTCGAGGACCGGCAGGCTCGCGAGTCGCGGGCTCATGACCGGCTCCAGCGTCGCCCCCGTGCCCAGCAGGATCGCCGACGGCTCGGTCAGGGCCGAGATCCGCTCCACCGTGTCGGACGTCATGCGTGCGTCGAGGGGGACCAGGATCACGTTCGCCCGGGCGGCCGCGAAGAGCGCGGCGGCGAAGCCGGGCCCCGGCGCCCCCTGGACCAGCACCCGCTCGCCCGGCCGAAGCGCCCCCGCGAGCCGCGCGGCGGCGTGCTCCACCGCCCCCCCGAACTCCTCGAACGTCAGCGACTGCTCACGCACGGTCGAAGTGCGCACGCCGATGAACGGGGCCGCGCTCGTTGCGGCGATCGCGCGCTCCAGCAGCTGGGGCAGGGTCGCCGGAAAGGTCGGAGCGGTGCTCGATGCGGTCACGGACGGCGGGCCTTTCGTGGGGTGACCGCCGGGCGGGTCGGGCGGCACGATGGGTTTGGACCGGACGCGTCTCCCGGGCCGGTGGGCGGTGAGCATAGCCCGTGCCGCGGCTCGTGCGCGATGGCGCAGTCCTGCGACGCGGCCGATTGCCCGGAACCGTGACCTTCGGAGCGATCGTCGGGTCTCTTGACCGCATCGCCGTCCGCGCCTAGGGTTGGGCGCGCCACGCACGGACGGGCGATCCGCGGAATCGAAGGGATGGGGGGGCTGCGATGCGCATCGTCGTTACGCACGGGCGCGACCAGGCGTTCGAGATCCCGGAGACCATGGGACGGGCGTGGAGCGATGCCCTGCGCCACGGACTGCGCTCGGCGGGCTACGCCCGACCCGATGACCTCGACATCCGGTTCGCCTTCTACGGCGATCTCTGGCGGCCGGACCGGCGTGAGCCGGACGACGACGAACGCGGGGGCGCGCAACCCGACAACCTCGATGCACCGCCCTCGGCCGTCCAGGCGTCGGTCGGCGCTGAGCTCCTCGGCCCGCGCCCCGACGAGGAGCGCCTCGACTGGCGGCGCCTGGGCCAGGTGGTCCGCGCGCTCGACGACGTGTTCGGCGTCGGCGAGCTGCTCCTTACCCGGTTCCTGGTGGATCTCGACGAGTACTTCCGGGACCCGGCCATGCGAGCCGCGGCGCTCGAGCGCGTGGCCGCCGTGTGCCAGGCCGACGCGGGACCGGTGCTCCTCCTCGGTCACAGCATGGGCAGCATCGTCGCCTACGACCTCGTCGCGTCCCGCGGTGCACGGCCGCTCGGGGTCGCGGGACTCCTCACGTTCGGATGTCCGCTCGGCATGAAGAGCCTCTACCGGCACGTGGCGGAGCTCCACCCCGGGACGCCGTTCCCGCCGGACCTGGACAGGTGGACGAACGTCTACAACGACGAGGATTTCGCCACCATCGTCCCGGCCCTCGCCGACCTGTTCCCGGGTGCTGGGGGGCGCCGTGTCGAGGATGTCCCGGCGCAGGGCCGCGAGCCGTCGGTGCTGGCGCCCGCTCGAGGGCATGACCCGATCGTCTACCTGAGCTCGAAGGGACTGGGTCGGGCGGTGCGCGAGCTGCTCGAAGTCGCCGCGGCCGAACCCGCGGCCGGGGTGGGTGCGGTCGGGGCAGGGGCGGGAACGGAGCCCGTCGGCGCGGACGCCGTCGTTCGCCCGGTTCCGAGCCATTTGCCTCCATCCGGGCCCGCTCCGACCTCCTCCGGGTCACGCGGGTTCGGGTTCGTGGGCATGAAGGAGGCGTTTCGCGACACCCTTCGGCCGCCGTCGCCACATCCCACGAGGGCGAAGCCGCCGATGTCGGCGCCACCACCGCCGATGGCGGCGCCACCGCCACCGCCACCGCTGCCGACGGCCGCCGACGGCGACGGCGACCGCGGTGCCGAAGCCGCGCCCGTCCCCGACGCGGCGATCCCGGCGGCGGCTGGCGCGACCAAGACCGTCGAGCGCACCGCGTCGGCGGACTTCCCGCCCGTCGTGACGCCCGGCAGCACGCACGACCTGCAGTTCGCCATTTCCGGCTCCGCGGTTTTCGCCCGTGCGGCGGGCGTCGCGTTCGTGGTGCCGGCGGAGCAGCGCACGCTCGACCTCCGCGTCGGCGTCTATGCGCCCGACTTCGACATCCGCGCCGGGGACGAGGACCAGACCTGGCAGGACCTCACGATCAACCTGGACGATCCGACGAAGCGGGTCGTCCGGGCGTTCGCCCTGACCGCGCATGGGCTGACGAGCAGGCAGGACAGCACGATCTACGTGACCGTCTACCGCGGCAACCTGCCCGTCTCGCAGATTGCCCTCCAGACGACGATCGACCCCGCCTTCGAGCCGCTCCGGGCGTCGATCAGCGTGAACTTCGAAGGCGCCGACGACCCCGACTTCGTCCTCGTGGTCATGGATCGCGGCAACCCGAAGGGCGAGGGCCCCTTCGAGATGTTCGTCAGCCAGAAGGGTGAGTTCGTCAACCGCCCCCTCGGGACGATGGACGTCACGATCAACGCCTGGAAGTACGCCCAGGATCGCCTCGCGGGCTTCAAGAGCGTGAAGGACGGGAAGACCGACCGCCAGCGATTCAGCCGGGCCGAAAGCCTGGGCCTCGCGCTCTGGCGGGACCTCCCGCCGGACTTTCAGCGCTTCTACTGGGAAGAGCTCCACGGACACGACTGGTCCATCGCCATCTACTCGCAGGAGCCGTACATCCCGTGGGAGCTCATCCGGCCCCAGAAGGAAAGCGGTGAGCAGGCCGATTTCCTGGGCATCTCGTTCCGCATCGCCCGCTGGAAGCAGGCGGTCCGATTCCCCGATCCGCTCATCGTCTCGGGGTTCTCCGTCATCGCCCCCGTCTACACCGCCGAGTCGGGCGCCCCGCCGCTCCCCGGCGCGCAGGCGGAGGCGGACGCCCTCGTCGCGGAGTTCGGCGCCACTCGCCTGGCCGGCGAGATCGGCGCGGTCACCGATCTCCTCGAATCGACCCGGGGCGTGCAGCTCCTCCACTTCGCCGGGCACGGCGACTTCGATCCCGAAGCCCAGAACGACACCGTCATCAAGCTGGCCGACCAGTCGCTCGTGCCCGAGGACATCTACCGGGCGAACCTCGGCCGGGCCTCGCGACCGCTCGTGTTCCTCAACGCCTGCGAGGTCGGCGAGGAGGGCTGGGCCCTCACCCGGATCGGCGGCTGGGCGGAGGCGTTCACCGACGTGGGCTTCTCGGGCTTCATCGGGCCGTACTGGGCCGTCAACGACACCGTCGCGCGAAAGGCCGCCCTCCTCTTCTACGGCGCGCTGCGCGACGGCAAGACCGTCGGGCAGGCGCTCCAGGTCATCCGCCGCCGCTTCTACGACGAGGAGGATGCGCGCTACCGCGGGCATCCGAGCTGGCTCGCGTACACGCTCCACTGTCAACCCAACGTCCACGTCACCATGCCGGCCCAGGCGGGCGACGGCGCCGCCGCCGCTCCGGTCCCTCCCGGCCCGGGTGGCGGACAGCCCTGAAGGAGTCAGCCCGATGAACGACCAGGACCGCGCGATACGGGT
>Ga0315286_10004504_pt1 | contig 13362 bp, 12 predicted proteins | sample YL17G10_0_MG_FD_205038 | JGI IMG/M metagenome (GOLD analysis project Ga0315286, IMG submission 205038) | Sediment microbial communities from Yellowstone Lake, YNP, Wyoming, USA - YL17G10_0 | ecosystem: Environmental > Aquatic > Freshwater > Lake > Sediment | place: USA: Wyoming | collected... | reverse complement strand
CGCTCGTCTATGGAGGCGAGGCCGATCTTCGCCTTCTGCTTCTCCTCGAGGGTCTGCAAGGGGATCGCGTAGTTTGGGCACACCCGCTGGCAGACCTGGCAATGGTAGTCGCACCCGAGCTCGTTGAACTCGATGTGGGGGGTGAAGAGGCTGCCGAGGCCCGCCTCGAGCTCTATAATCGTCCCGATCCCCGTGGTTTTTATGATCTTGTTCGGGCAGCTCCGTACGCACTGGAGACAGCGGAGGCATCGCCCCACGAATGACTTTTCGTTCACGACCCCGGGCGGACGGAGGAGGGGGGTCTTGGTGGTGCGGGCGAACGCCGGGAGGATGGAGCCGAGGCCAAGACCCCCTATGAGAACGGCCCCCTGGCGCAGGAATCGCCTCCGCGACTCGTCGTGACCGCCGGAGACGGGCGCGACACTCGAGATCTTTTGCACCGGCCGCCGCCGGAGGCCGAATCGGAACCCCTCGGCCGGGCAGCGCTCCTCGAAGTCGAAGCAAAGGATGCACTGGTGGTCGACGATATCCTTCCTCTCGTAATCGGCCGCGTCCATCGGGCAGGAGCGGCAGCGGCCGCACCGGGAGCACTCGGCGATGCCGAGCCTGAAGAGCGAGAGCTTGCCCAGGAGGCCGTAAAAAGCCCCGAGAGGGCAGAGGTAAGCGCACCAGAAGCGCCGAGCGAAGATCGCGAAGAGGAGGAGCAGGCCTCCGAAGGCGATGCCCGGGGCGGAAAGGGAAAAGATCCGTACGATCCAGACATTCGGGTGGAAGAACTGGAGGACGGGCAGCGTGAAGAAGACCGCCGCCAGGGAGGCCCCGAGGATGAACCACGAGGGAGGGGAGCCTGCGAAGACCCTCCCGAAGGCCTTCCGCCACCCGGTAAAGGGGTTGCGTTTCCGAACGGGCGAAAAGAAGAGATCGGTGAGGTCGATGAGGGTACCCAGGGGGCAGACCCACCCGCAGAAATACCTCCCGACGGCGAGCGTCAGGAGGATAATCCCGGCCATCGGGAGCACCAACCTCAGCTGGAAGCGGAGGTGAGTGAGAAAGATCAGAAAATCGAACCTCAGGAAGGGGTTCTCGGCGGGGTGGAACGGATCGAGCGACCTCGCGAAAACGTAGACGAACAGACCGAAGAAGAGCCCCTGTGAGACGATCCTGAGCCTTTTGAGGGTGCGTGATCGGTGTGATGTCATCGTATTCCTTGAACCTTTCAGGCGGATTGCTCGTTTCGCGTGAAGGACAATGGGGGACGCGGGCTTGCGTCGTTCCCGGCGCCGCGGCGGTTAAACGGCGGCGTTTTTTTTCGTGTACGATTCGATCTTTCCGATCCCCTTCTCCGATGCGCGCCGAATGTGCCCTATACTCGCCGGCTTGAGGCCGAAAAGAAGCGCGGTTTCGGCGTCTGCGCTTACGATATCGGGGGAGGCGACGATCGTGTCGAGCCGCTTCAGGTAGTCGGGACTCCCGCCGGTGGGGCCGTTTCTCAGCATGATGTTGGTCGCGTCCACGACGGTGAGGTGGGACTTGACGGCGAGGTTGATGTCGGAGATCGCGTCGTCGAGCTGCCAGTGCCACTTCCCTCTGTTGTCGCCGGTGACCCCCATGAGGTTCTTCATGCCGATCGTGAGGCCGGCGGAGGAGTGGTGCTTCGCCACGGGAACGTTGATGAGCACGTCGGATTCGAGGATGTACCTGTTGACCAGCGATTCCTTGAGCCAGGCGGCGCCTTTGATCGTGACCTTCGTGTAGAGCTTGCCGCTCACATCGTCCACGAAAAAGACCTTCGCCCCGGCGGACTTCGCCGCCTCCGCGATCCCCGAGTTGGCGTAGGCGAGGGTGGGGTTGTTCGTGGTCCGGTCGAAGACGTAAACCTTGGACGCGAGGGCCTGGAAACAGAGGTGGACTACCGTCCTGACGACGAGCGGGTCGGTGTCGGCCTTGAGGTGCGGGGGAGAGTTCCAGGCCATGTTTGGTTTCACAACGACCACCGAGCCTGGTTTTACGAACTTCCTGATCCCTCCCACGAGGTCGATCGCCTTCTCGACGGCCTTCTCGTAGTCCTTGCCGACCGCCACTCCCACCTCGTACTCGGTCTGCGCGTCGATGGGAAACGCCCTCCTCGCGGCGAAATAGAGGGCCGATCCAAATGCCGCTTTCAGAAAATCTCTTCGGTTCATGGGAGAATACGTTAATAAAAATGGGAGAGAAATCAAGAAAAAAGTGGAATGATTACAGAGAGTTTTTCTTCTTTGTGCGCGGGTCCGCCCGCCGTGACCCGCGGCTCGTCCCGTGGTCCACCCCTTTTTTTCGGTTTACACCCTCATGTCGCGGTGTCCTGCGCGGACCCACCTTGCCGGAACGATCCGCCCTTTTCGGTGGGGACCCCGTTTTTTGCGGTTTTTCTCTTGGCGGGGGTTTTCGAAGCGGCGGCACTTCAGGCGGAATCGCCGCTTCTTGCGGGCGGTCGCCGCTTATCGAGCCGCCGGCCACGAATGGGTAGACCAGCTGTCCGCAGGCGCCCCGTATGTCGTCTCCCCTCCTAAACCGTTCCGAGACCGGAACCCCCGCGGAGCCGAGCGCCTCCTTGAAACGGTCGACCCTGTCCCTGAGTGGCGGCCGGAGGCGGCTCCCCTCAACCCTGTTGAACCTGATCAGGTTTACATGGGTGTTTGTCGTTTTAGCGAAACCCGCAAGGGCGGCGATGTCCTCTTCGCCGTCGTTAACCCCATCGATGACGGTGTACTCGATGCTCACCCGGCGGCTGGTTTTATACCGGTAGTCGATAATCGCCTTTTTCAGCTCGTCGAGGGAGTTGGTTTTGGCCGCGGGGATGAGTTTTCTTCTCTTCACCTCGACAGCCGATCCCAGGGAGAGCGCGAGCTTAACCTTGAGCCCCGAAGCGGCGAGCCTCGTGATTCCCTTTACGATGCCGCAGGTGGAGACCGTCACTTTCCGGTTGCCGATCTCGAGGAGTGAGAAGAACTCGATCGCCTTTACGACCTCGTCGTAGTTGAGGAGCGGCTCCCCCATCCCCATGAACAGGATACTGGCGGGCTTTCCGTGGAGCTTCACGAGGCAAAGCACCTCGGCCATGATCTCAGAGGCGGCGAGGTTCCTGACAAGACCCATCCTCCCCGTTGCGCAGAAGGCGCACCCCACCGGGCATCCCACCTGTGAAGAGATGCAGAAGGATGTCCTCCTGTTGCTGTCGAAGAGGACCACGGCTTCGATTCCCGCGTCTGCGTCGAGGCGGAAGCCGTATTTGACGGCGTCTTCTCTGCGGGAAACCTTTTGTTCCTCCGGAACGAGACACCCTATGAAAAAGTCTTCCGCGAGCTTTTTCCGCAGGGAGGCGGGGAGGTCGGTCATGTCATCGAAGGATGTAACGAGCTTGTCGTACAGCCACTGAAATATCTGGCGGCCGTGAAACGCCTTGTACCCGCCTTCGACGCAGTAACGCTCGAGCTCCGCGCCGGGGATCCCGATGATGTTGGGCTTGCCGCTTGAAACTGGCATCGATTTCCACGCTCCGAAGTCCGCTGTAAGGAGAAAATACCCCTGCTATTGCTGGTTGATGTGCTTCAACCTCTCCTTGATGTCCCTGCTGCCCAACCCCTGCTTGAGGGCGTTGCTCAGAACCTTGATTCCGTTCTCTTTGTCGTTTATCTCCATATAGCACTCCGAGAGGAGGAGCGCTATATTCGGGTTCATCCCCGATACCTTTTCGAGCTGCGTTAGATTCTGGATCGCGGCCGCGTAATTCTTCTGCATTTTGTCGAGGATGCTGAGACCCAGTATGGCGTAGTAATCGAAATCCTTCTCGATCGCCTTCTGATAGTAGAAACGGGCGGTTTCCGCGTTCCCGAGGTTCCTGTAGGAATCCCCCAGCCTCGTCAGTATCTTCTTGTTAAAGGGGTCGAACTTGATGATCTTGTGCCAGTACTCGGCCGCCTTTTGGTACTCTTTCAAGCCCCTGTAGCAGTCGGCGATGCCGTAGAGAGCGTAAAAATTGTTCTCTTCCGTCTTCTGTGCTTTGTAGAAATACTTCATCGCTTCGGTGTACTGTTTCAGCTTTCTGTAGCAGTTCCCCGTGTTGGTGAGCACCTTTACGTCGTCGGGTTCGATCACAAGGAGGGTAAGCCAAAAGGAGAGGGATTTCTCGTACTCCCCCTTTTCGAAGTGAAGGAGCCCGAGCCCCGAGAGGACATAGGGGTTTTTGGGGTCGATACCGAATGCCTTCATGTAGATTTCGACGGCCATTTTCGTTTTTCCGGTCTTCCTCAGGGTGTCTCCGAGCCGGGTGAGAATGGCGATGTCGAATTCGTGCTCGTCGTTTGAGAGATACTCTTCCCATATCTTGATGGCCTCGTCGAACCTGTTCAGCCCCCTGAAGGTGTCCGCGAGGCCGATGAGGGCGAACTTGTTGAGCGGGTCGACCACTCTCGACTGCGTGTAGTAGTCGATCGCCTTCTCGAAGTCTTTTCGGCCTCGATTCACGTCACCCATGCCGACGAGGGCGTAGATGTTTTTCTTGTCGAGGTCGAGGATCTTAAGAAACTCCTGCTCGGCTTCCCGATAACGCTTCTCTTTTATGAGGAGGTAACCCGATTTTGAAAGCTCGGGGATCTTCTGCCAATCTTCGTGGTCTTTTTTTCGTTTTTCCATGGTCATTTCGTGCGCTCCACGGTTCAGAGTGTCATGCCCGCCTGTCTTCGCTCAGCCATTTCTTTAAAACCATCACGATCCGCTCGGACAATTCCTTTATCCTTTTTTCGAATTTCGCTTCGCGGTAATACTCTAACGCTTTCAACGGGTTTTTTTCATCGAAGTAGAAGTAATCGCCGACCCTGATCAAACCATCCTTGTAGGCGGTAGCCGCGAAAATACGCGCCGCCTTCTCGATTTCTCCGCCGTTGAAGAGCTCGTTCCCCTTCCGTATCAGGATGAGCCTTTCCTTCGGCGTCAGGACTTTGTCCATTCACTAGTGAGTGTACCGCCTTACGCCCTCTTTTTCAATAGAGAAATTGAATACGTTGACTTACAATTCGGCCCTTGATACTTTAATGTAGAGCCGCTGTAACCATGAAAAACCTTTTTCTTGATTCGAGCTGCCTCAAATGCGGCAGGGTCATCGTCGAAGGGGATTACTGCCATTATCTGAAAAACGTGCGGCGGATCCGAAGCGGCGACGTTGTTCGCGCGATTATCGGGGGAATGCGGTACACGCTCCGGGCCGCGGGGATCGAGCAGAAGGCTGTTGCCTTCGATATCGTCGAAATCAGGAAGGCGCTGGCCGAAGGATACGTCCCAATCCGCGTGTACCAGGGGCTTCTGAGAACCTCGAAGATGGACCTGGTCGTCGCGAAGTTGAGCGAGCTGACCGTTGAAGAGCTTGTACCCCTCGGGGCCGAGCGCTCGGTCTCCCGCGCCGCGCGCGGGAGGGCCGAACGATGGGCAAGACTCGCGAGGGAGGGGGCGAAGGTAACGGGGATCGAACGGCTCATGAGGATCGGAGAGCCCGTGAGCGTCGGAGAGGCGGCGCGCCTGATCGGAGACGCGCCCGGTCCCGACGTGTTTCAACCCGGACCCGCGATGCTCAGGCCCCTCCGATCCGGCGTCTCGTTCGTGTTCTGCCCAGGCCCCGACTCCGCGCATGTCAGGGAAGTCCTCGACGGGATGAGTCGAAGGGCGGACGTTTCATTCCACCTTTTCTTCGGGCCGGAGGGCGGGTTTTCCACCCAAGAGTTGGGACTCCTGCGGGAAGCCGGCGCGATTCCCGTATCGATGGGCGACTTCGTGCTTAGATCCGAAACCGCCGCGATCGTCGGCACCGGTTTCGTGAGGCTCTATTCCGCCAAAACCCGCGGGAGCGTCGATGGACGGCCGGTGAGAGGCCGATGAGGGGGACGGGAATTCCATGAGACGTGACCGCATACTTGGCGTGCCTTTCGATTCGGTGACGATGGAAGAAGCGCTTGCGAAAGCGGAGCGCTTCGTCAGGGGAAAGGGTTCCCACCTCATCGTTCATCTCTCTCTCCCCCTCGTTCTCATGGCCAGGCGCAACAGGGCAATACGGATGCTCCTCGAGGAGGCTGACCTCATAGTTCCGACGGGTAAGCGCATCTTCTGGGCGGCCCGCTTTTTAAAAAGGGCCGTCGGCGACTCGATCGACCCCTCGATTCTCGTGAAACGGCTCATGATTCAATCCGCCGACCTCGGGAAAAAGGTGTACCTCTTCGGAGGAAAAGGGTACACGGTCGACATGGCTTACGAAAACCTAAAAAAGGAGATCACACGGCTCTTCGTCATCGGCAGGTACCGGGGCAACTACCGCAAGCAGGAACACGAGCGGATCGTGACGGCCATCGGGAAGGCCTCACCCGATTATTTTTTCGTCGGTCTCGGATCGCCCCAGGAGGAGCAATGGGTGATTGCAAACAGAAAGCGAACGAACGCAAAGCTCATCGTTCTCGTCGAAAACCTCTTCGATCTCTTCGCGGGCAGGATAGGGAAGCTCGTCCCGGTATACGCGGGCGGTTTTGACTTCGAGAAGCTCATGAAGAGGGAGATACCCCACCCGCACTCGATGAAGATGTTCGTGCTGGTTCCTGTTTTCGTCCTATCGGTCCTCTTCGAGAGGATGTTCAGGAAACCGCGAACATGAAGGGGATACACGCGTTTATCTTCATAAAAGATGAAGAGAAGGGTCTTCTCGCGCTGTCGCAGGGGAGGGCAAAGTCTCTCGTCCCCGTGTTCGGCGGGAACCGGATCATCGACTCTTACATCAACCCTCTCGTTCTCGCCGGCCTCGGCGGTATCAGCGTCCTCACGGGGGGTGAGCGGGACGACATGAAGGACTATTTCCTCTACAGGTACGGCGCGCACAACATCGCGATCGAAGGGAGCCCCGACCCGCTGGGGTTCCTCGCCTCCGCCCGGTACGAGAGGGGCGAAGGGACCCTCATTCTCCGGGCTGAAAGTCTCCTGTTTGTGAGGTGGGAGGAGCTCCTCGCGTTCCTGCGGGGCCTCCCTGCGGGTGATTACCACCTCAGGACCCCGCGGAGGGAGACGATAGGATTCTTCCTGGTCGAGGGGAGCGCGCTTTCCCGTGCGAAAGCCGTTCTGAAGGAAATGCGGGCGAGGCGCCGTTCAACCGCGGGGCCCGGACCCGTCGAGTCCGGGCCCGCGGGAGACGGTGAAACGGGCGGTCTTTCGATCGAGAATTCGTGGGACATGCTGAGCAGGGCGCTCGCGAAGAGCGCCAAACCAACGACATTTCCCGCTTCCCTGTTTCCGTTTCGAACGGTTTCGGAATACTACGGGGGCCATTTCGAGATCCTCCGGGATCTCGAAGCGCACGTCGGTCTTCCCCAGCTCCTCCCAATCGAAAAAGTGGATGAAAAAAGCCTTAGCAGCGTGGGCCCTACGGGGCACGTGAAGGATTCCTATCTCTCCTATTCGTGCGTCGTCGAGGGGTATGTGGAGAGGTCCGTCATATTCCCCCATGTCCGGATCGGGAAAAACGCGAAGGTTATAGGGTCCGTCGTTTTGGATTACAACAGCATCGGGACAGGCGCGGTGGTACACAACACCATCCTCTGCGACAACGGTGAGCTCTTCGCGAGGATGACGCCGAACGTCGGAGAAGGGGCTCGGGTGGGCGGGGAGGATGAAACGGGAGAGAACACGCTCTTCCCCCGCTTTATCAACGGGGGGGTCACGCTCATTGGGAGGAACGTGGAGATTCCGAGGGGGATCGAAGTCTCCTCAAACTGCTATATAGCATCCGAAACGGGAAAAGCGGCCTTCAAAGGAAGAGAGAGAGTGAGGGCGAGCGAAACCATCCTTGAATCCTAACGGCGGCGCGAGATACCAATGATTCGATTCAACAAGCCAACGATCGGAAAGAAAGACCTCGAGTCCGTTCTGTACTGTATGATCAAAGACGACCTTACGCCGGGCGTCTACATGAAAAACTTCGCATCGATGCTCGGACAGGAAACCGGCTCATCATCCGCGGCGGTGTTCCACTCCTTCCTCCACGCCTATGAGCGCGTGTTCCATCTCGTGCAGGCCCAACCCGGCGACGAGATTATTCTTGCGAGTTTTTCCCGCCCCTATCAGCTCCGCACCCTCCTGCGGCTCGGGCTTAAGCCGGTTCTCGTCGACTTGGAAGGGGATGCTTCATTCCTCCCTTCCCAGGAGCAGATAGCGAAGAAGATCGGCACGAGGAGCCGGTGCATCATCATCTCCCAGATGTTCGGGATCCCCTCGGATCTCGCCCGGTACCGCGATTTCGGCATCCCGGTCGTCGAGGACGTCGACGGGTGCGTCGGGGCGAAGGCGGACGGGAAGCCGGTAGGGAGCTTCGGGACCTATGCGATCATGCACCTGGGAGACCACGCGATGATCACGACCGGAAATGGCGGTATGCTCGCGGGAAAAGAAAAGGACGCCGGGCGCCTCATTTCGGCATTCAAGAACGACCCCGCGAACATCGACTTTCTGATGAGCGATTTCAACGCTTCTCTCGGGATCTCCCAGCTGAACAAGCTGGGCAAAAGCATCGAGGCGAGAAGGAAGATCGGGCAGTTCTTCGACGATGCGGTTTTGGCCGCTCATTGTTCTCTCGTGGGGAGGCAGGACGGGCAGGAGCTCACCTACCCGAGTTACACGCTGAAAACGGACACTCCTTTTGAAGAGTGCCAGCGTTTTTTCAAGAAGTTCGGCGTTCCCGTCCGAAAAGGGCTCGAGAAACCTCTCCATGGCTACCTCCTGGACGACGTGAAGGCATATCCCCTCGCGGAAGAAATGTGCAACAAGCTCGTCCAAATTCCCATCTATCCGGGTCTCAGCAAGGAAGATATCGAGAACATCGCGAAGGGAATACGCGTGGCGCTCTGATGGTTTTAGCTCATTTTTTTTCTTGCAAAAAGCAACGAATTCAGGGGATAGTGTGTTGATTGTTTACGGACGTGCGAGGATAACAGGATGAAGCTGATCGGAGTGGTCGTCAAAGAGCGGAGCCCCGAAGCGCTCGAGGCGTCGAGAGTGCTCGCGGGCTATCTCGACGGTAAGGGGATCGGCCATTTCACCATCCTGTCGAAATCCGCGGATGTCGGTGAGGAGACCTGGGCGAAGATTCCCGGGAGCGATCTTTGCGTGACCCTCGGAGGGGACGGCACCCTCCTTTTCGCGGCTAGGGTTTTTTCCAGGTACGCGGTGCCGATCGTCGGGATCAACATGGGGGGGCTTGGGTTCCTCACGGAGTACCGCAAGAGCGAGCTGATCGACTGCGTCGAGAGCGCCATAAAGGGCACGGCGAGGCTCGACGAGAGGATCATGATAGACGTCCAAGTCCGCAGGACGGGAAAAAAGGTCTTCGAGGGAACCGGTCTCAACGACCTCGTCGTCACCTGCGGCGGGATCTCGAGGCTCATCGACCTCGTCGTGAGCTGCGGGGGAGACCTGGTCGGCGACTACCGGTCCGACGGGATTATCGTTTCCACTCCAACCGGCTCCACCGCCTACTCCCTCGCCGCGGGAGGGCCCATCCTCGACCCTCGGATGGACGCCTTCGTCATTTCCCCGATATGCCCCCATGTCTTAGGGGCCCGCCCACTCGTGGTGCCCACCGGCGGCGGCGTGAGGATCGAGGTCAAGACCGGGGGCATCGAGGTGACGGCCACCGTCGACGGGCAGATCGCCTTCGAGCTGGCGTGCGAGGACGAGATCGTGGTGGAGAAGTCCGCCCTGCGTACGAGGCTTGTGTCGCTCAAAAGCAGGAGCTTCTACGACATCCTGAGGGAAAAGCTGTCATGGAAGGGTTGAAAGAAAGGCCCTTATGCTGAAGGAGCTCTACGTTAAGAACTACGCCCTCATCGAGGAGATCACTGTCCGCTTCGATTCCCACCTGAACGTCCTTTCGGGCGAGACCGGCGCGGGAAAATCGATCATCGTGGGCGCGCTCGGCCTGATCCTCGGCGATACGGGAAAGACTTCCCTCGTCAGGTCGGGGGCTGACGCCTGCGTCGTGGAAGGGCGGCTCAAGATAGAAAGAGGCCACCCCGTCATCGCGCACCTGAACGCGAGGGGGATCGAGTGCACGGGGGATGAGGACCTCGTCCTCCGGAGGATCATTTCAGCGGCGGGGAGCTCAAAGAGCTTCATCAACGGGCTCCAGGTCACGGCAAAAGACCTGCAGGAAGCGACCGGTCTCCTGATCGACGTTCACGGGCAGCACGAGCACCAGTCCCTCCTCAACGTGAAGAACCACCTCTTTCTCCTCGACCACTACGGGAAGCTCGAGGGGGCGCTCAAACGATACCAGGATAGCTATAAAAAGACGCTCGAGATCGGGAAGGAGATCGAGCGCCGCACTATGGATGAGCGCGAAAAGCTGCGGAGGATCGACATCCTCAAATATTCCCTGAACGAAATCGAACAAGCGAAGCTCGCGGAGGGTGAGGACCAGGAGCTGGAAAAACAGTACAGGGTGCTCAAGAACTACGAGCAGCTCGCCTCGGCGGTGATGAACGCCTACGGCCTGCTGAAGCTAAACGACTCCTCGGCGCTCTCCGCTGTCCAGAACGCCCTGCACGAGCTCGCCAGGGCGCGGGACCTCTCGCCTGAGATCGAGAAGCTCTGCGCCGAGCTGGAAAACGCCAAGTTCGTGGTCGACGACGTCGCTTCCGGGCTCAAGGGCTTCGTGGACGGCATCGAATACGAGCCTGGAAGGATCGACCGCGTCATCGCCAGGCTCGAGCTCCTGAAGAACCTCCAGAAGAAATACGGCGCGACCATTCGGGAAATCCGGGAATACGGGATCAAATGCCGCGGCGAGCTCGAATCCCTCGAGGTGAACGATGAGCTTTTGAAAGACCTCGGGAAGAAGCTGAAGGAAGAGCTGCGCGAGGCGCAGCGCCTCGCCATCGAGCTTTCGGCGAGGAGGCGGGTCGAGGCGAAGACACTGGATGAGAGCGTGAAGAAGGAGCTCTCCTACCTCAGCATGGGGAAGGCCAATTTCAAGGTAGGGATCTCCTACAGGGAGAGCGGCTCGGGCGCGGTAAAGATCGAGGACAAAAGCTACGAGCTCACGTCGAACGGGCTCGACCAGGTGGAGTTTCTCCTGTCGCCGAACCAGGGTGAGCCGCTGCTGCCGCTGAAGAGCATCGCGTCCGGGGGGGAGCTCTCGAGGATCATGCTCGCGATAAAGACGGTGCTCGGGAACGCCGATCCAATTTCGACCTTCGTCTTCGACGAAATAGACGCCGGCATCGGGGGGAAAGTGGCATGGGCCGTCGGCACAAGGCTGAGGGAGCTTGCCGTTCTAAAGCAGATCCTCTGCATCACCCACCAGCCCCAGATAGCCTCGCGGGGCGACCATAACATCCGCGTCGAGAAGGTCAGCAAAGAGCAACGCACGGTTACTCGGGTCAAGATCCTCGAAGGGCGGGAAAAAGTCGAGGAGATCGCCCGTATGATAAGCGGTAAAGAGATCAGCGAAGCCGCCCTTCGGCAGGCCGCCGAAATGATAGGGGAGAGGTGAAACGGAGGCACTATTCATATTTACTTTTCGGGCAACCACTCATACCCTTAAAAGATGTGGTATATTACATCAGAGAGGTGTTAAACCGGTGAAAAAACGTATCAAGGTTCTATTCATCCTCGCCCTTTTTTCTGGAGTGCTTTGTTTTGGGGCGGCAGGGGCGTTATTTGCCGCGGACGATATCCTCGGTGTCTACAAGAACATCGAGACGGCGTCAGCCGCGACTACGCCCCCCGGCTACACGGTGACCGTCGAAAACAAGAGGTTTGCAGAAGCTCTGAAAGAGCTCCCCAAGGACGTTCTCACGGGAAAGGGCGAGCCGGCCGTGTCAATTAACTTCAAAAAAGGCGTGGGCGTCAAGATCCTCATCAAGAATGTAAAAAGCGAGTACGCCTCCCTCTTCTCGATGTACGAGGACTACGTGCGGTTTTCGGGGATATCGAAGGTGCAGAATCCTGCCGAGTTCAAGGATATGATCGACAAGAACAAGATTGAGCTCCAGGGGGAAGAAAAGGATTTTGTTGTCACCAAGGCGTGGGACCCGACCAAGGAGCAGAAGGACGACAGCTACGCTCTCTTCTACCTCGACAAAACCAATTGGGTGATCAAGAAGGCGGTCTATTTCCTCGACGGCGTTCCCTACGTCGAGGCGGTAAACAGCTACAAGAACATCGGCAAATGGTATGTGCCCTACAAAATCGAGCTGAAGTATAAAGCCGAAAACACGAGCGACGTGTTTCTCTTCAAAGATTACAAGTTTCAGGAGTCACAATGAGCGATGTCATAGATACTACGTTTTTAGTGCCCTACCCGAGGGAAAACGTGTTCGGGATCGGTATCGCCGGTCCTGCGGCCCCCGAAACCACGGACGTGCCGCCAGAGCCCGCTCCGCCGGAGCAGCCTCAGGGACAAAGCCGGAAGGGGTATGAAGAACTCGGCAGATATGTCGATGTTAAAATATGACAGCGGAACGTGGGATTGATGTATGACCGCGGATAAGGAAAAAAAGAGGAAATACGGCGAGGAAATAGCCTTTCTGAAGAAGAAGGCCGACGAGGTCAACCAACAGATACGTCACTACGAGCAGAAGCAGACGGACAACCCCAACCTCTCGAAGATCAGCCTTGCGTCCGGATACGTGGACCTCGTGTCTGTGTACTGCGCGATGACCGACCTCAGTCTCAGTCTCCTCGGTTTCAAGAACGAGTCCTTCCTCGACCTGGCGAGGAAAAGCCTCTACAAGTCGATCATCACCCTCGAGAGCGTTGTTTCCAACATCGTCGACCTGCCGCTGGGGGAGAACTACGACCTCCTGAAATCCCTCGAAGGGTTTTCGGACGGGGAAAAACTCAGGCTAGTGAAGAAGCTCGGGTTCACAATATCCCTCCTCGAGGACAGGTACGGGAAGAACTCGAAGTGGAAGTGGAGCTTCGTCGAGATCGGCGGGAGGTATGCGGTGGTTGCGAAAAACCTCTTCGATTTCCGGAGCTACCAGGAGAAAAACGACCCGCGGGTCGAAGGCTTTGACGATCGGTACGATTACCTCTTCCTCGTAAAGGACCTCCTGATCGATTCGAGCAATAGATACAGGGAAAAGTACGAGCTCACCGATCACACGCCCGACGACATGAAGAAGGCGATCGACAGTCTTCGCGCTCTGAAGAAGGTTCACACCCTATTTAATGAGATGGGAGAGGTGCAGAATATCACCAAGCGGATAGACCTGTGGACTCAGAAGCTCGATGATGACCTCAGGTCCAAGGAAGAGCAGGCCAAGCTAAAGCTCCAGGAAACCCTCAGGAAGAAGG
>Ga0315286_10004502_pt1 | contig 13363 bp, 10 predicted proteins | sample YL17G10_0_MG_FD_205038 | JGI IMG/M metagenome (GOLD analysis project Ga0315286, IMG submission 205038) | Sediment microbial communities from Yellowstone Lake, YNP, Wyoming, USA - YL17G10_0 | ecosystem: Environmental > Aquatic > Freshwater > Lake > Sediment | place: USA: Wyoming | collected... | reverse complement strand
ACATTTTGCAGGCCCATGTTGCTACCCGAACACCGCCGAACCCTTGCTCTTGCTGCGGATTTTGGTGCCGACTCAGCGAAAAAGCAGCGGGAACTTCAGTCTAGCGGTGGTGTGTCCGTGACTTTGCCGGCAACTTCAGGGGCAACATCGGGCTCGCCGCCGCGGCGTCGGTAAACCAATGCGAAAATCACCAATCGCCCGAGGCGCACGGACTGCCGAAGGACGACTAGGATCGCACCGCGATGGATGAAGCCGCACGGGCGCGCACGGATACGCTCACGGCGCGGCAAGAGCGCTTCGTGCAGGAGTACTTGACCGACCTGAACGCCACGCAAGCAGCGATTCGTGCCGGCTACTCGCCGCGCGGCGCCCGCGTGCCCGAGGCTGGCCTGGGACTCAAAATCTGTTGCGGGCAACCGCGTGGGGGTTCAAGTCCCTCCTGGGCCACTTCGAAGATTTCAGTCTGCTTGAGCCTGCCGGGTTGAAGGGTCACGGGCAGAGCGCGTCGACGTTTGCCGCGATCGTCGCGTCCGGCGGAATACTCGGGTCGAGGACACGGAAACTCGCGGGCACCGCTGGTAGCCCGAGAAGGTGGCGGACGATGTAGACGATGTCCGTGGCCACATCGACGTTGCCGTTCGTGTCCAGGTCCAATCCCATGCCGATGGCGGTGACGTTCGCGGCAATCGTCGCGTCGAGCGGAATAGTCGGATCGACGACGCGGAAGCTGGCGGGCACGGCGCTGAGGCCGAGCAACGTGCGGGCGATGTAGACGATGTCGGTAGCGACATCGGCAGGCGGCGTGCCGAGCCCGTCCACGTCAAGCTGGCAGGGCCGCGTGCTTGTCGGCGTGGGGGTGGCCGTTGGCGCGGTCGTTGGTGTGCCGCTAGCCGTGGGCGTGCTGGTCGGCGTCTGAGTCGGCGTGTTGGTCGCGGTCTTCGTGGGCATATCCGTGGCGGTGGGCGTTGGCGAGTTCGTAGGGGTGGAGGTGGGCGCACCGGTCGCCGTGGAGGTTGGAGTACCGGTGGGTGTGCTGGTGGCCGTAGCGGTCGAAGTTGGGGTCGCGGTCGGCGTCGGCGTGTTGGTAGGTGTCTGAGTTGGCGTGGCCGTCGGTGTGCTCGTGGGGGTGGACGTTGGCGTGCCGGACGGCGTCGAAGTTGGCGTGACAGGGGGTGTGTTCGTCGGCGTCTGGGTAGGCGTTGCGCTCGGGGTGCTGGTTGGTGTCTGCGTCGGGGTGGAGGTTGGAGTCGCGGTTACGGTGCTGGTCAGTGTCGCCGTTGAAGTTTGCGTCGCCGTACTAGTGGGCGTCGCTGTTGCGGTCGTGGTCGGCGTGTTCGTTGGGGTACTGGTTGGGGTGTGAGTCGGGGTATTGGTCGGCGTATTCGTCGCGGTGGCGGTGAACGTTGGCGAGTTCGTAGGGATGGAGGTGGGCGTACCGGTCGCCGTGGAGGTTGGAGTACTGGTGGGGGAGTTCGTAGCTGTAGCGGTCGAAGTTGGGGTTATGGTGGCGGTCGGCGTCGGGGTGTTGGTTGGTGTCTGAGTTGGCGTGGCCGTCGGTGTGCTCGTTGGCGGTGACGTTGAGGTTCGTGTCGGCGTGCTGGTCGGCGTCACGGTTGGGGTGCTCGTGGGGGTGGACGTAGGCGTAGCGGACGGCGTCGAAGTGGGCGTCACAGTGGGTGTATTCGTCGGCGTCTGGGTAGGCGTTGCGCTCGGGGTGCTGCTTGGCGTCTGAGTCGAGGTGGACGTTGGAGTCGCGGTTACGGTGTTGGTCGGTGTTGCCGTTGGAGTTTGCGTCGCCGTATTAGTAGGTGTCGCTGTTGCGGTCGTGGTCGGCGTGTTCGTCGGAATACTGGTTGGGGTGTGAGTCGGGGTAGTAGTCGGCGTATTCGTCGCGGTGAACGTTGGCGTCAGGGTCGGCGTGGGCGTGTTGGTCGCAGTGCTGGTTGGTGTGTGCGTCGGCGTACTGGCTGCGGTGACGGTGGGCGTGCTGGTTGGGGTTGCCGGCGCGCTCACGCTGCCGGAAAGTGACCAGGCCCCACTGCCGGACACTCGCTTGATGAACAGATATGCGGTCTCAGCCGTCGTCGAAGTGAAGCTAATTGTTTCAGCTGCCCCCAGCCCGGCATTCGTGCTCGAAGCTCGGATGATCGGATTGCCCTTGCTATCAGGCGTACCGCCATAGAGATACAGGTCGAGGTCAGCTGCTGCGGGTACGGTGAGCGTCACGTTGACCGTTGTCCCGATGCCGAGATTGAGCTTCCGGCCCCAGGCGCGTCGGTCAAATCGACCGCCGTTGGTAGAGTCACTCACGACCCCGCCGGCGTACGTCAACGAAACCGCCTCGATTGCTGCATCCGGGTTGATCAGCCCATAGCCCTCGAAGCGATCCTTCGGGGTGGTGGCACGACCCAAGGTCGGGTCGGAGCCCGTGCCCGCTTCCCGGGCGGCGTTCGACTCGGTGGCCGAGGCACAGAGCAGCATCTTCACCAGCAGCGGGTGGGTACTCGATGCGAAGCTCCAGGTGAGGCCTGCCTGTTGCAAGGCGTCGATCACGAGCGCCGCGGCGCCGGCCGCGAACGGCGAGGCCATCGAGGTGCCCATGATGTTGTAGTAGTCGTTCGCCACGCGGTCGGCGAAGCCCACCATCTCCGCGTCGGCGTCATTGCTGTCGGCGGAGAGGATCAGCGAGTAGTAGGCCGACCCGCCCGGCGCCATGACGTCGGGCTTGTTGTCCTCGTCCGACCCCGGTGAAAGGAAGCCGCTGCTCGTATATTTCGTCAGTTCATTGACGTCGTTGCTCGCGGCGACGGTGATCACCAACGCCGCCCGCCCCGGGTCGTCGACCTCGTTCGCTCCTGCGGTGCCGGGGCCGTCGTTTCCGGCGGAAACCACCGTGACGATGCCGTTGTTCACGGCGGTGTTGGCCTTTGCCCGTTCGGTCGTGTCGATGCCGGGGCTGCCGATGGTTCCGAAGCTCATGTTGATGACCTTGATGTTGTGCGCGCTCCGCTGCACGACCATGTCGTCGAGCGCGGCGCCGATGTCGAGGTTCGATCCGCTGCCGGCGTTGGTGAAGACCTTTGCCCCGGCCCAGTGCGAGGCGGGCGCCACGCCGCTCAGTGCGTTGAACCCGTCGCCGACCGCCGGGTAGTTGGTCACGGTGTTGACGATGGCATAGCGGGTGAGGGTCGAACCCGCGCTCTGCAGCAGAGCAGCGCTGTGCTGGTTGGCCGTCGACGGCGTGAACGTGTTCGACTCGATGATGCCGGACGCGCCGAACGTCGACGCCGACAGTGCAGAGAAGCTGCCTGTGCTGCCATTCGCTCGGAGCACGCTATAGAGGTCCGTCGAGCCCCCGCCCAGCCAGGTGGCGTTGTGCGTGTAGGCGAGCGACACCGCCGGCAGGTGGATCGGGCTGGGGAAGAAGTTAGCCGCAGGCACGCCCGTTAGGTTGCCGCTGTCCGTATAGGTCAGCGTGCCCGGTCCCACCCCGAAGGCGGCGCCGGTGCCGAGGGCGATGCCCGTCACGTGCGTGCCGTGCTGGACGATGTCGCGCGGGCTCGGCTCAAGGTCCGAGGTGTAGTCCTTCCAGTACTCCATGCGCCCCGAGAGGTCGGTGTGCGAGTCGTCGACACCGGTGTCGACGACGCCGACGGTGATATTGCTGTTGCCGGAGAAGCCGGTGCCGCTGCCCGCGAAGCCGCTCGCCCACACCGGCCGCACGCGCCCGGTGCGTGTTGCCTCGTCGAGGTGGAGTGTGGCGGAACGTTCTCCCACGGCGATCAGAAAACCATCGCCCATTCGCGCGCGCAGCGATTGTATTGCCGAGCGCGGCAGGCGGCCGGTCCATCCGTAACTGACGGCCTGGAATACGTGCTCGATCTGGCCGCCAAGGGAGAGGAACTCGTCGATCTGCTGCTGAGTGACCTGCTTTGAGAAAACAAGCTCGATCCGTATTGACTCGGCAAGCGCGGCTTGCAACTCAGCTGCCCGTTGCGGCGTGGTGACAGCCTTGAGTTCCTCGGTGATCTTGCCGAGTTCGTCCTCAATCTTGTCGTCCAATCCGTCGCCATCGCGGTCCATTTCGGCAGCGCGTGGGATCGCTGGTTTCATCGACGGCTCGGGTGGTGGTGTCGGACGTCCCTGTGCCAGTACAGCAGTGCAATACAGCAGCGCGAAAAAAACCAAGGAAACGAGGCACGGTTTCTGGTTAACCTCGAGCCGAATCGACGAAGAACTTCGCTGCGCCTTGTTCATCTCCCTCCTGTGTCCGTGTTCTGTTCGGCACATGCAAACAGCTCAAGGGGCACAGCTTTCCCTAGCGGAATGCTCGTCGCCTTACTCGCTGACTACACGCCCATCGAGCACCCATCTTCAGAAGTCTTGCGCTGACTACGCGATTCTGCAAAAGCGCTCGCACATGAAGCGCGGAATGCGGACAGTGTGCTGCATGGCTGTGGCGCTCGCGGGAATCTGGGCGGCGGGCTGTGGCGACACGTCGACAAGCGAGATGCAGACGCCGACGGGCGACGTGCAGGTGAAGATGGACTTCAGCCGCGCGGGAGGGTTCTACGATGCGCCGTTCCCGAGCACGGAGCTGCAGCTGGAGAATGGGCGGGTGGACGTCTCACGCTTCCCCAACCCCAACCACGTGGCGATCATGAGTCAGGCAGTGGCGTTGATCGCACGCGACGCGAACGGGTTCGCGCTGACCAGCGCCGTCTACTTCTCGCTGACCGGCGCCATCGATCCGCAGCAACTCCCCGACGCGAGTGGCAGCCTGTCGCCGGATGCGCGCGTGTTCCTCATCTCGGTCGACGACCGGAAGCAGGTGCCGGTGCACGTCGATTTCGTCGCCGACGGTGGCCCCTTCGGCGCACCGCACCTGCTCTCGCTCCTGCCCTATCAGGGAGTGCCGCTGAAACCGCAGACGCGGTACGCGGCGGTCGTCTGCGCCGAGCTGCGCGACACCGCGGGGCTCCGGCTGCGCGTCGCTCCGGTCGTTGACGGGTTTGGCGGCAACCGGGTGCCCAGCAATCTGACCGAGGCCCAAGGCCAGGAGTATCTGGCGGGCTATCGCGCCGCCGCCGGAGTGTCCGAACACTGCCACGTCGCCGGCCTCGCCGTCTTCACTACCGGATCGCCGGTCGACGGGATGGCGAATTTCACCGCGGAGGCCCTCCAGCTGCCGCCGCCGGCCCCGCGGCCATTTACCCGGAACGAGGTGTTTGACGACTACTGCGTCTATTCCACCACCATTGACATGCCGGACTACCAGCAGGGGATTGCGCCGTATGCGACGCACGGCGGCGACTGGCGCGTGGACGCACAAGGGAAGCCGCTGCCGCCGCACTTCGAGACCGCGAACCTGGTGGTCACGATTCCGCGCTCGCCTATGCCGGCAGATGGTTTTCCGTTGGTGGTGCTGGTGCGCACGGGGGCCGGCGGTGATCGGCCGCTGGTCGACCGCGGCGTCCAGGCCGTCAACGGCGGCCCGCCGCTGGTGCCGGGATCGGGGCCGGCGCAGGAGTTCGCGCGGGTCGGGTATGCCGGTGTGCAGGTGGACGGGCCGCTCGGCGGGCGCCGCAACACCACCGGCGGCGACGAGCAGTTTCTGACCTTCAATGTCTTCAATCCGGCGGCGCTGCGGGACAACGTGCGCGAGTCAGCACTGGAGCTGGTGGTGCTTTCCTGGGCGATGGACAGCGTGCAAATCGACACCCACGACTGTCCGGGCGCGCCCGCGGTGGCCAAGTTCGACCGGTCGAATCGCGTGCTGATGGGACACTCGATGGGGGCGACGATCGCACCGCTGGCGATGGCGGTCGATCCGCACTTCCGAGCGGTCGTATTGAGCGGCGAAGGCGGCAGCTACATCGAGAACGTTCTCTACAAGCGCAAGCCACTCGACGTGCTGCCGGTGGCCAATGGTCTACTGCAGTATACCGATCGGACGCTGACGGAAAACGATCCGGCGCTGAGCCTGGTGCAGTGGGCGGCGGAGCCGTCGGACCCACCGGTCTACACCGACTTCGTCATTCGGAATCCGCAGTACCGTGGCACGCCCGCGCATGTCCTCATGCTGCAAGGCATTGTCGACAACTACATTCTTCCGAACATCGCCAATGCCTCCAGTCTGTCGTTCGGCCTCGACCTCGCCGGCCCGGCGATCGATGATCCCGCCAATCCCGCCCTCACCGGGCAGACTTCGATTACCACCGTGCTGCCGCTCTCCGGGCGGAGACAGATCCAATACCCGGTGTCGTGCAACGTGATGGTGAACGGCGACTGCGTGACGGCGGTGTTGACGCAGCATCCCGAGGACGGCATCGAAGACGGCCACGAGGTGGTGTTCCAGACGGAGCCGCCGAAGCACCAGTATCGGTGCTTCTTGAAGAGCCTATTGACGGGCACGCCGAAGGTGCCGGCGGACGCGGCCGCCGACGCGCCGTGCGAGTGAGCGTACGTCACCCTTAGCTCCACGAGCTTCGGAAGCGGATCTCTCTCATTTGATCTTGCGTGCCAGGATTTGGAATACCTGGGCTGGATTTCCGTTCATCGTCCGAACAGCGAGCCGGTCTTCATGCAGAAGGTCGAAGGCATCCAGCAGTTCGTATATCCAGCGCATATCATGGTGCCGAAGAATTGCTCCCTCTGGTAGTCGGAATACTCCGAAACTCCCGTACACTTCCGCGAACGCGCGATAGCGCTCTTGGTTTCTGGTGTCTGTCTGGAGCGGATAGTCGCTGACGTAGAGAATCCCACCGGGGCGCAGCACGCGCCGCAACGCGGCGATCACCTCCTGTTGACCGGCATCTGTCGGGACGCAGGTGAGCACCGCGAACAGAATGCACGCGTCGAAGGTCTCCGCTGCGAACGGCAGCGCGGTCCCCATGATCCGACGAAGATCCAGGCCCGGGAAGAGCGAATGCCCTCGTTCGATCATCAGTTCCGATATGTCCACTCCTGTGACATAGCGATAGCCGCCGGCAGTCAGCTCCGCACAGGTACGACCGTATCCGCACCCGTAATCCAGAATCTCCGCACTCTTGGACAAAAGGCCGCCGAATCGCTCGAGATTTAGCGGATGCGCGAATGTCTTCGTCTCCGCCGCGGCATCCCAGTAAGCTGTTTGTACGTCGAGATTATTCATTTCTTGTCGAAGACCAAGCCGGGCGCGGGTTGGACCAACCAGCACGTGATCGCGCCTCCCGCCCATGTTGATCCCATATGGCATATCGCCCGAGGCGATGAAATGCGCGCTGGTCGCCGCAGTCGGTGCGAGACGCGCAGGGCTCCTTGCGCTTTGCCCCGCTTCCCGCCAGAATGCCGTCGGTTTCGACGGTCAGGAGGAGCGTCATGAGCAAGGTGTTCGAGAGCGTGGAAGCTGCGGTGGCCGACATCCCCGACGGCGCGACCATCATGGTCGGGGGATTCGGGTTGTGCGGCAACCCGGAGAACCTGATCCGGGCGCTGCACGCAAGAGGCGTCAAGGGGCTGACCATCATCAGCAATAACTGTGGCATCGATAAGGAAGGGCTCGGCATCCTGCTTGGCGCCGGGCAGGTGCAGCAGATGATCTCGACCTACGTTGGCGAGAACAAGACGTTCGAGCAGCTGTACCTCTCCGGTCAGCTCAAGGTCGAGCTGAACCCGCAGGGGACTTTTGCCGAGCGCCTGCGCGCGGGCGGCGCCGGTATCCCCGCGTTCTTTACGGCGACCGGGGTCGGGACCGTCGTCGCCGAGGGCAAGGAGGTCCGCGAGTTCGACGGCCGTCAGTACGTACTCGAGCGCGCGCTCACTGCTCCCTGGGCGCTTGTGAAGGCGTGGAAGGGTGACACCCTCGGCAACCTCGTGTACCGGAGGACGGCGCGCAACTTCAACCCGATGATGGCGACCGCCGCGCGGTGCACGATCGCGGAGGTCGAGGAGTTGGTCGAGCCCGGCGAGATCGATCCCGACGGTGTGCACACACCGGCGATCTACGTGAAGCGGATCGTGCGGGGCGCGACGTACAAAAAGCCGATCGAGCAGCGGACGGTCCGGCCGCGGCCGAGCGCGTGAGAGGTGACAGCCATGCTGACGCGAGAGCAGATCGCGAAGAGGGTGGCCCGGGAGTTCCGGGACGGTTACTACGTGAACCTGGGGATCGGGCTCCCGACCCTGGTTGCGAACTACATCCCGGAGGGGATGACCGTTTTCCTGCACACCGAGAATGGGATGCTCGGCTACGGGCCCTTCCCGTACGAGGGCGACGAGGACCCGGACCTGATCAACGCGGGCAAGCAGACGATCACGGAGCTGCCCGGCGCGTCGTACTTTTCGAGCGCCGAGTCCTTTGCGATGATCCGCGGCGGTCACGTGGACGTGACGGTGCTCGGGGCCATGGAGATCTCGCAGTGCGGCGACCTCGCGAACTGGATGATCCCGGGCAAGATGGTCAAGGGGATGGGCGGCGCGATGGACCTCGTGGCCGGCGCCTGCCACGTCATCGTCGCGATGGAGCACAGCGCGAAGGGCAAGCCGAAGATCCTACCCGAGTGCACGCTCCCCCTCACCGGCAAGCGCTGCGTGAATCTGATTGTGACAGACATGGCCGTGATCGAGGTGACGAAGGACGGGCTGGTGCTCACGGAGCTCGCGCCCGGCGTCTCCGTCGAGGCCGTGCGCGCCGCAACCGCCGCGCCTTTCAGTGTCAGCCCGGAGTTGAAAGAAATCCAGTTGTAAAGACTGTCGATAAACGCCGCACTGCGGCCGGCGAATAGATTCGCGCTTACGAAGAGCACGAGGTCGGCCGTGGCGACTGGCCTGATGTGGGGCGGGGAGCCGGCGCAGGCGGGCTAGGTAAGGGTCTTCCGCCTCTCCAACGCACACTCTGTCTTCAGAAGCTTGCCCACCACGGGGCGTGTTCTGGCGAGACGCGCTCGATCATGACGTTCCGCGCACTCATCAACGTGCCTTCGACGCGCCGCATTTCGGCCAGATCGGTGTTGTAAGCCGTCAACGCTTGGACCTCGGCGGCCTGGGCCAGGGTGAGCCTATCCTGGAAATCGAGGAGGTCCTTGGTCGTCGCCAACCCGACATCGTAGCGCGCTTTCTGGTTGCGCACGTTCTCCTCGGCCAATTCCCGCGCGATGCGGGTTGCGTCGATGCTCTTGAGGTCCGATTGGAGATCGCTGACAGCGGTCTTGATCTCCAACGTGACGCCCTCTTCGAGCTTCCGTAACGACAACCGCGATTGTTCGAGGTTGATATTGGCCTGCGCGTAGCCGGCCTTCGCGGCGGCGTTGTCGATGGGGATCTCGATGGTCACGCCGACGCTGTAGTTGTAGTAGCGGCCGTCGGGCAGCAGCGCGAGGGCGTGGCCATAGTTCCCGATGAGCGCCGGGTTTGCCGGAACCGGTTGCTGCAGCGACAGCACGATCGGCGTGGGTGCTGGTTGGCCGGGCGTGGGCACCCCATTGATGACGACGGTTTGCGGAAAGGTCGCCTTCGCATCGGTGCCGCTCAGACCGTTCAGCCCGATTCCCCCGGTCAGGTTGAGCTTTGGAAGCAGTTGGTTTTCGGCGTTCTTTCGCAACAGCCCTCTGCCGTAAACGTCGCGGCGTGCCGCCATGAGCTCCGGGCGCCGCTCGAGTGCGGTGCGCAAGCTGCGATCGAGGTTGATGTCGTAGGGTGCCACGGTCGGCTTATCCTGCGGGTCGATGAGCAGCAGCGCTGCGGATTCAGGCTCGCGGAAGTTGATAATGGCGCGCAGGGTGTCGCGGGCGTTGTCGCGGCGGTTCTGCGCGTGGATGAGGATGGCCTCGCGGCGCGCCACGTCGCTTTTGGCCTCGAGCACCGCGGTTTGCGGCAGCGCGCCGACGTTGAACTTGCCTTCGTTTTGGCGTTGGACTTCCTTGCCCAAGGTCACTCCGTGCTCCTGCACTCGCACGTTCTCGATGGCCAGCACCAGTGCCCAATAGGCGCGCTCGACCTGCGTGATGATGTTGGCGATCCCGGCCTCGTATTGATGATACACCTGTTCCTCGGTGTTCTGTGCGACTTCCACCAGCAACAGTGCGTGGCGCCATCCGAAGTCACGCAGCAGGGGCTGGTTGAGCGAAAGGCCCAGCGTCGTGGTGTACTGCGGCACGAGGGTGGCAATCACCGACGGGTTGGTGAGCAGGCGTTGGTTCTGCCAGCTCAAGGCGAGCTGGCCGCCGGAAAGCAGCGTTTTGCGGAGACCGGCGTCGAAATTGAAGTGCTGGTTGAACAGTGCGCTGGCGCCGCCGGCCGACAGGAACGTCGTAGCCGGTGTGGTCGCTCGATCGCGCAGGATGTCACCGAACAGCACCGGATCGAAGATGGCGCGGGCGCTGCGCACCTGGGCTGCGGCGCTGATGGGGCCGAGGCGTTGAATCTCCAAGTCGGTGTTGTTCTGCAGCGCCAGGGCGATGCATTCTTGGAGCGACACCGGATGGGGCGCACCGACTTCCAACAGGCGGCCGTAATGCTCCGCAGACTGTTCCGCCGTGATGACATCCTGAGGAACCCCCGCGTTCCACTGATGCGCCAGGATCTCCGCCGAGGTGGGTAGCTGGTCGAGCAGCCGCACGTTGCGTGTCGGCACCACAGTTGATGGGGCTCCTGATACTGCCGGCGGCACGGCCGTCGGAGTCGCGACCGGCTCCTGGGCCAGCAGTGGCGCCGCGGCAAGCATACCAACGACTATGAGTACTGTAGCCCGCACCTCCATCCTCGTCCTCCTTGTCATCAGCGCGCGTGTAGCACGATGCGTGCGTTGGGTCACGCGCGCGCCTGGCCGTCGATCAGCCACCCGTCACGACGCCGGCTCGTGTCTGGCGGTGGCGGGCTCTCGCACGCTGACGGCGCTGCCGTTCTCCAGCTTCGTCAGGCCGGAGGTCGCAACCACCTCGCTCGCCCCGATGCCTTCGACGATTTCGACGAGCCCGGCCGTGCCGCGGGTGCCGGTGTGCACCGGACGCTCGTGCGCCCGGCCGCCGCTGATGACGAACAGCTTGGTGACTCCGGCGAAGGCGATCACCGCCTCTTGCGGGACCATGAGGGTCTGGTCATCACTGCGGGTGGTCACGGCGGCATTGGCAAAAAACCCCGGTTTCAGCGTGCGGTCGTGATTGTCGACGATGGCTTCGATGGCCACCGATCGGTTCTCAGGGTTGGAGGCCGGGCTGATGCGTCCCAGCCGGCCGGTGAATGTCATGTCCGGGAACGCATCGACACGCACCTGCACGGTCTGCCCCACTTGCAGCTCGTTTGCAAAGCGCTCGGGCACGTCGCCCCGAAGTTTCAGCGGATCCTCCGCAACCAGACTGAAGAGTTGGCTGCCGGGATGCACGTACTCGCCGGCCGAGACGAAGCGCCGCGCGACCGCGCCGCCAATGGGTGACTGGACGCTGGCGTGCCGGATGGTGACGGTCAGCGTGTCGCGCTGCGCTTTGGCGACAGCGGCGTGCGTCTTCATGCTTTCGTATTCCTGCGCGGAGATCACGTGCCGGGCCACGAGCTCGCGGCTCCGGTCCTCGTCAGCCTGCGCCTTGGCCAGCATCGCCTCGGCTTCGCGCAGCCGCGCCCGCCACTGATCGTCCTCGATTTGCGCCAATACCTGCCCGGTCTCCACCTGGTCACCGAGATCGACATGCAGCGCCCGAATCTGTCCTTCCACTTGACTCGAGAGCGTGACCTCTTGATTGCCGTACAGCGTCCCCACGAAGCGCACTAGGCGGGCGCTCGGCTGCATGGTGACGGATGCCACCGTGACCGGCACGGCAGCCCGTTCGGCTTCGGCTTCCGCGGCGACCGCTTGCGGGCCGTTCGCCCGCTCGCAGCCGCACGTGAGCAGCAGCCCCCCGAGTAGCAGCGATGACAACCCCCTGGATTTCATGGATGCTGAGCTCCTCCGACAACCTTGAGGGCGCCGCCCCGTTCCGTCTGCATGCCGAGATCACCCGTGAGCCCACGCAGGAAAATGCTGGTCACCAGGCGGGTGAGGTCCTCGGGGCGATCACTTTCGGTCCGGGTCATGCAGGCGGCGCGGATCATCCCGAGCAGCACCTCGACAGCGAGGCGCGCGTTCACCCGCCCGATTTCCCCTCGACTACTGGCGCGTTCGACGACGCGCCGAACCAGATTTACCACGTCGAGGCGGCGTTTCTGCCAATCGGCACGCTCTTGGGCTTTCAGCTTCGGTTCGAGCCGGTGGATGAGGACGAAAAAATCACGCTGGTGCCAGAAGTAATTGATGGTCGTCTGCACGACCGCCTCGATGGTGGCATCCAACGACGCCTCCTGCTGCAGAACGTCCGTCACGGCTGCATGCAAGCCGTCCAACCCTTCGGCGATGGCCGCCAGGTACAGCTCGTCTTTCGATCGGAAGTAGCGATAGATCGTGCCCTTGCCGATGCCGATGCGCTGCGCAATCTCGTCCGTGAGCACCTCATGGAACTCGCGTTGCGAGAAGATCTCGGCGGCGCAGCGGACAATGGCTGACCGGGTCTCGCTCGTTTTTTTCCTGCCACGCATTCGGTCGCTCGAATAACGGAACTGACCAGTCCGTCCCAGATTACCAAAGAGGCTTCTCCAGTCAAGCGCGCAAAGCGCCAGGCACCGACGCATGCCGTCAATGGATATTGGCGTGCTCGCCAACATCAACTGGGACAGGGGCCTCGGCTACGCAATCGAGCGGCCGAAGTCGATCACGACGGACATGCTTGAACAGGCGGCCGGCATCCGTTAATCAGATTGCGCAGAGCGTCTCGCGATCCGCGAAGGGCCCGTGCCACGGGCCGCTTCGTTGTCTTCGGGGGTTGCCTGCGGGTTACGCGGTGTCCGGATCGCGAGTGAAGCGAGCTACGGGTCTGAAACTTTCGGTGGAAGCGATGGCGGACTACAAAGAAGGGATCAAGAAGGAAGTCGCCGAGATCAAGTTCCTCATCCACGACCTGCGCGTGGAGCGGTTCATCAACGAGGTGATCCACTTCCACGTCACCCTCAACACCGACCTCGAGATCTACAGCATGGAGCAGGCGCAGATCCTGCACAGCCATGACTTGCAGGTCTTGAAGACGAAGGGGGTGACTCTGCGAAAGTCATTCCAAGAGTACTCGAATGCGGTGAAGAACTTCTCACCCGACCGCACCATCCTCCGGGCCGGCAAGGACTACACCGAGACGATCCGCAGCACTTGCGCACTGATCCTGAACCCACTCTGGGGTCGTGCTGACAACGTCCTGTCCTTCCTGCCGCCGGACTCCCGCTCCGCACGGTCGCACAAGCACTACAAGAATTGCATCCACTGGATCGGCGGCGTCTCGCAACGCATCGAGCACTTCCTCGAAGAACA